>Ga0302320_10003319_pt1 | contig 37555 bp, 26 predicted proteins | sample Bog_T0_3_FD_202130 | JGI IMG/M metagenome (GOLD analysis project Ga0302320, IMG submission 202130) | Peat permafrost microbial communities from Stordalen Mire near Abisko, Sweden - Bog_T0_3 | ecosystem: Environmental > Terrestrial > Soil > Wetlands > Peat | place: Sweden: Abisko, Stordalen Mire... | reverse complement strand
CGGCCCAACGCGACCGCTGTCGCCGCCTTGGATACCCTGGACCGAAACGCCCAGTGGCAACAATTTTGGCCAAACGCTTCCTCCGTCGCGGTTTAAGGCCGCCAAGAAGTTTGGTCACACCCTTCCCGGGCGGCGAGTTGCAACGCCTCGACGACGGCGGTACAGTGAACCCATCCGGCGTCCGTCCCTTTTCAAAATCTGTCGTAACAGCGCCACGAAGGGGAGACGCGAGACCGCTTTTCCCGGCAGCGGAAGCTCGCTAGCGGAGCCTTGCTTTCCCCAAGATCCACCCAACCCGCCTTTCCTATTGCGAGGAGTTTGTCATGCATCCCATCCCCACCGATCGCCGCCGTTTTCTCAAGGTCGCCGCCGCAACGATTGCCGCCGGCTGGAGCACCGCGCGATTGGCCGCCCACGCTGCGCCGGGCAGGTCCGCGCCGCATGGCATTCGCCTCGGTGGTCCAATCTTCACATCCTCCCACGATCCGGAAGAATTGGCGCTGGCCCACAGCAAACTCGGCTACCGCGCCGCCTACTGCCCCCACGTATCCCTGGACGACAAAGAGCGGATTCGCGACGTGAGCCGGGCGTTCGCCAAGCATGGCGTGATGATCGCCGAAGTCGGTCGCTGGGTGAACCTCTTGGAAGCCGATTCCCGGAAGCGCGCCGAGAACCTGAAGAAGGTGACCGAGGGGCTGGCTTTGGCCGAAGCGATCGGCGCCCGCTGCTGCGTCGACATCGCCGGGTCCTTCAACAGCAAGGTGTGGTTCGGGCCGCACCCCGAGAACCTCTCTCCCCGCTTTCTCGACGCCGTCGTGGAAAACGCCCGCAAGATCATTGATGCCGTTCAGCCGCGGCGGGCGAAATTCACCTACGAAGTGATGGGCTGGGCGCTGCCCGACTGTCCCGACGCCTATCTGAAGATGATCAAGGCCGTCGATCGCCCGGCCTTCGGGGTGCACCTCGATCCCTGCAACCTGGTGAACAGCCCCGGCCGTTTCTACGACACCAAGGTGCTGCTCGACGAGTGTTTCGACAAGCTCGGCCCGTGGATCGTCAGTTGCCACGCCAAGGACATTGCCTGGTCAAACCCGCCGGAAATGCAGGTTCACCTCGTCGAGGTATTGCCCGGCACGGGAGTGCTGGACTACGCCACCTATTTGACCCGTCTGGCGGCCCTGCCCGCCGACGTGCCGCTGATGTTGGAACATCTGAAAACCGCGGAAGAGTACGACAAGGCGCGGCGGTACATCTTTGAAACTGGCGCGAAGACGGGCGTGCAATTCCAGTAGCAGCCGGGCAACCCACAGCGCCCGGTCGAAGAAAACCGCGATACTGCTTGATGCTCGCCGTCGCAGCCGTTACACTATCGGAGCAGTGAGCGCCCCCAGTGTCGAAATGTCCCGCCGCTTCCGCATTCCAACCATCGCTTCCACTTTCAGCCGGAGAGAGCATCATGGACTATGGCTTTCATTTCGGTCCCAATGACAATCCTCAGGGTTATTCGCGGCGGCTGTTTCTTGGTGGTGCGTTGGGGGCGGCGGCTACCGCGTCCCTATGGGAATCCGCCGCGGCAATCGCCGCCGACACTCCGGCTCCTGGCCAGGCTAAACCCCAGACCTTCGATCGCAAGCTCAAACTCGGGCTGGTCGGCTGCGGCGGCCGCGGCAACTTCCTCGCCAAGCTCTTTCAACAGCACGGCGGCTACGAGCTCCATGCCGTGACCGACTACTTCCCACGCAACTCCGCGCGAACGGGAAAGCTCCTCGGCGTGGATCCGCGGCGCTGTTTCTCCGGCCTTTCCGGCTACAAAAAGGTTATCGAAAGCGGCATCGAAGCCATCGCCCTCGAAGTGCCGACTTGCTTCTTCGCCGACCACTCCGCGGCGGCCATCGATGCGGGGATCCACGTCTACATGGCCAAGCCCATCGCCGTGGACGTGCCAAGCTGCACGCGCATCCTCGCCGCCGGCAAACAGGCCACCGCGAAGCATGCGGTCTTCCTCGTCGACTACCAGATGCCCACCGAACCGATCAACATCGAAGTGGCCCGGCGGGTTCGCCAAGGCGAAATCGGCAAGCTTCTCAAGGTTGTCACCACCGGTTGCAGTGGAGGCCACGTCGATCCGCCGCGCGGGACAACGATCGAAAACCGCCTGGAGCACAACATCTGGGACAATGACATCGCCATCGGCGGAAGTTCACTGCTCTGTTTCGACATCCACGCCATCGACGCCGCGGTATGGGTCCTCGGGCAACGTCCCATCGCCGCCATGGGGATTTCGCGGGTCTGCCGCGCCGATCCGCATAGCGACGGCGCCGACATTGGCGGCGTGGTCTACGAATATGCCGGCGGCCTGATACACGAACATTCCGGCCAGCACGTGCCCAACGGCGTTCCCGGCGAATTGAGCTGCAAAGTCTTCGGGCAAAATGGCTACGCCGTGGTCAACTATTGGCACGACACCGAGTTCCACGTCCGCGGCCGGAAACCGCTCACAGGAACGGTCAATTCCCTCTATCCCAACGGCGCCGCGCGGAATATCGCCACGTTCTACGACTGCATCACCCAGGGCAAATTCGACAATCCCACCGTGCCGCGGGCCGTCGACGGCGCCCTGACTTGCATCCTCGGACGTGAAGCCGGTCTCCGCCATGGACGACTCACCATGGACGAGCTGTTGCGGGAAAACAAGCGGATCGAGGCCGATCTGGCCGGTTTGAAGGACTAACCGAAAAGGAGACGACTGATGCGCGTCAAGCATTTGATCGCGGTGCTTTCTGCAGTTGCAGCTTGCGTTACGCTTTCGAGCGGCGCCGAACCGGCGCCGAAAGCCCAGAAGTTATTCGCCTTTTGCGTCGAACTCGGCGTGCCCGGCCCGCATCACTACTCTTTCGCCGAACAGGCGAAGATTCTCCGCCAACTCGGCTACGACGGCGTCGGCATGCCCATCGACGCGAACTTTGCGGAGAACCTGCGGGCGCTCGACGACGCCGGATTGCCGTTGCTCAATCTTTGGACCGGCGTCGACGTGCGTCCCGATAAGGTCGCCTACGCCCCCAACGTCGCCGAGGCCATCCGCGCGCTCAAAGGCCGGCCGGTTGTCGTCAACACGCTCATGCACGGCCTGAAGCCCGGCGACCCGCAAGGCTTGCCCGCGGCGATCAAGGCGCTGCGGGCGCTGGGCGACGCGGCCGCCGAGGCGGGCGTGCGGATTGCCGTCTACCACCACACGCATGATTGGACCGAGCACCTCGAATTCACCATCGACGTGGTTGGCAAGGTCAACCACCCGCAAGTCGGCTACCAGTTCAATCTCTGCCACTGGCTGATGGTCGAGGGCCAGCGGGACTTCCGGCCGCTTCTGCGTCAGAACCCCGGCAAGCTCTTCGGCGTGTCGATCAGCGGCGCAACGCTGGGTGCGAAAACTTGGACCAACGGCCTGATCCGGCCGCTCGACGAGGGGGATTTCGATTTCCGGCCGCTCTTGGCCACGCTCGACGAGATCGGTTACCGCGCGCCGGTCGGGCAACAGTGCTTCGGAGTGCGCGGCGACCCCCGCGACTATCTGGCCCGCTCCATCAAAGTCTGGCGCGAGCTCCATCGCGGTGCGCCTTCCGGCAAGTGAGCCGGACGGCAATCCGGCAATGAATACCGGCTCTGGATTGGCCGAAGAATAACTTCCCGATTTCCGTAGCCCAGGGCATTTATGCCTGGGATGACGGCGTTGCATAAACCCCAACCCCGATTTCCCCGATCCGCCTCGGGCGGATCGGGGAAATCGGGCCGCCGGCGCGCGATTTGCCTGGGCTACGGAAGCGGAAGTGAAACTGGGAAGTTATTCTTCGCCGCAACCCCTTATGGGTCACCGCGGAGTTTCACGAAGCGGACAAAGTAGTTTTCCTTGAGAAAGGCCGCCTTTTCCACCACCCGAAAACCGGCCGCCTCGATTTCCTTGGTGAACACCTCTTGGCCGGCCCGCACGTGCTTCAAAAGCCACGGCGGCGTCTTGCCTTCGATGCGACAGTAGTCGACCAGGATAAGTTGGCCGCCCGGCCGCAGGGCCAGCCGGATGGAGGCCAACGTTTTCTGCGGATATTCGAAATGGTGGTAGGCGTCGCAGATGAAAACCAAATCGACGCTGTCGGGCGACAATTTGCTGGAAGTGGGCGTGCACACCACGCCGCGGACGTTGTTCACTCCGGCTTCGTTGGCGGTCTTCTCGATATGGGCGACGAACTTCGGCGCGATGTCCACCGCGTAGACCAACCCCCGCGGACCGACCGCGGCGGCAAACAGGCGGGTGAAGAGCCCCGTGCCCGCCCCGACGTCGGCCACCGCCATGCCCGGCCTGAGTTTGCACGCAGCCACGATTTCTTTCCGCTTCGCGAAGACCTCGCGGTTCTCCCGCTCGAATCGCTGCACCTGCTCTTGGATGTTCGGGTTCTCATACGGCTTGTTGATGCCGGGGCGGACGCTCCGCTCCTGCGCCATTGCCGGCCCCGCGCCCATGGCATACGCGGCGAGCAGCAGCGGGGTGATCCAAGCGTGTCGCACGGAGCTGTTCATCATGGTCCTTTGCAGAGGTTAACCGGCCGCGCGAACGCCGCCCGCTGGCAACTTTCGATTGAGGTTTCTCGTCGTTTCAGCGAACCTTGGCCGCGGGGTCCAAGGTGAGCACCCAGGTGCTTTCGCCCTTCGGCGTGGGAACGTCGAGACGCACCACCCGCTCGTCAACCTGCTCGAACGACGCGCCTTCACACGAGCGGACGGGCCGCCGCTGGGGAATGTACACGAACAGCTTGACGCGGTCGTCGCCGTGCCCGCAAGCCTTGCCCGTCAAACGGAGCGCCGCCGGTTGCCAATCGACGATCTCGCCGTTGAGAAAACCCGACAGGTGCCGGCTGCCGCCGATAATTTCCGGCCGGCTGGTGATCTCCGTGAGCCAAACGACCTGGGCATTTCGGGCCGGCAGCGCGGCCTCGACTTGATCCTCCACCTCGCCCAGGAACCGCTGTTGCCAGAAGTCGAACGCCGCGTAGGTCTTGCCCGCCGGCAAGCCGCAGCGGGCCAGGTCGGCCCCGACCACCTTCGTTCCCTCATAATCCCAGTTGAACAGGCCGACCGTCCGCCGCAGCGGCGTCCCGCGGGAGACCTCCAGCGACCAAACTTGCGGCAGGCTGCGCTCGGCCAGGTCGATCGGCCGGGCGGCGACTCCGCTCACCGGCAGAGCACGGCTGGCCAGCGCGAATCGCTCGTCGCTCGTCTCTTCCATCGCCCCGCCGAATAGATAGCTGTAACCCGTCAGCCCGCACAGTGAAACCCAGGCCCGCATGCCCGCCAGGGGCGTGACGAGATTGCGGGCATGCCACATGAAGGGCCGCTGGGCGATGTCTTGGAACTCGCTGTCCAACTGGAAGATCCGCCCGTGAAGATAGTATCGCGTGGCGAAATTGTACAAGAGGCTGTCTTCGCGGCCGCCGCGGAAATCGAAGCTGGGGCGCAGACCGTCGGCCGCGCCGATCACCGGCCCGTACGGGATCATGCAGGCCTCGATGAACACTTCCGGTCCGACCGCCTCGCGGATCATGCGAAACCTGTCGCGAAAGACCTGCATCAACGGCCGCGTGGGGTCGTCGTTCCTGATGTCCGTGTCGTTGAAGTCGAGCATGAGGTATTCGAAGCCCCAATCCCGCGTGAAACGGCGATAGATTTCGGCCGTCTTCTCGCGCTCCCGCGGGTCGCCGCCGCGGACGTAGGTGAACGTTCGCGACTGCAACGCCGGGCGGAATCCCAGCCCACGAATGGCGTCGGCCAGCGCGCGGGGCCCCTTGGGAAAATACTCCTCCATGCGGTAATGGCTGCGATCCAGCAGGTTCGGCGAGCCGCAGGGCTCGAACTCGATCTTGATGAAGTCGATGCCGTAGCGTCCCACTTTCTCTTTCAACAGCCCCGCGAGCTTCATCACCCGCTGCTCGTCCAGCCGGACCACGGTGCTCAATTCGGGCGACGAGCTGTAGCCGGTGAACAACCCCGAATAGGCGCGATGGCGGATTTTGACGTCGGCATTCCTGGCCAGCAGATCGGCGTATCGCTCCAGGCCGGCATGGACCTCTTCGGCCGAGACGACCAGCAATCGGCAGAGCGAGAAGGTCGAGCCGCCGGGAAGTTTCAGCGGGTCGCCGCCGCGGGAAGGCGACAGCCCGGCCCGCATATCGCCGACCAGGCTCGGCCCCTCTCGGTGCAGCCGATACGTGACGCCGGCGTTGGCCGCCTCGCCGATGCCCAGCACCACGGTTTGTCCCGTGGTCCGGTCCACCACCGCGGTACTCCACCAATCGGTCGTCTCCTGCTGCTCGTCCAGTCGCACGATGGGCCGCGGGCCGAACCAGTAATCGTTGGAGATGGCCGTACAGCGATCGGCCGCCATGTCGAGTCGGAATCCGCCGCCGGGCCGAAGCTCCGATAGCTCCAAGGTTCTGTTCGTGGTATTGGTTACGCTCAGGTCGATGGCCAGAACCGGCTCCGTCTCGATCAGCGTGAGCCGGGCTTCCAAGCGAAGCCCCGGCGCGATCGTCCGCCGCAGTGTTGTCCGCCGCGCCCGGCCGAGCTTGTCTTGCACTTCGGCCATGCTGCACTCCGCCGGGCCCAGCGATACGACTTGCGGGGCCTTCGAACCTGTGGCGGGAGCCGGAAGGACCGCCTCCACCGCGGCCGCGGAAATCACTGCTTTCTCTCCGGCGTAAAGCGACCAGGTGCCACGTTGAGCATCGACAACCAGCCGCCGCGCAGCGGGCGCGGCCACAGACGCGCCGCCGGGCAGTTCGAATCCCAGGTCCTCGCCCTCATGCGTTACCAGCCCGATTTGCTCGAAACCACCATGGCGGCCGTTGTACCAGAGCAGCCACTTCCGCCCGTCGAAGATGGCAAAAGGCTTGTAACAGGCGTCGGCGTCCCACTTGTCCTCCCCCGGGCGGATAATCGGATTGGCTCGATGGCGCTGCCAGCCAGTAATGCCGTCCTTGCTCCGCGCCAGACCGATCTGGGCGTGTTTGATGTCGCGGAAGCCGATATAGAACATCACGTAGCCATCGCCCTCTTTCAGCACGTGCGCGCCGGTCACCAGATGCTTCTCCCACTCGCATTTCGGATCCGGACGCATCACGGGATTGGCCGGATGTTTGCTCCAATGGAGGCCGTCGGGACTGGTGGCGTAGCCGATGGCGTCGGGCTCGTACTGTCCCCCGGCCGAGTACCACATCCGATAGATCCCCTGCTTCTCGTCCCACATCACGTCGGGCGCCATCACGGCCACCTTCTCCCACGGCTCAACCGAGGCCAGCACCGGCTTGTCGCTCATCCGCTTCCAGGCTTTGCCGTCGGCGCTGGTCGCATAGCCGATCCACGAGTGGCCCCGGGCCTGGCCGGTATACCACATGTGATAGGTGCCACCCCGGTGGAGAACGCAGGGCCGATTGATGTTGGCTTCCCAGTCGGTGGCTTTGTTCGGCCCGAGCACGATCAGCGGCTCGCTCCAGTGGATGCCGTCGCGGCTTTCCACCAGGGCGATGCTCGCTTTGGGCCGCCAGGAGAACCACATGCGGTAGACGTCGCCTTCCTTCAACAGCGCGACGTCGAAGCAGGTGCCCAGCTTGCCGCCCAGAACAGGGTTGCCCGAGTACTTCACCCAGCCGCCGCCGGTCTCCGCTCCCGGCACGGCCGGGCCAGGCAAGAACATCAACGACAGCCACACCGCGGCGATCCAGTGATTCGACATCGATCTCTCCTTCCACAGGTAGGTTCCCAGCGGCGACCGTTTCCTCACGTTATCCAGATCTGCATTGCCAATAACCGCCACGCGGCCAAATCACCAGAACGACGGACATTGGCCGCATCGGCATCAACAACTTCCGGCCGAGTTCCATTTTCCCGGCCCTTCTACCGCGTTTCTCTCCAGAATTTATCGTTGAGAAGCAGCACGCGGGTTTCCTCTTTCTGTCCCGGGTTGGCGATCACGACCCTCAGCGTCGGGGCGCCTTGCGTCGGAGTCTCCACGATCCACGACGCCAGGGTGCGCTCTTTGCTCCCGTTGCGCCAGAGACTATTATCCGGCCCGTCGTGCTGATCTTTGCTCATCGTCGCCAGCGAGTCCAGCCGGTAGGGCCTGGGCGAATCCTTCATCAAGTCGCCGATCCGCTTCAGCCGCGCCGCGCTGCTCGATCCAATCCTGATATTGAACTCCGCCAGCGCCGGATCCAGGAAATGATTGGTGTGCACCACGAAACCGCTATCGACGATTCTCAGGGCGTACTTGCCGTCGAGCCCCACTTCCACCAGCACGATCTTCTTCCGGTCCGAGAGCATGACGAACATGGTCCGCGCGGAGGGGAAGATCGCGTCCTTTTTCGCCAGCGCTTCGTCGCAGTTCGCACAGCCCGACAACAGCGCGCTGATAACGCCTCGTTTGCCCGGCTGGCTGGCCCGGCGATCCTTGGGAATGCTGCTGGCCGAGGCGGTACACACCGTCAGGCCCTTTTCGTTCACGCCGGCCTTGATGCCCGGCTCGGCGCCCCCTTCGGCATACAAGCCGAAATAGGCGTAGCCTTTGCTGCCGCGGCGCATCTTCAGCACTTCGGTGTGGTCCGCCGCCCAGTCGCGGTTCTTGGTAATGATCGTCCCGCCCGAAGCGTCGCCTCCCGCCGCTCCCCAGAGCGTGCATGCGTGCAGGTTACCGGCAAGCGTTGCAACCATCGCCGCCGCGGCCGCAACGGCGCAAAATCCGCAAATGTCGTAGCGGTTTTTCATGCGCATCGGTCAAGCTCCAATATACCTTTTCCTTTTCAGCCGCGCCGATACCAGGGCAAGCGGGAGACGGGCGCGTCGACCTCGCGCGTGCATGGCCCAATGACCTGCGCGCCGTCGTCGCCGATCCAGCGTTCCGGCGGGAAGACAATCGCGCGGCGGGCCGCGCCCCGCTGCAACACCGGAGCGACAAGAATCGTCGAGCCAAGCAGAAACTGATCGTGGATCGCTTCGTAGCCGCCGTCCGGAAAATCATAGGCCAAGGGGCGCATGATCGGCTCGCCGCTTCGCGCCGCTGCCTGGGCCAAGGCCACGATCTCCGGCCCCATCCGTTTGCGCAACGCAACCATCGCCAGGCAGTCGGCCAGGTGCTTCTGGTCGAGGATTCGCCACGGCGCGATCGAGAACTGCATGATCGGAAACAGGGTCGAACACTGCGCCGTGCGTACGAACAACTCTTGATCCGGTTTGAAACCGGGCTTGATGAACGACGAAATCTCGCCGCCGCCGATCAAGTCGGGGCAGTTGAACGCGTCGCCCAAGAGCCCTTGCGCCAGGCCGTTGGGAATCAGGTCGGCCAGGCCGTCGCGCCCCCACACGTGATGCTTGTCGCGCAGTCGTTGCACCAGCGGCTGACCTCCCAGCTTCCAGCACGCGCGGTATTCATTGAGCGGATACTTCAGGCCGAACCGGGCCCAAGCTTCGCATTGGCCGGTGGGATCGGTCGGAGCATAAGTCACGTCTGAAGTGCGGTAATAATCCGGATCGCCCGCATCGCACTTGAAACCGTCGACGCCGAATCGGCCCGTCAGAACATCCAGTTTTCCCTGAAACCAGGCCACCGCCTGGGGATGCGTCATGTCGAGCACCGCACTGACGCCGTTCCACCACTTGCGCAGCGCCGGCTTGCCCTGCGCGTCGCGAACCAACGCGTTCTTCGCCGCCAATTCACCATAGGCGGGGCTGTCGCTGCGAATGAACGGACACACCCAAAGCATGAGCTTGAACCCCATCTCGTGCAACTGCCGCGCCATCGCCTTGGGGTCGGGAAAACGGACCGCATCGAAGCTCCAGGCCCCGTAGTCGCGATTGGGAAACCAGTTGTCGTCGATCATGAACACCCCCGGCGGCATCCCATGGGCGAGGATGCTCCGGGCGTAGCTCAGCACTTTTTCCTGGCTGGGCGCATACTGCATCTCGATCCACGAATTGTACTGCGGCGCCGTGAAACACAGCGGATCGGGAATCTTGCCCGACGGCGGGAAGAACCGCCTCGACACCGCGCGATAGGCGCCGCGAAGATCCTTGAAACCCTCGCCGTGCTCGATTTTCGCCAGGGCATTTTCGATCACCAGCGTCCGCTGCTGGAAGCGAAAGGCAAACGCCCGTTCGCTCCAGACGTATCGGCCTTTGCTGGAAAGCAATAGCGGCGCGGCCTGATTTCCGGCCAGCTTGGGCCGCAAGTCGAAATGATAGGGTGCGTCGCCGTAGGGCATGAATGGGCCATCCTGCACCGCACCGCCCCACCAATACTCGCCAGGTAATAGCGCGATCGTCTGGCTCGGAATGGCGTCGCTCGCCGCCGCCGCGCGACAAGCCATCAAGACCAACAGCGAGGCCCGCACGAGCATCGTCCGGCTCTGCCATGCATTACGAAGTCGCAAGGTATGGATCTCCAACTTCCCAGGGATGAACCGCCGTTGGCCGTTTCAATTTCGCCCGGATGCGCTCCGAGCGCCGGCCCCCCCCATGTTAACGACGAGTTGCGGCGGATTCCAGTCACCCTGCCGAGTTTCCAGGAGAAACGGCAAAGCGCGCCCTGTAGAACGGAATTCATTCCGCTGGTACGAAGCGGACTTCGCAGTCCCGCCGCGGTCGGACGGCCAGTGGAAGATCGCGGGCCGCCGTGTTAACATGGGGAGAATGTGGCCGCGCGGAATATACCTGCGCGGCGTCCGCACCGGAAATCCCGCCCCCATATACCCCTTCCTCTGGTCGATCATGCCCCACCGCATTGCGATACTTGCCTTGTTGTTGTCCCTTCCCATCGCCGCTAATGCCGCGGAACAGCGGCCGGCGCCGGCCACCGCCGCGAGCCTCAAGCGGGCGTTGGATCGGCGGCCGCGGGTCGATGAAAAGCCGTTTGCTCCGGCCGATGGCAGCACGTCGTCGATCGATCCGCCGGCCTTCGTCTGGCTGCCGGTCGCGCCGCGTCCGCGGGGCTACGTGTTGGCCGTCTCGCACTCCGCGGAATTTCCCTCCAGCACGACGATCGTGGCCGACAACGTGCCGATCAGCGTGCACGTGTTCGGCAAGACGCTTGGCCCGGGCGAGTGGCACTGGCGGGTGGGAGTGCGCGGCGGCGACGGCGCGATCACGTGGAGCAAGACCCGCGGCTTTACGATCGCGGCCGCCGCGCAAGCGTGGCCGCTTCCCGCGATCGACGTCTTGGCGGCCAGAATCCCACGGCAGCATCCGCGGCTGTTCTTTCCCGGCGACGAGCTGGTCCGGGTCCGCCGCGAATGTTCCCGGTCGCTGCGAAAGGATTATGAGCGGTTGCTGGCCGAGGCCGCGAAGCGTATCGGCGAGCCGCTGGTGGCGGAGCCGCCGCGGTTGCTCCCCAAGAGTGTGGCGCGGGGAGCACAGTATGCCGACATCATTCGTTCCACGCGGCCCACCATGGACGGCATGCAGCTTTGCGCGCTGGCCTATTTGCTCAGCGGAGAAAAGCGATTCGGCCTGGAGGCCAAGCGGCGGTTGCGGCATTTCTTTTCCTGGGATCCGCACGGCTCGACCGACCTGTTTCACAACGATGAGCCGGCGATGTGGATGATGCAGCGGGGCACGCGGGCTTACGACTGGACCTACGATCTGTTCACGGCCGAGGAACGCTCCAAGATCGAGCCGGTGTTGAAGGTCCGCTACGAGCAGTTTCTCAAGCGGTTGACCTCGATGCCCTTCGAGAGCCGTCCCTACAGCAGCCATCCCGCGCGCGACGTGGGTTTCCTCGGCGAAGGGGCGATCGCCTTCATGCCGGAGTGGCCGGAAGCCCGGCCGTGGCTCCAGTACGTGTTGTCGATCTACTGGTCGGTCTATCCGGCCTGGGCCCAGGAAGACGGCGGCTGGCAAGAGGGGCCGTCGTACTGGGAGGCCTACATGGGCTTGGCGCTGCACTTCGCCACGGCCTTGGAAAAGGCCACCGGCGCCCGCTTGATCGACAAGCCGTTCTTCCACAACACGCCCTATTACAAGTTGTATACCAACCCGCCCTACGCGCGGCTGTCGCCCTTCGGCGACAATCAGCAGGCGGGCCCGCAGGGCGGTTCGGGGCAAGTGATGTCGGCTTTCGCGGTGTTGTTGCACGATCCGTATTTGCAATGGTACCCGGAAGTGCAAAAGTCGCGCCGCGACCTGGGGCCGTTGGGCTTCGCGCTGCTCGACGCGAAGCTAACGGCGAAATCGCCGGCCGACTTGCCGCAGGCGCGGCTGTTCGCCGGGGCGGGCCTCGTCGCCATGCACGACAAGCTGGCCGACCCGCGGCAGAACGCCTATCTAGTGCTCCGCTCCAGCCCCTTCGGCTCGATCAGCCACGGCCATGCCGACCAGAACGCCTTCGCCATCGAGGCCTTCGGCGAGGCCTTGGCGATCGCGTCGGGCTACTATCCTTGGTACGGCTCGCCGCACCATCAGCATTGGGTCTGGGAAACCCGCTCCGTCAATTCGATCACGCTCGACGGCGGCCAGGGACAGACGACGCGCTCGCCCGAATCGCGCGGCCGCATCGCGCAATTCGTCAGCGGCGCGCGTTACGATTATGCCCTGGGCGACGCCACGGCGGCCTACGGCGGGCGGCTGACGAAGTTCTATCGCCACGTGATTCACATCCGCCCGGCGCGATTCCTGATCATCGACGAGTTGGAAGCCCCGCGGCCGACGACCTTCGAGTGGCGGCTGCACGCCCTGGAGAAGATGACGATCGACGCCACTCGGCAGCGGGTGTTGATCCAGCGGGGCAAGGCCCGCCTGGCGGCCGACTTCATTACGCCCGGCGGGCTGCGCTTCGAGCAGACCGATCAGTTCGATCCGCCGCCGGAGCGGGGTGGCCAGAACCAGTGGCACCTCGTCGCTTCGACCCCCGGCAAGACCGCCTCGGCACAGTTTATGGTGGCCCTGGCCGCATACCGCGGCGGCGACGGGAATCAGACGGCGCCGCCGGCACTGCGGACGGTCGCCGACGGGCAGGCCATGGGGGTCGAGTGGGACGAAGGGCAGACCCGGCAGCAGATCTTCTTCGCCGCCGCCGGCGGCATCCACGTCGGCGGCCACTTTGCCATCGACAGCGATGCCCGCATCGTCGCCGTGGCGCGGCATCCCCAGGGGAAGGCCGAATGGCTTGTGGTGGACGGCACGAAGCTGCTGCTCTCGTCCCCCGGCCAGACGCCGCGGAGCGTGTTCAGCGCCGCTCGGCCGGGCACGAAAACGAACGATTGAGGAAGATGCCGGCGAACCGGCGGTAGAACGTGGAACGGCATTCATTTTGTTCGACCGTCCGCTTCCGGCGAACGGCATGAACTCCGTTCCAACTTAAAGGTCGTAGAGGGTCTCATCGACCTTGGGCGGACGTTTTCGCACGAGTCGTTGGAGCCGCTCCGCCGCTTCTCCCGACTCCGGCCCCTCTTCCCCGAAGAAATCCCCCAATTCGGCCTCGATCTTCTCCGGCGATTCGCCCGACTCCAGCCGGCGGATCGCTTCCTCGGCCTTTGCGTCCAAAGGAATGCCGGCCGTCTGCTGCAGCCGGCGCATCATGCGGGCGAGTTGCCGGGGATCGTTCTCATCGAGGCCCTCCGCTTCGCGCATCAGCGACTCCATGGCCTCTGCCATTTTGGGGTCATCCTGACCGGGCAGATCGCCTTCGCGGCCGCCGCCGTCGTCGCGGCGGTTCCGCGAAACCGCGAACCGCGACATGCGGCGTTCGAGCTTGTGGCGGCCGCAGCGCGGGCAATCGGGTTGCGCGGCCGTGTCGATCTTCCGCGCGAGGAAATTGTAAATCGTATGGCAATCCGCGCAATAGAATTCGTAGATCGGCATCAAAGATCTCCCGGCTAATTCGACTTGAGACTCGCTTCGATGGACCGGGCAACCTGCCCGCCAAGCAAATCGTAGCCCTTGGCGTTGAAGTGAACGTCGTGGGGATTCTGCGCCGTCGCCAGGTGCGGGGTGATGAACGCATACAGGTCGTCCACGGCGACGCCGTGCTTTTGCATAACGCGGGCGGCGATGGCGTTGCGCTCGACGATGGATGCGGGAATCTGCTTCTTTGCTTCATCCTTGGGAATGGGCGTGGTGCTCGCCCAGATGAGCTTCGCACCCGTCTTCTGCAGTCTTGCGACGATCTTCTCCAGTCGCTGCTCGTAATCGCCCGGCGGCGTGACGCGGTCGTGGATGCCGAAGTTGAAGTGGATTACGTCCCATTTCCCCTCGCCGAGCCACACGTCGAGTTTCCTCAGCCCATTGGCGGTTGGACCGCAGTTTTCCGGTGCGCGATGAACATTGGCGATACCCGCAAGCGCCTTACGCGTCGCCATCGTGTAGCCACGGGAGACGGAATCGCCGATCAGCAGCACGCGGGGCCGTGTCGGGTCGTCCTTCACGTAAGCCCAAGCGTTCGGGATGCCCTTGAGCCTCTCGCGTTCGTGGATCGGCAGGTAAAAACCACCGAGGTTCGCTTGCAAGGTGCGCTCCCAAGCTTGCTCCTCGGGCGGTAGCTTGGCGACGAGCGCTTGGTATTTCTCGGCGATCACCGCGTCTTCGGCCGACTTCTTGGCGGCGCTCGCGGCGGCGTTGGCCGGCGGGGCGGCTTTCGTGGTTTCCGCCCCGGCGCGGTCCGGTCCGCCTGAGACGCCGGCGGTGCAAAGGATGGCGAGGATGAATTTCGTGTGCGGCGTCAAGCGGTTTTTCATGGGTGTGTTCTTGTCTGGATAGCGTGTGCTTCAGGTGAAACGCGGACAGTCGGATAGTTTACGAATCTGCGGCGAGGAAGTCCAGCAGGTCGGCGGTGACGATCGACATCTGGGCCTCGATGGCGGGGAGAATCGCAGCCGCATCGGCGATCTTGCTTTCGCGCCCGGTCCGTTCCATTTCGGCGAGCAAGCGCGAAGCCTGCTCGGCTTCGAAATAGCGAATGGCGCCGGCGAGGGTATGGGCCGACCGCGCCAGTCGCACGGCGTCGCCCGCGGCGGTCGCCTCCCGCATCTGGGCCAGCAGCCGGGGAATTTCGTCGAGGGCGGCACGCACCACGGTGCCCAGCAATGCCGGGTCGTTGCCCATCGCCCGCAAAGCGCGGGCCCAGTCGACGGCGGCCGGCGCGCAGGTCGCCGGGCAAGCGCCGGCCGCCGACTTCATCGGCGCCGCCAGGGCATCGATCGCGGAGAACAATTCGGGAAGCCGGATGGGCTTGGTGAGGAATGCGTCCATGCCCGCTTCCAGGCAACGGCGCCGATCGTCGGGATGCGTGTGGGCGGTCATCGCGATAATCGGCGTGTGGCGTCCCGTCCACTGTTCCCCCGCGCGGATCCGCATCGTGGCTTCCAGCCCATCCATTTCGGGCATCTGCACGTCCATCAGGATCAGGTCGAACGACTGTGACTCGGTCGCGGCGATGGCCGCTTTTCCGTGATCGGCCAGCGTCACCGTATGTCCGCGTCCGGCAAGCGTGCCCAACACCAGTTTCTGGTTGACCAGGCTGTCCTCGACCAGCAGTATCCGCAGACCGGAGGCAGGCGGCGGCTCGTCGAGCGCCGACGCCTCGGCCGGCGGCAACCGCAATCCCAAGGCGAGCTCCACGGCTTCCAGCAATTCCGACTCCTTCACCGGCTTGAGCAGGTAGGCATCGACGTTCAGTTCTTCGCAGCGGGCCACGTCCTCCAGGTGATCGCCCGACGTGAGCATCATCACCACGCGGCTCTCGACAGAGACATCGCGGCGGATCCGCTCCGCGAGCATAAAGCCATCGGCCTCGGGCATGTGGGCATCGATGACCAGCAGGGCATAGGGTTGCCCCGCCGTGCGGGCCCGCCGCAACTCCGCGCCCGCTTCCTCCACGCCTACGGCCATCGTGGGCAGCATCCGCCAACTCTGCAACATCTCGGCCAGCACGCGGCGATTGACCGCGTGATCGTCGACGACCAGCACCCGCATGCCCTCGAGCGGCGTCAAGTCGGGCGGGCCTTCTTCCGCCGCCGGACTCGGCGCCAGGCCGAAGCGGGCGGTGAAATGAAAGCGGCTGCCGCGGCCCAACTCGCTTTCGACCCAGATCCGGCCGGCCATCAGCGCTGCCAGCCGCGTCGCGATCGCCAACCCCAGCCCGGTGCCGCCATAGCGCCGCGTCGTCGAGCTGTCGGCTTGCTCAAACATTTCGAAGATCAGCGACTGTTTCTCCGCGGGGATGCCGATACCGGTATCGCTGACCGTGAAATGCAGCACCACGGCGGGGGAGGATTCGGCCGAGCCCGCCAAGGCTCGGGGCGGGTCGCCCGGCGCCGACGGCCGCTCGACGGCCACTTCCAGCGTCACTTCGCCGCGCTCGGTGAACTTGATGGCGTTGCCGACCAGGTTCACCACGATCTGGCGGAGCCGGGCGTACTCGCCGACGACCGTCCGCGGCACGTCGTGGTGGACGTGACAGGTCAGCTCCAGACCCTGCCGGTGGGCCTGGATGGCGAACGACTTCATGGTGTCGCCGAGGCTCTCGCGAAGGTCGAAAGGCGAACAATCCAGGACCACTTTGCCGGCCTCGATCTTGGAGTAGTCCAGCACGTCGTTGATCACCGCCAGCAAGGCCTCGCCCGAATCCTGGACGGTCTTCAGGTAGTCGCGCTGGTGGGGGGAAAGTTGGGTCTTGAGCACCAGCGCGGTCATACCGATCACGGCGTTCAAGGGCGTGCGGATTTCGTGGCTGATGTTGGCGAGAAAGGCCGACTTGGCGCGATTGGCCGCCTCGGCCGCCTCCTTGGCCGCCCGCAACGCTTCCGCCGCCTGCTTTTGCACGGTGATCTCGCGGGAGACGCCGAAGGTGCCGATGATTTGTCCCCGGTCGTCGTAGAGCGGCAGCTTCGAGGTACTCACCCACGTCGCATGGCCGTCGGGCCAGACCAGGCGCTCCTCCTTGCCCAACAGCGGCTCGCCCGACTGGATGATCTTCTGCTCGTCGACCGCGGCTTCGCGGGCATGTTCGGGGGAGAAGAAATCAGCGTCCGACTTGGCGACGGCCTGGAGCGGGTCGCTCAGGCCGGACCGCGTGGCCTTGCTACGGTTGATGCGAATGAAACGCCCTTGGAGGTCTTTGAAATAGATGCTGTCGGGCAGATAGTCCATCAAGCTGCGGAGCAGATGCCGCTCGTAGTCGGCGCCCTCGGCCGCTTGTTGCAGACGCTCGGCCGTTTGCCGCCATTGCGCCAGGGCGGCTTCCAAAGCGGCAATGCGGCGGTGCAGTTCATCCATCTCCAGGTCCCGCGCATCCATCATTGGGTTCCCGTTGGAAGATCAGACCACGGCCAGGCTACGCTCGACCGTGGGCGTCGACCGTTGGTTGCCGGCATCTTGCAGGTGTTTGCCCCAGCGCCCCGCCAACCAACCAATTTAATCGACCCGGACGCGGAAGGGCATCGGCACGGACGGCGTAGCGGCTAATTCGTGGAAGCAATTTCGTAGACGCGCCGGCCGGACAGCCTTCGGGACCCTAAAAATAGTGGCGGCAATGGTGGCTTTTCTGTCCTGATGCGGACATTGTTCGACAGCCCCCTCCGTGTGATTACTCCTTTAGGGTGGCACAACACGAAAATAACCCCCCCGATGTCGTTTATGGCTTTACTCAGTGGTGGAAGTCGTTGCGCCGAAAGGCTTTATTTGAATTAGAGTTTCATGAAGTGCCACGCGAAAAATAAACCGCGATCTACAGTTCACTTGAGGTGCCACTGCTGGGCTTATCAGTGTTCCTTCAAGAAAGAACCGACCCCATTTTGCGAGGATTGTTCCATGATCTGTAAGACTCGCCACGTTCTGGCGGCGCTAGCGGTGATTGGTGTGGCAAGCATTGGTCCCATCGATCTGGTTTACGGACAGAAAGTCAGCATCGGCGGATCCACCACCGTGCTGCCAATCGTGGCCGAAGCCATCAAGGAGTATCGGCCGCTGCATCCGGGGAGCGAATTCGTGCTCGGCGGCGGCGGATCGGGCAACGGCATCAAAGCGGCGGCCGCCGGTGCCGTCGAGATCGGCATGAGCTCCCGGGCCTTGAAGGAAAAAGAGAAGGCCGGCGGCCTCATCCCGGTGACGATCGGCTACGACGGAATCGTGCTGGTGGTCCATGCGCGCAACCCGCTCCAAAGCGTCACCAGCCGACAAGTGGCGGACATCTACACCGGCGCGATCACCAACTGGAAAGAGTTGGGCGGCGGCGACGCGCCCATCAAAGTCATCTCGACCAACGAACGCCATGGCACATTCGACGGCTTCCGCGAACACTTCCACCTTGAAGCCCGGCCCGAAGGCCAGGAGGGCGGCGGCAAGTATCTCTCCTTCAAGAAGAGCGGCGGCGAGTTCGGGTCGGTCAAGGCCCTGGCGCTGGACGGCAACGAAGCCGTGCTGGCGGCCATGATGACCAAGCCCAACGCCTTCGCATACACGTCGTTGGGCGCGGCGCTGCGCGTGTTGGCCGCCGGACGCGCACCGGTCAAGATGCTCGATCTGGACGGGCGCTCGCCGAGCGTCGCGGCGGTGCTCGACGGCACCTGGCCGGTGATCCGGCCGCTGTTGGTGCTCACACTCGGTTCACCGCAAGGTGAAGCCAAGGCGTTCATTGACTTCCTCACCAGTTCCGGCGGTCAGCAGATCGTCGAACGGGTGGGATACATTCCCCTGGCTCCCGCAAAAGGTCGATAGCCTTCTTCAAACTTTGGGTTCTCCCGATGATTGCCAAGTATCTCTCCGATCTGGGCGTAGGAAAACGCCTCTTTCTGTCGATGAGCCTGCTCGTGGTGCTGCTTGTCGGCGGGCAGGCGGCGCTGCTCGTCGAGTTGCAGCAAGCGGCGTTGCGCGACGCCAAGGGCAACCTGGAATCGTTTGCCGCGGAGTTGCAACGGCAGCAATCGCACGTGCTGCACGAGTTGAGCGTTCGCGAACAAACGCACAACGAACGCGCGTTGTGCGCCAAGGCCGCGAGCCTGGCCCACCTGGGGGCGATGCTTGTGCCCGTACCGCTGCTGACCGCGCAAACCGAGCCGCTCAACGACTATTGCAGCCGGGTGTGCACCGACCGCGACGTGGTCCTCTGCTATGTTACCGACGCCAATGACTCCATCCGCACCACGTTTGCCAATGCCGAGAGCCCTACCCTGGTCGCGCTGGTCGGGAAAGCCGGCGGACGCTCGGTCGCCGAACTGGCTCGCGCCGTGCGCGACCGCGGCCAGGCCATCGAAGTGCAACGCGACGTGGTTCAAGACGAGCAGCGGATCGGACGGGTGGTCGTACTGGTTTCCAAGCAAGCCGCGATCGAGCACTCGCGGCAGACGCAGGCCAACGTCCACAGCATGGAGGCGAACGTGGCCGAACTCTTCGCCGCGCTCAAACTGGGGCTGGATCAGGAAACCCACGCTAAGATCGTGCAGAGCCTGTTGTTCGGGTTGGCGGCCTTCATCGCGGCGATCTTCTTGGGTGGGACCACGGTTCTCTGGCTGGCCCGCGGCGTTTCGCAACCCCTGCGGCGCACCGTGGAAGTGCTCGAGGCCGTGGCCGGCGGCGACCTGACGCGGCGTCTGGAAATCGCCAGCCGGGATGAAATGGGCCGCATGGCCGTGGCGCTGAACACGGCGGTGGAAAGCCAGGCGCGGACGCTCTGCGACTTGCAACGCGCCAAAGAGGCCGCCGAAAGCGCCAACCAGGCGAAAAGCGAATTTCTGGCCAACATGAGCCACGAAATCCGCACCCCGCTGAACGCCATTCTAGGCTTCTCCAGCGTACTCGTGAGTGGCATCGGCGGCCGCGACGAAGCGGAACGCCGCGAACACCTCGAGGCCATCTACACCAGCGGCAAACATCTGCTCTCGCTGATCGGCGACATCCTCGATCTCTCGAAAATCGAAGCCGGCCAGTTGGACATCGAAACAATCCCCTGTTCGCTCCCCGAGTTGGTGGCCGAAGTGCTCTCCGTGCTCCGCGTGCGGAGCCAGGAAAAAGGGATCAGCCTGGAATCTTCCTGGCGGGGCGGAATCCCCGAAGTCGTTCAAAGCGATCCGGCCCGCGTCCGTCAGCTCCTCCTGAACCTCGTCGGCAACGCCATCAAGTTCACCCACCAGGGCGGCGTCCGCGTGCTGGGCGAGTTGGTGCGCGGGAAAGAGCCCCAAGTGGTCATTTCCGTGACCGATTCGGGAATCGGAATTCCGGCCGACCAGATGGAAGCCATCTTCGATCCCTTCGTGCAAGCCGACAACTCGGTAACCCGCAATTTCGGCGGGACCGGCCTGGGCCTGGCGATCTGCCGCCGCATCGTGCAAGCGCTGGGCGGGTCGATTGCCGTCAGTAGCACGGTGGGCGAGGGGAGCACCTTCAAGGTCACGCTTCCCACCGGGCCGTTGGAAGGCGTGAAGATTCTCGATGCCCCCGCGGCCGATGGCCTGCGGAGCAAGAGCCGGCTGCCCAAGTCGGGCCCCACCTGCCTGCCCCAGGTGCGGATCCTGCTCGTCGAGGACGGTTCCACGAATCGGAAGCTGCTGGGCCTGATCCTCCGCCGCGCGGGCGCCGAGGTCGCCGAAGCGGAACACGGTCAAATCGGCCTGGAGATGGCCACGCGCGATCCCTACGATCTGATCCTGATGGACATGCAAATGCCGGTCATGGACGGCTATACCGCCACCCGCAAGCTGCGCGAGCAGGGCGTGATCAGCCCGATCATCGCGCTCACGGCCCACGCCCTGTCGGGCGACGAAAAGAAATGCCTGGCGGCCGGATGTTCCGGCTACCTTACCAAGCCGATCGATCCGGACCTGCTGTTGCGTACCGTGGCGTTGGCGCTGCCGCGGCGGGCATTGGCGGCGGGCCCAACTCCGGCCATCGCGTCGCGCGGCGATCCGGCGCTGTCGCTCTCCCCTGATGGGACAGGGCCACACGCGGGGGACCAGCGGGAAACACCGACGTCCGCTGCCAACTCCTCTCCCGACCAACGGGCGCCAAACGGAACGTCGTCGATCGGTGCCCGAGGAGCGGGGACTGACGAATCAGCTTCTACGCTTTCGCTGCCGCCCGACCGTAACGCCGCGGCACGTCGCAATGGGCCGGCCCTGGTCTCCACTCTGCCCAGCGATGATGCGGAATTCTGCGAAATCATCCTGGAATTCATCGATCGCCTGCAGCAGCAGTTGCAAGCGATGCAGCAGGCTTGGGACACCGGCAACTTCGACGAGTTGTCGCGGCTGGCGCACTGGCTCAAAGGCTCGGGCGGCACGGCCGGCTTCCCCGCGTTTACCCAGCCGGCGAAGCGTCTGGAAACGATGGTCAAGGAGCACCGCGACGAAGAGATCGTCGCTATTCTCGCCGAGTTGCGCGATCTCGTGGATCGCATCGAAGCGCCGAAGAACAGCGCGCAGGCGACAGTAGGCAGCGGGCAGTAGGTCGGTTCTTCATCCTTCATCCTTCATCCTTCATCCTTCATCCTTCATCCTTTCCCCTCCATCCCTTCGCCACGGTTTACCATTGAGATCGAACCATGCAGAACCAGGCCCAGGAACTTGAACCGACTTCGTGGCCTTCCAACCCGGCGCAAGTGACCGGACTGAACGCCTTCGAAACGAGCGTGGGCATTGCGCCCCCTTCAGCGAACGTCATGACCGCCGACGTGGAAACGGCGCGGATCATGATCGTCGACGACGAACCGATCAACATCAAGGTGGTGCGCCGCCACCTGATACAGGCGGGATACCGGAATTTCTTCACCACCACGCTGCCGGTGCAGGCCGCCGAGATGATCGTGGCCAACGAGCCGGACGTGATTCTGCTGGATATCGTGATGCCGGCCGTCAGCGGCCTGGACATTCTCGCCAACATTCGCGCCGACGCGCGATTGTCGCATATCCCGGTCATCATTCTTACGGCCAGCGACGATCGCGAAACCCGTATGCAAGCGCTCAACCTGGGGGCGACCGACCTGTTGTCGAAGCCCGTCGACGTCGTGGAACTCCTTCCCCGGGTGCGGAATGCGCTGCTGGTGAAATCGCACCATAATCATCTCGTGCACTATGCCAAAGAGCTGAAGCGGCAGGTCGCCGAGCGGACCGCCGAACTGAGCCGTTCCCGCCTGGAGGTCATTCACTGCCTGGGCCGGGCGGCCGAGTACCGCGACAACGAGACCGGGCGGCACGTGGTGCGCGTGGGGCGTTATGCGGGGATCATCGCCCGGCAGCTCCGGCTGGCGCCCTACCACATCGAGCTGATCGAATTGGCGGCGCCGTTGCACGACCTGGGCAAGCTCGGCATTCCCGATGCGATCTTGTTGAAGCCCGGCAAGCTCTCGCCGGCGGAATTCGAGATCATGCAGGCCCACTGCCGCCTGGGCGAGCGGACCTTCGAACCCTTGTCGAGCAGCGAATGGGAAGCCTACCGCCATCACCCCTGGATCGGCGAAAAAATCCTCGAGGTGGCCGCGTCGCCGATCCTGGAGATGGCCGCGCGGATCGCCCTGACCCATCATGAGAAATGGAACGGTACGGGCTACCCGGCCGGGCTCAAGGGCGACGACATTCCCATCGAGGGGCGCATTACCGCGGTGGCCGACGTGTTCGACGCGCTCAGCAGCCCGCGACCTTACAAGCCCGCATTTCCACTGGACCGCTGCCTTGCGATCATCGAGGAAGGTCGCGGCGAGCACTTCGATTCGCGGGTGGTCGACGCCTTCTTCGCTTGCCACGACGAGATCTGCAAGGTGCGGACCGAGTTGAGCGACCCACCCTGAGTGCGAGGAAGAACTGACAAGTTGTTCCTCGGGGGGCAGAAGTAAATCTGACGGGCCGCGAAATTACCCACATAGGGGTCGCGGAAGCGCCTCGCCCGCCGCGATGCGCGATTTCAGCAACCATCGGTGGGGTAACCCAACCGCTGCTAACATAGTACTCATAATCCTCTAACATTGGCGTGTCGATAGAGTTCCCTATGGGGGTCCTCTCATACGCTCGCATTCAGTGCGTTCCGAGAGAATTTCCTGGCGAGGGCCATTGCCACATTCGACTGGACAGGTGTAGGATTGTTGAAATCGCGTTTGGGACTTGCGAGCGTATCGTTAGCTGTGCGGCATGTTATGCCGAGCAGTGCGGGAAGAACGAAACGCCTCCGGAAACGGATTTCTGCATCGCTCGCATACGGCATCGAGTGAACCACGCTCCCGACGCGAGAGCTCTCTCGATGACCGGGAACCGTTGACAGGAGGACGCCGTGATGGACGTTTATGAAGGCGATCGGGTGTTGGTCAACCTGGCGCCGTTCATCGGATCTTCACAGCGATGCAAGGTGCGCATTCCCTGCCGGGTGCTGGCCGTGGATAACACCTACGTCGAGGTCGGCACGGAACATCCATTCCGCGAACTGCTGCTGCGCGTGCTGCCGGCTTGGATTGAAGGGAAACTGGAATCCGACCGGAAACAAGGCGACGCACGCAATCGGGCGCAATCCTCAGCGGCCAAAGAAGTTCGTCGCGCGAAGGTGGTGGTAGCCGGTTGAAACGGCGGCTTCAAGGTTTCCTTTGCAGCGGACGGTCGCCCGCCGCAACGCCGGGCGTCACTTCGGCAGTGCGGGCGGCTCGATGACCGGATACTTGCCGGAGAGGGCCTTGAGGAACTCGACGAGATCCTTGCGGTCCCGTTCCCCGAGATTGGCTTCACGCACCGACTTGAGCATCGCGGAGAGGTTTGCGTTGTCCTTGCCGCCGTCGGCCATCAGGGCCACCGCGTCTTCCAGCCTGGCGGCGCTGCCGTCATGGAAGTAAGGGTACAGCTCGGCCACGTTTCGCAGCGCCGGGACACGGAACTTGCCCAAGTCGCGCGCCTTGCCGCTGATCTTCTTCCGCCCCTCGTCGGGACCTTGCTTGTCCATGCCGACCCCCGCGTTGATGAACTTGTAATTGCTGAACAGCGGCGGGGCGTGGCAGCTCGAACAGTTATTGCGGAACAGCTCCCAGCCACGCTTCTGCGCGTCGCTGAGCGCGCCGCGGTCGCCTTGCACGAATCGGTCGTAGGGCGAATCGCCGCTCAACACGGTGCGCTCGAAGGCGGCGATCGCTTTGGCAAAGCCCTCCTTGGTGACCCCGCTTCCGAAGACTCTCTGGAACCGCTCCTGGTAGCCGGGAATCTTGGAAAAGGCAGCCACCACGGCATCCATTGTGTGTCCCATTTCGATGGGGTTCTCGACCGGTCCGGTGGCCTGTTGCTCCAGCGTCTGCGCGCGGCCGTCCCAGAACTGCGACGTGGCATACGTGGCGTTGAGCACGGTGGGCGCGTTGCGGCCGCCTTTTTGGTGGCGGATTCCTTCGCTCGTCGGCGTGTGCTCCGCCCAAGCCGTCTTGGGATCGTGGCAACTGGCGCACGAGACCGTCCCGTCCTTGCTCACCCGCTTGTCGAAGTACAGCAACTTGCCCAGCTCGACCTTCTCCACCGACATCGGGTTATCGTCCGGCACCGGGACGGGCGGCAACCCCAAGGGAACGCGCAGCGACGCGGGAGCCGTGTTGCCCTCCGGCAACGGAGAACACCTGCCCACGGTGGCCCCGATCCACAGTATGCCGACGAAGGTTACCGATAGGGCCGCCAAGGCCGCCAAGGCCGCCAGACACGTTTGCCGCAGCATGGATCGGAACTCCTCTAGACGTTACGGCTACCGCGGGCGGCCGTGGCGCACAACGCCAACGGCGAAAAACGCCTCGCGGAATCATTACCAGCATACAATGGTTCTTGTGGACGTCAATCGGCAGTGGCGAAGCCTGCCGAGTAGGGAAACCCAGCTGCCCGCCCCGGCAAGACGGCGTGGGCTTGCGGCGGCGCGGGCGGCGCGGGATGATTCCCTTATCGTTCAGCCCGCCCTCCGGAGTCCGTAAAATGGAAGTCCTGGAAGCAATCCGTACCCGTCGCAGCATCCGCAAGTTTTTGGACCGGCCGGTGCCGCAAGAACTGGTCGAAATACTGCTGCGGGCGGCGATGAGCGCGCCCAGCGCCCGCAACAGCCAACCCTGGCAGTTCGTCGTGATCAGCGACCGGCAGATTCTGCGGCAGATCCCCGTCATCAATCCGTACGCGGAGATGGCGGAACATGCTCCCCTGGCAATCCTGATCTGCGCTGACACGCGACTGGATCGTGCGCCCTGGTACTGGCCGGTGGATTGCGCGGCGGCCGCCCAAAACATGCTCTTGGCCGCCCACGGGCTGGAGCTGGGGGCGGTTTGGACCGGGGTCTGGCCACGCGAGGAGCGAATGGACGGGTTCCGCCACCTGTTGAACATGCCCAAACCGGTGATCGCCCACAGCCTGCTCGTCGTGGGCTATCCGGCCGAGCAATTGCCGCCGGACGACCGCTACCGTCCGGACCGCGTGCACCACGACGGCTGGCAACCGTCCTGATCGGAACGGAATCCGTCATAGCGACAGCGGCGGCAGGTGTTTCAGCCGCTGCGCCTGGTTAGGACCGGCCGAAAAATAACTTCAGTGTTTTCTTGAGCGTGGCCGACCGATCGAAGCCCGAAGCGTAAGCGAGGGTTGTGTGTTGCGCGGCCGGGAATGTCCAAACCTCGCTTACGCTTCGGGCTTCGATAGGACGCGGCAAATCGGGAACTTATTTCTCCACCGATCCTAGCTTTTGTCCAAGCGGCTCGGCCCGGCTTCCGTTTCGCGGCCTGCTTCCGGCCTTGCTCGGCCAGCGGAGCTTACCGCTGGCTGGCCGACGTGGCGAGTTGCTGGAACTGCTGGAGGCCTTCCCAGGCGATCCGTTGCAGATCGGCACGGTCCCGGGCGGAGAACGTTCGCTTGAGCGGCCCTCCGTCAGGGTCTTTGGCCGACGGCTTGCCGTTCTTGTCGCGGTTGTCGTCCACCGTATCGATGGGCAGGCCCTCGGGACTGCGGTTGAACACGGCCGCGTAGAACGTGCACGCGGTAAGATAGCCCATCGTCTGATTGAGATGGCTGTCGCTGACGTAGCGCAGCGGCAGCTCCGGCCGAACCGTCTGGCACCGCAGAGCCACCAGCGACATAGGCACGACGGTGGCGCCGATACGGTCGGCCAGGGCGGCGATGGTCTTGGCTTTCCCGGTCACCGGAGCCGGATTGGGCGGAGCCGTCAGTGGCTTGCTGTTCTGGGTCGTGGGCGTGGTCTCGTAGAGGAGCACGCGCCCGCCCTGGGCCTTGATCAACTCGGCGAATTTCGGGGCGTACTCGGCATACAGCGACTTGTCGCCCTCCAGGTCGTCGCGGTACGACTGCAGCACGACAATGTCCCACTTCTTGCGACTGCTCTCCAGGGACTTGCTCAGTTCGAGGTGGCGGGCCAGCGCCGCGCGGGCGTATTTGTCCTTGGGGTCCTTGGCGACCATTTCCGCCAGCGCATCGACCGTTGCTTGCTCTTCCGCGGCCGTCAGTTCCGAAATCCGCACGAAATTCGGCGTGCCCAACCGCCAGTGATCGACCAGCCGTCGCCCGCCATAGAGGACCGTGGTCACGTTGAAGCGGAGGGTCGGGTCGCCCGCCTCGGCCATCGCTTTGACCACCTGCGCCAAGTTATGGCAGCCGGTGAAGCTATTGCCGATGAAGAGCACGTTGAGCTGTTTGTGCGCGGCGGCTTGACGCAACGGCTCGGCGGCCGCCGACACGCTGGGCACAAGGATGGCGGCGGCAACCACCGTCGCCATGCCGAGAAGGAAGTGTCGCATGAGATATCATCCTTAAAAGCTAGCGGAGAACCTTGGGGAAACGTCGCTTTTCCACGTCACGAGCGGGTTGGTCGGCGGCCCGCGTTTCCGGGGTCGCTGTGGCCGGCCAGGATCAGCTTACGCCCTGCGGCGGCGGCATGCAAGCATCTGGGCCGTCTTTCCAGGAGGACTGCATAGTCCGGACGCGACGGCCCAAAGTGGAACGGAATTCATTCCGTTTCCCTGAAAAGGCAAAGGCAACGGAATAAATTCCGCTGGTACGAAGCGGACTTTGCAGTCCTCCTGCGCCACTGGTGGGCACGGTTGCCGGGGTGGTATGATGGGCACAGATCTGCGTTTCCATAACCCGGACTGAGGAAGTTGCGATGATCCACCGCTTCGTTCGTGCCATCGTTTTGAGTATTCTCATGCTTGCCGCCGGCGTGGGCACCGCCCAGCCCGTCCAGCAGAACGCATGTGAATTGAAGCGGACCATCACGGTCACGATGAAATACCTGCTCTACCTGCCCAAGGGTTACGAGCAGAAGCCGTCGTGGCCGCTGATGCTCTTCCTCCACGGCGCCGGCGAGCGGGGCGACGACCTGGCGCTGGTCAAGAAGCATGGTCCGCCCAAACTGATCAACGCCGGGCAGCAGTTTCCCTTTATCGTCGTGTCGCCGCAGTGTCCCAATGGTCGCTGGTGGGAACCGCTGGAACTGGCGGCGTTGCTGGATGAGATGGTGGGAAAGTACAAGATCGACAAGGAGCGGATCTACCTGACCGGCCTGAGCATGGGCGGATTTGGCACGTGGTCGTTGGCCGCCTATCAGCCCAAACGCTTCGCCGCCCTCGTGCCGATCTGCGGTGGCGGCGAGCCGTATTGGTCGGAATCGCTTGCCCCCATTCCCGTGTGGGCGTTCCATGGGGCCAAAGATCCGGCGGTGCCGTTGGAACGCTCGCAAAAGATGGTTGAGGCCCTGAAGAAGAAAGGCGGCAATGCGAAGCTCACGGTCTATCCCGAGGCGATGCACGATTCATGGACCGAGACTTACGCCAATCCGCGGCTTTACGAGTGGCTGCTCCAGCAGAAACGAACGGTGAAGCCGCCACGTTAGGATTGGCCGAAAAACAGCTTCCCGATTTCCGTAGCGCAGGCATTTATGCCCAACGCGGCCCTCGCGCGGCGGACTACGTGTGGCCCACGCTGCCGCCCGGCTGATGCTTCTTGCGCGATGGTCTGGCAAACGGCCAGAACAAATCGCCGCCGAGCTCCTGGTCGAGAAACTCGTTGGCGAAGAAGCCCAGGATGATCCCCGCCACGATAACCAGCAGCACGTCCCCCGGGGCCACGCACATGGCCAGCACCGCCCCGAGGAAAAACCCCAGCACCATCACGACCGCGTGCTCGATGCGATAGACCCACATGGCCCGCCTCCTTCAGCCCAGACTGAAATTGGTTGCCCCTGCCTCCCAATTTATTCTATCCAGGGCCGCAATGCCCCGATAAGGGCATGGCATGATTTCATGCAGGCTGGCGGTTCGACGAAGCCGGATGGCAACATCGTGCGATCAGGACGCGGTGCTCTCAGCGGTCCGCGGTGATCGCCCGCTCGACAGCCTTCAGGTACTCGGCGCCGTCCTTGGCGGTCGGGGTCAGATATCCGCCTTCGCCGTTCTCGTTCCAAGCGTAGAGCAACTGCAGACGCTGCGGCGTGGCTTTGTCGGGATGCTCGTCGAGCCAGCGGACGCCCGCGCGAACAAACTCCTCGACCAGCTTGGGCGTGCGGTCGGGATACCAGACCGACATTTTCTCGGGCGGAACTTTGCCCTTTTCCCAAGGCCGGCGATCCCATCCGGCAGTGATAACGGGAACGTTTCGTGTCGCTCTGAACCTCCTTCGCAGTTAATAACACCGATTGGGCCGATGATCGCCGCGCTTCGCTGCCGCAACGACTCTGGCCGGAAAACAATCCATAAGCGGAATTCTGCTGCATTGGAAAACAGTGCAGGCGTCGGGCCGCTAGCACGCCCTGACGCCTGCACCACAACAGATTGATATCCTTTCGTCCGCGGGGAACCCGCTATTCAGATGCCGGGCGGTGGGGCCGCGGAGAATCGTCGCCGCCTGGGCCGCCATCCGGACCACCGCGTGGGCCACCATCCGGGCCGCCGCGTGGACCGCCGTCTGGACCACCGCGTGGACCACCATCCGGACCACCCTCCGGACCGCCCGGTCCGCGCCGACCAAAGCCTTGTCCCGAGCGGCCGCCACCCGGGCCGCCTTGGCCGGGACGCGGCGGACGCGCCGTGGCCAGGATCTTCACTTGCTCGGGCGTGAGGATCTTTTCCAGCTTGGCCTTGGTCTCTTTTTCCAGTGTCTTAAGCTGTTGCTGTTGTTCTTCACTGAGGTCCAACTTTTCCATCACGAACGGCGGTAGGAGATGGAAGCCGCCGCGGCCTCTGCCCCTCGGCCCGCCTGGACCTCCCCCCGGTCCGCCCGGCCCATCGCGTCCTTCGGGGCCGCCGGGGCCGGCGCCCTCCCGCGGCGGAGGTCCACCGGGGCCGTCTTGGGCCATCGTCAGCATCGGAATGGCAGCCAGCGCGAGGATACCACACGCTAGAGTGAGCATTGGAAGACGTCGCATGAGAGACTCCTGTAAAAGAAAACATTTACGCAGAATCGAATATCGACCACGAAAGTCGGGATCTGCATGGCTCCCTAGGGTTGTCGGGACTTCGCCTGAAGTCCCCAAAGATAGTAACGGGAGCCGAAACGAGTTGTCTACAAGCGGCAACGGAGTTTTTTGCTCGCAAAGGGCACTGACGAGGATGCGAAGGATTGGCGAAAAATAACTTCCGGATTTCCGTAGCCCAGGCATTTATGCCTGGGATTACGGCATTGCCCAAATCCTAAGCCCGATTTCCCCGATCCGCCGAAGGCGGATCGGGGAAATCGGGCTGCCAGCGCACGCGATTTGCGTCCCAGGCATAAATGCCTGGGCTACGGAAAAGAAAGCAAAACCGCGCAGTTATTCTTCGCCCGATGCTAACCCGGACCATACACACCTGTTATTCGGCCGACGGACCCCCGCGGGGCCGTGCCGATCAGCGCGACGGCTTGGGCTGCGGGGGTGGACCGAAGGATTCGGCCGATTGGCGGCGGACGCGCTGCGCTTCGGCCGCCTGGCCGGAATCCTCCAGAACGTCGGCCAGATTACGGCCGGTCTGGCGCCGCAATTCGCGCACGTGCGGCAGTTCGCGCTGCGGATCCGGCAGGGCGGCCAACTGCCGCAGCGCGTCTTCCAGGACCCCGCGCGCGTCGGCCCATTTGCGCTGGGCCCGATAGGCGTCGGCCAGCGCGTTCTGGATCATGGCGGCACGGACCCGGTTGGAAGGATCGTCGGGAAAACGCTCCATCAGCCCGACAATTAGGTTTCGGGCCTTTTCCAGTGCCGTTTGGGCTTCGGCCGTCCGCCCCACCTCCTGCTGCACTTTGGCCATGCGGAAAAGAGTGTTGACCAGTCCGGTGGCGTAGCAGGAGACATTGGGATATTTGGCCGCCAGAGTCTCCTGGATCGACAGGGCCTTGCGAAAGTAAGGCTCGGCCTCGGCAAAAGCCTCGCGGGCCGGCGGCGGGCCGTTGAAAGCGCGAACGGCGTACGCCTCGGCCAGATCGAGGCGATATTCCGGCTCGCCGGGAAAGTCGCTCACAAGCTGTTCGAAGATCAACACCGCCTGGTGGATCGAATCCCGAAAATTGAATGTCGCCATCGGCCGCGGCGGCAGATCGCGGTAACACCGACCCAACAATTGCCGATAACTGCCCATGGCCGGAGACTCGCGGTGCAACGGCGTGAGCAGATCGATCGCCTTGCTGAGACACTGCACCGGGTCGGGCCATGGCCCATTCGGCCCGCCTGGCGGATGACGTGGATGGTGTGCGGAAAGCGGACCGAACTCGCCAGGCTCGGGCCTGGGGGGCGGCCGATCGGGCCGCTGGCCGCGCGGTCCGAAATGCGGCCGTGAATCATCCTCGGGCGGCGGGCCGAACTCCTGCGGTTCCAACTTGGGCGGCGGCCAATCATGCGGTCTGTCCGGCCGCTGGCCGCGCGGCGGTTCGGACGGTCCCAGCAAGTGTGGTCCGAGCGTGCCGAGGTAATAATAGGCCCGCGCCAACTGATAGCGCGTTTCCGCCGCGGCGTCGTTGGTGGCCAGCGGTTCCAGCAGTTCGCGGGCCGAGTTGTAGTCGGCCATCGCTTCCTCGGGCACGGCCTGGCCGCAGCGGAGGTTGGCCAAATCGACGTAGATCGCCGCCCGCTCCGTCGCCAGTGCGGCCGACTGCGGTTGCCGGGAGGACAATTGCCGGTACATTTCCAGCGCCCGCCCGTAGGCGGCATCGGCCTTGTCGAGCTGTCCGAGCTGGGTGTGGATCTCGGCGGCGCGGCGATCGGCCTGAGCGGCCTGGCGGAGGGCCTGGTCGTCGCCGCCCCGCGGCATTCCCACCCGATCGTAGAACACCAGCAGGTTCTCCAGCAACGTGGCAGCCTCTTTGGACAGCGCCGGAGTGACCGGCACTTCGATCGCTTCCCCCGTGGTGCCCGTCACCGTGAGCGTCGCGGGCACGGCGTCGCGTTTAGGGCCCGCGGCGGCGTAGATGCGGTCCAACACGCCCAGGGCCAGCTTGGAAGTGGCCTCCGACTCTTGGCGTTGCCGGGTTTCCAACTCCAGCACCTGCCGCACCAACAGGTTCGCCCGCCGCGATTGGACGTAACCGACCGTGGCGAACGAGGTGACGGCGATCGACAAGGCCACGACCGTCGCGGTCAGACCGGCGATCACCGGATTGCGGCGGCACCAGCGGGCGGCGCGTTCCACGGGCGTGGTCCGCCGGGCCAACACGGGCCGGTCGTCGAGGAACCGTTCCAGGTCGTCGGCCAAAGCCTCGGCCGACGCGTAGCGATGGCTCGGATCGCGGGCCGTGGCCTTCAGCACAATCGTTTCCAGATCCCGCGGGACATGCGCATCGAACTTGCGGGGCGACGGCGGCGAGCCCTCGAGAATCTGGCGGATGAGGGCCTGCCGATGAGGCGCCGCAAAGGCCGGCCGCAAGGCCAGCAACTCATACAGGGTCAGCCCCAGGCTGTACACGTCGCTGCGCGGATCGGTCTGCCCCTGGAACCGTTCCGGGGCGATATACAGCAGCGTCCCGGTCAGGTCGCCGGTCTGCGTCAGCGTTTCGGCCAGCATCGCCTTGGCCACGCCGAAGTCGGTGATCCACACGATGCCGTGGGAGTCGATCAAGAGGTTGGCCGGTTTGATGTCGCAATGCAGCGTGCCTTGCGTGTGGGCATAGTGCAGCGCGTGGGCGGCCTGGACCCCGATGCGAGCAACGGTTTCCCATCGGCTCATCCCGCACCGCAGCGGCCCGGCCAAAAGCGGCGCGAGATGGCCCGAGCTGCCGCTGGCCCGCGCCACTTCCACCGGCTCGGTTGCCGGCTGCGGCGACGGGGAATTGCCCTCGGCCGCGGGACGAGTCGCGCCGGTCGATCGACGGTGGCCGTCCGACGCGGAGCGGAAGAAGCTGTCGAGGATACCGTCCAACTCCGGCGACGGGCGGACCTGGGTCTCATCGGCGGGCGCGGCGGGGGTTTCCGCGGCCGCCGGCGCGGTGGGATTGGCATGAGCCAGCCGCTCGATGACGCGATCCAGGCCCACGCCGCGGATGTACTGCATCACGTAGTAGTGCAGCCCCTCGTGCTCTCCGACGCCGAACACCGACACGATGTTCGTGTGGTGCAACCCGGCGGCGATGCGGGCCTCGCGATGGAATCGCTTCAGCGCTTCGGCGGCCAGCAGGGCATGGCGCGGCAGGACCTTGATCGCCACGTGCCGGGCTAGCGACTCCTGCTCGGCCTCGAAGACGATGCCCATGCCGCCGCGGCCGATTTCGCGGATGATGCGGAAGTCGCCCAGCCGCTCCAGCTTCTGCCCGCCCAGCGTGGCCCGGCCGCCTGTCTGTTGCTTGCGGTACTTGAGGAGTTCCATCGAGGCGATCGTAGGGAACAACTCGCGGATGTCGTCGGCCAACGCCGGATAACGGCTCGTGTACTCCGCCACGGTGGGCGATTGTCCGCCACGGAGGCGTTCGACAAACTCCTCCGCCAGGACTTCCAACGCGTCGCGATCGGATCGCGGCTCAGCCGTCATACCGTTCCTCTTGAAAGCCGGGGATTTGCCGCAGGATTTCCTTCAGCCGCCGCACCGCCCGCATGTAGCGAATGCTGGCCGCTTTCTGCTGGATTTGCAGTACCTCGGCCACCTCGCTGTTGGTCAGCTCCTCGAAATGCCGCAGCGCCAGCACCTCCCGATCGATCGGTTCCATGGCGGCGATGGCCTGATCGAGCAAATGATACGTTTCCTCCCGCGCCGCCGCCTGGCTCGGCGAAGTCAAGTCGCCCGCCAACTGCACGGCCAGCGCGGCGGTCGTGGTTTGCAGACCGCAGACATGCCCCAGCGATTGCTCTCGTTCGGCGTCGCGAACCTGGGCCCCCAGGTGATGCCGGTGGGCGTCGACCAGCGTTTGCAGCACGATCAGCCGCAGCCAGACGAAGGCCGACATCTGCTCCCGCCCCTGGAAGTGCGTCAACCGCCCCCGCGCGGCCAGGAAACTTTCCTGAAGCACGTCTTCCGGGTCGAGCCGCCCCAGCAGCCGGCGGTCGAGCCGAAACTGCACCATCCGCCACAACCGCTCGCGGTGCCGCCCGAAAAGCTCGGCCAGGGCTGTTTCGTCCCCCGCGCGGAGCCGCTGCTCCAGAGCATAGTCCCCGTCCGAGGGGTTTGTCATGCAGGCACCTCTACTGGTTGAAACGCGATGCGCCACCGACATTCTACCGCGCGCAACCGCCATTTTTCGAACTTCACCGCCCCGGCGGTCGCCAACGGACAGCCAAATCGGGCGCAATTGTACACGGTTTTTCAGCAAGCTGCGCGGCGGTCGGGCAGACCGCGCGGCGGCGATTGCCAATGCCGCGCCGCGTCGCGATAATGCGCCCTTCGTTCAACCTCTGATATTCTTCCAACGCGAGGGGGTTCTATGAGAACGACGTCGCATCGCCTCTCGGCCCTGGGCCTGTCGATATCCGCGCTGCTTCTCTGCCGCCTGCCGGCGTTTGCCGCCGAGCGGGTTGTGGTGCCGTTGGACGGCACTTGGACCGTGGCCGACGGCGCCGCGCCCGACGCCATCCCCGCCCGCTTCGATCACACCCTCTCCGTGCCCGGCCTGGTCAACCAGGCTCAGCCGCCTTTTCCCGAGGTGGATCACTACGAAACCCACGAGTTCGTCTACACCATGATCCGCTACGGCGTCTGGCCCGCGTCCGCGAAGTGCGAAGGGCTGGGCCGCACCCCGCAGCGCCGCAACTACTTCTGGCAGCAGCGGATGTTCACCGTTCCCGCGCGGCGGCAGTTGGCCACCCTGGTGATCAACAAGGCCCAGTTCGGCACGGCCGTGTGGCTCAACGGCCAGAAAATCGGCGAACACCTGGGCTGCTTCACCGCCGCCCACTTCAACGTGACCGACGCCGTGAACTGGAGCGGCGAGAACCGCCTGCTGGTCCGTATCGGCGCCCACCCCGCCGCGTTGCCCGAGTGGGCGCCCGCCGGCAGCGACGGCGAGAAGGCCGCCTGGACGCCGGGAATCTACGATAGCGTGTCGCTATTGTTGGCCGACAACCCGGCCATCGAGAGCGTCCAAGTGGCCCCGCGGATCGCCGCCTCCGCAATCCTCGTCCAGACGGCGCTGAAGAACCACGGACCGGCCTGCTCCATCCAGCTCAGCCAACGCCTCACGACTTGGAAGGGCGATCGGCCGGTCGGCCCGACGATCAGCCAGCCCGTCGCCCTGGCCGCGGGCGAGGAGAAGCTCGTCACCATGACCGTGCCCGTCCCCCATGCGGTCTTGTGGTGCCCGGAGAACCCGTTTCTCTACGTGCTCCATACCCGCAGCGGCGGCGACAATTGCTCGACCCGCTTCGGCATGCGCGAGTTCCGTTGCGACACCGCCACCCGCCGGGCGATGCTCAACGGCCAGGTGTGTTTCCTCCGCGGGGCCAGCATCACGCTGCACCGCTTCTTCGGCGACCCACAATGCGGCCGCTTGCCCTGGGACGAGGCCTGGGTACGGAAGTTCCTCGTCGACATTCCCCGGCAAATGCACTGGAACGCCTTCCGCCTCTGCATCGGCCCGGCCCCGCAGCGCTGGCTCGACGTGGCCGACGAGGCCGGCCTGCTGCTGCAATACGAGTTTCCCATCTGGAGCGACCGCGAGCCGTTCCGCCACAAGCTCTGGAAGGAAGAGGAGGTCGTCGCGCAGGTCCGCGAATTCATTCGCGACAACTGGAACCATCCCAGCCTGGCCCTCTGGGACGCCTCGAACGAAACCCATTGGGACTTTTTGGCCGACAAGCTGATCCCGGCGGTCCGCGGCCTCGACCTTTCCGCCCGGCCCTGGGAAAACGGCTACAACTTGCCCCAAGGCCCCGACGATCCTTGGGAAGACCACCCCTACCTGTTCATCGATCACTGCTTCGGCGTCAAACCGCCCTTCTTCCGCATGACCGACCTGGAGCGGATGAGCGGGCGCAAACAGCCCGACGGCGTTCCCTTCTCGTCGCATGCCGCGATCATCAACGAATACGACTGGCTCTGGCTCCATCGCGACGGTACTCCCACCATCTTGTCGCGGAAGGTCTACGACCACCTGCTCGGCCCCGCCGCCACTTCGCCCGAGCGTCTGGAACTATGCGGTTACCTGCTGGGCGGATTGACCGAGTTCTGGCGGGCCCACCGGCAATATGCGGGCGTGATGTATCTGGCCTATCTCGACGCCGATCGGCCCAACGTTTTCACCTGCGACAACTTCCGCGACGTCCGCCGAGGGGAGCTCGACCCGCGTTTTGCCGACTACGTGGGCGAGTCGTTCAAGCCGCTGGGCGTGTACGTCAACTTCTGGCAGCCCAACCTCAAGGCCCAATCTGCGCGGCCCTACCGCGTAATGCTGGTCAACGACACCGCCGAGCCGGCCCACGGCCGCTTGGAACTGAGCTGGGCGCCGGAAGCTGGCAAAGCTCCAGACGGGTGGCACGTCCCTGAGCACAGCGAAGGGCGTGGTGTGCCGCCTCTTCTGAGCCAACGCAACTTCGAGCTTTCGCCCTTGGGCCAGATGACCTACGACATATCGCTCTCGGCGCCCGCCGCGCCCGGCCGCTACGTCCTTACCGCCAAGGCCTATTGGGATGGCAAGCCCTGGAGCCCCACGGTAGCGCGGCGCAAAGTCACGATCAACAAGTGAGAGATATAAGAGGATAACGGAGCACCGTGTCCAGCAGGCACAAAATGTTCCAGGTGGTTTTGGTCTGACCCGCCAGGGTATACGGGCGAGTCCTACTTCCTTAACGTCCCCGCCCTCGCCCAGCTAATCTTCCAGTCCAAGAGCGGCCAAAGCCGGCAGCCAGCCCCCGCAGAACCGAATCATGATTAACCCATTTCCCGATCGACCCCGATGGCGCGGTGTGTTATTGTCGCTTCTGTTGTCCGCCGCGCTCGGCTGCGCACCCCGCCGGGCCGAGCCGGAAGCCCCGGCGATCACATGGGGATCCTCCAGAATTCGCGAGATCGAACGGGAGTGGACGTCGTTGCGCGGCGTCGTCGGGATGGGAGATAAGGGCTTAACGCTTTGGATTGAGACGCACAAGCTGTTCAAAGACCGCTTCTCCGCGCGCGACGTGCGGGACCTCGCCGCCGCGTGTAACACCCTCCCGACCAAGATTGATTGCGAGAGCTTCCAGGGACGCGTTTTCGCGTTCGTGATCGAATCGCTCATAGGCGAGGGCGACCGCGCTGCGGTTGTAGCACTTCTGACCTGCCGCTGTCCGTCGCGGGTTGAAGCGGCGGATACGATTGAGCACTTCCTGTGCTTTCGGGGCGGTATGCCGCGAGACTCGTTCTTCACCTTCTGGCTGCCACGACTCAACGACCCGATCCTCGTTCTTGGCGAAGCGTACGCGATTAGCCAGATCCCAGAGACACGCCATGAACTGGCAACCGCTGTTCGACGGGGCTTCGCAGATCTTCCGGTCCACGGCAACGGGGATGCCGATTACGTCGCGAACGCCATGCGCTGGTACGAGAAAGAGAAAGATCACCTCGAATTCAATTCGTACTATGCAGGAAACGAAATGGGGCGCTTTAGCGTTGAGCGTTATGAGAGAGAACCAGATCTTTATGAGAATCCTGGAGGAGAAAAGAGGCAACCGCTATTCGTGAGCACTCCGTCACCCGCTTGGCTGCGGCATGCGCGCCGCGTTTTCTTTCCGATCCTGTTGCTGTACATATTGCCGCCTGCCATGGCCGTCATTATCGGTTTGTGGTGGTTCGCGAGGCGAAAGCGATCGGCGTAAAGAAGGAAGAAAGGGAATGAAGAAAGGGGACAATGAAGAAAGGGGACAGGCGCATATATTGACGACAATGAAGAAAGGGGACAGGCGCATATATTGACGAAGATGGGCTGTTTTGGTAGTTTCGCGGTCATGCCACGAACCGCAAGAGTCGCACCGGGGGGGATGTTGTTTCGCGTGCTCAATCGCGGAGTTGGGCGAATGCAGATTTTTCGGACTGAGGAGGATTTCGACGCCTTCCAACGCGTGATCGAAGAAACGCTGCGTGTCGCGCCGATCCGCGTCTGTGCCTATTGCTGGATGCCGAACCACTGGCACTTTGTCTTGTGGCCCGAACGCGACGGCGACCTCTCGACGTTCATGCAACGGA
>Ga0302320_10003318_pt1 | contig 37564 bp, 28 predicted proteins | sample Bog_T0_3_FD_202130 | JGI IMG/M metagenome (GOLD analysis project Ga0302320, IMG submission 202130) | Peat permafrost microbial communities from Stordalen Mire near Abisko, Sweden - Bog_T0_3 | ecosystem: Environmental > Terrestrial > Soil > Wetlands > Peat | place: Sweden: Abisko, Stordalen Mire... | reverse complement strand
CTACGTCACATTTCTGCGCCAGCGCCATGACTGGCTTTTCTGGGGCGTGATCCTGTTCGTTGTGCTGCAAGAGTCCATGATTGCCGTCGGTGCCGCAAATCCCCTGGAAAGGACGGCCAGGACGCTCTCCGCGTTTTGCGAAGCGTTTTCGATGGCCTGCGTCCTGGGCATGCTCTGGCGAGGCGCACGCCGGCACACCTTTGGCGCTGCGGTGCTGCTGGTTCCATACAGCGCGGCCTTCACGGTGGCAGCCTTGAACGCGCTCGTCCGCTTTCCATTCCTGAACGTAACCCCGTGGGCGGACTGGATGCGGCGTTTTCTGAATGAGGTCATCGCATGGCCGGTTCCCGTCTCGGCACCAGCCCTGACCGGCGACTTCGAGATGTTCGCCGTCCTTGTGATCCTTGCCCTCAGTTACGCGCGCAGCCGCGGCGACGAGGAGCGCCTGGAGTCCGAACTCGAGGCCGCCCGCACTGTGCAGCAGGTCCTCATCGCCGACGAAATTCCGTCGGTCCCCGGCTTCCTGGTCCAGACCGTCTACCGGCCCGCCAGCCATGTGGGCGGCGACTTCTTCCAGGTCATTCCGCTGCCATCCGGCGGCGTGCTCGTCGCCATCGGCGATGTGAGCGGGAAAGGCATGCCTGCCGCCATGACCGTTTCGCTGCTGGTGGGCACCTTCCGCACCCTCGCGCACTATACGCAGAGCCCCGGCGAGATTCTCCGCGCCATGAACCAGCGCATGCTGGCTCGCAGCAGCGGCGGGTTTACCACTTGCCTGGTTTTGCGCTGCGACGCGGATGGGAAGCTGACGATCGCCAACGCCGGGCACCTCGCGCCGTATGTTGCGGGCACGGAACTTCCGCTTGAAAATGGCTTGCCGCTGGGCCTCGCTGCCAAATCAACCTATGCCGAATGCTGCTTCCAACTCGCACCGGACCAGCAGCTCACCCTGCTCACAGACGGCGTAGTCGAAGCCCGCGACCAGACCGGTGCGCTGCTCGGCTTCGATCGATCCGCTGCACTCAGCACCCAACCGGCAGAGGCCATTGCCAGCGCGGCACAGGCCTTTGGACAGGACGATGACATTACTGTTCTGACCTTGTCCTATGAGGGCGTTCCAGTTCCCGCTTGAGTCTCTCGCAAACAGTGAAGTTGAGCAGGAAGTCGGAATCGAGCGTTGCCTTTCCAGTCGCGGGCGAATGACCGGCGCTCAGGCTAGTCAAGCCTTGCTTGTGGTAACCTGTGGGCATTCCGAAAAGTCTGCTTATGCCCCAGGACGATTTGAAACCACACGCTTCGTGGCTGATCGGCAACGCCAAGGACTGTGACATCAGAGTGGCGAAGGAGACCGTCTCCGGCCACCATTGCCGGCTTGTCCAGCAAGCCAATACCTACACGCTCGAAGACCTCGGCTCGACCAACGGCACGCATGTCAGCGGAGTCAGGCTGGCGCCGGGTCAGCCCATTCGAATCGCTTACGGAACCCCGGTAAAGCTGGGCCGCCAGGTGGACATGCCCTGGCCGCCCGAGACCTCCTCGCCCCCGGCTCTCCAGACCACGCGATCTCCCCTGCCGCCTGTCGCGCCACCCCCCCCAGCGCCTCGCCTTGTCCCCAATCCCACTCCCATCCCGACCCCTGGCCGGCCCATCACCATTGGCCGTTCCCCGGACTCCGATGTCCAGATCGACCTGCCCAATGTTTCCTGGAAACACGCCATCATCACGGTTGAAAATGGCGGGTACGTCCTGGAAGATCTCAACTCCCGCAACGGAACAGCCATTGGAGAGCTGCACAACCGCATCCGGCGCGCCGTTCTCAGGCCAACGGACGAAGTCTACCTCGGCGCTTACAAAATATCGGCGGCGCAGCTTCTCTCCGTTGAAACCAAAGTCGAGATCGGCGAAGCCTCGTTCAGCAAAATCGAATTCCGCGGCAAAACGATGGATATCGGCCGCGATCCGCAGTGCGACATCCCCGTCGACAACCCCATCGTCTCGTGGCGCCACGCAAGGATCACCCGCGCGCCGGAAGGCATGTACGTTGAAGACCTGGGCTCGCGCAACGGAACCTATGTGGGTGGTATCCGCGTCACCGGCCGCGTGCTGGTCAAGCCCGGCGAAGAGATTGGCCTGGGCAGCATTCGTTTTCAACTGCTCGAAAACGGCGAACTCGCGCAACGCGATTACAACGGCAAGGTCACCATTGAAGCCCGCGACATCGTGGTCAACGCCCCCAACGGCAAGCGCTTGCTGAACTCCGTCTCGCTCACCATCTTCCCTTACGAACTGGTAGCCCTCATGGGTCCCGCCGGCGCAGGCAAAACGACGCTCCTGAAAGCCCTGAACGGCTACACCCGCCCCGCACAGGGCACCGTGCTCTTTCGCGGCCAAAGCCTATACGACTACTACGACCTCTATCGCCACATGATGGGCTACGTCCCCCAGGACGACATCGTGCATCCGCAGTTGACCGTGCGCCAGGCCCTCTACTTCAGCGCCCGCCTGCGCACCGACCTCACCGATGCGGAGATCACTGCGCGCACCGAAAAAGTGCTCACCGACCTGGGCATTCCCGACATCGTGGATACCATCATCGGCTCGCCCGAGCGCAAAACCCTCAGCGGAGGCCAGCGCAAGCGCGTCAACATCGCCCTCGAGCTCATCACCGACACGCCCGTCCTGTTTCTCGACGAACCCACCTCGGGTCTGTCCTCCTACGACGCCGAGTCGGTCGTCGATCTGCTCAAGAATCTCTCCAAAACCGGCAAAGCCATCGTCACCACCATCCACCAGCCCAGCCTCAAGGTCTACAAGCAATTCGATAACCTCATCATGATCTCCCGCGATATGGGAAACAACCCCGGAGCGATGGTCTTCTTCGGCCCCGCGTATCCTGATTCGATCCAGTTCTTCAATCCCCTGCCGCCCAACGCGCAAACCTTCCCCACGCCGCAGCAGCCGGCTCCCGACCTGAACCCCGAAATGCTCTTCAGCGGCATGAACTCCGTGGCCGGGCACAACCGCACCGAAATCTGGCGGCAGCGCTATCTGCGATCCCACTATCAGCAGGAGTTCGTCACCAACCGCTCCGGCCGTGGCGATGCCGTCACCGATAAGACCGGCGAAGAGAAGCCTCGCCGCGAGTTCGGCCTGGGTCAATGGTTCGCCCTGGTCAAGCGCAACATCATGGTCAAAATGCAGGACCGCACCCAGACCGCAATTCTTCTCCTTCAAGCGCCTCTCTTTGCGATTCTTGTCTCGCTGGTCACCTACCCGCTCAGCGCCAACGACTTTCTCGGCCTCATGGAGAAGCTGCCCATCGTCCACTTCCTCATGGTGGTCGCCGCCATCTGGTTCGGCTGCAACAACGCCGCGCGCGACATCGTGGGCGAGTGGACCATCTACAAGCGCGAACGCATGGTCACGCTCAAACTTCTGCCCTACGTCTTCTCCAAGCTCGCCGTCCTGTTGGCTCTTTGCATCTTCCAGTGCGGCTCCATGCTGGCCATCGTCTACCTGGTTCTGGGCCTGCACAGCAATTTCCTTCTCGACTTCCTCGTCCTGCTGGTCGCGTCCATGATTGGCGCAGGCATGGGCCTGAGCATCTCCGCGGTTGCGCGCACCAACGAAGCCGCCATCGCCCTGCTGCCGGTGATTCTGCTGCCCATCATCGCTCTTGGCGGAGGCATGCGACCCATCTACCAGATGCCCCAACTCGGCCAGATTCTCAGCCACGCCATCCCCTCGCGCTGGGCCTTTGAAGCCACGCTGTTGCAGGAAGCCAAAGCGAAAATGTGGAAGCCCCCCGTGCTCTCGCCCGACGCCATGGCCCACGCACAACCGCTCAAGCCGCCCAACCCCTTCAGCAAGCCCGGATCGCCGGATACGATGGAACCCATCCCCGTGGACTTCGCGCAGCATCACATTCCCAGCTACGTGGTCACGGTGAAAGACAGCGCCGGCGCCGACGTCACCCGCCCGGCCGCGAGCACGGAGAACCAGGCCATCGTCTACCGGCACCGCTTTCGCGATTCCATGGCCGTGTTATGCGGAATGTTCGTCCTCCTGATCGCAACCGTGATCTTCATCCTGCGCAGGCGCGACAACGATCCGCAATGATTCTGGCTCGGCTTTGTTTGCTTACCGGGACTTGGCAAACCCGTCGCATCACGCCCTTCGTAGCCGGCACAATTATTTGACACAAACCCAAGCTCGGCGTGTAATCAAGAAGTTGGTTGTGGTGAAGGAGTTCACCCTTAACCGCTGTCCGTCGTCCAAAGCCGGACAGATGATGACTCCTGACAGGGAATCCTGTTGCGGAGTCATATCCCAGCGCGATCCCCTCACAACACTGAACGCTTGGGTGCCCCCGGTCTCGATTCTGAGACCGGGGAACACTAAATGTCCGTGCCCCATCCCCGCGATGTTCTTCTGTCGCAAGGGTGGGATATCGCAAGGAGAGATCGTCGTGCAGAAATACCTGCTCATCGCCATCGGAGGCGGGCTCGGGTCCATTGCCCGCTACTGGGTCGGTTCCACCATCGGCAGCCGCATGGGGTTCCGCTTCCCCTACGGAACCCTCATCGTCAACCTCACCGCCTGCCTGCTGATCGGCTTCACGCTCACCTATATGGGCAAGCGCGCCGACCTCAACCCTGCGTGGCGCTTCTTAATCCCCATCGGCTTCGTCGGCGCCTACTCCACCTTTTCCACCTACGAGTGGGAGACGCTCTCCACCATGCGCTCCGGCGCGTTTGTGCTGGCCGCGCTCTACGCCGGCGGCAGCCTCATCCTCGGCCTCATCGCCGTCTGGGCCGGTACCATAGTGGCTGAAGCGCTTTAAACCCGCAGATTCCGCCGCTGTGACGGACAAGCTTGCCAACTCTCTCTCAACGGTGCTCCAATCCTTCGTTGCACGGTGCCCGATTCGTAGTCCTGCCCGCACCTCCAAGGAGGGTCAAGCTTATGTTGACCTCAGGCAAGGCCGTCAAAGTCTCCATCTACCTCAGCGACGGCGCCAAGCACCACGGCATCCCCGTCTACACCAGCCTTCTCGACTTCCTCTTTCACAGCGGCGTTTACGGCGCATCGGTCTTCAAAGGCGTCGCCGGCTTCGGATCCACGCATCGCATCCACTCCGCCCACATCCTCGAAATCTCCGACCATCTCCCCATCAAGATCGAATTCATCGAGGCCCGCGAAAAGGTAGACACTCTCTTACCGGAGCTAGAAAAGCGCACCGGCTCCGGCATCATCGAGGTACAAGAAACGACCGTAGTAATTCCCGCGAAAAAATGAGCGTGCGCTCTCTGACCGACCACCAAACGCTCCGTGCCCCATCCATTCGCGTTTTTTGCGAAAGGGTGGGAGACCGCAAACCCCACTCCGCCCGCACAAACCGCCGCGCGTTCCAACTTATTCCGCCGAAGTAAACGGCGACGCAGGCAGTCCCTCCCCGTTAAACAAATTGCACATCGGACTATTCGCCCACCCATACCGCACAAACTTCGGCTCCATCACCGCATCGCTCTCGACCACCACCGTATTCCCGTCGATCTTCGCCGTCGCCGCCACAAACATTCGATCCGCGCCAGCCACTTCGAACCCAGTCAGTTCGCCGCCCTTGGCCATCAATCCCTTGGCGTGATGATCGAACCACACCCGCATCGCGCCGCCCTCCGGCGTAGCCTGGCGGTAGATTGGCCCGGAGTAGCTCACGTCCTCGCCATAGCTCAGCGCCCGCGCCGCCAGTGCCAGCCGCAAGCCCACATCCACCTTGTCCGTCGGGTGCACGTTATCCGGATTGCCAATGTCGATGGTCACCGCCATCGCCGTATTGCGCAGCGCCAGTGTCTTCAACTGCTGCTCACGCAGTTCGGCCCAGTTCTCGCGGTCATTCGATTTGAAGTTCGAAATCTGCACATACAAAAACGGAAAATCTCCAACGCCCCACTCATGCCGCCAATCCGAGATCAAAGTGCTGAAAACCCGCTGGTAATAGGGAGCCCGCGCCAGCGCGCTGTTGCTCTCGCCCTGGTACCAGATCACGCCGCGAATGGGGAACGGCGTCAGCGGCGCAATCATCCCGTTCCACAGCATCCCCGGGCCCCAGCTCAGCAACTGTGGATGCCACGGAAACTCGGGCGCCGGCTTGCCTGCGGCCTTGGCCTCGGCAATCTGCCGTTGCTCGTCATTCCGCCGGGCCAGCGCATCCGTCTCGCCTCTCGTCATCTCTGCCCATTGCACAAAAATCGGCGCCAGCGCCGCATCCTGCCCCAGCGCCGCCAGCCGCGTCCACGCCTCGGCCACCGTGCCGCCCCAGGTCGAGTCAATCACCCCCACCGGCACATGTTCCCGCTGCGCAATATCCCGCGCAAAGTACCACCCCACCGCCGAAAAATTCCTGGCCGTCTCCGGCGTCGAGGCCGCCCATCCCTCCGTCTCGACATCGGCCAAAGGATATTCGGAAGCCTTCGTCTTCACCACCATCAGCCGTATCTGATCGTTCGCCGCTGTCGGCAGATCAGCGTCCGCCGTCGCCGCTTGCCGCATGGCGAACTCCATGTTCGACTGCCCCGACGCCACCCACACGTCGCCCACCAGCACGTCGGTCAGCGTAATCGTCTGCACGTCCGCCGCTGCCCCGCCCATCGGCGGCGTGCCCTTCACCGTCATTTCAAACGGCCCGCCCGCCTCGCTCGGTTTCAGGTACACGCTCCAATGGCCGCGCATGTCGGCGTTCACGCCGCGCGATTCTCCGCGAAAGCTCACCATCACGCCCTCGCCCGGCGCAGCGTTTCCCCACACATGCACCGGCAAGTCCCGCTGCACCACCATGTGGTCGGAAAGAACCCGTGGCATCGTCACCTGCGCCGGAGCGGAAGGAGGCAAAGTCATCGACACGCAAGCAGCAAGAAAAAGAGCAGAGCAATGAAGCGTTCGCAAGTTCACTCGGGCCCCTTACACAAAACCGGATTGTCCGGCAGGAATTCAGCTCCATATCGCAGCCGAACTCACCGGAAATAGAACGTTATCAGAGGCAGCCCACTCTCGCCACCCGGTTCTCCTAAAGGGATAATGCCAAACCGCCGTCAACCGCTTTCTGCTGCCATAGGGAGCGCACGAAAATAGCCCAGCACGAAGTCCGCGACGGCGGATGGAATGCTGGGAACCCACGCCATCGAATGACTGGCGCCCTGTGGGGGCGCTGCGAGGAAGCTTCCGAAAGGTCGCGCTCTGACTCGCGCCGCAACGCGCGAATTCGCCACAGCCCGCGACCCCAACCCGTTTCAAACAATGTTCCCCATCTTTCCTGTGAAGAACTTTCCCGATTGACTTTGCCTCACCCGCACCGCAAAATCCTCGCAGCGTGGGAATCAGGCCCCCGACGCCGCTGCCGGTAGCCTCGCGAGAACTCCGTACTACAAGGCAGAAATTTGCGGCCAGAAAGAATGAAGATACGCATGAGCGCTTCCGCCCCCCAGAGTTTCAAAAACCACGGACGGCTCGACCCTCCCTACCACTTTGTCCTGGTTACCGTTCTTGCCGTCAACCTCTTTGTCATGCTCAGTTATGCATGGCACGACCTGAACTACTTCAACGAGTGGCTGGTGGTTCTCTCCATTGCCGCGTTCATTCCACTGGGCAAACTGCGCACTTACCCTCTCAAGGTGCAGGACCGCGTCATCCGCCTCGAAGAACGCCTCCGCCTGCAGGCCCTCGCGCCTGCGGAGTGGCACGCGCAAATCTATCGCCTCACCGAAGACCAGTTGATCGGCCTCCGCTTTGCGTCCGACGATGAAGTGGTCGAGCTAGCCAAGCAGGCCCTCGAAGAGAACCTCACCCGCAAGCAGATCAAGGAGCGCATCAAGACCTGGCGTCCCGACGACTGGCGCATCTGAGTCACTCCTGCAAAGATCTTTGGTCCTGCTCTTGCTTTGAAAGGGCACGGCTTCAGCCGTGCCGCAACACGCTCCAATAAAGAGTGCGGGCTTTAGCCCCTGAGGGATGCATTCCGAGAACCGTGGTTCTACGCAGCGCTTTGTATCAGGGCACGATTTCAATCGTGCCGGAAGACTTCCACAAAAGAGCGTGGGCTTTAGCCCCCGAGGGAAACTTCGCTCAACCGCAACACTCTCCTCACCCGCTACTCCGAGCCCGACGGCTTCTTCTCGTCCGTGCCCTTCGCCAACCCCTCCGCATCCAGTCCATGCTCATGCCGGTAGTGCACCACCGGCATCTTCCCATCCCACCACGCCCAGTTCATCGGATACACATCCGGATCGAAGAACACCTGGTAGAAGTGCCACACCACAATCGCCAGCGTTGCCAGAATCGCCTCATAGAAGTGGACCGCCGTCGCCACATCCACCCACCAGCGCGCCAGCAAATTGCCCACCCACACCTTGGCCCACATCATCACGCCGGTCACGCCCATGAGCGCCGTGCCCCACACCAGCGCCCAGTACTCCGCCTTCTCCGCGTAACTGAAGCGCCCGAATTTAGGCCGCTCCGCGCTCAGGCCCAGGTAGTAGCGCATCGTGCCCAACGCATCGAACGCATCATTCGGCCGCGGCGCAAGATCCCAGATCAGCCGCCGCCCTTCCCGCACCGCCGCCAGGTAGAAGACGTGATAAATACCCGCCGCAATCAGCGCCACGCCCGCCACTCGATGCGTAATACTGCGCAGTTTCTCGCCCATGCCCAGTATCTCTGCGAACCACGAGTTGGGAAACTTCAGCGCGAATCCCGTAATCACCAGCACAATGAAACTCGTCAGCAGAATCAGATGCTGCCAGCGCTGATTCGTCGTCATCCGCGTCATGAATGGATTCTGCATCCTTCGCCGCGCCATCGCCTTGCTGCGCCAGATAATCGCGTTGTGCAGGAACATGGCGCCGATCACGGCAACAATCAGCAGAATGTAAAACCAGCGCACCCACTGCACTATGATCGAACCAATATCGCGCGGATGAATGCCGTCCTCCATGTGCACCCTGGTCAGCGTGAACTTCTGCGTAACGCCCTTGTGGCATTTGCCGCAGGTCTCATCCAGGTGCGCGCGATTGATCGTCGACCGCGGATCGCTCGAAGGCAAAATGTCGTGCACCCCGTGGCAGCTTGAGCAGTTCGCGGCCACCACCGACCCGCCCTCCGCGGCCAGCCCGTGATAGCTGTCGAAGTAGCTGTTCACGCGGTTCCCCGGCACGCCGAATTCCTGCGACAGCCGCACGCCCTCGTGACAGCGCGCGCACGTATCGCGCGAAAGGTTCTGCTCCGCAACCGGCGAGTTGGGATTCACCGCAGACTTGATCGAGTGAATGCCATGGCAATCCGTGCACACCGGAGCCAGTTGATTGCCGCGCGCAATCGCCTGCCCGTGAATGCTCTGGTTGAATGTATTTTCGATCTCCGTGTGGCACTTGCCGCAGGTGCCCGGCACACTGGCCTTCGAAATCGGCGACTTCGCATCGCTCGCGGGAAGAATCTCGTGCGCGCCGTGGCAATCGGTGCAAACCGCCGCCTTCAGCGATCCCTTCTCGACCGCCTGCCCATGCACGCTGTCCTGGTAAGAGACAAACGCTTGCGCGCTTTCTCCGTTTTGCTCCATCAGAAACTTTTGCCCGTGGCATCGCCCGCATGTCGAAGGAACGTTCGAGTGATTCACCGGCGACTTCGCGTCATCCGCCGCCAGAACCTCGTGCTCGCCCCCGTGGCAATCCTGACAATTCGCCGCAGGCGCGTTCCCTGCTTTCACAAGCTTCGCGTGGAAGCTGTGCGAATAAGCCTCCTGCGCGTCCGCATGGCACTGCGCGCAGGTTACCTTCTTTGGCGGCACATCGTGCGCCAGGCTCTTCACATCCGTGTGGCAGTCCACGCAAGCAAACATGCCGCCGTGAATGGAATGCTTCAGCTTGGCGCTATCGACAAACAAGCTGATCTGCTTGCCATTCAAATCCTTCGTCAGCGTCTTGTCGGAGTGGCACTGAAGGCAGTCTTCGTCCTTCAGCTTCTGCTCTGCCTTCGCCCAACAGTTCCAGCCCATCAGTGTTACTGCAACAATCCCGATTAAGACTCTTCTGCTATCGCGCTTACCCAACCCGTTCAGCCCGGACATGCTCGCCTCTTGCGCACTCGGCAAAGTCTTGTAACAGGGCATGACTTTAGTCATGCCGATGAAGCCAATCAAATCAACGTGGGGCTTTAGCCCCTGCAAAAGCAAATACTCGAACTCCTTGCATCCAAGGCCTTTTTCCCCAACCTCTTTGGCCCTGCAGGAACGCTTCGGAAAACGATAACCTTCCTTCGTCGATTCAATCTGAGGTCCTCTACTCCCCGAAATACGCCGTCAATGTCAACACCAGAAGAATCAACCCGATCGAAATCGCCTTGAACCCGATCACCTTGCTGAAATTCAATTGCCATGTCGCCGGCTTTTCCCCGATCCTCTTCTCCAGCTTTCCCTCGCGCACCATCCGCGCATACTCCAGCGGCCGCTTCGTCTTGAACTCTTCTTCGCTCTCCACGCCCGTAAAAATCACCATGTCCATCGGGAAACTATCCGGCCGCAAATGCGTGTTGACGAAGTGAATCGAGAAGATAAACAGAATCGCCAGCAGTCCTTCCTCGCTATGAATCACCAGTACCGCATTCAGCGCCCACCCCGGCAGAAAGTGCGCGAAGAACGGAGCGAACCACATCGCGTAGCCTGAGAAACCGATCACGATCATTCCCCAGAACACCGCCCAGTAGTCGAACTTCTCCCAATACGCATACCGCTCGAACTGCGGCTTCGGTCCCATCCCCAAAAACCAGCGCAGATGCCCAAACAGGTCCTTCACATCCTTCCAGTTGCCCACCATCGAGGTCGACCCCCAGAAGATTCCCTTCTCGCGATTCACAAGGCCGCGCTGAAAAATATCCTTCAAGTGAATGAGGAATGCCACCGTCAGCACCAGCGCGCAAAGCTTGTGGAAGAACAGAATCGCTCCGAATCCGCCCACGCCGCCGGCGAACTTGCGCGCCCAGTAGCTCTGGCTGAAGCGCAGCGGCAGCCCCGTCGCCGCCAGCCCCAGAAACGTGCTGAACAAGACTGCGTGCATGTAGCGCTGCGCCCGCGTGAATCGCTGGAAAAACCGCTCCGCGTGTTCTTTTCCATCAACTGCTTTGACCATTTCAGTGTTTACAAGGTCAGGCATTCTTTCCTCCTTCTGCCGCCTTGCGCTTGACCTGGTCATAGCGCGCACGGATCAGCCACAGCACAGTGTGAATCACAAAAAACGTAAGCACGCTGGCCAGCAGCAGGTTCATGAACAAACGAATGAAATAAAGCGCCGGATTCAATTTCCGGTTGCGCGCGTTGGCATGCGGCTGATATTTCACGAAGCTCGCATTGGCGCCCGCATGGCAGCGTCCGCAAGTGACCACCAGGTTCGCCTGGTTCACCGGGCTGCGCGGATCGGACGCCGGCAATACTTCGTGCGCCCCGTGGCAATCCCAGCAGCGCGCCGTCTCCACATAGCCGCCCAACGCTCCCAGTTGCGAGTGGAACGTATCGCGGTAAGTCGAGAATTTTTCCTTGTGGCAATTTCCGCAAATCGGCGTCGATTGCATGCGGAACGCATCCGCCGTAGGCTGCTCGATGGCGTGTGCCGTGTGGCAGTCCGAGCAGACCGGCGCATCCATTTTGCCCGCGGTGATTGCCTTGCCATGCACCCCGCCCAGGTAGCTCTCGGTAATGCCCGCATGGCATTTTCCGCAGGTCGCCGGAATGTTCTTCTTGTTGGTCGGGCTCTCTGGATCGGTGCGGCTCAGAATGTGATGCGATCCATGGCAGCTTTGGCAATTCGCCGCCACCAGCAACCCTTCCTTGCTGAGCGCGAATCCGTGAATCGAGTCCATGTACAACGGATACACGCTGGCAAGCCCATGCCTTTTGGCCATCCCCTCCGTGCCGTGGCATTGTCCGCAGGTGCGCGGAACATTCAGCGCATACACCGCCGACTTCGGATCGGTCTTCGGATAAATCGAGTGCGCATCGCCATGGCAGCTCGTGCACGGATGATCCGCCCCGTCCGCATGAACGCTGCCAACCAGCCCCGCTGCTTCTTCCGTGTGGCATACGGCGCACTTCACCGGCGCTATCTTCTCCGGATGTGGATATTCCTTGATGTCGCTATGGCAATTCGAGCATTCCAGGCTTCCGTGAATGCTCGAGTGAAACTTCTGCGCATCCACGCTGATGCTGTGCCCCGACCCATCCTGCATTCCTGCGTCGCCATGGCATCCCAGGCAATCAGTCTGCGCCTGGGCCATGCCGGCAGCCGCCAACGCCATAAACAGCGTTGCGAAAAAGGTCGTGGTCATGGAGGAAACGGCTTTCATGTTATCTCCGGTCGATTGCTGCCGCTTCCGAGGGTTGGGAGAGAAAGGCGTTTCGGCCTTTCTCTCCTTGTCTATTCTTTTCGGACTCATGCCGCGCGGTCAGGCTTTGCTTCGTTTATTCCTACTTCTGAAGCGTGCGAATAAATCCGATTACGTCCTTGATCTGCGCATCCGTCAGCTTGTCCTTGTACGCGGGCATCTTGCCCTTCCCGTCTTTGGTCGAGGCGATAAACTGCGCGTCAGAGGCGCTGATCATCGTCGAATCCTTGAACGAAAGGACTTTGAAGTTCTTTGCCGTCGGCGTTGTGGCAAGCCCGTCAACCCCGTGACACATCGCGCATTTTGACTTGTAAAGGTCAGCCGCCGAAGTCTGCCCGAACGCCGTTCCCGCAAAGGAAATGGCCAGCAGCGTCAAGGCCGCAATTCTCATTCTCTTGTTCATCGTCCTTCTCCCTGGCCAGGGTCTGGCCGTTAATGCATCCCTACCTGTGATATCCCCGGCGAGTTAGCGCCGTATGTGATGAGCACCACAGGTTCACATCGAATCGCAACTAACTTCCCCGTTTTCTGTGCTTGAAATCTCCGCGTCTCAACAGCTCTTCGGAACTATGTGACGAAGCAAAGGTGATCTGGCTCACATAAGCGGCCGCTAACTTGCTGACTCGCTATCCCGCAGAGCGGACGCTAACTTGCTGAATCCATCTCCAAATCGTTTTTCACTCTTCCGATTCTGCTGCTCAATTCCCTCAACCCGCCCAACCTGCATCCCGCATTCATTTCCTGTTAACAATGTCCCCTTCGCTTCATCGGCAATTCCCCGCAAAGCCGCGCAGAATGCGGCCTCGGGCGTCTCCTGCGCTGTGATATTTTGAATACTGGAGTACGACAATATGCCTTCGATTACCTCGTTTATCAAGCACCACTATCGCCACTTCAATGCTGCCGCGCTTATCGATGCAGCCGAAGGCTACAACAAGCATCTTGCCTCCGGCGGAAAGATGTTTGTCACCATCGGCGGAGCCATGAGCACGGCCGAGCTCGGCCTCTCGCTCGCCGAAATGATCCGCCAGGAAAAGATTCACGGCATCAGTTGCACCGGCGCCAATCTTGAAGAAGACGTCTTCAACCTCGTCGCCCACGACTTCTACGAACGCGTGCCCCACTACCGCGATCTCACTCCCGCGGACGAAGGCAGGCTCCTCTCGCGCCACATGAACCGCGTAACCGACACCTGCATCCCCGAGATGGAGGCTATGCGCCGCATCGAGAATGAAGTGCTCAAGGAATGGGTCCGCGCCGACCAGGCCGGCGAGCGCTTCTTCCCTCATCAATTCATGTACAAAATTTTGCTTTCAGGGGACCTCGAGAAGTCCTACCAGATCGATCCCAAAAACAGTTGGCTGCTGGCCGCCGCGCAGAAGAATCTGCCTATATTCGTTCCCGGCTGGGAGGACGCGACTCTGGGAAACATGTACGCCGGGCACTGCATCAGTGGCGACGTAAAGAATGTGCACACCGTCCGCACCGGCATTGAATACATGATGGAGTTAGCTGAGTGGTACACGGAAACGACCGCCAAAACCCCGCTCGGCTTCTTCCAGATTGGCGGCGGCATCGCGGGCGACTTCCCCATCTGCGTCGTCCCCATGCTCCACCAGGATTTGCAGCGCGAGCATGTCCCGCTCTGGGCCTACTTCTGCCAGATCAGTGACTCGACCACGAGTTACGGCTCTTACTCCGGCGCCGTGCCCAACGAGAAGATCACCTGGGGCAAGTTAGGCGAAGATACCCCCAAGTTCATCATCGAATCCGACGCATCCATCGTCGCGCCGCTGATCTTCGCCTATGTCTTGGGCTGGTAAATTTAAAATTCGCTAAGGGGTCGAGATGCGCTGCCACACAGTGAAGTTTCCGTAGGCCTCAACCTGGCGGTAATTTCGATGGATGTACTCGTCGAGCAGCGTGACCCCAGTGCTTTTGGAACTGTCGTTCGGCTCCGTTTCCCCTGCGTACTCTGCATCTTCAACAATGTAGCCCGGAGGATCGACGTTGAATTCCTGAATCATTCGCGTCTGAATGTCATAGCGGTTCTGCAAATCGGGATCGAAGTGAGACCAGTGTGTGGCCGGCAGGCGGCCGCTGGCAAAATAGAATAGGTTGTCATTGATGATTATTTGGTCGTGCCGCGGCAAACCTACGAACAGTTTTTGGCCGGGCCCGGTATGGGCTTCAATGAATTCGATCGCCCGGATGCGATCGTCGTCGGATGAAAAACAGAATCCTCTCGTCATCGGCGATTCTGCGCGGCACCAGTTCCGTTGCGCAGCAGGCGCGGTGTTTCTCATCGACGACCAGAGATACCGCGGCACCGAGTCCTGTCGAAGGTAGAGCAGCCTCGTCGTTTTGAGGCTTGCCCATACGGCCGGAAAGACAGAAAGCCAGACCAATACAACAATCGCTCCCCGCATTGGGCGAGAGAAGGTTGCTCTCCGCTCAAAAAGCACTGCTACCGGCAATAAGGTCGGGATAATCGATAAGAACTCCTGGGGCAGGCTTATCCTTACAATTCCCTTGAAATACATCACCAGGCCGAGAATGCTGTAGGTGAGCAAAAACCCGCACCATCCCGTGTCTTGGCCCGCTTCCGCCCTTCCCGCAACCTTCTTTTGCCTTCCGTCCAAGCCGGTCTTTACAACGATGTAAAAGCATGTGCCGATGATGACGAGAGGTAGATAGAGAGCGATGTTGTCGAGTCCCCGGAGTGACAAGCCGGGGAACGGCAGCCCCCTGGCAGCGCGGTAATATTTGCTCGGATAAAGGACGATGTCATGAAGAACGGCCTGCAAGGGGGCAACAGAAAGGTAGCAAACAACGGGCAACAACGTCACGGCGGTAAAGCCGGCCAGGCAGGGCCACACCGCGGCGAGGAACGCCCGGAACCTGCTACTCTCGGTGCGGGAAAAAACCGCGATGGCAATAACCAGGCATTGGATGCCAACCAATGCGATCCCGGTATCGTAACGAAAAAGAAAGCCCAGTCCCGCGAGTGCGCCCGCGGCCGCCATCAGCCGGCGCGGCGCGGGCCCGGTGAATGCTTCACACACCGGTACGCATCCCAGAATATTTATGAGCAGCGCCGGCATAATTGGAGAACCGGCCGTGGCGCCAATCCCGAAGATCCAGACAACGGTAAGCAGAGCAGTGCAGGCCGCAATCGACCGGCGGCAATGCAATCCCGCAACCACATACATGGTAACGACCAGCATGCCTTCAATGCAAAGGCAGTAGAGGCGCTCCACAAAAACCGATGATCCAAATAACTTGAAGAGCCCGGCGAGAATGTAAAACTGCGCCGGCCCATAATTTGCGTAGAAATCGCGATGCGGGACCTGTCCTGCCGCAACCCGCATTGCAGCGGTGAGCACAAGCCCCTCGTCGTACGGGTATGGGTGGAGGGACATTCCCAGGAACAGCAGCACGCACGACCCCAGAAAGATTGCCAGGCACTCAAGCAGCGAAGGGCGCCACGTGATGGGAATTTCTTCCGTTCGAAGCTGCCGGTCGGGAATGGCTGCGGTAACTGACTTCAAGAAACACTCCGGTGGTCTTCAACCCATCATAAACGAGGAAAACAACGCCGTTCCGCGAAAGGCACGGCCCGCTTGAACGAATCGGCTACGGCTTCAACTGCAAGAACGCAACGCCGTATCCCGACAGCGAAACCGTCATCCGCGTAGCCGGTGTCACTGCAACCGCAACCGGCGCGCTGCTCGCGCTGCTACCCGCATTGATGCTCAGCAAACTCGCCGAGCTGAAGCTCCCCATGCTGGAAATGTCGACAATTACAGTGCGCGCCGCGCCGCTCCCATTGTTGTCCGTGGGCGAAGCAACCGCGTGGTCGTCCACCATCACAGTCACCGAGCCATCGGCATTCTTCGTGGCCATTGTCTCCACCGTCGTGGTGTCTGTAGCCGATAACTCAAGGATATTCGGCCCCGGAGAAGCCGCCGTAGAAGGATAAATGGACGCCAACGCCTGATCGACCCAGTAACTCAGATAAGTATTGCCAGTCGGGTCAACCTCGCCGTATTGCTGATCGGCATCGTAATCCCAGTGGTACAGCGCCTGGTTCCCGACCTTGCCTAACTGCGAAAACACATACGGCCGCCACGCCGCGAAGAACGCGCTCGTGCCCCGATGGTCGTCCACAAACACCTGGTTGGGATTGCACGTGCTCATGCCGTTCGTTGAATAGTCCGCATTCACATTGTTCTCTGTCACCCACACCGGCACATTCTTCAGATCAGTCCGCGTTTGCAAAGCCTGGTAGAAGTAACTTACATTCGCTGCAAATTGCGGAACAGAGGCCATCAAGCTCGCGTCCGGGTCCGATTGATTGCATGAGCTATAGAAATGCGTGGAGACGATGTTCACCCGCGTGTTCACTCCGCCGGAGTTAGCCGGAGCAACAAATGCCGGTAAGTAAGTCATCGGGTCGCCCCCGTCTCCGGTTCCCAGCCCATAGTCGGAATACTCGATCGCGGATAACTTGATCGTCGGGTCGACCGCCAGCATCGCCGGAACCAACGTGTTGTAAATGGTTACATACTGGTCGGCAGTAATTCCGTTGCCATTGGGCTCGTTGAATATACCCCACCATGTTATGGGATAGTTACTCGGCGATTGAAAATGCCGCCCGCCCCAGTCGAAGCCGCCCTTGTTGTAATAGCGCACCAGGTTCGCCGCATAAGCCGCAAAATCCTTCACGTGGTTAGTTACATCGAGCTGCCCGTTGCTGAAGCACATCCACGCCGGCGCTGTGGCAATCTGAAATTCCGGACTGTGATCCGCCGAGGCCAGCACCGGCTGCACCGTCTGGTCCATGATCGTGAAGTCCCAGTCAGCCGCAGTGCCTGTGTCAGTCGACATGGCCACGCCCTGGCTCACCGTTTGCAGTCGTATATGCTGCGGCCCCATCGCCGTCATCGTGCTTTCAAGCGCGCTCGCATCGGACCCACCGAAATAATCGCCATCCCACTCCGCCACCTGGAACGCGGTTGACATGAACTGCTTCAGCACGCCGTTCACGCCCATCGTGGTATCGGTCGCCGTGCCCACCTTGGCCACCACCGCGCTCACCAGCGTGAAACTCGCGGATGCGCTCTGACTCGCGAGGCTGACTTGAACGACCGGCGAGTAGCTTCCCGCCGCCGCCGAGTTGCTCCCGGTAAACGTCAGCGTCCCCGAAGGGCCGCCGTTTTGAGCCGCGAATTGCGCCGTCGCTCCCCCTGGCAAACCGGTCACGGAGACGCTTCCCGACCCGCTCGGCCCGCTGATGGTCACCGTCAACGTGGCCGGTGTTCCGTCCTGAGGCACAACGACGCTGGCGCTGCCAAGACTAACCGTCAGAGTTGGAGGAGGCGTTGTGGAACCTGTCCCGCCGCCGCATCCTGAAAGAACAATCAAAGCGGCTAGCCAGCACAGACTTGAAATCGAGATGCGCGAACAACGAAGCCAGGGCATGAGCGACCTTCACAGAAGAGAACTCGGAAAACCATGCCGCCAATTATAGCGGCTCTCTAATGCGGTGCGCCGAATTCACTGCCATGAAAGGTGCTTCAATTCTTGGGAAAGACCACAAACGGTCCTTGAGCCTTTACCCCGCCGGCGCCGTCAAAGGCTGCCTGGCCTATCGCCGCAATGCCAAGCTCCCACTCAGGCCCAGCCAGTTCCGGCATCGGCCGCGCCTCAAACAGTTTCTTGCATTGCCGCGCCGTCCACTTGGCCCACTTCTTCGACTTCTTGCGCCGCGCACTGTCGGTCGAGATGCCCGTTCCCGCATACATTTGCCGGTATAGCTTCGACAGGAACATGAATGCAATTCTCGACTTCAAATTCGGCGTACACGCCGACCGTTTCCAGATAGCTCCCCAGGTATAGAACGTGTCCCAGACCTTCTGCGTCCGTTCCCTTATCTCGTCGGAACTCATGGTAGGATGCGGCGTAAACATCTTCGGCCGCACTTCGGTCGGAATCATCCAATAACGAGTGATCGGAACATCGCCCACCATGGTCGGATGCTGCGCCTGTTCTTTCTCCCAGCGATTGAAATCCACCGTTCCGGGAAACGGAGTCATCATCACAAACTGCGCAAAAGTCACGCCCGCTTTCATCGCCATGGCCACTGTCGCGTCAAACGTTGCAGGCCTGTCGGTCGGCAATCCAAAGATGAATGAACCCAGCACATGCACGCCGTGCTGCTTGAAGGTCTGTAACTGCTTTGCCAGCGCATCGCCGGAGTAATTCCAATCCTTGAATACCGCCTTCAATCCTTCCGGAGTTACCGCCTCCACACCTACCAGCGCGCCCTTGATGTTAGCCCTGCGCATGGCATCCAGATAACTCCCATCCTCGCCGGCTTCCATGGTCATCTGGGTAAAGAACACCATGTCCTTGGGCAGCTTGGCCAGCTCGTCCATCAGTTGCAGCCGTTCGTTGCGAATCGTTGTCAGCTCTGCCAGCTTGGCCGTGTTGCCCTGCTCGCGCGCCAGGCGCAAATCGGTAAACGTCACCGGATAGAAGTTATCGTCGGCAAGCGCAATAAACCGGAAGCCCAGCCGCCGCAGCGTCACAATCTCGTCAATCACACTCTGAAACTTGCGCTGCCGCGGCTTCTGCCCATCCGTCCGCCACACGCTGCAGAACGAGCAATGCTTGGGGCATCCGCGAATGGTCTGCACCGACGCCCACATATACTTCGCCGGGTCCATCAGATCCCAGCGCGCGGCCAGAAACTGGCTGCCTTCAATGCGTCCGCCCTCGTAGACGCGCTCCGGCTTGCCGGCCAGGCAATCGGCAACCGCCTTGGCCCATACAACGTCGCCATCGCCTTTTACCACCGCGTGCCCTTCGCCGCGCTCCAGCGCTTCCTCGGGGAACAGAGTGGCGTGAATGCCGCCATAAACCACCCACGCACCCCGCCCGCGCGCCATGCGCCCCACCTGGTAGCCGCGCAGCGCATTGCCCGTGTGCACGCTGATGCCCACAATGTCCCCCGGCTGAATGCTCTCCGGAACAATCTGCTCCAGCGACTCATCCACCAGAACCGGATCGCCTACCTCGCTCGGAGTCGCCGCCGCAAGCACAAACAGCCAGCGCGGCGTAATCACCGCGGTGCCAAATGAATTGTCGCTGGGATTGACCAGATGAACGCTCATCGGTTCCGACCTTTCCTCGATCGAGTAAAGTGGCCGCAGAGAGCGTCTTCGTAATCGTGCGAATCGATGGCGGGACCCAAGTTCCCGCATGATAGGCGATGCCGAGTTTTCCCGTCGGGCAGTATGTGCAATGCTAACAGGGCCAAGCCAGGAATTGGTTGGTCAATATTGCTCACATTTGGCAGTTGAATATCTAAAAACCAGTCCACGAACCAAGATTTGCCCACTTCAACCAGGCACAAACGCTCCGTGCCCCGTCCATTCGCGTTTCTTTGCGAATGGGTGGGAGACCACAAATCCTCAACCGGCCCTCCTTGTCCATGCGCCTATCCACTCGCCGCTGGACTCGTAGCGACCCGCCTTCAGTGTTCGATTTCGAACGCTTGCAGCCATGAACGGACACTCGCTACCGGCCGCGCCAAACACTATCTGTCCTAAACACGCCGGTTAGCCGCGCCGCACTTTGGCCCCGCGGTTGCAAATGGAGTTCGCGAGGAATTTCTGCGGAGGAAATACCGTGGGCAAGCTGGGTCAGGACATTCGCTATGCGTTCCGTCAATTGAACCGCAGCCGCGGCTTCGCCATCGTCGCCATTCTCACCCTGGCGCTCGGCATCGGCGCCAACACGGCCATCTTCTCGGTCATTGACTCTATTCTCCTGGAACCGTTGCCTTTCCCTCATCAGGACCGCCTCGTCCAGCTCATCGCCGACCCGAATAACACCAACGTTCCCAAGGGATGGATCAGGGAATATCAGGCCCGTTCCCATGCCTTGGCCAGCGTCTCGGGCTATTCGATCAATACCGAATTCAACGTCACCGGCGTCGGCAATGCCGCCCGAGCCTTCGGCAGCACGGTGAGCTCCAACCTCTTTGAAACGCTCGGCGTGCGCCCCGCGCTGGGGCGATTCTTTTCCTCCGCCGATGCGGTCGACGGCCAGGATCGAGTCATTGTTCTCAGCAACGGATTTTGGAAGCAGCAGTTTGCAGCCGATCCCCACGTCATAGGCCGAACCATCCTTCTCGACGGCGTCAACCGCGAGATCGTCGGGGTTGCTCCGCCCGAAACGTACTTCCCCAACTTCGACACCCAGTTCTGGGTTCCCATCTCCTTCAAGGCAGGAGATATGTACGACCCCTGGTTGGATTTCTCCTACCAGGCCATCGGCCGCCTGCGCGACGGCTTCACGCCCAGCCAGGCTCAGGCTGAGTTGCAAACGGTTCACAAGCAAATGCTGGCCATGTTTCCCTGGATCATGCCCGACGAATGGGCCAGCAATATACGCGTCCCGCGGCTGCTCGATTCCGTTGTAGGCGACGTGCGCCCGCGCCTGCTGCTGCTGTCAGGCGCCGTGGGACTGGTGCTGCTGATTGCCTGCGCCAACGTGGCCAACCTGATGCTGGCCCGCGCTGCTGCCCGCCAGCGCGAAATTGCCGTGCGCACGGCTTTGGGAGCCAATACCGGCCGCCTTGTCCGCCAGATGCTCACCGAGAGCGCTGTCCTGGCCACGCTTGCCGGCACGTTGGGAGTGCTGTTGGCCGCCATCAGCCTCAACGCCCTCAAACTGGCTTTGCCGCCCGATACCCCAAGGCTGTCAAACCTGGCCCTCCATGGCGACGTATTTCTCTTTGCGGCCGCCGTTTCGCTCGTCACCGGCATCCTCTCCGGACTCGTTCCCGCCCTGCAATCGGGAAACAAAGACCTGCAAGGCAGTCTGCGCGTGAACGCCGGCAATGTCTTTGGAACCGCACACCGCTTCCGCATCTCACGCCTGCTCGTCGTCGGTCAGATTGCGCTCGCGGTCGTCGTCATCACCGCCGCCGGCGTCATGCTGCGCAGCCTGTCGCGTCTGGCCGGCACCAATCCTGGATTCCGTGCAGAACAAACCCTCACTGCGCAGATTTCGCTGAACCATTCCTCTTTCCGCAACGGCTGCCTGCAAAAGGGTTCATGTCTCACATTTTTCCGCACTCTGCTCGACCGTGCACAGGCGATCCCCGGTGTCGAGTCGGCCGCCTTGGTCGACCAGTTGCCCATGTCCGGGTTCGACAACTGGTTCGACTTCGACGCGGAAAACCATCCGCGCACCCCCAGGGAGCGTGGATTCGAATCATCGGAACGCGTTGTTTCCCCCTCTTACCTCGACCTGATGGGCATTCACCTCCTGCGCGGCCGGCTGTTCAACGCCTCTGACTACTCAGGCACCACGCGCGCCGCTTTGATCAATGCCGCCGAGGCCAACCAGCTTTGGCCCAACCAGGACCCCATCGGCAAGCACATCGAATACCTGGCCGATGAGCCCACTCCCTCCCTGCTGGACCCGAACCTCGCCTACATCGTCGTCGGCGTGGTGAGCGATACCCATCACCAGGGCCTGGACCAGGCCGCCGGCTTGGAGACCTATCTTCCCATGGCCCCGCGCAACGAGAAACCGGTCATGAACATTCTGCTCCGCTCCAACCTGGGCTCTGCCGAGCTGGCAGGCAGTCTCCGTAGCCTGGTCATGCAAATCAATCCGTCCGTGCCGGTCACCAAGGTCCGCACGCTCGAAAGCGTCATTACCTCGTCGACCGCCGCGCCTCGATCCCTCACCATGCTCCTCACCGCCTTTGGAGCCCTCGCCATCCTGGTCGGCGCTATCGGCGTCTACAGCCTTATTTCCTATACCGTTAGCTGGCGCACTCGCGAAATCGGCCTGCGCCTGGCGCTGGGCGCCAACCGCCTTCAAATCGCAAAGCTTGTCCTCGGCCAGAGCCTCGCGCTGGCCCTCGCCGGCTCCGTCCTGGGAATCGCCGGAGCGGTGGCCGCCACCCGCCTCATGAGCCGCTTCCTGTTTGAAACCAGCCCGCTCGACCCACTCACTTATTCCGTCGTCCCCGTCCTCTTCTGCGTCCTCGCGCTTCTCGCCGCATGGGCTCCCGCCCGCCGCGCCGCCGCCGTCGATCCCATGATCGCCCTGCGCAACGAGTAGCCCAGCGCGTCCAGGTTTGGGCCCGTTGGCCGGTCCCGGAGAACCGCTTCCACGAACCGGAGTGTGTCCTTGTGATCGCGGAAGAAGAAAATTGGGTAAATTGCTTGACAGATGCCACACACAGGCCGATGATGAGTTCAATTAGACCGTGGTAATGATCCAACTTTCTTCCGGACCAAAAGCAACCGGAGACTCCCTCAGAACTAGAACGCCACGATAAGTCAACCCTCAGGCAGCGCCGCTGCAGTTCCGAAATATTTCCTGCAAAGCGGACAACCAGTTCACCGGTCCCGACCATCTCACAAGCGCGGGACGCACAACTGTCGCATGACGGTAGCTTTCAAAGCCACATCGACCAAGCTTCTTCGCATTGGACGCCGTTCCTTTTTGACCAGAGGGACCCCCTGCCGCCGAACAGCAAAATGGCCATTGAAAGGAGGCTGACATGTATTGCCAGCTTTGCCGGAATCTGGAACAGGCGTTCGAAACTAGACGGAGCGCGTTCGTTGAAGCCAGTTCGCTCGCCTCTTTTCAGGTTAGCAACCGCTTCGCCGCCTATCTGAATGTCGAAATGGAACGAGCCCTGATCGAACTTCAGGATCACCGCTCGATCTGCCGCACTGCCGTCACCGAGAGCGCAGGTTTGCCGGTTGTTCAGCTTCGCCGTCCGCCCCAGGATGCGTTCCACGATACGTTGCAGGATGCGTTGCGAAGCAGATCTGTAGGAAACGCAGCCTGAGCAAGTTGGACACGAACGAGTTCGATCCCGAACGCTGGCCTCCTTGTTCCCGCCAAGCGGCGTTCATTCAGCAGCAACACAACAGGCGTACGATGAGCCTGTTCAAGGGAGAAATCCAATGAATCACCGATCCCCCATTCGCCGCAACACTCAAATTTCCCTCAAGCCGGCTCACCGCTCCGAAGGCTCCGTATTTTCAATGGCCACGCCGGACTCCGCACCTGAATCCATGGCCGAGAGGAAAAGGCCATTCGTTGAAGACTTCAACATGGAGCACTCCTGCTCCAACGTAACCGTGGCTTTGCGTGCGTATTCCGCCGCCTCCGACGCCGGGGAACAAGGACGGTCCAGGAACCCGGCCGCCCTTTCCATGAACACCCCGAGTTGCATCTACCTGGGCTAGAGCCTTTTCGTTTCGACGGCTCGAGTTCGTTCAGACGAACTCGCCGCGAATCTACCGTGTCCCACCCATTGTGCGCGCGTCGCACAATGGGTGGGACACGGTAGCCTATCTGAAATTCCCGGTCGGCGAACTCAGCCCGAATCCTGCGTGCCCCATCCATGGTGCGCTCTCCGCACAATGGGTGGGAAACCACGAAGGCTGATGCCGAATTCCTGAGAGTCGCACCACCCTCAGACCACCCGGCTGCATTCCTCCACCGGAATCGCCACCTGCTCCACAATCTCCAGTCCAAACCCTTCCAGCGCCGGAATGTGCATTGGCGTATTCGACAGCAGGCGTATCCGCCGAATCCCCAGGTCCGACAGAATCTGACCGCCCAGCCCGATGGCCCGCAAAATCCGCCCCGTCCGCGCCTGCGATCCCTCCCGCGCCCGCAACTCCCGGTGCATAATCAACCTGCCTGAGTCGGTTTCCACCACCGCCGCGCCGCCCGGCTTGAACGCCTCGCGGGCAACTGGCGCGCGCTCTACCTCGAAACCTCGCGAGGTATTGTGCAGGTAGAGCACCACCCCGCACCCCTCCTCGGCAATCATGCGCATGCTCTGGTCCAGCGTCTCGCGGCATTTGCAGTCGGCGTCAAATACGTCTCCCGCCGTGCAGCGGGTGTGCACCCTTACCAGCACCGCCCGCGCGCAGGGTTCTCGCAGTTCAGGCGCCTCGCCGTGCAGCGCCGGGCAATCCGCGCACAGCTCTCCGCGCACCAGCGCAATGTGGCTCTCGCCGCCATTCACTTCGCTCTCGTACGCAATCATGCGGAACTCGCCGTACTTGGTCTGGATGGTGCTCTCGCCCGCGCGCACAATGTACCGCTCGTGGCGCAGACGGTAGCGGATCAGTTCCGCAACCGTGAGAATCGTCAGCCCATGTTCGCGGCAGAATGGAATCAGGTCGGGAATCCGCGCCATCTCCCCGTCGTCGCGCATGATCTCGCAGATCACCCCGGAGGGATTCAGCCCCGCCAGCCGCGCCAGGTCCACCGACGCCTCCGTCTGCCCCGCCCGCACCAGCACCCCGCCCTTGCGCGCCCTGAGCGGAAACACATGCCCCGGCCGGGCAAGATCCGAGTAACTCGAATTCGCATCGATCGCCGTGCGAATCGTATGCGCCCTGTCGGCCGCCGAGATCCCCGTCGTCACGCCCTCGCGCGCCTCAATCGTCTCTGTGAACGCCGTCCCAAACCGCGACGAGTTCTGCTGCGTCATGGGAAACAGCCGCAAGTGATCCGCCCGCTCCTCGGTCAGCGTAAGGCAGATCAGCCCCCGCCCATACCGCGCCATGAAGTTGATCGCCTCCGGCGTCACATGCTCGGCCGCCAGCGTCAGATCCCCTTCGTTTTCCCGGTCCTCATCGTCGACCACCACCACCATCCGCCCGCGCTTGATCTCCGCCAGCGCGCCCGGCACGTCAGTGAATGGAGCCTCGAATGTGCGTGAACTGTTTGGCATCGTGTCCCGCTCTCATTCTCGCCCATGGCAGGCACAAAGGGCAAAACCGAGGCGGCTCCTCTGTGCTAAACTCCCGGTGAACCTTCAGTCAGGCATGAGAGCCGCTGTACGCAGCGGTTGGCTCGCCCGACCCGGCAGATTCCCCTTCAATCAGACATTCAACGCGGAGAGTCAAAGCGTGGCTATCACTCGCAGATCGTTCAGCGGTTGCACGTTGTTTTGTGTTTTCGCAGGCTTGTTGTTCATTCCACTTTTCTCCTCTTGTCTGCTCGCTCAATCGCCGGCAGCCCAGCCGGGAATGCCACCCGGAGTGACGATCGTCCCCTATGTCTACAAGGGGCAGAACTTCGAAATCCGCCTGATGCGGGGCCAACTCTTTATGGTGGTGGAGAATGGCTTCCCGGTCGTGATGTACATGCGCGGCACGGCACGGCCGCTCAGCAATGACAACGCCAGCGTGGCGCTTGCTGAAGAAGCCGTGAAAGCCTACCAGGCAGGCGCGCCTTCCGGCGGCGCGGCCGGCGCCAGTGCCGCGCCGGCGGCCGGCTCCGCCCCTCCCGGCCCGGCGGCGCTGACAGTGGATGGGGTGATATCGCTGGTCGGTGCGGGAATCTCCGACGACCTGGTCATTGCCAAAATCCAGAAGAGCGGCCAGACCTTTGACCTGAGCACCGACGATATGCTTCGCCTCAAAAAAGCCGGGGCGAGCAATGCGGTGATGAAAGCCATGATGAGCGCCGCGCCAGCCCCGGCAGCGGCTTCCGGTGCGCCTGTTCCAGCGCCGGATGGAGGCGCCGCGCCGGCAGCGACCGCTGCGCCGAATCCCGTGGCCGAAGACCCCAACATGGGTAAGCTGAAAAAAGAGGGATTCATGGCCAGCATCGGCCACGGGGTCTCGAACGCCGTGAATGGAAAATCGGTGATCGACCGGCTCAGCATGAGGAACATACTGCCCCAATGGGATCCGAACCTGCGGCTGTCCCAGCAGTTTCCTCACATCGCCGTCAGCGTGCTTTATGCGCCCATGGGATGGACGGACGATTACCGGCGGGTGCTGCGCAAGAACAATTCCCTGGCGCCGCCCTGCTTCAAGTTGAAAGCCGTGGTCTGGCTGGATGCAACTCGCTCCAAAACCACCGACGACTTCGAGTGGTGCATCGACAAAGACATGTTCATGAGCGAGCTTCAGCCCACTTACCTGTATAGCCTGGCTGCAACCAAGGCCGACCGCGGCCAGACCACCGGCGTCAATCGCACCGACGGTCCCGAGCCTCCGGACAAGCTTCTTCCCAACGATCGTGCAACCCTCGACATGGAAGCAAAGACCAACCCCCAGGGCGCATCCAAAGACCTCAACCTGGATGAGCTGAGCCTGTTTGCCATCATGTTTGCCAACGTGCGCAAGGACCTGGGAGAAACGCTCGGCTCGGATGGCGATTACCGCGTGTGGATCACCACCATCAAAAAAGCCGCTGGTCCGTCTCTCTTCTAGCCCGTATTTCTCGCAGGTCGCAAAAATCGTAGCGCCGTGTCTCCAGACCGGCTGTACTGAGGGCCTCCTGGCCCTCAAAGAACTCCACAAGTCTGGAATTCCGGGCCGTCACTCCGACCGTGAGAAATGCCGGCTAGCCGTTTCGCCGCCGAGCAATTCCTGGCTTGTGTGGAAAATGCGGCCAGCTCGGGCGATGCCGGATTCACTGCCGAATGAGATGAGGCGCCGCCAAACCGATGAACTCGCGAGCGGTAATGATCTTGGTCTTCTTCCAATACCTCGGGAAATGTTTCTGGTTTCCGGTAATCAGATAGTCGGCACGCGCGGCATCTGCGCACTCCAGAAATATGTTGTCGTCAGGATCGCTGGTAACCTCAAGTCGGCGTCTCGGCGCGACCGTATAGCTACGACTCTTGAGAAGCTGCATCAATTGAAGGCGAAGCCCCTTGCGAATCCTGAGTTCCGGGCGCGCAAGCACCTCTCGGTATTCTTCCAGAATTGGATGGGAGACATAGAGGCGCGCCGGTTTGGCCGTAGCCACCAGCAAGACAGTTCGCTGCAATCCCGTTGGCTTCAATGCTGCGGAAATCAGCACATTCGTATCAATCACCAGCCGAAGCGCGAGCATTACCGTTTCGTTTTCCGGGCACGCGTAGCCTTGATGATCCGGTCGATTTCGCGCGATGTGAGGGTGCTGGTTCCTTTCCGTTCCGCTTCTTCGCCGATGATCCGCAGTACCTCCGGCTCCGGCGCAGCCAGCCGGACGTAATCGCGAATGCTCAGCAACACGGCTCTGGGAGTGCCGCGTTTCTCGATGACCAGCGAACGGCGCTCCGCGTCCACACGATTCAGAAGCTTGCCAAAATTGCTGCGCGCGCTGAGGGCTGAAACCACGATGCTTGCACTCTTGGCAATCGCTGAAGTACCCATGAACTCTCCACTTCAATACTCTGAACTGTACAGTTTTCCTGGAGTGCGGTCAACGGACCTCGGCGAATAAATAAGAACCCGCCCAAGAACTGCTGTCTTTAGTGCCGTTTTGAAAGGGCACGACTTTAGTCGTGCCGCGAACGTTGATAATAAGCGACGGGCTTTTGCCCTCGAGGGATGTTTTCAGGCAATTTGGACTTTCACCACAGGCTGTAAGGGATTTCGCTTCGAACCTCGCGACCTGCAACCACGGCTCACTTCACAGGACTATACTTTCATGTGAAATGACTTCCATCAGCCGCCGCAGATTCCTGAGCACCGCCGCCCTCTCCGCCGCCGCCATCAGCCTTCGTGCGCAAGCCTCACCATCAACCCAGGTCACCCTCAAAATCCCCTCCGAAGCCACCGGCCCGCACATGCCCGCCGACTTCATCGGCCTGTCGTATGAAGTCCAGCAACTCACCGACCGAAGCTTCTTCTCCGCCGCCAACACCGGCCTGATTCGACAATTCAAAGCCCTGTCGCCGCGCGGCGCATTGCGCCTCGGCGGCAACACCAGCGAGTTCGGCTGGTTCAAGCCCACCCCTGATTCGCCCGAACCTGCGCATCCGCCAACCCGCGAAGTCCAGGGCGAGCCCAAAGCCCAGTACTATCCCGTCGCCGCCGAATCGGTCCGCAATTTGGCTGCCTTTCTCAAAGCCGCAAACTGGACCTGCCTCTACGGCATCGGCATGGGAACCAACACCCCCGAGCGCGCTGCCGAAGAGGCCGAGTTTGTAGCAAAAACCCTCGGCGACCGCCTGCAATACTTTCAAATCGGCAACGAGGCCGATCTCTTCGGAAGCCACCTGCGCGATCCAAAGACCTGGACTGCGAAAGCCTACCTCGACGAGTGGCTCGCCCTGGCCCGCGCCGTAACCGCCCGCGTCCCCGACGCACGGTTCGGCATGCCCGACGTTGCCTCGAATGTCGGATGGCTCACGCAGATCGCCGATCTCTGGCCGTCGATCCAGAATCCGCCCCACGTGACCACGCTGACCCACCACTACTACTTCGGCGGTCCTGCCACCAATCCCGCCGTCAACATTCCCAACCTGCTCAAGCCTGAAACCATGGCCCGCGTGCAAAAAACCGCAGACACCGCAACCGCCGCCGCCAGCAAAATGGGCGCTCGCGTGCGCATGACCGAAGGCAACACCTGCTATCGCGGCGGCAAGCCCGGCGTCTCCGACGTATTCGCCGCCGCCCTCTGGTCTGCCGACTATGCGCTGCTGCTCGCCGGCAACAACTACTCCGGCCTCAACCTGCACGGCGGCACCGGCAAGTCCGTCGCCAACTCCGTCGGCGGCTACCTGCCCGGCGACGTCCTGCTCAAAGACGCTGGCGCAACCCCGGCCCAGATCGCCACCCATCCCCACCCCTTTTACACCCCCATCGGCACCTTCGATTCGGAATACGTAATGGAGCCGGTAGCCTATGGCCTCATGTTCGCCGGCGCCTTCGCCGGATCAACCTTTCTCCCCGGCAACCTCACCGCGCAACTCCAGTCCGCCGGCGTTGACGCCACCGCCTACGCCGCCAAGCTTCCAAACGGAAATGTATCCGTAATCGTCCTGAACAAGGACGCCCAGCAGGACGTGAATCTGACTTTGCAGTTTGCAGCCCCAAAAAACGGAGAAGTCGAGATCGAAACCCTCACCGCGCCCGCCCTCGACAGCCGCGAAGCCCACATCGCGCGTTCTCCCAACCCCAGCCGTCTCCGCGACGGCAGATACACCCTGACCGTCCCCCACTCGAGCGCCCTCTGCCTCACCGTGAAATAAGCCATCGAGAGGTTGACCGAATACCCCGCGGGGCAATCGCATTTGAACTCTCATTGCGAGCGAACGTTTCAGGCTTCCGCAAAGACTCCATCGAAGCGAGCTTTGTAACAGGGCATGACTTTAGTCGTGCCGCAAACGCTCGAAAAAACGAGCCGGGCTTTAGCCCCTGCCACATTTCGAGCCGGCTGCAGTCTCTTTCTCGACCCTTTCCGTACCTCGCAAGCAACTTTCTTCCAAATTCCAACGCAAGATCTTTCAAATGCGATTGCCCTGGAATACCCCGACAATTGAATTGCAACTAAAAAATCGAAAGTATATCCTCACATCTCCGGCAAATCAGACCGATCGACTTCCCCATTCCGAAAGGCGAGCACCCATGCAATCGAGCTTCCCCAGCGTAGACCCCGCTTCTCAACAGCCCCCGCGTTCGAATCCAGCACTGCGCTGCCTCCTCCTCGCGATGTTCGCGTTCGCATGGTCCGCGCTCCCTTCGGCCGCCGCGCCGCCAACAACATCTGGCCAGCTCCAGGCCCTTGCCCGGAAAATGACCTACGATTGGGCAAAAGATCACCCGATCTCGGCCACCTATCTCGGCCTCAGCGACGAAGACGGCCAGCTCGACACCCCGTCCGATGCCGAGAACGCCCGCGACCTGGCCACCATCCGCGGCTGGGAAAGCGAACTCGCCTCCATCCCGCTTGCGGGCGCGTCCCTCACCGACGCCGACGACGCCAAGCTCCTTCGCGCCCAGTTGCTGAACTTTGAACGCCAATACCTCGTCTACAAGACTTTCGAAAAGGATCCCTCGGCGCCATCGGTGGCAATCATGGGCGCCATCTACACCCAGTTCCTCCACCTGCCCATCGAGGGCAGCGAAGGCGCCACCAAGGCCGACGTCGCCGCCGCCTGGGAAAAAATCATCCAGCGGCTTCAAGGCGCGCCGGCATACATCGCTGCCGGCAACGCGCTGGTCACCCATCCCGGCCATCTCTACGGCGTCACCGGCGCAGATCAGCTCGCCGGCGCACCCAGCTTTTTCTCTGAAGCCCTGACCAGCGCCGCCAAACAGCAGTTGCCCGCCGATCGCTTCGCCGCATTCGAGAAAGCCCGCGACGCCACCCTCGCCGCCATGGCGCAAACCAAAAAGTATATTGACGAGCACGCAGCCTCCTGGCCCGAGAACTACGCCATGGGCCGCGAGGCCTACGATGCCCTGCTGCGCGACGAGGAACTGCTCCCTTTCACTTCCAGCGACATCGAGCGCATGGGCCGCGAAGAACTGGCCCACGGCTGGTCCGTCCAAACCTGGGTCGAAGCGCTGGCAACCGAGCGCGGCACTCCCATCGGCCCAGACACCGGCGGCGGCCTCGCCCCCGGCGGTCCCGCACTCATCGATTACTACCGCGCCCGCATCGCCCAACTGCGGAAATTCGTCGCCGACAATCACGTTGTCGACGTTCCCGACTGGCTGGGCAGAATCGATGTCATCGAAACGCCAAAATTCCTCCAGCCCGTGTCGCCCGGCGCGTCCATGAATGCGCCCCTTCTGCTCAGTAAAGCCACCACCGGCTTCTACTTCATCACGCCTCCCACATCGCTCGCCGAGGCGGCCAAGAACCTTGACGCCAACCAGGACTTCGACCGCGACCGCATTCTTTCCACAGGCGCCCACGAAGCCATGCCCGGCCACTTCCTGCAACTCTCCATCGCCCGCCGCCATCCCGATTTCGTCCGCAAAATCCAGAGCAGCGGCGAATTCGAAGAAGGCTGGGCGTTCTACGGCGAAGAAATGTTCGTCGACCTCGGCCTCTTCGGCGACGATCTCGATGCTCGCTACTACACCGCCCAGTGGGAGCGCGTCCGCGGCGCTCGCGCCATCGTCGATCCCGAGCTGGCCAGCGGCGCATGGACCGTCGATCAGGCAGTCGAGTTCTTCGCCCACGAAACCGGCTTTTCCCACGACCAGGCCAAGGCCGCCATCTCCGGAATCGCCCTCGGCCCCGGCTACGTAATCGCCTACACCTCCGGCCGCGCCCAGCTTGAAACCATTCTCGCCGAGTACCGCGCCAAAGCCGGCCCCAACGCCTCCCTGCGCGACTTCCACGACCGCCTCCTCTGCTACGGCTCAACCCCGTTTTCAATAGTAGGCCCCGAACTCCTAGCCGACCTCTCCAAGCCTCTATCTCAAGTCCGCGCCACGGCCGGCTATTAACGGCAGATGGCCCAGTCATCCGTTCCGACAAATCTATCCGAACCCTGAAAAGCTGTGCCCCAGGTATGACAGCAGAAGAGGCTGTCATACATGGGGCACAGATTCAACTTATTGGAAGGGACAGAAGGGTAGCAGGATCAATGAGCGGGCCACCTGCCAGGATCTGGCGGGCTTCTTCGCCAAAGGACAGCAGTCAGTTGCATCGAGAAATAAATCGTTTTTTTCTGGATGATTAACTGTTGACAACCATGTCGCCCGAAAGGGATACTCCTCCCGCAAACCAAATTCACCTTCCGCATTTGACCTGGTGCGGGTCATAGTTCTCCGCACGACGACGAACCTGTCCCCGAGGAGGTCTTCGAATCGCATGAAACCGGCTGCCATCTTTGTTCTGGCGCTCGCTGGCGCAAATCTGCTCTCCGCTCAGTCCGCCGACAGTCCTTCCAACTCGAAAAAGATTCACGAGGGCGCCCGCATGGTATCGTGCGATCTGCCAAAAGACTCAAGCGACGGTCTCGCCATATTCTCGGGCACACTGCCAGACAATATCGAATGGATGAACTACATCTATGTTCGGCAAGGCGCCGGATTCCTGTCGCGCAAAGGCTTCGGCCTTTCTCGCATCCATACGTCCAGCGACTTTCCCGCGATGTTTGGCAAGGTCTACAGCTTGCGGCTGCCCGCGGGGAATTACCAGTTTCTCTTCTGGCGCTATCACGCTTTTCGCTCTTCAGTCACGGAAACCCCGAAAAACATCCACCCGCTCAACTTCACTGTTCAAGCGGGACGCGCCGTCTATCTGGGAGGATTTGACACCATCGGCTTTAAGAAGCAACAGGGAATCTTTCATCAGATCGTGGAGAACGATTGGGTTGCGGTGCATGACGATCGTGCGCGCGACCTGCCTGTTTTCTCCGGCGTCTGCTCCGCATTCGATTCCAGTCTTATCGACATCAGGGTGATGGACCCCGCGCCTTGGATGCCCCAACAGAAGAATTCCAACACCGAAGTCTCGACCGCTACGCCCTAGAACCGGTCTCATGAACGAACGTCATCTATTTGCCGGTTGCATGGGATCTTCCCCTTTCTTTAACCCAATACGTCACCAACATATCGGCGTGCTGTATCAAGCACCGGTTGCGCTTTCCATGAGAATGTACGAGTCAGAAATCCAGGACAACCGCTGAGAATCTGCTCTGGAGGTCCCCAAATTGTTCGATCGCCTTGTCAGGTCGTCATTTCTTCTTGCCGGTCTTGCCGCGCCATTGGCGGTGAATGCGTTTGCGGCACAGTCCCCGCAGGCCAACGCCGGCCTGATCTTCAGGCTCAGTCCGTCTCCGGGGCCTGCGATCGCGCAGAGTATCGTTGATGGACAGACTCAGACCCCCGCTCAGCAGCAGTCAACGCCGCCGAAGTGCGTTGCGGCCGCAAACGCCACCAACCAGATGACACCGGCGGACCTTTATCCAATGGTCGCCCAGTGCATTCAAGAGAATGATTTCGCCGATGCGCTTGCCCTTTTTGCGCTGGCAGGCATGGACGTTCGTTACGACAAGTCACGAGTCAGCGACAAAACAACAAGCGACACAGGCTCCGTACTTGTGAGGCGCACGTTTCAGCCTCTGCCTGCCGCCGGCAAAGATAGACTCGGTGACGTGATCAACGCCGTGTCGAATGACAAACCCGCCACAGAATACCTTTGCCGGTGGACTCAAAAGGTGGGTCCGCCGGCTTACTACCCGGAATACATGATTCTCCACGGCATGAATGCCATCACCGCGGGATTGACCAGGACGCCTCTTCCGCAAGAGCTTCTGCCCGTAGCCGATCCTTCGGGAACGTGGAAGGCAATCGTTACCAGCTATCTGCACTGTACCCTCGCTGAACAGAGCGGCCCTTCCCAGGACGCGCAGGCTGCCGAGTGGTACCGCAAGGTCGTCGTCAGTGCACCCGTCAGAAGCCTGGCTCGATCCTCGGCTCAGGCAGGACAGGCTTCGCAATCGGCCGCAACTCCCACGAGCTCCCAGCCAACAACCGCAAATGGAGACCCAACAGCTTCGGGCGAGCAAACCGGGGGCTATGGCCCCTTGAGGTTCAACAGGGAAGGGGCTGATTTCTATTTTGCGCAGGACGGTAAATTTGCGCCGGCGTCCTTCGTCGACGGCTCCATTGTGATTCATCTCCATCCCGCCAGCTTTCAGATCGGCTATAACGGCGAGCAGGTGAACATATGTCTAGCGCCAATCCCATTTCCAGAGGTAAGGGCCGATCCGACCGGATACAAGGCTTCCTGTTTATCGGGACCAATGAGCGGCGCTAGACCGCCGAACAGCGACGCTCTCCTGGTGTACAGCGGAAGTAAATGGAGCGATGGAAACTCAGCACTGACAGACTCGACATCAATGAAAACCACTCCGATGGAGGGTTTCCACTCTGCATACCAGGTGAATCAACTGCTTTTCATCGCAGCGCCAGGCATGTCCCTCGGCAGCTTTAAAGGGACGCTCTACGGATACATCGTTGTCCAAAAACAGAACGAACGAAGCAAAAAGGACATTATGCCGGTCCATCTGATCTTTGAATAAGAGTCAGTCCAGCGGCCCGCCCAGGTCTCTTCATTCCTGGTTCTCCCACGCCAAATTGCGCCCGCGGAGCCCGCCAAAAATCGTAGCGCCAGTCCCCTCAGGTCGCTGAAAAACTCTCACTCAGCAAGAATCTCGACCGCCTTGTAACAAGGGCACGGCTTCAGCCGGGCCGCAAACATCGCAAAATAAAGAACTGGGCTTTAGCCCCTGCGGGATGCCTTCCGCACATTGAATCCAATCAGCCTCTTTTTCCGCATCCACTCTCGACAGGCTGTCCAGAGGGCCTCCCGGCCCTCTATGAGGCCTCGCCAAGTCCGGAATTCCGGGTCGTCGCGCCGTCCGTGACAAATACAGGTTGGCCCAGTTTCTGAAGTCGGTCAAGCGGGGACTTGCCGCATCTCCCAGCGACTACCGATGGAGCAGCTTCAACCACTACGCCACCGGAATTCGAGGAGTGGTTGAAATCGAGTCGGAGTGGACAGCGAGACTTCGCAGCCCACTCATCGCGAAAGAGCCGCGATGAATGGGGCACGGCTTTCGGTCCTGGCCAACGATCGAACGGCGAAATCGATGTGCGGGCCACCTGCCTGAATTAGAAATAATAAGCGGATCTCTTATCTTTTTTCTCGCCACTCTTCCGACGTTTCCATGTAAGCTCTCTTACCCGCTTCAATGGCATCGGCTACCCGGAGTGATTGCTCGGCAGCCAGATTCTTTCCTCGCTCAACGAACTCTTCCCATTGTGCTCGCCCTCGATCCACGACTTCGCGGGAGCGATCAACATAATCATTCACGTGTGGTTCCGCGTCTCTTGCGAATCCCACTACCTGGGCGCCATCACTGCTGATCGCAGGTTCAGGAGCCTTGGAAACAGCTTTCAAGGACCGGCGAAAGTCGTTTCCCCCGAATGTTTCAGGTGGAACCAGTGGCCTGAAGAACTCGAAGGTAGCGTGTCGTGCGCTTCGCTTCGTGAACTCCCAAAAGCTCAAATTTGATCGATTTGTCATTTTGGCCGGACCTGCCTCCAGATATATTGTATGCCTGGTTGGATGAGCGCACGCAAAAACAACAAGGTATCTACAGTAGCGAGGGTGTATGCCATCAACTCCAATTCCCATTTGATGATGGGGCTGAGTCGGTATCGTTGAACCCAATACAGCTCTTCGAACCAGTGCAGTCCCAGGTCAATGGCAATTGCGAGGCACGCGATCAAAACAAAATAAACGGAAGACAGCACCGTATGGATCGCCATGCCCCAGATTACAAATCCGAAAGGCAGTTCGCTTTCCTCATCCTCCAGTTCGGCTGCCAATTCAACATACTCATCAGGCATAGGCACCCAAAATATCACACCTGGGGAATCAGCTCAAACGCAGCGCACCAGCTGGTAGTGGGTCAGTTTGATTTCCACAGGGGCTTTATGTCAGTGTCGGCATGATTTGGTGAGTCGGGTCCCAGAAAATGATTTGGTACGCCCCCTCAGAGAAGACGCCCCAAACCCGTTCGATTCCCGTAAACCTCAGCGTCCATAATTCCAATTGATCCGGCATATTTATATTCATCCATCGCTTTGCGTGGGGGCAGCGCAACTCGTTCACAGGTATGCGATGATTCCGCTTATGAGCAACAATGAAAATATCGTTCCATGTCATTGTCTCAAAATAAGACAGTTTTTCATGAATATGGCTGACCTCCCCCGGCGTCAGTTTTCGCCACCCGTAAGGGTCAGCCATTTGAATCCTCTTGATGCGCCAAGCGGCCTTTAAGTGCAGGAATTCTACGCGCTCGGCAATCGCTGGCTCTTTATTTCCACTGATTGACTCAAAGGCTTTTGGCCCTTTTCTGTCGGACACATTTGCCCCGAGTTTCGGCTTTCTGACTCCCCGACGCATTAGACAAGGCTTCCGTAGTATTCCGACATATCGGCCTTGGTTATCTCAACATCACCCAGGTCGCCCGGAGCCAAGCCTTTTCTGGCATTCATCCATGGACGCTCCCGATGTGTAAGCTGGCTGAGATAGAAGCCCGACTTTGGCCCATAGAATTTCAAGACCGCCTTCACGGTCTGTTTTTCGGTGGGATTCAAGGCGTCCGGATTGCCGTACTTCGCTTCGGAAACTCGGTATTGCCCTTGATAGGCCTTAAATACCTCGCGAACAACAGGCCCATTAGCCCAAGCCTCGATTCTTGCGGAGAAGAGAGGACGACCGTCCCAAACAAGCGACCATGCCTGCGAGTAGTAGAGGAGTTTTTGGAGTTTCATCGCATCCAATGGACGTAATCGGGCAATGATGTAGGCGGCAACATCATGTACTCTCGCCACGGTTAAACCTCTTGCCGAAAATTTGTCACAACTATAGACTACAGGGGTCCTCCTATTGGATACCACAAAAGTACCCAAAATGAATCGATTTTGGTAACGAGTTTCCCATGTTCGCGCGCATTCCGCAAATCTATGCAACGTCACCAAGCGCCTTCCGAAAGAGAGCATTGTCGATTTGCTTGGTTGAAGGCTCCTGCTTGGGAAGCAGTTCACAAAGTTCCTCCATGCTCCAAACGTGATTACTGAGTCCCGCCTCCATTGCCGGAGTGACGCGAAGCGTCTGATGTACCCGGCAAAAGTTGTAATGCATGAAGTAGATCGCAATGGCCGCGATGTGGTTGTCTGTATCATCTTGGGTGCGGGAACGTCTTCGATTAGCCGCGATTCGTGAATTGGAAAGCGCGGGTAGAAAAGTGCCATTCATTCCACCAATCAGCATGGGGAGGGAAAATGCCGGGAGCTAAGCTGGTACGGGCCAAGATCGGGTTTCACGAGCTTGGAATTGCAGGAGTCCTCAAGGCATACCGCCTAGAGGTGCCGCTGAATCAACGTGAGTTTAGATGGACAAGCAAGCAGGTAACAACGCTGTTTGAAGATTTGACAAAAGCAATCGCCGACGAGGAATCAGAATATTTTCTGGGAACGGTGGTCACGATTCCTTCCGAATTAGATTCATTGGAGGTTGTTGATGGGCAGCAACGGCTTGCAACCGTGGCCATTCTTTTAGCGGAGATGCGGAACTATTTGAGGGGCACCCCCGACGAAATAATCGCGCGGAAGATCGACACGGCTTTCCTTACCGAGATCGACGCTGACAAGCGGGAAGAGGGAACGAAACTATCGCTCAATATCGACGATAACGAATTCTTTCGCTGCATGATGACGGCGAAAGAAGAAAAAGAGCGCCCGGTTCCTACGCTCTCCTCCCATTTTCTAATCAAGGGCGCATTCGACGAAGCGAAGAGGCAGATCGGCACTAT
>Ga0302320_10003314_pt1 | contig 37571 bp, 31 predicted proteins | sample Bog_T0_3_FD_202130 | JGI IMG/M metagenome (GOLD analysis project Ga0302320, IMG submission 202130) | Peat permafrost microbial communities from Stordalen Mire near Abisko, Sweden - Bog_T0_3 | ecosystem: Environmental > Terrestrial > Soil > Wetlands > Peat | place: Sweden: Abisko, Stordalen Mire... | reverse complement strand
GTCGCGTTAGTCGAAGCTCTGGGCGGCGGCTGGGACACGTCGCAACTCCCCAGTCCTCAGGCTGTGACGCAAAAGCCGTCGCCCTCCGATTCCGCAATTGAACATTGAAGGCAAGCTCGACGACAGATTTTTCGATCGTGCATCCATCTTAATAACTTATGTGCACCATCGCGGAACTTTGCCGAAAGCGCGGGCAAGAATCTCTGAGAATATTGACCTTCGCTCGAAACGCTTCGTCCTCAGATATTCCGAATATTGGTTTTAATTGTGTCTACCACCTCATCGATACCGCCCTCCCCGTCAGCAACGGAGCAGTTGTCTCAGTCTCAGTATCCGATCACAACGCCTCCGTGTCCTTCGGATTTCAAAGCCCTCACACAGACTTGGCTGTCACTAATTCGTATGGCACATTGTGCCGATGAGATAGAGGCGCGGGCTTGCCCAGCAAGAGATGGGATTCCGCGTCTAGCCGCCGTTGGGGGAGTAAAGCCATGTTTGAAAACGCCTTGCTGCTAGTCAGCGATGGCAGCAGTATCTTGGACGGTTGTCGAGGTGAAGGGCGCTTGGTAAGGGAATCCTCAGACCTCTCACCCGGGGCAAGCGCATGCTAAGTCCTGCGCTCAAGCCTAGAGGAAAGGTAATCGAAACTCTTCGAAACGCAACCCGTTCAAGCCATGTGAAGTTGGCGTCGTGTCCGGCCATGGTGCGGCTCTTTGACGCCGACTACACCTTTTCCGAATATCGATTTCATCTGGGCAAGCTGCTGGGGCTATTCGAGCCACTCGAATGTGCTGTAACCGCTGCCGCAGCCACGCCGTCCGATCCTGTCTGCTCTCTTCGGAGATCGCGAGAACTGCGCGAGGATCTTCGTCTTACGGGAGTCAGCGCCAGCGAAATCGACAAGCTGGAACGGTGCCAGCGAATTCCGCAAATCACGGCGGCCGGGTTGCGCGGGTATACCTATGTGATTCTCGGCTCCCTGCTAGGGGGCAAGATCATCGCCCAGCGCTTGCGGGCCGTGCTTGGCCCTGAGGTGAGCCTTCAGTTTTACGGGGACGAGAAAACTCGCTATGACGCACTCTGGGAGTTATTTTGCCAGGATCTGGAAATAAATGGAGCGAACGATTTGCCGATCATCTGCGAAACCGCGATAGCGGTGTTCGACTTGTACGACGGCTGGTTCTCGGAGCCACTTTTTAGAACGGGGACACGCTGATGACCGCCGCCCACGAGTTCCTTCCGAAGGTTGACCTGGAACGATGCGCGCAAGAACCGGTGCAACTCATCGGGCGCATCCAGCCGCAGGGATTGCTATTCGCGCTTTCCGAACCAGACTTGCTGGTGCGGCAGGTTAGCAACAACATCGCCGATCTCCTCGGGATGTCTCCGGAAATGGTGCTGGGACAATCGCTCGAACAGGTAATCGGGGCACAGCAGTTCGAAGGTCTGCGATCGCAATTGCTGAGCGGAGTACCGCTGGCAGCGTGTTTGGTCCGGGTGCCGCGTAAGGAAAGCCTGCTGGAGATGGATTGCATCACTCACCGGCACGATGGAGTGCTGATAGCGGAACTTGAACTTCGCGAGGGCACGCACTCGCTGGAACCGCTGGACATCGACGGTCACATCCGGATTCCGCTCTATCGCATGGAAAAAGCGGGCGATATCCTGGAGCTTTCACGGCTTGCTGCCGCCGAGATTTGGCGGCTTAGCGGCTTCGACCGAGTGATGGTCTATCGCTTCGATGAGGAGTGGAATGGAGAAGTCATCGCCGAAGTAATGGATTCCTCGCCGGTGTCCTATATGGGTCTGCGGTTTCCCGCCAGTGACATTCCACCGCAGGCACGGCAACTGTTTCTGGTAAACACGTTGCGGGTGATCGCGGATGTGGCGGCGCCGTCGGCGCCGATCGTTCCGGAGTTTGGACCACTAACCGGAAGACCGCTGGACCTTACCCGTTCCCTGCTGCGCAGTGCCTCGCCGATTCACCTGGAATATCTGCGCAACATGAGTGTGCAGTCCTCCTTGACGATTTCCATTATCGTGGAGGGTCAGCTCTGGGGCATGATTGCTTGTCATCACGCCACCGCGCGGCGACTGGATGGTGCCACCCGATCGGTGTGTGAATTGATTGGGCAGACGTTCGCCTCCCAAGTGAGCTTGCGGATCGACAATGCGGCATTGCAGAGCCGGCTCACCACCCGCAAACGGTTGGAAAACTACATGGCAGAGATCGAAACTGGCACCCTGGGGGTGCGAGCCGGGAGTTTGCAGAACCCGGAGATTCTGAAGATATTCGATGCGGACGGACTGTTGGTGCATCTCGGTGGATTGACAACGTCGCGAGGTGTCACGGTCGAGGAACAATCGTTGCTTCCTGTGATCCAGAAGCTGCGAGAGCTGTCGTCGCACGGCATATCCAGTTCGCGAAAGCTCAGCGAACTGGCGTCCAGCGCCGCACAGCATGCGAGTCTGGCCAGCGGAGCGTTATTCATCGGCCTCACAGATGGCAGCGGAGACTATCTGCTTCTTTTGCGGTCGGAGCTTGTAGAAACGGTGGTTTGGGCGGGGAACCCGAACACGGCTGTGACTGTCGATGAACACAACAAGTTGCACCCGCGCACTTCGTTCGAGGCATGGCGTGAGACCGTGCGCGAACGGAGCCGGCCATGGACCGATGTCGAATTGGAAAGTGCGTCTCTGCTTCGCGAACAGCTGCTGCGGTTACAAGCGGCGGAGAAACTGGCGAGCCTGAACGAAGCTTTGCTGCGGGAAATCGCCGAACGCAAGAAGACCGAAGTGGAATTGCAGCAGGCGAAAGAGGCTGCGGAAACGGCGAACCGCGCCAAGAGCGATTTCCTGGCCAATATGAGCCACGAAATCCGCACGCCGATGAACGGCATTCTGGGTATGACCGACCTCACGCTCGATACCGATGTAACGGACGAACAGCGCGGGTACCTGAGGATGGTGAAGAGCTCCGCCACTACGCTGCTCAGCTTGATCAACGACATCCTGGATTATTCCAAGATCGAAGCCGGAAAGATGACGCTCGATCCGCACCCCTTTAATCTTGAGGAGTTGACGGGCGATGTGATCAACCGGGTTGCGATTCTCGCTCACAACAAGGGCCTGGAACTAGCCGTCAACATCGAACCCGACGTCCCGCTGGAGATCGTTGGCGATTCCATGCGCGTGGGCCAGGTTGTGCTGAACCTGGTGGGGAATGCGATGAAGTTCACCAAACAAGGCGAAGTGGTGGTGAATGTGAGTATGGAGCAACCGGCGGCCGAGACGGAGCGAAACGGCCACCCGATGTTGCACTTCTCTGTCCGGGATACCGGGATCGGAATTCCTCCCCATGTGCAGGCCAAACTGTTCCAGGCATTTGAGCAGGCCGACTCATCCACTACCCGGCAGTTTGGAGGCACTGGTTTGGGTCTGGCAATCTCGAAGAAGATCGTGGCGGCGACGGGCGGCAAAATCTGGGTGGAAAGCACGGCTGGTGTGGGTTCGGTCTTTCACTTCACCATGATTTTCGGCAGAGCAACCGAAGCCCGCGAGAGCCCGGTGGAGCCCGCGGCGCTGGAGGATCTGCGGGGACTGCCGGTCCTGATCATCGACGACAACCATACCAACCGATGCATTCTGCGCAAGATCGCGGAGCGGTGGAAAATGCAGCCAGCAGAGGCAGCCTCCGGGGCAGAAGGACTGAAGATGCTGGAACTATCGTCGGCTTCCGGCCAGCTGTATCGCCTGATTCTACTGGACCATCACATGCCCGAAATGGACGGAATCGAGGTCATTCGTCGCATCCGTGCGCAGCCGGAATTGAACGATGCGCACATCATCATGCTCACTTCAGCCGACCAGAGTTCGGCCGTGAAAAAGTGCCGCGAGTTGGGAGTGGGGACTTGCCTCTCGAAGCCGGTCAAACGTTCGGATCTGCTGCTGGCGATCCGCAAGGTTTTAGGCAAGCCAGAGGTAGAAACGAATTTGCCCGCAAGCCCGGCCAATGACGCCGCTACAATTTTTCCACTTCACATACTGCTGGTTGAAGACAACGTGGTGAATCAGAAGCTTGCCCTGACGCTCCTTGCGAAAGCTGGCCATCGCGTCTCCTTGGCGGCCAACGGTCTTAAAGCGATAAACAAGTGGCAAGATGGCGAGATCGACTTGATTCTCATGGACGTGCAGATGCCCGAGATGGACGGCTACGAGGCCACGCGGCAGATTCGCAAATTAGAGGAACCCACCGGTAGCCATGTGCCCATTGTGGCCATGACCGCGCACGCCATGGCTGGAGATCGCGAGCTGTGCCTGCAGGCCGGGATGGACGACTATCTGACCAAGCCCATTCAACGCAGGGAATTGCTGGGTATGCTCGCCCGGCGAGGCGTGGCCCGAGTGGCGAACGAATCGGGAGGGACGTTACAACAAAATCAGAACGGGAAAATCATTCATGAAAACGCCGCCAAACAAACCACGGCGCAAAGCCTCACCCGCCACGAACCGCCGGCCGGGGAAGTGTTCGATAAGGCGGAATTGTTGAGGCGTGTGGAAGGCGACGAGGAACTGTTGCGCGAGCTGATCGATACATTTTTTGAGGAAGCCGGTGCTCTGCGGCAGAATGTGCGACATGCCGTGGCTGGTCAGGATGCCAGCGCGCTGCACGCCGCCGCGCACAAGCTGAAGGGAACGGTTAGCGCCTTCGGAAGCCGCGCCGCGGCACAAACCGCTCTGCTGCTGGAAAACATGGGCCGTACCCGGAATCTGGAGAATTCCGAGAATGCACTGGCCCAACTGGAGGCCCAGATGGAAATGCTGGCAAAATCCCTGGCCAGCGCGAGGGAGGGAATATCTCAGCCGTCTTGATCGCCGACGATGACCGGATCTCTTCCAAACTGCTGGCCGGCCTGCTCAGCAAATGGGGCTACCAGCCGGAGATCGTGTATAACGGCACCGAAGCCAAGCGGGAACTACTGAAAACGAACGCACCCCAGTTGGCGATTCTCGATTGGATGATGCCCGGGTTGGAAGGTCCGGAAGTAATCAAAGCGGTGCGAGCCTCACGGCCTGAGCCGTACACCTACATTCTGCTGCTGACTTCCAAAGCAGGGCAGGAAGATTTGCTGAAAGGCCTGGAGGCGGGGGCGGACGACTACTTAAAGAAGCCCTGCGACCCCGCCGAGTTGCGCGCCCGGCTGCGCGTGGGAGCGCGAATTCTAGGGCTGGAGCGCAGCTTAAGTCATGCCCTCAAGACGGGCGAGCATCAGGCGACGCACGATCTTCTGACCGGAGTTTACAACCGGGGCACGATCCTTGAAATTTTGGACCAGGAGGTTTCCCGATGCCGCAACGAAGGGCACAAGATGAGTCTGGTGATCACCGACGTGGATAATTTCCGAATTATCAATGAAGCCCACGGACACATGGCGGGCGATCAAGTGATCAAAGAGCTGGCCACAAAAATGGTCTCGCCACTCCGGCCGAAAGATTCCGTAGGACGGTTTGGGGCAGAGCAGTTTCTGATCGTGGCGCCGAATTGCACGCTGAATCAGGCTATGGTGACGGCGGAGCGACTCCGATCCAAAATTGCCAATCAAACGCTTGTAGTGGAAAAATCGAGCCTTGCACTGACGATCAGTGCAGGCGTGAGCGTCATCAAAGATGGGGCAGTCGATGGCAAAGTAGCCTTGCGGGAGGCCGACTCTGCCTTGCGGCAAGCGAAAAAGAATGGCCGGAATCGCGTAGAGTGCACGGGTAATGCGGAACCAGCCAGTACGGACTCTGTTTAAGAGGCGCCTCGCGGCAGACCAACGGTCTACGCGAAGAAGGTTGCCGGCGAGAAGAGAACTGTTACGATCCGCGGAACAACAATTTATTCCACAGCCGGGCGTTAATGACTGCGGCCAACAGCAGCGGCCTCGAGTTCTCCCTGCGGCAAGAACTCAGGCAGGTCGAGGCGAGCCACTCCAATTCGGTAGTCGGCCATCCCGTAATAGACGTCGAAGCGGTCCGGCGAGCCGATGTCGTCGCGCCGGTCAATGCCCGTAGGAAACACCACGTTGGCGACGGTCCCGTCGCGTTCCTGCAGCGACGTCGGCGACAACACAGGTTCCGCTGAACGATAAAGGATCACTTGCGGCTGCTCTTTCGAGAGCACCATCACTCCGGCCGCGTAACACAGACGATGCTGGCCATTGCTGGGCCGTCCAATTTCGCTAACACCGTGGTAGACGACCAGCCAACCGTGCCTGGTAAGGATCGGTGGAGTGCCACAGCCGATTTTAAGGCATTCCCAGGGCGATATCGAAGTCGCCAGACGATGATGAGAAAACTGCTCGACAAGACCGGGTTGGAAAGCTTCCAGGGAAATCGGGCGGTATGAAATCCATATGCTTTCGCGATCAAGATCTACCTCATGCGAGGCAGCGTGGCGCGCCTTTTCCTCCGGGGCGGTCCCGGGAAAAAGAGGCCGATGAAGAAGCGCCAACTCCGGTTGCCCGGAGGGATTCGGAATGGCGGCCGGGAATGGGCAAGCGTCCTTGTCGTCGACGCTACTGAGATCCAAGTCCCCAAGCGGAGCAAAAGGAACGAGCCCGTGCCGCTCCCAGTGAAAGAGATCCGTCGAGGATGCCGCGGCGATGCGCGGCCCGTGCGGCGTGCGCGCCGTATAAGTCATGAGGTAGCGCTGCAGCGGTTCGATGAAGGCGACGCGAGGGTCTTCGCAGCCTCCGCGGCCGTCGATCCCACACTCATAGTCGGTCTCCGGTTCCAGAGCGATGCCGAGACGCTCGACGCCTTGCGGGTCTCCCGCTTCATTGAACCGCACTCGGGCAATGCCGATGCGCGAGTAGTTTCCACGCGCAACCAGCCGCGGAAAAAGATACAACTCGCCGCCCGGACCACGGACGGCCGCCGGATTCAGGATGCCTTCGGCTTCATGAGGGTCGCCTGGCTGCGGCTCCATCAACATTCCCAGACGCTGCAACTCAAATTCATTCATGTTTTCCTAATCTCATGCCGCCTGATCGCTGACTGCCAGAGACGCGATGATTTTTTGAATCACCCGCTTCGTTTCGCCCGGGTCCTTAACTGGAATGCAATCCACACCTGTTTCTTTGGCGGCATAATCATTCCCTCCTGGGTAAAGAGCGTCGCCGACATAGGTCATCTCATCCAACGACACGCTCAAGAGGTCGCGGAGTTTCCGGATGCCGTAGGCCTTGTCGATGCCAGGTTTGGTGATATCAATCGAAGTCGAGCCCCCGATCCGGACAGAAAAATCAGGAATAAAACCGTCGAGAATGCCTTTGATCTTCTCGCGCTTGCTGAAATCGGGATCCCACTTATCTTTTTCCTCCAGCGGCGCCTGCTGACCCAAAGCCGAAAATGTGATCTGGCTTCCCCGATCTTCGATTTGTTCGCCCCACAATTTGCCGGTCTTGAAGTCTGCGCCTTTGATCGCCTTCTTCAGAGCACTCAGGACTTTGTCCCGTTCCTCGGCAGAAAAATCTTCCGAGTAAATCTTTTTCCATGCCGCTGCCTCGTATCGGTAGAACTTTGTTCCGCAGGTCGGCAGCAGGGACAGACTTGCCAGGGTTTTATCATGAGGAATGTTGGAGAGCAGTTGTTCTTCGAACTGCGGCCAATCGCCTCCGGAGATAACCGCAACTCTGACGATCAAGAGAAGATCATGCAACAGTCCCGACATCTCAGAGTCAAGAGGCGACTTGCTTCCGGCAAGCGTACCGTCGAGATCAAACACGATGAGCTTTTTCACTATGCCTCGATTTTCACTATCTCGATTTTCTATCTTTCGATGATGAATTCTTGCAATGTTTAATAGAGGTTGCGTCTCGGGAAATCTGTCCGTTTATCAGTCGTAACTATTCCGGCAGCGCAATTTCCAACAGGTTGACGGTACCGCGGGGCGAAACAGCGCAAGGTCCCAACACTGCCGGAAGGAATAACACGTCGCCTTTTCCAATCGCATAATTGACGTTTCCTTTCTCAATGTCCCCGCCGCCTTCGATACACACCAGCACCCGCGGAACACCTATAGCTCCGACAGAAAACTTTGATAATCCCCCTACGCGCCATAACTTGAAGTATTCGCAATCAAAAAGCTGCTCGCGCTTTACGGGCGTTGCGGACTCCAGTAGGGGCGTTACCCTGCCGACCGGACCCTCCGCAAGGTCAATGCAGTCCATCGCCTGATCGACTTGTAGTTCTCGCAACTGGCCGGTCTTCGCGTCCACATGGTCCCAGTCATAGAGGCGGAACGTAACGTCGCTGTTCTGTTGAATCTCGAACACCACCAGTTCGCCGCCGAGAGAATGCACCGTCCCAGCCTTTATAAACACACTGTCACCCGGCTTCGGAGTGAAGCCTTCGAGTTGGTCCGCCGGGTTCCGTCCGCAAGCGCCCGCCGCAGATCGGCGGCAGTGGTTCCTGGTTTCAAACCTGCATAGATGCGGCTTCTGGCGCCAGCCTCTAACACAACCCAGGCCTCGGACTTTGCGCTCTCACCCGCGGGCAACTGCTTCGTATTGGCCTTCGTGGGATGCACTTGTACGGAAAGCATTTCCTGCGCGTCGAGGAACTTCAACAGCAGCGGAAATCGCTGAAAGCGGCCGGCCAGCTTTCCCAGCATTTGCTCCGGAAACTGCTTCAGTAACTGACCGATCGTCTGGCCTTTGAGCGAGCCCTCGGCTACCTGGCTTGCGTGGTTATCGCGGTCGCTGAGCAGCCAAGCTTCTCCGATAGGTCCGCTCGGCATGGGTTCGGTTAGTAAGTTGGCTAAGTTCCTGCCACCCCATGGTCGATACTGATAAATCGGCGCAAATCGCAACGGATAGAACTGCGTCCCGGCTACAGGTATATTTTTACTCGCATCGATGACCAGCAGATCTTCCACGGGTAGATCTTTCACCTGTAGATCTTCCACCAGTAGATCTTTGATCGGCGCAATTTCCGTCAGCATTTGTGCTCATTTCCGTAAACACCTAAGGTGCTATCCAACGTCAAGAATCGAACTCGGGCGGAACGCCAGCAGCGGTCGCGAGACTCATGGGCATCCGTTGCGGCGGATCTCTGCTTTCTGACGTGGCGATGCAGGTATGGCTCTTGTTGACGGTGATCCTGCGGGCCTGACCGAGATCGGACATTTGCATGTCTCTCAGTCGGACCTCGATGCCTTGGGCAGTGGTCTTGCCACCCGTGAAGAGGGCAATGTCATGCAACATACTCCTGCGCTGATCGCCCAGCCCCGGCGCCCTGACGGCAGCAACATGCAAATCGCCACTTAGCTTTTTCACAACGAGAGTAGCCAGCGCCTCTCCGGTGATGTCTTCTGCGATTATCAGCACCGGCCTTCCACTTTTTGTAATCCGCTCCAACAGCGGGATCAAATCTTTTCTGGAACTGATTGTTCCTTCGTGGACGAGGACGTAGACGTTTTCAAAGGAAACTTCCATGCGTTCGGGATCAGTAATAAAGTGCGGCGAGAGATACCCGCAGTCAATTTGCATGCCGTCAATCCGCGGCCGGTCGCCGGCGATGCCTGGAATGAAATTGCCTTCGCGGATGACATCGGCGTCTTCCACGTGCGTCAAAATGCGGTCGCCCACTGTAGCAAGTTGAGCAGTCATATTTAAAGATCCTCTTGGCTAGTCTTTCCTTCGCGACCCCTGCTGAGTCCGTTCTCATGCACTTTGCATGATGGGCGATCCAAGAGGACGGTGGACTAAGAAATTAGGATGCGTCAGAAACTACCTTTTCCCCGGTCTTAGATTCGCTCAACTCCCTCGGGAAAACTGTGCTAAAGGGATCACTCCAAAAGTTGCGCCGGCGAGCACGACGTGATCAACCCGAATTGAGGACCCTGATTCCCGGACCTTCAGGATCGTTTCCTGGCCTCACGCCGTCCCAGAGCTCCCACCGGCAAGCCATCGACAAAATTCTCGCATGCGTTGCCGTAGAGCACTGCTCCGGACTCAACCACACAGCGGCAATCCAACTTCCCCCCCGACGAGGGCATACTCTTGGGTCGTCTGCCTTGGCTGATCGGAAAACAATTCGAAGTTGTTCCCTTTTGCTCAGTTTGGATTCGGTTCCGGACCTAGACTGGCGGTTTCACGTTTGCCAAAACCGGAACCAAATATGGCATCTGACCCCGCCGAGCGACAATGGAAGCCGCGGGTCAATCCCTGGGTGATTGCGGCAACGGTGGCGCTTGCCGCTTTTATGGAGGTGCTTGATACCTCTATCGCAAACGTTGCGTTGCCTCACATCGTCGGCAATCTAGGGGCCAGCACCGACGAAGGAACCTGGGTTCTTACCAGCTACCTGGTATCGAACGCCATCGTCCTGCCCATGGGCGCGTGGGCATCGAGCGTTATCGGGCGCAAGCGTTTTTTTCTCTTGTGTATCACCATCTTTACGGTTTCGAGCTTCCTTTGCGGCATCTCGGTCTCGCTTCCGATGCTGTTGATCTGCCGCGTTTTACAGGGCGCTGGAGGCGGGGGGCTGCAACCCATGGCGCAGGCGATCATGGCGGATTCGTTCGACGAGAAGAAGCGTGGCCAAGCCTTTGCGCTCTATGCTCTGGTCACCGTGCTGGCCCCATCTATCGGTCCGACGATCGGCGGCTGGATTACGGACAACTACAACTGGAGATGGATTTTTTACATCAACATTCCGGTTGGGATTCTTGCCTTCGTCCTGGTTACGCGCTTTGTGGAAGATCCGCCCTGGATTAAAGCGACGCTGGCTAATCTCAAGAAGCTCGACTACATTGGTCTGGGCTTACTGACCGTCGCCATGGGTGGCATGCAGGTGATGCTCGATAAAGGAGAAGAGAACGATTGGCTGGCTTCCGGCTTCATTCGAGTATGTGCGGCGCTCTTTGTGCTGGGCATGATCGGGCTGATTTGGCGGGAATGGGACGCCAGGAACCCGATCATGAATCTCAAATTATTCAAGTTTAAGAATTTTGCTATTTGTGCCTTCCTCATGCTGTTGGTTGGCGGACTTCTCAACGCCAGCACTGTGTTACAGCCGCAGTTCTCTCAGCAGCTTCTGGGCTATACCGCAACCGTTGCTGGAAAGGCACTCACGGGCGGGGGCCTTGTACTTTTGGTTCTCGCGCCGCTATCTGGGATCGCTGCCGACAAGTTTGCCGCACGCAATCTCGCCGTGGGCGGCTTCGCCTTCTTTGCCGCCGCCTTCTACTACAGCTCCACCCATGTCAACTTGTCGATGAGCTTCGGCTTCGGCTCGTGGTTGCGGATGTTACAAGTCGCCGCCATTCCGCTGTGCTTTATCGCGATCACCAACGCCGCCTACATGGGCCTGCCCAAAGACGCGAGCAATCAGGTCTCCGGCATTATCAACTTCGCCCGCAATGTCGGAGGCAGCATCTTCATTTCGGTTACTGGAGCCATCGTTACGAATCGTTCCCTATTTCATCAAAATCGGCTCGCCGATCATATGCAAGCTTCCAACCCAGTCTTTGCGCAACGGCTCGCCGCGCTCGCCAACGCGTATGGCGGCGGTCCGGGAGGAGAGGCGATGGCGCGGGGAGCTATTTATAACCAGCTCAATCAACAAGCCGCAGTGCTCGGCTATGCCGACGTCTATCGCTTGCTGAGCTGGATGGCGTTGGGAATGTTGCTCTGCGCTTTCCTGCTGAGCAAGAACAAACCCGGCGAGGGAGCCCCGGCAGGGGCCGGGTGAGGGCTGGCTGACACGAAACCGCAAGGAGAAATCACGCTTGAAGTTGCCATTCATAAATATGTTCCGAGTCCAAGTCGCTTTAGTGGGAGCCACATTCCACAAGAGTGAACCTATGCTCCAAGGAGTAGGGGAATGAACCAACGCTTCGCCATTCACCTTATCCCGTCCGGCATCCTGGGGACTGCCTTGCTCATGCTATGTGGTGCCAGCTTCGCCCAGCAAAGCGACTCATCTTCGCTTCCGAGGGCCGATCAGTTGCCCCCGTCCGGCAGGGCGCAGAGTGGCAGCACCGTTCAAGCGGAGCAGTCTTCCAGTGGAAACGGCGGCAGTTCCAGCGTCAACACGGTCAACAGCACCATACAAGTCTCGGGCTCTTACCAGGGCAGCATTCCTGATCCGAAACCCCCGCAAGGTCCGCTCACCCTGAACATTGCGGATGCGATCCGCCGCGGCCTGCGCTTCAACCTGGGCGCCATTAGCGCGAATGCGTCGGTGAGACAGTTGCGTGGCGAGCGGCTGGCAGCGCTCAGCAAGATGCTGCCAAACATCTACGGGACGCTGTCTGAGAACGGGGCCAAGATCGATCTCGCGACTCAAGGTCTCACTCCCGGCACGTTCGGCAGCAGCATTCCACTCCCAACCACCGTGGGACCCTTCCACTACTACAGCGCGCTGGCCAATGTCAGCGAGGACCTCAGCATGACTTCGCTGTACAACCTGCGTCAATCGCAGGCTTCGGCAGATGCGGCGCAGATGAGTGCTCAGGACGCGCGGGAACTCATCGTCTTGGCAGTCAGCGGAACCTATCTAAGAGTCCTGGCGAGCAAGGCGAATGTCCTGTCCCAGGAAGCACAGGTCAAGCAGGCGGCAGCGACCTTCAAGCAATCCGAGCACCAGTACCAGGCGGGAACAAAAGCCTCCATCGACCGGAATAAGAGTTTTGTGGAATATCACACCGAGCAGCAGAGGCTTACTTCTTTGCGCGGGGATCTTCTGAAACAGAACATGCAGCTGGCCAGGCTTATCGGTCTACCTGTGGGCCAGGTATTCACCTTGAGTGAAGACCTGCCCGCTCAGGTGCCGGAGGCTGTCCCGCTCGAAGAGGCGCTCAAACTTGCATTCGAAGAGCGCTCCGATCTTAAGGCTGCCCGCCTGCAATTGAAGGCCGCAAGCGAAGCCCACAGAGCCTCGAAGGCGGAGTATCTCCCGTCGCTTGGGATCAACGGCAACTATGGGCTCGAGGGGATAAACCCGAACAAGGGAGTTTCTGTTTTTCAGGCCGCAGCCACGGTAACCATCCCGATTTTTCAAAGCGGCCGCGTGAAAGCGGATGTCGAACAGGCCGATGCCGCGCTCAGCCAGCGAGAAGCGGAATATGCCGATGAAAAAGGTGCGGTCGAACTTGACGTGCGACAAGCCTACGTCGACTTGCAGGTAGCCACCGAGCAGATGGCGGTCGCGATAGAGAATCGCAAAGTGGCTGCCGAAATTCTTACCCAGTCGCTCGACCGGTTCGCCGCCGGGGTTACGAATTCAGTTGAAGTCGTGCAATCGCAAGAGACCGTCGCCTCGGCGGAGCGAGATTATGTCAGCACTCTCTTCTCTCTTAATCTGGCTCGGATCAGCCTTGCCAGAGCGACCGGACAAGCCGAACAATTCATCCCGAACATGCTGAAAGGAAATTGACATGTCTACCACGACTGACGACGAAGAGAAAGGTCAGAAGCCTCAAGAGATCGATCAGAAGGGCGAGAAAAGGCAGCCCGCACCCGGCGATCAGGGAAACAAATCGCAAGGCGACGGTCGCAACGACGGGGGCCGGAGGGAAGGCGATCAGGAAAAGAAAGATCAGAACAAAGATCAAAACAACAAGGTCGATTCCGGAGAGAAAGACGACGACAAGAAGGGAGAGAAGGACGACGACAAGAAAAAAGAAGAGCAGAAGCCGGTTGATCCCGCCACCAAGCGGCGGCGAATCATCATCGGGGTCGCGGTTGGGATCGTCCTTCTCGTGGCTGGAATCGCGTGGTGGCTCTACTCTCGCACCTACGAATCGACGGATGACGCGCAAATCAATGGGCATCTCAACGCCATAGCCTCACGCGTGGCCGGTACGGTGAAGGCGGTCTACGTCGAAAATGACCAGCCGGTAAAGGCCGGCCAACCCCTGGTCGATCTGGATCCGAGCGACTACCAGGTCTTGGTGGAGCAAGCCCGTGCGGACTATGAACAAGCCGTCGCTCAGGCGGCTGCGGAAGGTCCGAACGTCCCCATCACGGTGACTTCCAACCGAGCCACGGTCGATACGGACGTGCAGCAGGTTGTCAATGCGGAGGCGGCAATCGCCAGCGCTCAACGCGACTACGACAGCAATTCCGCGAAGCTGCGTCAGGCTGAGGCGAACAACCGGAAAGCCCAATCGGATCTCGTGCGCTACAAGAAATTGGTCGACCAGGGAGAAATCTCTTTGTCCGACTATGACCAATACGTTTCGAATGCAGGGGGAGATGAGGCGGCAGTCGAGGCGAGCCGATACGCGGCCGCGTCTTCGGAACAGATCGTCGAGGAGAAAAAAACGATACTGCGCCAGCAGCAGACCAAACATTCCGAGGACAAGGCAAATTTACCCCGTCAACTCACGGTTCATCAGGCCACCGTTGCTTCCCGCAAAGCCAGCGTAGACTCGGCGAAAGCCCAGCTGGATACGGCTCTCTTAAACCTGAGCTACTGCCATATCGTGGCCCCGGTCGACGGGATCGCGAGCCAGCGCAGTGCGGAAATCGGGGGTAGAATTTCGCAGGGGCAGCAGCTCATCGTGGTGGTTCAGATTGCAAATGTTTGGACGACCGCGAACTTTAAGGAGACCCAACTCCGAAAAATGCACGTGGGACAGCACGTAAGCATCGACGTGGACTCACTCGATGAGACGTTTGATGGCGAGGTGGAGTTTATGCCCGCCGCTACTGGAGATCGATCCAGCCTGTTCCCGCCCGAAAATGCAACCGGTAACTATGTCAAAATCGTGCAGCGGCTTCCCGTGCGAATAAGCTTCAATCCGAATCAACGCGACCTTGATAAGCTGCGGCCCGGCATGTCCGTCGAGCCCAAGGTTCATCTTGATTAAGGCTCACCGGATTAAAGACTTTGGACGCGGCAAAGGGCTCCTAGGGCACTAAGCTCCAAACCATTGAAAAGACCAAGGAGAGAGCCTTTACGCTACCTGCCCAGCCTGGCAGCGCTCCTTCGGACGCGATGCGTGGCTGTGCGCTCGTTCGATGATTGGCACCAGTCGGTCCGGCAGTTCGCTCTTCATCACATATTCATCCACCAACCACAGGATCCGCTCGGGCATCTCGGAATACGCTGAGAGCAGAATGATTGGCAAGTCGGGAAACCGTTGCTTGATATACCAGGCTACAGCTTCGGCATCCAGTCCCTCTTGTTTGTATTCCAGCAAAACAGCGGTGACCGGCGCGTCCTCCAACAACTTCATCGCGGCGTATCCGCTCGATGCGATCTTGACGCAATAACCGTGAGACTCCAAAATCGCTTTACGAAGCTCCAGGACCGGGGGAAGGTCGTCGATGCACAACACAAGCGGGGAATCCATGGCCGCACCTCCTGTGGTCAGCTACAAGTGGATAGTTACAAGCTGGCTTGTGCTCGACGTGGAGCGGCTAGTTGAAACGCAAATACAACCCAACATGGCCGGGTGGCCCATTCAAGTCAAACAGCCCGCTGCCAGGTTCCGGCGATCAGACAATGTACCCAGCCGACGAATGTTTGTCTGGTCAAAATTGAACACTTCCGTAGGTATCGGCTGCGTTCGCGAAGCCAGCGGACACATTCTGTGTTGTGAAGTTGCTCGGTCTCCCAACCGACACAATGGCGCACGTGCCGCCGACTCAGTCGCCAGGGTCCATCGCGGCTGAACGCTTGCGACTGCGGTAGCGCCGAATGAGTGCATTGGTCGAGCTATCGTGATTCAGCGAGGGCTCGTCGGTGGCCTCGAGTTCCGGAATAATCCGGTTGGCCAGGACCTTGCCCAATTCCACGCCCCACTGATCGAACGAATCGATTCGCCAGATCGTTCCTTGGGTAAACACGCTGTGCTCATAAAGTGCCACCAGTTTCCCTAGCGTCTCGGGAGTCAGTAGTTCTGCCAGGATCACGTTCGAGGGACGATTGCCTTCAAACGTCCGGTGCGGAACCAGCCAGTCGGGCGTTCCCTCGGCCCGAACCTCTTCCGGGGTCTTGCCGAATGCGAGCGCTTCCGCCTGGGCAAACACATTCGACATCAACAGGTCGTGGTGCGCGCCCATCGGGTTCAGCGCCTGGCAGAAACCGATGAAATCGCACGGGATGAGTTTCGTCCCCTGGTGAATGAGCTGATAAAAAGAGTGCTGTCCGTTCGTTCCCGGTTCACCCCAGAAGATCGGACCAGTCTGGTAATCCACGCGCGCACCTTCCAGCGTGACATGCTTTCCGTTACTCTCCATGGTCAACTGCTGCAAGTAGGCGGGAAAGCGCTTGAGATATTGCTCGTAGGGCAGAACAGCGATGGTCTGAGACTCGAAAAAGTTGTTGTACCAGACGGCGAGCAGCCCCATCAGTACCGGCAGATTGCGCTCGAAGGGCGCAGTTCGGAAGTGCTCATCCATGGCGTGGAAACCAGCGAGCATCTCACGGAACTGGTCGGAGCCAATCGCGATCATCGTCGAAAGACCAATCGCCGAGTCCATCGAGTAGCGTCCGCCCACCCAATCCCAGAACTGGAACATGTTGGCGGTATCGATACCGAACTTCTTGACCTCGGCCGTGTTGGTGGAGACTGCAACGAAATGGCGCGCGATCGCCTTCTCGTCTCCTAACGTCCGCAGCGCCCAGTCGCGGGCTGTGCGCGCATTGGTCATCGTCTCCAGCGTGGTGAAAGTCTTGGAAGAAACGATGAACAGGGTCTCGTCGGGGTTCAAGTCGCGCGTGGCCTCGGCAAAATCTGTGCCGTCCACATTCGAGACGAAACGGAACGTCATGTCGCGCTGACAGTAGTACTTCAGCGCCTCATAGGCCATAACCGGGCCGAGATCGGAACCGCCGATACCCATGTTGATTACATTGCGTATGCGCTTGCCGGTGTGCCCTCTCCATTGGCCGTCGCGGACTTTATTCGCAAAAGCCGTCATCTGGTCGAGGACGGCATGGACCTCGGGCACCACATTCGTGCCGTCCACCTTGATTGACTCGTCCTTCATGGTTCGCAATGCGACGTGCAGAACGGCACGTTTCTCAGTCACGTTGATCTTCTCACCGTGAAACATGGCGTCAATCCGCTGACGCAGGCCGGACTGGTTTGCGAGGTCAAGCAGCAGGCCGATCGTCTCATCGGTAATGCGGTTTTTTGAGTAATCGAAGTAGAGACCGACCGCCTCAAACGCGAACTGCTCGGCACGCTGCGCATTATCCGCGAACAACTGGCGGAGATGCAGGTTCTGTATCTCCGCGTAATGCTTCTGCAGCGCCTTCCAGGCGGGTCGCTCGCACAACGGAATGACTGCAACTTCGGGTCTTGAGATTGTGGCCATTTTTAATGCCTCCACATCATGAACGGGTTGTGTTGTGTGAGAGATAAATCAAATCGTTTTTTGCGGAACTCTAGCTACCATTCCATGAACTGCAAATCCTCGGCGGTACGGAAGAAAAATACAAATGGCATCAGAATTTGAGGTTCGTCATTTTCATCTGCCAGGCGGCCTTCTCTACATCTCCCGAACTCATGCCGCATCGCGGAGAGAACTCGATCGGCGAAGTCCGCATTGCCGGGGGAAATGAATCGTTTATAAAGTGCGGCACTCTCCACAACTTCGGAGTCTGTTCGACTCCGTGCATCTTGCAACCAAGCGACTCCGGAAGAACGGTCAATTTTGAACAGACGGTCATTCTGTGGCCGCCTAAACTTCATTGAATCCTATCCGCACAAACCCCTATGCTTCAACAGCGAATTGGCATGCCAATCCTGAGCGTATCGATGGCGGCGCTGCTTTTTGGTTCCACAGCCAGTTGCCGAGAAAATCGGAGGGGCCCTGGCCACCAGGATTGCCCCGGACGATAACTCGCCGCTGACGAAAATCGAATATGATCACCGCAAAGAGTATAAGTGCCATTTCCCGTGACGATCAGAAGCGGGGCATAAAACCTTGGTTCGAGAGCTCTCGGGCGATACGAGAAGCTGCCGACTCCGCACAGTTCGGCGGCCACGAAAAAGAATCCGGCAGCAAGAAGGAGGCCTGGAATGGCGGCTAAGAATTCGGATGCGCTAGTGCTCTTCGGTGTGACTGGCGATCTCGCGCATAAGATGATATTCCCGGCACTGTACGCGATGGCAAAACGAGGGACACTCAAGGTTCCGGTCATTGGCGTCGCGCACTCGAAGTGGACTCTGCCGCGCCTGCGCAAACGCGTAACTGACAGCATCAAACGAGCGGGCGGAATCGATGACCAGCATGCTCTCCGTCATCTTCTGTCGCTGTTGACATACGTCGACGGGGATTACGAAGACGGAAACACATTCACGGCGATAAAGAAGATGCTTGGCGGTGCCCGGCGTCCGGCGCACTACCTGGCAATTCCGCCAGCGCTGTTTGAGACGGTAATCAAAAGTCTCGGCGCCTCGAACCTGGCCAAAGATGCGCGCGTGATTGTCGAAAAACCGTTCGGACGCGATCTCGCTTCGGCGCGGGAACTCAATGGCGTCGCGCGCTCGGTATTTCCGGAAGATTCGATTTTCCGCATCGACCACTTCCTCGGAAAAGAGGCGATCATGAATATCCTCTATTTCCGCTTCGCCAATTCCTTCCTGGAGCCAGTCTGGAATCGCAACTACGTGGCCAGCGTCCAGATCACGATGTCCGAAGAGTTCGGCATCGGCGGCCGCGGCGGGTTTTACGAAACTGCCGGCTGTCTGCGCGACGTGATCGAGAACCACCTCTTCCAGATCGTCGCACTCCTCGCCATGGAACCCCCCGCCGACCGGAACTATGGAGCCGTGAACACGGAAAAAGCCAAGATACTTCAGGCCATGCGCCCGCTGACGCCAGACGACGTGGTGCGCGGTCAGTACGCGGGCTACCGGAACGAGCCAGGCGTGGCGAAGAATTCTGACGTTGAGACCTTCTGCGCCCTGCGACTCTTCATCGACTCATGGCGATGGGAAGGAGTTCCGTGGTATCTGCGTTCCGGCAAATACCTGGCAGATACTGCGACCGAGGTACTGGTGGAGCTGAAGGCCCCGCCGCAGAAGCTGTTCGCCGACTCGGCGCCAACCAAGGGCCCAGCCAATTACCTGCGCTTCCGCCTCTCGCCGGACTCGGCCATCGCTCTCGCCGCTCGTGTCAAAAAACCCGGGAAGGAATACGTCGGCGACCAGCGGGAGTTGTACCTTCTCGAAGAACAGCAGGGAGAGGAAACGCCTTACGAGCGACTCTTGGGCGACGCCATGATCGGCGATGGAGCGCTCTTCACCCGTGAGGACGCGGTGGAGGCTGCCTGGGCGGTGGTCGATCCAGTCCTTAAGCACCACCCTCGCGCTCGTCCCTACAAGCGCCACAGCTGGGGACCGAAAGAGGCTGACGCACTGATCGCCTCAGATGGCCCTTGGCACAACCCCAAGCCGAAAGAGGCATCCAGACGATGAGCTCAGGCGCCCTTGCACCTTGGTCGTGCAGTCGCTGCTCATCCTTTCATTAGTCAGTTCTAATTTGGGACGATTGGCCTTTCAGACAATGGCCTTATGCACTGCTGGAATCTACTTTTCTTTTAGCTATGCCGTGAAAATTGGGGTATGCGACTCCCCCAGTCCAGACTCCAGTCTCTCTCCGTCTACGCAGTTCATCTCATAACCATCGGAACCGTGGCCGCTCTCCTCGGTATTTTGCCAGCGAAGGCCGGTGCCACGATTATCCAACTCGCGAGTACTCCATCGAACTTGCGCTTCGGCGACGTAATCGTTGGCCAAACGGAAACGTTGCTGGTCACGGTGACGAACAACGGGCAGACAAGTGTGACGATCTCGGCGATCACTCCGAACACGTCGCAATTCACGGTATCGAATGTTTCTCTGCCCTTGACTCTGTTAGCCGGGCAAGGTTTCGAATTCAACGTGAGCTACACCCCTAAAGACACAGGATGGACCAGCGGCAGCATCAAGTTGTCGAGTACTGCATCGAATGCCACGCTGGTCATCGATCTCAGCGGGAACGGCGTGACCAGCGAATCTCTTACCATTACTCCGGCTGCAATATCGTTTGGCCAGGTGGCCGCAGGATCTACGGCGACCATTCCTCTCGTGTTGACCAACCCCAAGACCTGGAAGATGACGTTGACGAACGCGACCGTGTACGGCAGCGGATTTTCGTTCAGCGGAGCCTCATTCCCTCTGACTTTGAACGGTGGACAAAGCGTGACGCTGAACGTCAAGTTTGCTCCACAGTCTGCTGGAACCGACGGAGGCAGCATATTCATTTCTGGATCGGCGCAGGCGGTACCCTTAACAGGAACGGGCACGGCCGCGGGGCAATTGTCGATCGCGCCCGCTCCACTGAACTTTGGCAGCGTGCCCGAGAAGACCACGGAAGCTCTTCCGCTTACCGTAAGCGCCTCTGGGGCAAGCGTAACCGTATCGGCAGCGAGCAGCTCCAGTTCTCAATTTGTGCTGGAGGGAGCCTATCTACCCTTCACGATCGCCGCAGGTGAAAGCATGTCGTTCAATGTGGCTTTCACACCGCAGAGTAGCGGCACAATCTCAGGCTCTCTTTCCTTTTCCAGCAATGCCTCGAACTCACAAGCATCGGAATCGCTGAGCGGTACCGGCACCGTCATTCCCGCCAGCGTCAGCCTTTTCTGGAATTCCAGCTCGGATGCGGTGGGCTATAACGTTTACCGCAGCACAGCGGCTAACGGCACATACTCCAAGATCAATCCTGTTTTGGAGGCGAACACGGCATACACCGACAATTCAGTCTCCTCGGGCCAGACCTATTATTATGAGGCCACATCGGTGAACTCCGCGGGGCAAGAGAGCACGCGTTCGACGCCTGCAGTCCAGGCCTCGGTACCGTAGACATCGCGCCTGAAGGTTTAGGGGAAGGGAACTACAACGCGAATTTCGGCCGAAGTGCTGCTTCGCGTTCCGTTCTGACTCACGGCCTTGACGGCATAGTAGTAGGTTTTTTGAGGCTGCACCGTTGCATCGAGGCAGCGCGTCCCCTGCACGGGGAGCTCGCTGATTCGGTCCTTCTCACCGTAGGTTCCAGGAGTCGCTCTGCGATACACGTGGTAGCCCTGGATGGCGTCTCTCGGAGATTTGGATGCCGGAACCGATGCATTCCAGGACAGAATCACCGAGTGCGGATGCGGATTCGCTCCCGGCGATGGCGGTGCACTTCTAGGATGAGACGATCCCCCGGAGCAAGACGGAACGTCCTGCAGCGGCGCTACTCCCGCCTTATTAGACGGAGTCTGCGAAACGTTTCTTACTGCGAGCACTGCAATAGAAAGCACCGCTGCCCCCAAAACCACGCCGACGAACCGGATTTGGGTTGACGCGCTACTCATCTTTATTTTTTTCTCGCAGAGATTATTCCGTAGTGTCGCATGAGCGCGATCTTCGCCATCCAATCGGTTTGGAAAACGAACCTCGATAGGCAACTTCTTGCACACCGGAGTGACTTTAGTAATCTCTCGGCGATCACAAAGTAATCATTCTAAAGCGCTTATTGGCACTTAGGGGCCATACTGCGTTGGACCAGGAACTGCGATAGTACTAGTACGGATGGCCAAGGTTGGGCTGCCCTTACGATTATGCGGATGAACTGGTTTCGAGCGATTCTCAATCAGAAGGCAACGATAGTGCTGATGGTGCTGGGCTTGTGCCGCGTGGCTATTACGCAGGAAGTATCGGTGGCGTTGCTTCGACCGGAAGTGATCCCATCGCCGGCCATGTCACCGAGTCCATTGGTAAAGCCGGTCCAGCCAGTCGCAACAACGATCCAAGCGGAGAGCCACAAACGGTTTTGGGATCGCGAGAACACTCTTTTATTTGCCACCAACGCCGCATTCAGCGCTGCAGATTTCGTCGTAACCAAAGACAACTTGCGCAGCGGAGGTCAGGAATTTAATCCGGTGACGCGAATGTTTGGTACCAGCAGCGCAGGTCTGGCAGTCAACTTTGCTGGGGAGACGGCAGGAGTTGTCGGCCTTAGTTACATGTTTCACAAAACCGGACATCACAAGCTGGAACGATATGTGTCGATGCTGAATATCGGATCATCGGCGGCAGCAGTATCGTTCGACTTAGCGCATCGCTGAGCCAGTCCGCACCTCGAGAGATTTACGGAAGGCTCTGAGGATTTTGTGCGCGCCTTTTCGCCGCTTCTTCTTCGCCCTTTCGCAAAATCCAAATCAGCAGCAATATCGCCGCCAGGGCGATTAGAAGAAAAATGATCCCGCCTTGACGGTGAAGTCTGCCTGTCAGAAAGCTGCGGTCGACGCGCGTGGCCAACATTGCGATAACAAATATGCGAAGGCCGTTCTTGGCGATGGAGAGTGGAATCGCCACCGCGATAATCAGCGCCTTACGCCAGGGCGAGTGCAGGAGCAGATGCGCCAGCACCATAGTGGTGACTACGAGGATCGCACTCGAACGCATACTGCTGCATTCGCGGGCAACCTCAAGGGTCAACCCCGGAATGTGCAGCAACACGCCTCTCTGCGCAACGGGAACCCTCGCAGCCGCAAAAAGCAGATGAGCCGCGGCTGCCGACCCTCGTTGCAATCCAGCCACGATGGGATTCAGAAGAAAGTCGGGAAAAGGAACCATCCCCAACAAGAAGAAAAGAGGGAAGAGCGCCCGCCGCGAGGGGCCATCACCGAAGCAGAGGCCAAAGCTTGCAATCCAGAACGCCACGAGTGCAAGCATGCTTAACGACAGCTGCACATCGTAAGATAGAGACACAGCAATCCATCGGACGATCGAGTTCGCCAAGACCGCCGATAGCAGCAGGGATGGAAACACCTTTGCGTGGCGGATGCTGCCCGGTTTAGCCGATTTCCAATCCAGAAAAATCAACGCCGCGCTGATGGGAAGAATCAGAAAGATGTGCGTAAACTGATCGTCGTGCAGTGCCAAGTCGAACGTAGACGCGAGCGCTCTCCACCAAAGCGCAAGCGAGATCAGCGCGAGAATTGAAAAAAGAAAGCTCGGGGAGACCGCGGAAAAAAAGCTACCTCGGGGGGCGCTCGATGCTATCGGTTTCACAACTTGGGAGCTGCCCGTAGTCATTGAACGTCCCATCTCACGTTATCCCATCTCACGTTATCATCGTCCGGTTCAGACTAAGCAAAACCTTAGTACTCAGACTTTAGAATCCCCCGTCTGGCCGCCGTAACATCGGGCCGCTGTAACATAAGGAGTGGTCGCAGAATATTGTGTTTCGAGGAGTAGCGTGAAAGATTGCAGGCAGTTTTACATCGATGGCAAATGGGTGGCTCCAGAGAGAACTCACGATGTGGATGTCATCAACCCAGCCAACGAGGAGACGATTGCGACCATCTCGCTGGGAAGCGCGGGGGATGTCGATAAGGCTGTAGCGGCCGCGAAAAGGAGTTGGGGGACCTTTTCGGAGACGACGGCCGGCGAGCGACTTGCGTTGCTGCGCCGGATTATCGAAGTCTACAAAGCCCGGCAGGACGAGATGGCGGAAACCATCTCGCGGGAAATGGGATGTCCAATTTCTTTGTCGCGCGCAGCGCAAGCTCCTGCGGGGTTGGCGCATCTGCTTGAAATCGTCAAGGTCCTCGAAAATTATAAGTTCGAAAAGCTACAAGGCTCGACGCTGATGCGGCAGGAATCGATTGGGGTCTGCGGACTGATCACGCCGTGGAACTGGCCTATGAATCAAATCGCGGCCAAGGTCGCACCCGCGCTCGCGGCGGGATGCACGATGGTTCTAAAGCCCAGCGAGATTGCACCTTTGTCCGCGATTTTATTCGCGGAGATTCTGCACGAGGCGGGAACTCCGGCAGGAGTTTTTAACCTGGTCAATGGGGATGGTCCTACCGTTGGCGGCGCCATCGCTTCGCATCCTGATGTCGCGATGGTGTCTTTTACCGGCTCGACTCGCGCAGGCATCGCCGTAGCGTGCGCAGCGGCGCCGACGGTGAAGCGGGTCACGCAAGAACTTGGAGGAAAATCCGCTCACATTATTTTGGAGGACGTGGATCTCGACGTTGCGGTGAAACAAGGGGCGCAGGGATGCTTCCGCAACAGCGGACAGTCTTGCAATGCGCCCACGCGTATGTTGGTCCCGCGTTCTATGCTTTCGCGTGCATGTGCTGCCGCGAAGCAGACGGGCGACACGACTAGAATCGGAGATCCGTTTTCGGAAAACTCGGAGATCGGTCCACTCGCAAGCCGAGCGCAGTTCGAAAAAGTCGAGCGGATGATTGCAGCTGCCATTCAGGAAGGCGCGCAACTGATTTCCGGCGGTCCTGGCCGTCCCGATGGCTTCGATAAAGGTTACTTTGCCAGGCCTACTGTTTTTGCGGCTACCAACGACATGGCCGTTGCGCGAGAAGAAATTTTCGGTCCCGTTCTCTGCCTCATTCCTTACCAGGATGAAGACGATGCTGTCCGCATTGCCAACGACACGCCCTATGGATTATCGGGGTTTGTGAGTTCTGGGGACATCGAAAACGCGCGCCGGGTCGCGAAACGACTGCGCACCGGGAACGTACATATCAACCATGCGCGTGTGGATTTTGCCGGCGGCTTTGGCGGCTACAAGCAATCGGGCAACGGGAGAGAATGGGGAGAAGCGGGACTGCAGGAATTTCTAGAGTTGAAAGCAATTTTCGGCTATGCGATCGCCGCCGGGAAATAGCCCGACTCGCAAGAGTTATTGACTGCATAAAATCGATTGGGATAGCGTACGATCAGAAAATCGGGGAGCCGCAATGGAACTCGGAAGCGGTTGGTCGAAGACCTGGACCTATTTCGAGGAGAAATGGCACGAGGGAAATGTGCCGATCATGGGGCCGCGCACGCACGCCGCGTGGCTGTGCTCGCTGGTCTTCGATGGGGCTCGCGCCTTTGAAGGGGTTACCCCCGATCTGGATTTGCATTGCGCTCGCGTAAATGATTCCGCCAAGAAACTCTTCCTTAAGCCGACGGTCTCGACGGAAGAATGGGTGCGGATGGCGCGGGAAGGGATAAAGAAGTTCGATAACGACGCGGCATTATACATTCGTCCCATGTACTGGGCGGAAAAAGAAGGTCCCTGGGTGCAAGCCCACGATCCGGAGTCGACTAAATTTTGCCTCTCGATTTATGAAGCGCCAATGCGGCAGCCCAAAGGTTTCTCGGTGACGTTATCTCCCTACCGCCGGCCCACGATTGATACCATGCCCGTCGACGCCAAGGCCGGATGTTTATACCCCAATAACTCCCGTGCTCTGTTCGAAGCGCAGGCGCGAGGTTTCGATAACGCGATCGTTTGTGACATGGTGGGAAACGTGGCAGAGCTGGCCACGTCTAACGTCTTCATGGTGAAGGATGGTATCGTTCTCACTCCGATTACGAATGGAACGTTTCTCGCTGGGATCACTCGGCAAAGGGTGATCGGACTTTTACTCGAGGATGGCGTGAAAGTGATCGAAAAGAGTCTGCTCTACAGCGATTTCGAAAAGGCCGATGAGATTTTCGCGACGGGGAATTATTCCAAAGTAGTGCCGGTAACTCGAATCGGTGAGCGCACGCTGCCTTTTGGACCGATCTACAACAAAGCTCGAGAGCTCTATTGGAAATTTGCGCATTCATGATCAGAGCAGTTCTGGACGATATCTTGTGAGCGATTCGCCCAACTCTGCGACGATCGAGAAGCTGACCGCGATCTGGCAGCGCGTTCTGCAACGTTCTCCCATTGCTTCCGACGATAATTTTTTTGAGATCGGCGGTAACGACCAGCGGGCCGACGCCATCTTTGCAGAAATTATCCAGGAGTTTGGCCGGGAACTTCCCAGCGCCACCATTCGCTACGCGCCGACGATTACGGCGCTCGCTCAATTGCTGGAACAGCCAGCGCTCCCCCGGTTTTCGCCGCTCGTTCCCCTACGGCCGGGGGACGAGCATCCGCCCATTGTTATCACGCCTGGCGTGGGCGGACGCGCCAGCTTCCTCAAACTTGCAAAACACGTCCATACTGGACATCCGATTTATGGAATTCAAGCCAAAGGTGTCGACGGGTTGGAGAAACCTCTGGAACGCATCGAGGAAATGGCTGCGTTGTACCTGGACGAACTCAAGCGCCGGCAACCCCTCGGCCCTTACGTGTTGATCGGTTACTCCTTTGGCGGCTTGTTAGCCCTGGAGATGGCACAACGGCTTTCCGCAGAAAAAGATCGGGTCGCGTTGCTCGTGCTCATAGATACTTATCCTCACATGAAATATTTCCCGCTCGGGCAACGCTTGTGGCTGATACGCACAAAAATTCAGGGTCACCTCCATCGACTTCGGCAAATGCCCGCGCGCGAAGCTTTCTCACAAATACGTGGCATGCTGGCACGTCGTTTACGAATTACCCAGGTGGGCGGGGACGACGATCTTTCGCCGGCGGTCGGGAAGTTGTCATTCGCCCATACCATCCCCCAGGTTCGCGAAAGTGATTTCGTGGCGATGAAGAATTACCGTCCCAGTTTTTATGCAGGCAAAATAAAATTCGTCAGGCCTGAGGTCAATTCTTACCTTCCAAATAATCCGGCCGCGATTTGGTCGCGCTTGGCTGCCGAACTTGAGATTGAGACTGTGCAGGGTGATCATCTGGAGATGGTAGGCAAACATTTCCAAGGTCTAGCCGCGGCGCTCACACGCTATGTGCAAGACTCACTCGATCGCCCGAAGCAGGAAATCGCCGAGAGGAAACGCGAAGCATGAACGGCGCCGAGAGTCTGGTTCGCACACTAGTCGCTGGGGGAGTAAATACGTGCTTCACCAATCCCGGTACCTCGGAGATCCACATCGTGGAGGCGCTCGATCGGCTTCCCGAAATGCGTTGTGTTCTCGGTCTATTTGAAGGTGTTGTCACGGGCGCGGCCGACGGCTACGCGCGGATGGCAGAAAAGCCTGCATGCACGCTGCTTCATCTTGGGCCGGGCCTGGCCAATGGCCTGGCAAATCTGCACAATGCCCGCCGGGCGCAGGTGCCCATGGTTAACCTGGTTGGGCAGCACGCCGCCGGTCATCTTCGCTACGACACGCCGCTTACTTCGGACATCGAAGGGATCGCGCGGCCTTTTTCGAAGTGGCTGCGGACATCTCTTTCATCGGCTGGAGTAAGCCGCGATGCGCTGGAAGCGATTCGAGCGGCGCGTACTGCTCCGGGCCAGATCGCGACGCTGATTGTTCCGGCGGATGTGGCATGGTCCGATGTAACGTCGCGCGAAAGTGGAATTGGGGATTCAGTTCCGTCACTTCCGCAAGCTCCTCTACCCTCTTCGGATAAGATTGAACGCGCCGCGTCCATGCTGCGTTCTGGATTACGGACCGCGATTCTTCTCGACGGCAATGCACTCTACGGCCAGGGCCTCGTAACGGCCGGCCGGATTGCTGCTTCAACCGGCGCCAAATTATTGGCCCCCTATCCGATCACACGACTGCAGCGCGGGGCGGGTATTCCAGCCGTCGAACGCGTTCAATACGTTCTTGAGTTGGCAATTGAACAGCTAAAGGAATTTCGCCGCATCATCCTAGTGGGGGCGAAAGCTCCTGTCGCTTACTTTGCGTCTCCCGGCAAGGATGCTGTTTTGACATCGAAGGAATGCGAGATTCATACGCTCGCTAGCCCCGGGGAAGACTACATCGGCGCTCTGGAAGCGCTGGCCGGCGGTTTGCCTCTGCAAGAGGATCGCTCGGCAGCAGAACAAAATGTTGTAAGGCCGGAAGCGCCGACCGGCGCGGTCACGGTGCAGGGACTTGCGGCTGCCGTGGGCGCACTTCTGCCGGAAAATTGCGTTGTGGTGGATGAGTCCATGACCTCGGGACGAGGCATGATGGCGGCAACGAGAGGTGCTCCGCCGCACGATTGGTTGGGGAATACGGGAGGTTCGATTGGGATTGCGTTGCCGCTTGCGGTGGGCGCAGCGGTGGCGTGTCCGGATCGCCCGGTATTATGCCTCACCGCCGACGGCAGCAGCATGTACACGCTGCAGGCGCTGTGGACGATGGCGCGCGAGAGCCTCAACATCACGAGCGTGGTTTTCGCGAATCGCGAGTACGCGGTTCTGAAGCGCGAGTTTTCTTATCTGGGAGTGGGCGCGCCGGGAAAGCGAGCGCTGGATATGTTCGAGATCGGGCGTCCGGATATTGACTGGGTTAGCCTTGCGAAAGGCATGGGAGTGCCGGGGACGCGAATCAATTCGTTGGAAGAATTCAGGAAGGCGTTACGGGAAGGATTTGAAAGTGGAGGTCCGAACCTGATCGAAGTGCCGCTCTAGATTCGGTGAACTGCGAACTTTTCAGCGTGGCTGAAGAGTTTCAAACATCCTGGCAAGTTCTGCTTTAACAACTTTTCCCGTCGGAGTCAGCGGCATGGATTCAACCAGCACAATCTGCGACGGCCTTTTGTAGGCGGCGAGATGGCGCGCTGCGTACTCCGCAAGCTCCGACGATGTGATTGTCGAATCCGGCTGAGGTTGAACGAAGGCCAGAACTTCTTCATCTCCCGCAAGCGAACGGCCGATTACGGCGGACTGAAGGACTGCCGGATGACCATTCAAAACCGCCTCAACCTCTGCCGGATAAACGTTGAAGCCGCGATGGACGATTAAATCTTTTGTGCGTCCAATGATAAAAAGATTTCCGTCTTCCAAGCGGGCGAGGTCGCGCGTGTTGAACCATCCTTCCGGATTGACTACGGCGGCAGTTTCTTCCGGGGCGCGGTAATAACCCCGCATGACGTTTGGACCCCGCACCCAGAGTTCGCCGGGCTCGCCTTGAGGAACGGTGTTGCGATCCGGACCGACTAATTTAATTTCGATGCCAGGAAACGGCGGCCCGATGGAAGTATCGTTTCGAGGTGCATCCACGCGGGTCTGAGCGATGGTTGGAGAACATTCAGTTACACCATATCCGTTATGCAGCGGCATGCCAAAAAGACGCTCGACCTCTGCTTTCGTCGACGGGTGAAGCTGGGCGCCGGACGAGGAAATGATTCGCAACGCGGGGAACTTCAGCGATTCGAGTTTGCGAAACTTCGCATATTGCAGAAACTGGGTAAAGGTGGCGGGAGCGCCCAGCAGAACTGTGATGCGCTCTTTCTCCAGCGTAATGCGAGCGTTCATGGGATCGAATCTGGACGTCAAGTAAAGCGTCGATCCGCTAAGCAAAGATCCCAGGAGTACGACAGAAAGTCCGACGGCGTGAGACATGGGCAGAACGCCGTACAGGCGGTCGCCTGGCGAAAGCGATCGAATCCTGGCCGAGCCTGCCGCGAGAAACAGCAAGTTACGATGGCTCAACATCACGCCTTTGGGCAGGCCCGTTGTGCCCGAAGTGTAGATGAGAGCGGCGACTCGATCCGCGATGTCGAATTCCAGAAGGGGCTCGGGGATGACCTGCTCGTTAAGGTCACCGATGCCGATCGTTCCCAGACCCTCCACCATTGCGATTTGTGCGTTGTGCCGATTCGCGTGCTCGGCAGCGAGCGGTGAAACAGTTGTTGTGAAAAGCACACGGCGGGCGCCGCAGTGATCGCGGATTTCGTCGACCTCGCGCGCGGAGAGCCGCGCATTTATTAAGACCGGCCACGCGTCGATTGCGGCAGAGGCCAGCAAGAGGGTGATAAACTCGCGGCAGTTTTCGCCGACAATCATGACGCGATCTCCCGGCCGTATTCCCGATGCGCGAAGCCAAAATTGCGTGGCCGAGACCGCAGAGGAGAGCTGACTGTATGTGTATGAGCCGGAGGCCTCGATCAGTGCCGGATGATCGGGAGAAAGCTCCGCCCACGATTTCACTACGTCGCTGATGCGATCGGGTAGCGTGGTATTTTCCGGCTTAAATATCTCGGCAATTTCAGCGGGCGCGATCATTTTTATTCTGATTGGTTTTGAGAGCGGCTAGCGATTTACGAAACGGCAGACCGCTTTCGAAGGACCTGCCCTAATGAAGCCGTTACCGTCACAAATACGGCTGTCTCGGATTTTCTGGCCAGCACATATTGCAGCCAGTTGCGATAGACGCAATGCGCCGACGACTGCCATGTGTTCTTCAATGCCTGGACAACGACCGCCTCCGGGAAAAATGCCATTTGCTCTTCCTGCGGATGGGCGAGAGCTGCATGTTGAAATTCCGTCAGAGTTTGTGTCGCGGCCGCATCGAAATATCCGACAGGCAGCGTGGGATAGGTTTCGCGCTCCTGGCGGATAAATCTCTTAACGTCTCTTCGATACTCCTTCAATAAAGTTCGCATTCCGTACTCCGGATGCCCTTGGAAATGCACGAAGAGACTTTTTCGTTTCCGCTTCGCAAAGACATCTACGCCAGCCTGTGCCGAACTGGTCAGAACGGTGTAGCCGCATTTTGCCAGCGCATCCTGTCGGACTTCATTCCATCGCGAGTGCGGGAAACGTACGAGGCGCGGGGCATGGCGCGTGAGTTCATGGTCGCAAGCTTTTGCGGACTCGAACACTCCGAACTGCTTATCGGGAAGCGGTTGCCGGCGAACGCCATCGCTGTGCAGAACTCCAGCGTGCGCAGCCAGACAAGAAAGAATTGTCGATATCGTGTTGCGCTCAGCCCAATCGAAAACGTCCGCCATCGCCGCCCAGTACGGCTCGTGACGCAAATCAGCCTGACGTGGTTCCGTGCCGGTCATAATCACAGCGTCGCAACCGGAGTTCCAAAGCTCGTTCGTGCTGCAGTAGAAATTCCTCAGATGCTGCTCGCCCCGTTCCCCACGCGGCACGCCGGGAAGCGAGTAGAGTTTCAGCCGGACCGGAACATCGCCGGCAGAAGCTTCGAGCAATTCCATGAACTGCATTTCGGTGTCTTCTAGAGCCGCGTCCGGCATGTTATTGATCAGCGCAATTTTCACGCACTCCGCCTCAGGCTCATGACGCGAGCTGGACTTTACGCGGATCAGACTTTTGTTTTCTGCCCAACGGGGTGGGACCCGGCCGCCGTCAATGATCAGTGCCATGACGTACCTCCAAAGTTGTGAGTCTGCAAATACCGCCAGTGGTCTGCAGCAAAGCTTATGCAGTGGTGTTTTCGAGTGCCTGGGAGAGGTCAGCAAGAATATCGTCGATGTGTTCGATGCCCACGCTGAGCCGAATCATTTCCGGCGTTACGCCAACCTTGGCCTGTTCCTCGGGCGTAAGCTGGCGGTGCGTGGTGGATGCGGGGTGACAGGAAAGAGACTTGGCGTCGCCCATGTTTACCATGCGTTTAAAAAGTTTGAGGGCGTTAAAGCATTTCGTTCCCGCTTCGAAGCCGCCTTTCACTCCGAACGTGAGAAGCGAGCAACGTTGCGATCCCAGATAGCGTTGGGCCATGGCGTACAGAGGACTTTCAGGGAAGCCGGCATAGTTGACCCACTCGACCTTAGGATGTGCGCGCAAAAATTCGGCGACCTTGCGCGCATTCTCCACATGGCGCTCCACGCGAAGAGCGAGAGTTTCGACTCCTTGTAATAAGAGGAAGGCGTTGAAGGGCGAAAGCGTTGCACCCGTATTGCGCTGGCATACGGTGCGGCAGCGCGCTACGTAGGCGGCCTCGCCGAAGTGATCGACGTAGACTACGCCGTGGTAGGCGACCTCTGGAACGTTAAGCATGTAAAACTTTTTGGCCTGCTCGCGCCAGGGAAACTTTCCGCTGTCGACAATCATGCCGCCCAGAGATGTCCCGTGCCCGCCCATGAACTTTGTCATGGAATGAACCACGACATCGGCGCCGTATTCGATCGGCCGCAACAAGATCGGGGATGCGACGGTATTGTCGACGATCAGCGGAACGCCATGCTTGTGTGCGACCTTAGCCAGTCCTTCCACGTCGGCAACGTTGCCGGCTGGATTCCCCACGCTTTCGCAGTAGACGGCGCGCGTATTTTCGTCGATCAATTTCTCGACGTCTTCCGGATGATCGGTCCTGGCAAAACGTCCCTCGATGCCGCGCTTGGGAAAGATGTGCGCCAGCAAGGTGTAGGTGGCGCCGTAGAGCTGAGGCGTTGACACAATATTGTTCCCGGCCTCGGCGATATTGATGAGCGAATATTCGATGGCGGCCATGCCGGAACTGACGCTGAGGGCCTCCACTCCGCCTTCGAGCGCGGCCACCCGTTTTTCCAGTACCGCGTTGGTGGGATTCCCGATCCGCGTGTATATGTTGCCTTTGACATCAAGATTGAAAAGCGCGGCGCCGTGCTCCGCACTTTCGAACTCGAATGCTACGGTCTGATAGATGGGGACTGCGACGGCCTGCGTCGAAGGATCGCCGTCGTACCCGGCATGGATGGCGATGGTCTCTCGTTTCATTCTTTTTAAGCTGTGTTTTTCAGCTGCGCTCTTGCGAAATCGGATCAGGATCCCGAAGCGGCGCCAACTTTTTCGCGTGTTTCCGGGAATTCGATTTCATGCAACTCGTGACGCGGGGGAACCGAACTGGACAGGGTTTGGCCGCGAAGGGAATTCTTGACGGCGCGCGCAACGGTGCGCGCGGCGAAGCCAGCTCCGAAGGCGAATCGCATCACTGGCCCAAAGCTGTTGGCTGCGGTCAGACCGGCGAAATACAGGCCCGGCATCGATGACTCGAATTTTGACGACAGGGCCGGCGACCCGCCCACGGTTTTCAGTTGGGAGCGAATTTCGGGACTTAGGAATTTCAAGCGCTCCAGGTTCACTTTGTAGCCTGTGGCTGCGATCACATGATCGGTAAAGATTTCGCGCTGCGACCCGCGAGCATCGCGAACCTGAAGCCGCACGCGGCCATCTTTGATTTCAGCACGCTCCGTTGTGTGTTCGAGCAGCAACGGAACTTTTCCAATCACCATGTCCTTCGCGAACCAGCCTCCGGAGGGACCAAGGATTCTTCGGACCGCTTCCAGACGCAAAGATTCAGGAAGGTAATGAAATACGCCGGGTGCGTCGGCGCAGAAGCGCAAGCGCCATCCCGGGCCGATCCCCGATTGCGGGCGGGTAATGTCCTGCCACAAGGAGCGCGGTCCGGGCTGCGGTTTACCGTGAAACTTCAAAGTGGGACGGCGAGTGACCATTGTTACATCGGCGTCCATCTGATGCAGCAATCCCGCCAGGTCAGTCGCCGAAGAACCGCCGCCGACCACAACCACGTTGCGGCCGCGGAACTCTTCCAGATCGTGATGGCGGAAGCTGTGCGTCAGAAACTCCGCGGGCAGATCCGCGAACACCGCGGGTAAGTATTCAAAATGAGTGATGCCGACGGCGAGCACGACCTGGCGCGCCGTGAAACTTTCGCCATTGTCGAGGCCGAGTCGGAAGCCCTCGGGCAAGCGCTCCAGGCGGGTGACCATTCTGTCTTCGAGTTCCGGAACTTTGCGTTCTTTGAAGGCCTGCCCGTAGGCCGTGAAAGTATCGAGTCGAACCGGAACACCGGTGTCAGAGTATTCGATTTTTCGTTCGGCGCAGAAATGCCCGAGAGTGAAGTCGCTGTCCGGATCGTAGATACTAGAGGCGAATCCATCCGACTTGAGATGCATGCCTTTCGGCATGTGCGATTGCCAGCTATCCATGAGGCGGCCGAAGATGCGGAATGGAATGCCCAGACCACGGAGGTGGGCAGCGATGGAAAGTCCGTAAGGACCTGCGCCAATGATTGCAGTTTCAAGCATGATTATGAAGTCCCTTGAATCGGTTAGTGGCCGCCAAGCCGGCTCATATAAAGTTTTTGGGGGAACAGAATGGGGAAGTAATGTCTAAAAATATAGCACGCGCCTTGACGCAATTCACTGCAACCATCGGGGGTTGCGATAGCACGGCAGTGCCAGTACTTCTGAGCGTAAAGGAACGCATGCACGCCTTGAGATTCTAGATCTTACTGGCCAGCTTTCGCGTCACATACGAGACCACTTTGTTAACGGAATCGAGATTTTCGGTGGTTACGTCTTCGTCCTGCACGGTGATGGCGAACTGCTCCTGCAGAAAAACCACCAATTCGACGACCCCGTGCGAATCGATCACCGTATCCATGAGCGGATCGTCGTCGCCCAGCTGCTCACTGCGTCCAAAGAGAAAATTTTCCAACAGAAAGCTGCGAACTTCATGTCTTACATCGGTCGTTTGCGTGATCATGGTTTCGTGTCCTCGGCCTCAAAGTTTTCTGAAACTGGTTTTGGTCAGGCTTTCCTCGTGCGAAATGCGGCCAACGATACGGCTGCCGATCGGGCGTCCGGAGATTCGAACCGGCCCAGAGAGATTGCCGGATCGAGTTCGGACAAATCGTTGTCGAGAAAGGCGCGGATGGTAGCGATCAGCCGCGGCGACGCTTCCGGGTCGATGCGGTCTGTTTCCGGGAGCGTAAGAGCGTAGTCGAGCTTCGCGGCAAAGTCGTGCTCGTCTTGCGCTACTACCACGCGACCCTGCGCGCCAAAGCGTTTCGCGGTGGCGACCTGGTGGTCGTTGCGGGTCTCTCGCAACGCCCCATGGCGGGGCATAACCACGATGGGCTTGCCCAGTTCGAGCGCAGAGATGATCGAACCCATGCCCGCGTGGGCCACAATGACCTTGGCCCGCTGCATGACATTGTTGAATTGCGAAGGATTGAGAAACTTCGTGAAGTCAACAAATTTGGGACGGAAATCCGAGCTCCCGATCTGCGCAAAAATATCGGTTCGAGCATGCAGTTTTCCCCATTCATCCACGGCGCGAATCAGACGATCGAAAGGTTCTTGCGAACCGACGGTGGCGAAAATCACAAAACACCTCCTGCATAATGTGGACCTTCACTCCTGGCCAGATGGGGCCATTGGGTGAGCCAGAGGTCCGCGTACCGGCCGACACGCGCGCCCGACATGGAAAGTTCTTCGATGTTGGCCATGCTGTCGATCCAGATAGTTTTGGCCCGGAACAAACGTCCGAGCAGGATTGCGAAATAGCCTGGAGCCGCGCCTGTGGAGATGACCACGTCGGGCTTTTCTTTCATTAGAATCCAGGCCAGTTGAGTCGCCAGAACGAGCAAGCCAAATTTGTTCCAGCGGGTGGCGTCTTTCACGGAATAAAACTTGTTCTCGGGCACTTCCGCGCGATACGAGTCGAGCACGGTGACGTAGACCACTTCAGATTCCGCAAATGCCGGCGTTACCCGGCGCAATTGCACCCAGTGGCCGCCACTCGAAGCGACCGCCAATACTTTTTCGCGTTTACGATTTGCTTTTACAGACATAACTCTCCCAGTCGTTTGACCTTGAACGATTCCTGCCGGGCAACGTCGAGCAGAGCCGCAGTCAGTTCGAGCACAAAATCATTTCGGTTTTGTGTCCGGTCCAGGTCGTGCATCAGAACGATGCCGCCGCCTTCCCGCCGCACGCGCTCAGCCACCTGGCGCGGGTCGGGAAGGACGTCTCGGGTGTCGCCCGAATCGACGGTCCACCACCACACAGGGGCGCCCCTGCGGCGGATGGACCAGTAGGTTGGGAGAGTCATTTTTCCGTACGGAGGACGAAACAATCCGTCCGGCTGAATGTAGGGGGAGAGATTCTGGTAACCGGCATCGATGTCGGCGATGGCTCGCCCGGGTAATTCTTTCCAGGCATGCAGATGCTGGTCGGAATGGCAGCCGATGTCATGGCCTTCTTCCATCACCCGATCGGCAATCTCAGGATGTTGCTGCGCGCTTCGACCGAGCATAAAGAAGGTCGCACGCGCATCGCTGCCGCGCAGCAAGTCGAGCACTTGCGGGGTTAACGCAGTACTGGGGCCGTCGTCATACGTCAGGGCAAGGATGCGGTTCTTGGCGACCTCTTCCCGAACCCGGTTCATGCGATACAGCCGCCAGAACCAGGGCGAGAAATAAACTGCCGAACCGGCAATACCGATGGCGGCCGCTGCGGCCCTTGTCATTGCTTTATGCATTTGCGATGGAGCCTGAGGGTGTTTTTGGGGGAGGGCTGAAAACTGTTCTTATTGAAATGGAAACCGGAAACTTGAAACCGGAGCTTGAAACTAAGCCGTAGCGCGCGAAGTCTTATCCCGCTCCCAGGCCACGGCCGATCCACGCAGCCGTTTTTTAGCACGATATTTGGCGATGGCGGTTACCGAGCAATAGACCGCCAGCTTCGGCCACAGCAGCGGGTCCTTAAACAGGCGCAAAAGCGATCGATGGTTGCGCTCGCCGCGGCGGCTCTCCCAGATTCCCGGGAAGCGGCGGTCCAGTTCGAAAGAGCCGAAGTGGGCGCGCGTCTTGGTCGCGATTAAGTTTCGGATGGTCCGTGGCGGAAATACCAGCGAATTCGCCGTACTCAGGGTTTCACGTTCTTCCGGTTGAAACTGGATTCGGATGTAACCGTCGTCCGCGGTGACAGTGGGGAATTCGTGGAAGCGCCCTCGCCCGGCGGCAGATAACGCGTATACTCCAGAGCCGCCGATGCCCTCGCGCGCGGAAGGCAGCAAAGAGCGGACATCGTAGCAAGCGCGTACCGGCCACGAGCATCCCGCGAGATCAAATTTTGGCGTAGGAGCGACCGCCAGCACGCCTCCCTGTTCCAAACGGCGGGCAAGAGTCCGAATCGTTTCCAAAGTGATGACCACGTCGGCATCGGCGTAGATGCGGGGAAAACCAAAAGCCGCTTGATCGCCCAGATTAAGCGCGTGAGATTTGCCCGCGACCCCGGTCTCGATCACCCTTACCGGTGCACCAAAGCGGCGTGCCACGCGGGCCGTGTCGTCGGTGCATCCGTTGCACACTACGATTACATCGAGTTCCCCAGGCGCTGCGCCATGCGTGATCGCTTCCAGGGTCCGGCCGATCACGGTTGCTTCTTCGTGCGCGGGAATGATGACGGAAATCATAAATTTAGCGGCTGGAAACTGCGGTTAGCGTCCTTGACCCCAACACCCACTCGCCCTTTGCAGGATCGAACTGCTTGACCACGCGCGCGGGATTTCCCGTCACAACAGAGTTCTCCGGGATGCTGCGAGTTACCACCGCATTTGCGCCGATGACGGAGTGTTTTCCGATGACGAGATCTCCCTTGCCGCAGACAATGGCCGCTCCGAAGCCGATCCAGCAGCCTTCCTCAATCGTGATCGTTCCACCGGGCGTAATTCCTTGATCCTTGATCGGTACATTCACATCTTCGAAGGCGTGGTTGTGATCCATCACGAGAACAGAAGGGGCGAAGACCACGTCGCGTTCAAAGTGAATCCGGTTTTTCGCCGAGATGACGCAGCGCCGGCCGATTCGGCAGCCATCGTCGATCACGATGACAGGAGCGTCGTTCCCGGGCGCAACCGGAATATTGATCCACACATCGCGGTCGAGCAAAACTGAATTGCCGATCTTGATGTGAGGCGCAATGGAGCGCTTCATGTCGCAAGAATAATGAGCGCAGAATTTTGTGCCCACCGAAGCGAATGGGTAAGTCCATCGCATCCAGAGGCTGCGAAGCTTGTTGGCGATGCGAGTGACCCACGAAAGCGGATCTTCTGCGATTTTGTGTTTCGGCTGGTTCATCGATTTTCTAGTTTGTTGTGCGACGCTGATTATTGTTCGCGAGTCTTGAGCGGTTTTCTGAAAACTACTTCCATGCACGGAC
>Ga0302320_10003313_pt1 | contig 37574 bp, 38 predicted proteins | sample Bog_T0_3_FD_202130 | JGI IMG/M metagenome (GOLD analysis project Ga0302320, IMG submission 202130) | Peat permafrost microbial communities from Stordalen Mire near Abisko, Sweden - Bog_T0_3 | ecosystem: Environmental > Terrestrial > Soil > Wetlands > Peat | place: Sweden: Abisko, Stordalen Mire... | reverse complement strand
GCAGACCGTATCGGCGGAGATTATTCCAGGATATTCGGATCGGGCAATCAGATTTTGAGCGGTTTTGATCAGGACGACTTCCCTGCTTCGCACGGCGTCGTCGGCACTATAATAAAGATCGCCCCGCCTTATGCCTTCATTCAGGGACCGAATAACGTCGAAAGGACCATCCGCCTCGGTTCGTCTACAACGGTCTTGAAGTATCGTGATTCAATAGGCCCGAATGGCTTGTCGGACGGGGATTCCATAGTGGTCATTGGATCGCCCGAGGCTAGTTCCTCCAACATAAATGCCGAATTCATACGAGTGATCCCGGGGCCATCAGAATCGAGCACGACTATAGGTCAATAAATAATAAAAAAATGAATACCTTTTTTCAGAAAATCAAGAATTTTGCCGTCGGTCACAAGATATGGAGCGTTTTGATAATTGCAGTGATAATCTATGGAGCGTACTACTTCATCAACAAAGCTCAATCGGCGGCAACTATCACTACATATTCTTTGGCTACAGTGCAAAAAGGCACCGTCATATCGACTGTGACCGGCACCGGACAAGTCTCGGCAAACAACCAAGCGAGCGTCAACGCGCAGGTCGCGGGCACAATCGATGCCATAGACGTATCGGTCGGCCAGAAAGTCACAACCGGCCAGACCCTCGTCCACATCAATTCGCCGACAGCCACGCAGAGCCTGCAAAGCGCGCAAATAGCCTATAATCAGCTCGTCCAACCGGCTACCGCAGGAAATCTGACCGATGCGCAAAATTCTGTGACCCAAGCGTACAGCAGCGCCTTCGGCTCGGCGGCATCCACATTCACCGATTTACAGACCATAATACCCGGCCTGAATGACATGCTCTATAGCCAGACGGGGTTTTTGAGCGATCAGCACGCATCGATCCTCTCGAGCACCGCCCAGGTATACCGCGAGACGGCAGCGCAGGAATTCGATAAGGCCAACATAGAATATCAGACCGTCTTGACCGAATATAAAAGCCTTTCATTATCGAGCGCGACATCGAGCATCTCCCAGCTCGTATCCGACACATATGCGATGGCTTCCAATGTGGTGAAATCTTTGAAAGATACCCAGAGCACTATCACATTCATCGTCACTAGCAATCCGAATTATGATACAAAAGATGTTCCTACGGCAGAAGCAGACATTACTGCGTGGCTCAATACTGCGACTGGAGATGCATCATCGCTTCTATCAGCGCAAAACTCGATCGCAACAAACGAGAACAGCTTGGACACGCTCGTGACGGGCCCTAATTCCTTGCAAATCCAGGCGCAACAGCTTTCATTGACGACTGCAGAGCAAAACTATGCGTATGAAAACGTCACGGCGCCCTTCAATGGCACGGTCGCTTTGATCGATGTCACTCCTGCAGAACAAGTCAGTAACGGCACGGCCATCGCCACGGTAGTCACGACAAACGAATACGCTACGATTTCTTTGAACGAAGTGGATGCGGCCAAAATCGTGGTCGGACAAAAATCCACCTTGACATTCGACGCTGTCAACAACCTTTCCATCGCCGGAACCGTCAGCGAAGTCGATGGCGTCGGCACCGTAAGCCAAGGCGTCGTGACCTACAATGTCAAGATCGCTTTCGACAGCGAGGATGCGAGGATCAAGCCCGGCATGAGCGTCAATGCGACCATAATTACTCAAGCGGATCAAAATGTGCTCGTAGTTCCGGCGACAGCGATCAAGACGCAAGGCAATATCTCGTACGTGCAGGAGCTCGGACAAAAATACACTGCGGCACAAGGAACGGCCGGCGTCACTTCGACGACCGCTCCGAAAAACATTCCGGTAGTCGTGAGCCTGTCTGACGGTTCGAACACCGAGATCGTTTCCGGATTGTCCGCTGGCGACCAGATCATAACAAAAACAGTCACCTCGAGCGCCTCTGCCGCGGGCACGAAATCCGCTGCCACGGCCGCAACAGCCCGTACCACCGGCGGTGGAGGTTTCGGCGGCGGAGGGGGCGCAGGCGGCGGAGCCACGAGCGTTCTACGAGCGTTGTAAAAGTAAGTCTATAAAGTCCTTAAAGTCAAAAGTCTATAAAGTCATGAAAATCGAAAGATTTGAAGATATAAAAGCTTGGCAGAAAGCACGAGAAATGGACTTGTGCATATATCAAGTTTTCAAGAACAACAAAGACTTTGGATTCAAAGATCAGATACAGCGTGCAGGAGTTTCAATTATGAATAATATCGCTGAAGGATTTGAACGTAGAGGAGATAGAGAACTTGCAAGATTTCTTTTTATTGCAAAAGGATCTTGCGCTGAAGTAAGGTCGATGACATATCTAGCGCTTGATTTGAAGTATCTTACATTAGAAGATTCTTCCAAGATACTGACCATGTCGTTAGAAACATCAAAGATGTTATCTGGTTTTATCAAGACTTTATGACTTTAAGGACTTTCGACTTTTAACTAATCATATGATCGACGTACGAAACATAACAAAGACATATACTGACGGAGGAGGAGGCTATCAGGCGCTCAAAGGCGTCAGCTTTTCCATTCATGACGGCGAGTTCGTAGCCATCATGGGGCCGTCCGGATCCGGCAAATCGACGCTCATGCACATACTGGGCTGTCTCGACACGCCGACCTCCGGCGAGTATTTCCTTGACCAAAAAGACGTGTCGAAATTGACGGACGAGGAGCTCGCCGACATACGCCGCGAAAAAATAGGCTTTGTCTTTCAATCCTTCAACTTATTGCCCCGCGCCACCGTTCTGCGCAACGTCACGCTACCCCTCATCTATGCCGGCGTCGAGGAAAAGGAGCGCGAAAAGCGGGCGATATCATCTCTCCTCGCGGCAGGCTTGGACGAGACGCATTTCATGCACAAGTCGAACCAGCTCTCCGGCGGACAGATACAGCGCGTGGCCATCGCCCGCGCGCTCGTCAATAATCCGACGCTCATTTTGGCCGACGAGCCGACCGGCAACCTCGACACGAAAACGAGCGAAGTCGTGCTAGCCACGTTTCAAAAATTGAACGCGGAACAAGGCCGTACCATCGTCCTCATCACCCACGAGCCGGATATCGCCCTGCACGCAAAGCGCATCATCATGATACGCGACGGCCTCATCGTCGAGGACAAGACGTCGCATACGCAGAAAAAGATAAAAATATGAAAAATAATATGAATACAATAGTCCATAAAGTCAAAAGTCATAAAGTCCATAAAGTGGACGCAAGCATTCTTGACTTTACGACTTTAAAGACTTTATAAACTTTATGACCACCAAAGACATATTTCACGAAACATATTCAGCCCTCTCCGCCAACAAGGTGCGGTCTGGCCTTACCATACTCGGCATCGTCATCGGCATCGGCTCGGTCATTGCCATGATTTCTATTGGCCAAGGGGCCCAAGGTTCCATTCAGTCGAGCATCCAATCGATCGGTTCGAACCTCATCATGGTCATGCCGGGGGCACAAAAATCACCCGGCTATGCAGTCTCGGCCGGCCGCGGCTCGGCACGCACTCTCACCAATGAGGACGCTGCGGCCGTTGCCGCGAATGTGTCCAATGTGACAGCCGCCGCTCCACAGCTCTCTGGCCGCTATCAAATAACCGCAAAAGGCACCAATACGAATACGACCGTCGACGGCGCAACATCCGCATATCCGCAAGTGCGCGACATCGCCATGGCCGAAGGCACTTTTATAACAGACCAACAGAACACCAGCTTGGCAAAAGTGGCCGTCATCGGCCCGACGGCGGCGAGCGACCTCTTTGCCACCGGCACCGACCCGGTAGGCCAGACCATCACCATAAAAAACATCCAGTTCAAGATCATCGGCCTCACCGTCGCCAAGGGCGGCTCCGGCTTTAACAATCAGGATAATATGATCTACGTACCGCTCATGTCGGCGCAAAGATTTTTTGCCGGCGCAGATTATCTGTCCGAGCTCGACATCGAAGCCTCCGATCAGAGCGCTATGACCCAGGTACAGAACGACGTCACGACGCTTCTTTTACAGCGCCACAACATTTCCGATCCGACGCAAGCCGACTTTAGCACCTTGAACCAAGCGGACATCGTAGCGGCGGCATCGTCCGTGACCGGCACCTTTACCATACTCCTCGCCGCAGTGGCCGGCATCTCTCTCGTCGTCGGCGGCATTGGAATCATGAACATGATGTTGACTACTGTCACCGAGCGCACGCGCGAGATCGGCCTGCGCAAAGCCATCGGCGCAAAAAAGAAGGATATTTCCACGCAATTTTTGGCCGAAGCGGTCATGCTGACCTTTGTCGGCGGCGTGGTCGGCATCATTCTCGGCATCGGGATCGCCTACGGCATCTCGTATTTTGGAGCGATCCAAACACAGATTACCTGGGAACCGATCGCTCTCGGCTTTGGAGTCTCGGCGGTCATCGGCATCGTCTTTGGCTACTATCCCGCTCAGCGCGCGGCACGGCTCAATCCTATCGAAGCTTTGCGATACGAATAGGCGGCGCTTCGCCGACAGAGATTCGGTGCGTATTTCTATGCATCGATTTCAGGTTTTTCTAGAGCGAGCAGATCAGCGCCGATGCCCGGTGCTTCGCCGGCGATGCGCAAAATATCCTTATCTATCTTCTTGAATTCCTTGCCGGCGCTCGAGTAATGATTGACGACGGTACCAAGAGATGTGCCCAATTTGTTGTAATACTCTTCATATTTTTTCAAGTGGGTGCCGAGCTGGCTGACGTGTTTGACGATGTCTTTGGCTGTTTCTTCTATTTGCATCGCCTTCAATCCTTGTAGAACTGTCTGCAAATAGGCTAAAAACGACGTCGGCGACACTATGATGACCTTGTATTTGCTGGCGGCGCGCTGGATGAGGTTGTCGCCCCCTTCGACAGCTCCGCCGATCTTGTTCACGAGAAGGTCGTAATAGATCGCTTCGTGAGGTATGAACATAAAGGCGAAATCCATGGTCTTTTCATCCGGCCGCACGTATTTCGCGGTCTCCTGGATGCGGAGCTTGAGATCGTTCACGAACAGCTTTTCGAGACGCTCTTTTTCCGACGGATTCTTCTCCTCTACCATTTTATTGTAATTTTCGAGCGAGAATTTCGAGTCGATCGGGATTATCTTGTCTTTGACAAATACGGCCGCATCGACGATCTCGCCGTTTTTGAATGGATACTGCATCTGGTACTGGCCCGGCGGCAGAACGTTCTTGAGCAACGTCTCTAGATAGTATTCGCCGAGGATGCCGCGCTGTTTCGGATTCTTTAAAATGTCCTCTAGCTCGCGGAGCTGCTCCTGCACCGAAAGGCTTTGCTTGCCGATCTCCTTGACCTGGACGAGCTCGCTGGTGATGTCTTTTATCAATTTTTGAGATTCGCTGAACTGGCGGTGCATGGCGTTGTTGACCTCCTTTGTATTCTCGCCGAGCTTGAGATCGAGCGTGCGGCGTAGGTCGTTCACCTGGTTCAGGATGAGCTTGAGCCCTTCGCCGCCGGCTTCCTCGGCCGGCTTTACATTTTTGCGGCGCAAAAGAGCGACGGCTAATATCACATTGGCCGCAATGGCGATGATGACGAGCGCGATGAGGATGGCTTGCATGCCATAATTATACTATACTATCCCCACTATGCACGATAAAATTAAAAACGACATAAAAGACGCCATGCGTGCGCATGAGGCTCTGCGCCTCGACACCCTGCGCGGGCTTTCGGCCGCATTTACGAATGAACTGGTCAAGAAAGCCGGTGCGACTTCCCTTTCAGACGACGAGACAATCGCCGTCATACGCCGCGCGACAAAACAGCGCAAGGATTCGATAGAGCAATTCGAAAAAGGCGGTCGCAAAGACCTTGCTGACAAGGAAAAAGCCGAGCTAGCTATCCTCGAATCATATCTGCCGAAATTGATGAGCCGCGAAGAAGTTGAAAAATTCGTCAAAGGAAAAATCGCAGGTGGCGCGGTATTGGATAAAGCAAAAATAGGTCAATTCACTGGCATGATCATGAAAGAGCTCAAAGGCAAAGCCGACGGCGCGGATGTGAAGGCAGTCATAGAGAGTCTTGCCTAAATCATATCGGCGTGATAGTATTTTTTTCATGAAAAACACCATTCTTTCGATCGTCGTGGCTGTGCTTTTCTCTGCGGTCGCAATCACTCCTCATAGCGCAAAGGCCTGTTTCAACGGCTGTTACGGCTATAGTCAATCGTCATATGCTTTTTCAGGAGATTATTACGGCTATTCATACCAGAACCAGACATATTATTCGCCGTCTTATAACGTTTCCGGAGGCGGCATAGATTATCGCTACAACAACCCGACTCATTACTCGCAATCGTATTACTCGTCCAACAACGGCTATGATTATAGTTATTCTTATTCCTACCCAGCCTATCAACAACCTTGGTACGGTTCACATCGCGGCTATTGAGAAGATCTTTATTTCTCGATGAAAGTAGATGGCGTAACGTCGATTTCAACGCTATTGCTCTGTGAAGATTTTTTTGGCGTCGAGTTATCCAAACAAGTCAGATTAAGGACATATATCCCGAGCGGTACTTGATTCAAGGTGAATGAACCTGTACCAGAAGACGCGAGAGTCTGCGCGCTACTCCATCCAGAATTGGATGGATCGACATTGCCGGCGCCTGTGCATGTCAGACCTGTCGGCCACGCGAATCCCAAAGTCACATTATTTCCCGGAAGTATGTGGGTCTGAACCGTAGACTGGTTGGTTCCGATCCAGAGCGTAGGTGTGTTTATAGACGTCTGATTCGCGGCAGGTATGGTCACGCTCCCGCAAGAGATGCTGCTGGTTGATGAGGCCGGGCTTTCACTGTCTTTGACAATTCCCGTCACGGAAACGAGCTGAGAATATGAATTTGCTGATTCCGGATATGTTGTCGCGAGCGTTTGAGACTGTGCCGATGAGCCATTGCTCCATGAATAGATATATGGGCCAGTGCCCCCAGAAGGTGAAAGAAGGAGATTTATAGAAGCGGTATTGTTCGAAGAACTAACTGTAGCCAAACATGAAGCCGTAAGAGGGGTAACAACAACAGGATTCGAATTGGGGCATGCCGGACCGGTTATACAAACCGGATTACCAGGAACACCCGGGCCGCCAGAACTTGAACCGCCCGAGAAAGACAGCCATCCGACGACATTGCTACCCCAGGCATAGCCGCTGAATGCCCCTGATGAAGGGTTGAGAGAAATGCCTTGGCTCGATGTTGCCGTGCCAGTGAGGCCGGTTACCGTAGGATGTTTTGCGTTTGACCCGCTATCTGAAAGCTCTATCCATCCATCCCAACCGTCAGCTCTGCTTGTCATGCTCGAGCAATCGCCGGAAACAGTTCCCGCACAAGCTCTGGCCCAGCCGGAAACCGCACCAGTAGACATATTTACCGTAACATTACCGCCGCTTCCAGGGAAACCAGAGAGGTTGCCGAATTCAACCCAACCGATATTCGGCGACCATGCATAACCAGTGAGGCAGGCTGCTGTCGTCGAACAAGGCGACGAAGTGGATAATGCGACTGTCGCTCCATCAGAGGGATTAAAGCTGATCCAGCCTATATTCGAAGACCATGCATACCCGGAAAGAGGAGTTGCCGCAAACGCCGGAATCGCTGCGAGGAGAAGACCTGCTGAAGCGATGAATGGTACAAGGAATTTTTTGTTCATATAATGAGGCTTTTTTATTAAAAACAGTAAAAGTGAATATATGCGAATCCTGTGTTCAAATTATACCAATAATACGGTGCAATTTCATAAAAGTTATCAACAGAGCCTTATCTAGCTACTATACTTGACTTTTTGATTGAAAGGTATTATAATACTATAAACAAGCACAAAAAACAAAAGGAAACCCTCTTATGAATAATGCTATTCCTAATGAAAGAGTCGCATTCCATATTCAGCAAATGAAGAATGCAGTAAACAATGGCTCTACCGCCACCCCTTCTACCCCAGTCCCCGAAGTCAAACCCGAAGCAAAAAAAGAAGAACGTTCGGGCGACAATCATACTGGCGGCGGACAGTTCAAACACATACCGCCCGCAAACGAACAAGATACCCGGCTCGGCAGACAGGTACTGCCCTTATGTGATCGGGATTGATGATGGTGATTGATTCAAGAAAACACCGACCATGCGTTGGTGTTTTTTCTTTTACCTCTGCTTTGGTCTTATCTTGTGATCGGCCAATCCTCGACCAAAAGAAGCGACTTTCCTTTTGTCGGCATATCGCTCCAGATCTCTTCAGTGATATAGGGCATGAACGGATGCAGGGCACGAAGCAGCTTGTCCAAGGTGTGCAAGAGGAATTGTCGGCGGCTTTTCTTTTCAGCTTCGCTTCCTTCTTTGAATATTTTTTTACTCTCTTCCAAAATTTTGTCGGCCAGCTCGTGCCAGGCGTAATGATAGAGCTTCTCGGCCACAATATAGAATTTATATTCGTCCATCTCTTTCGTTATCTCTTCCATGAAAGCGTGCCGCGCATCACGGAGCTTGGCGTCGGTTTCAGTATAATCTTTGAAATCAGGGTCAACATTCTCGCCTGCCGTATTTTCAAAGATGAATCGTGCGATGTTCCAAAGCTTGTTTGAGAACAGCTTGTAGGCCTTTATCTTTTGCTCGTCAATTTTGCTGTCATTGCCCGGGCCTACGCCGACAATGAGCGACATGCGCATGGCGTCTGCGCCGTATTTGTTTATCACTTCCAGAGGATCGATGAAATTGCCGAGCGATTTCGACATCTTCCTTCCCTTCATGTCGCGGACGAGGCCATGCAGATAGACCGTCTTGAACGGCACCTCGCCGAGGAGATACGTGCTCATCAAAATCATGCGCGCAATCCAGAAAAAGAGGATGTCGTAGCCGGTTTCGAGGATGGTCGTCGGATGATACCGCCCTAGGTCGTCGGTCTTTTCCGGCCAACCGAGGGTCGAGAACGTCCAAAGGCCCGAAGAGAACCACGTGTCGAGGGTGTCCTCGTCTTGGATCCATTCCTTACCCTTTGGTGCTTCGAGACCGATGAACACCTCGTCGCCTTTGTACCAAGCGGGTATCCGATGCCCATACCAGATCTGCCTCGATATGCACCAATCGCGCAGATTGTCTATCCAGTTGAAGTAGACCTTGTTGAATCGATCCGGAATGATCTCTATCGGTTTCGAGCCAGCGATTCCTTTCTCTACTGCGTCTTTCATGAGCTGTTTCAAAGTGACAAGATTCTTGTCATCTTTTTTATCTTGCGAAAAAGGCTTGTTCACTGCCACAAACCATTGGAGCTTTGGCAATGGTTCGATGACGCCGCCGGTTCTTTCTGCCAGAGCGATGTTATGCTCGATGTCTTCTTCTTTTTCAAGGAGGCCTAGAGATTTGAGCCACGCAACAACGGCTTCGCGGGCTTCGGCCACTTTCTTGTCCTTTATGCCTTCCGCGCCGACGGTCATGCGGGCGAATTCATTGATGACTTGTTTCTGCGGCAAACCGTGCTTTTGACCCATTTCCCAGTCTATCTGGCTATGCGCGGGCGTGACGCCGAGAGCTCCTGTGCCGAAATCTTTCTCTACAGCTGGATCGGCTATGACTTTTAGATGAATGGGCTCGCCGGCAAAAACCGCATCGAACTCCTTGCCGATGAATTTCTTGTAACGTGCATCGTCAGGGTGAACAGCTATCGCAGTATCGCCGAGCTTTGTTTCCGGACGAGTGGTCGAGATGCTGATGGGAATATCTTTTGAATATTTAAACGTGTAGAGTTTGGTCTTCCTTGCCTCATAGACGATCTCATCATCGGAAATGGTAGTCTGCCCTTTCGGATCCCAATTGATGACTCGGAACCCACGATAGATGAGGCCGTCGTCGTGCATTTTTTTAAAAGCTGTGCGAACGGCCAGATTGCGCTTTGGGTCGAGAGTGAATGCCTCGCGTGACCAATCGATAGAGGCGCCGAGGGTGCGCAATTGGCCGACGATTATGTCATGGCTCTCTTTGGCGAATTTGTCGACGCGCGCCAAGAATTCCTCGCGACTAAAATCGCGGCGCCTCTTGCCTTCGGTCTTTTCAATGTCCTTTTCCACCTTTGATTGAGTGGCTATGGCCGCATGATCGGTGCCCGGAACCCACAGCGTCCTCTTGCCCTGCATGCGGGCATAACGCACCATGATATCCTCGATGGTTATGGTCAGGGCATGCCCGGAATGCAGTGTTCCTGTCACGTTCGGCGGCGGCAGGACTATGGAAAAAGGCTCGCCTGCTTTGTTGCGCTCCGGCAGATTGTCGGGATTAAAAAAACCGCTCTTGTCCCAGAGATCATAGATGCGCTTTTCCGTTTCGACCGGATCGTAGGGTTTCAGGAATTTCTCGTTCATGTCGAAAATACTAGCAGGAAAACGGCTTTAGTTCCACCTTGATGCATCACTCGAAAAGATATATCACTTGACGATATTGATCGGACCATTCGTGAGAAATGCTTCCAGATCCGGTCTGGTTTTGATCAAGCTAGCTTTCACTTCTTCTGACATATCCTCCGTTTTTATAGTGTATTGTTTACCATTTTGTTCGAGGATGACATCATCCTTGTCTGCGCTTATAACTGTATATGTACCCTCGGGATTGATGGTTTTATGAGTTCCAGCTTCATACAGAACAGTGCCCGCCAATAGTGCGGCTGCTAAATAAATGGTTTCAGTGCCGATTAATCCTTCATTGTTTCTCATAGAATTTTGATTATGTTAATAGTCATATACTATCACACATACCAAGGTCTCTCATCTCTATATTTCCAGCGCTGCTTGTGCCGCGGCGAGGCGTGCGACGGGCACGCGGAATGGAGAGCAAGAAACATAGGTGAGACCGATACGGTGGCAGAATTTGACGCTCGCCGGATCGCCGCCATGCTCGCCGCAAATGCCCATTTTGATGCCCGGACGAGTCTTGTTACCCTTTTCTGCCGCAATCTTCATCAATTGGCCGACGCCTGTCTGATCGATAGATGCGAAAGGATTCGTCTTGATTATCTCGTTCTCCTGATACGCGCCGATAAAAGAACCCGAGTCGTCGCGGCTCATGCCGAGGCATGTTTGGGTGAGGTCGTTCGTGCCAAAGCTGAAAAATTGCGCCGTTTCGGCGATCTCGTCGGCCGTGAGAGCGCCGCGAGGAATTTCGATCATGGTGCCGACCATGTAGTCGATCTTGATTTTCTTCTCCTTCATGACTTCCGCGGCGACACGATGGACGACCTCGACTTGCAAATCGAGCTCGCGCTTGAAGCCGACGAGCGGGATCATGACCTCTGGCTTGACCTTTATACCCAATTTCTGCACTAGAGCGGCGGCTTCAAACACTGCACGGGCTTGCATCTCGGAAATCTCCGGATAGACGATGCCAAGGCGGCAACCGCGGAGACCGAGCATCGGATTGAATTCATGGAGCTCCTTGACGCGCTGTTGGATTTTCGCGACAGGGACGCCTAATTTCTTTGCCAAGTCTTTTTGCGCGGCTTCTTCATGAGGCAAGAATTCATGGAGCGGCGGGTCAAGGAAACGGATTGTAGCAGGAAAGCCGTCGAGCGCCTTGAACATGCCGATGAAATCGGATTTCTGGTAAGGGAGAAGCTTTGCGAGCGCTTTCTTTCTGTCTTTCAGATTATCCGCCAATATCATCTCGCGCATGGCGTCGATGCGGTTCCCTTCAAAGAACATATGTTCGGTGCGAGTGAGGCCGATGCCGCTCGCGCCAAAAGCAAGGGCATTTTTAGTCTGCTCCGGCGTATCGGCGTTCGTGCGAACCTCTAGTTTGGTCGCTTTTGTGCACCATTCCATCAGCGTTTTGTACATTCCGTACGTCTCGCTCTTTCCCGGAGCGAGAGATTTCTCTATGAGCACCTGAACAATCTCCGAAGCTGCTGTCTTGATCTGACCCGCGTACACATTTCCGACGGTTCCATTAATGGAAAGGAAATCACCTTCTTTATATGTCTTGCCACTGACAGTCAATGTCTTTTTTGAATAATCGATCTGCAACGCGCTGGCTCCACAAACACAGACCTTGCCCATTTGACGCGCTACGAGTGCGGCGTGAGAGCTGACACCGCCTTTTGCAGTCAGAATTCCCTCCGCGGCTATCATACCGCGCAAATCCTCGGGCGTAGTTTCAGCGCGGACAAGAATGACTTTTTCGCCTTTTTCCGCAGCAGTCACTGCCCTTTCAGCGCTCAAATACATTTTCCCGCTGGCGGCACCAGGTCCGGCCGGCAATCCTCGTGCGATCACTTTTGCCGCTTTTTCGGCCTTTACATCGAATATGGGCGCGAGGAGCTGATCGAGCTGATCAGCGGGATTCCTCTTGATCGCCGTTTTCCAATCTATGACGCCCTCCTTTACCAAGTCCATAGAAATTTTCAAGGCAGCCAAAGCGGTGCGTTTGCCATTGCGCGTTTGGAGTATGAAGACTTTTCCTTCTTGAATCGTAAATTCAAAATCCTGCACGTCCTTGAAATGCTTTTCCAATGTGGCGCGGATATCATTCAATTCTTTGAAAGCTTTCGGCATATGCTTTTTCAATTGAAGCACAGGCTCCGGAGTACGCACTCCAGCCACGACATCTTCGCCCTGGGCATTTATCAAAAACTCGCCGTAGAATTCCTTGATGCCGTTCGCAGGATTGCGCGTGAATGCGACGCCGGAACCGGAATTGTTGCCGGTATTTCCGTAGACCATGGCCTGCACATTGACCGCAGTTCCCCATTCGGTCGGAATATTGTATTTGCGGCGATAGACAATGGCACGATCGTTCATCCACGAGCCGAACACGGCGCCGACCGAGCCCCAGAGCTGTTTCCACGGGTCCTGCGGAAATTCGTCCTTTGTGCGCTCTTTTATCAATTTCTTGAAGCGTTTGACGAGCTCCTTGAGGTCGCTCACGGTCAGTTTCGTGTCCTCGATATCGGCGTGATAGAGATCATGCTTCAACTTGTGGATGATGACCTCGAACGGTTCGTGATCCTCGCCGGCGCGCTTTTGCACGCCCATGACGACATCGCCATACATTTGGATGAAGCGGCGGTAACAATCCCATGCAAAACGCTCGTTTTTCGTGGCAGAGGCCAGGGCGAGCACCGTTTGATCATTGAGGCCGAGATTCAAAATAGTATCCATCATGCCCGGCATGGAATCGCGCGCGCCGGAACGGACGGAGACGAGGAGGGGCATGGCGCTCTTGTCGCCGAATTTGACGCCCATGACATGCTCGATGGCGGCGATGCCCGCTCGCGCCTCTGCCTCGAGGCTTTTCGGATAGGTTCTTTTATTCGCGTAGTAATAGGTGCAGACCTCGGTCGTCACGGTAAAGCCGGGAGGCACCGGCAGGCCGATGCGACCCATTTCCGCCAGATTCGCCCCCTTGCCGCCTAAAAGCGGCTTCATACTGCCGTCGCCGTCTGCTTTCTTTGCGCCGAACTGATAGACATATTTTGCTTTTGTAGATTTTGCCATGAATAGATAGATTATTCTTTAATAATAAAAAACAACGTGATGCCAGTATTCGGCATCAGGTAGTGATGAGGGCGATTATACTATAAACAGATGCATATGAAAAATCGGCTTTCGGTAAAAATAATCGACGACGATCTATCGAGTTAGAATGGGGGGTCTGTTGTTCGTATGCACATTCTAGCATTTTGGTTGACAAATCGGCCTAATAATGCTATCTGTAATAGTGAATCCCTCCAATAAAGGCGGGAAGAAACAAGAAAGGAGGCTCTCTATGAGCACATTTACAACCGAACAGCATAGCCCGGTTGGAGAGAGACCTCTCCAAGGACATCGTGTAGCCATAGTCACAGCCTCGTGCTTTGATTCCGACCCGCGGCCAAGGCGCGCTGCGTATGCTATGGCCGAAGCCGGCATGAGACTGGATGTCTTTTGTCTCGCTGGTCAACATGCGACATCAAATCCGCCCGAGCACGATTTCATAAAGGTCAACAGACTGCATCTCACGCGAAAGAGGAGCGGCATACTCCGATACATATTAGAATACGTAGTATTCTTTATGTGGGCATTCATACGGCTCACCTTTGGATGCCTACGAGGGAGATATGACATCGTCCATGTCCACAATATGCCAGACTTCCTGGTATTCACCGCTTTCGTGCCAAAGCTTTTGGGCGCCAGGGTCATCCTTGACCTGCACGATCCCACACCAGAAGTCTTCGAGACGGTCTTCAAACTTCCTCGAGAACACGCTCGCGTCCGTTTAATGACGGTCGTGGAGCGAGTATCAGTCAGGTTTGCGGATGCCGTCCTCACGCCGAACATTTCGTTCAAGAAACTATTCGAACGAACCGGCTACGGTGAGAAGATACACATCATCATGAATTCGCCTGACGAGGATATATTCACGCCCTCCCGGCGGAATGGATCATCAGGCTCTTCCTCCACAGCACCGGCTAAACGCTCGCAGAACGGCCGGCTACGGCTCATGTATCACGGCCTTATTGCCGAAAGGCACGGCCTGCATATCCTTGTCGATGCCATGGCAAGGCTGGCAAAGGATATTCCGGGGGCCAGGCTTGATATCTACGGGGATCCTCCCAATGGATACCTGGACAGCATACTCGCGCGCGCCCAGGAAAAAGGCATGCGGGACAGGATTCGCTACCACGGTTTCAAATCGCTCGAGGACATAGCTCGGCTTATCGGCAAAATAGATCTGGGAATCATACCAAACTTGCCGGGGCCGTTCACTGATATAAACCTCCCAACGCGGATATTCGAGTACCTAGCCGTCGGCAAGCCAGTCATTGCCCCTCGAACAAGGGGAATTCAAGATTATTTCGGCGAGAACGACATAATCTTCTTCGAACCAGGCGACTCCGAAGACCTGGCTCGCGCTATCCGAGATGCGCACAATTATCCGGCATTGGTAGAGACGGTTATAGAACGCGGCGGGGCGATATACAAGCTCCACCGCTGGAGCGAAGAACGTCGCCGACTGCTGGACATCGTCTCGTGATTGTCGTCAGGATCCAATGGAACATAATGCCGCCCTGGTCATCACCGACCACGGCGGCTTTTTTATATGCGGGATTATTTTCGCGCAATAAATTCCCTTTATTTTAATTAAAGTTAAAAAGCGGAATTATCACGCTAAAATAGTAACGATTCCTTTTTCCCCATCTACCTCTACTCTATCGCCACTCCTGAGGACTTTTGTGGCAATCTGAGTTCCGATAACACAAGGCTTCTTTAGTTCACGAGCTGTGATTGCGGCATGTGATAAAATACCGCCCTTCACACGTTCTCGCTGCCCATCAAGAAAGCATACTGACCCGATAGAATTTCCTTAAACACCTTTTGCCTTTCTTCCTTAGTCTTATATTTCAACGCCCACTGCCAAGCGTCCTCATACATCGACTGGCCTTTGTCTTTGCCTAATTGACTATCCCAAGCAATGATCTTTGAAGTGAACTCCTGACCATATAATTCGAGAAAGACATCATACAAAGCTAGGAACAAAAACTTATGCCTCTCGAAACTGGTCTTGTCTCCAGCGCTGCTTCCTCGCTTGTACAAAATTCGATGTCCCAATTCGTGAACCAACGTCGATTTTTTAATATCTAGCTCGTTGCTATATCGAAGTGTGAGCGGATGCGAACAGCTCTTTAGATCAGCGACGACTGCGTTTATTTCAGTTTCGATAAATTTCAATCCCGTAACCTCTTCCCACTTTTGTGTGATTTTTTCGCCATCCTCTACCCATATCTGCTGAAATACCTTCACAGCTTCAGTGAAATCCTTTAAGTTGCTTTCGGGATAAAAGTTAATCTTTAGCATATATATATTATTTCCCGAACAACGCCACATATTCCTGCAGCTCAAAGAGCCGATTTCGAGAGAAACCGGTTTTTTCGACGAGAATACCCTTCTTTTCAAATTCATCGACAATGCGATTGGCTGTCAGGAATGAGACACCGAGCTTTTCGGAAACTTGCCCGATGCTCATGATCGGCTGTGAGAACAAGGTCAAAAGAAGCTTTTGTCCGAGCTCCGCACGGCGACCCATTTTTATGATCTTACTTTCGTATGTCTGTCTCAGGATGACGATCTTCTCGAATGTTTCTTTACCTTTACGAGCGGTCTCGATGACTCCCGATAGGAAGAATTTAATCCACTGCTCTATGTTATTCGAAGCGCGAACCACTGTGAGCGAATCATAGTAGGATCCCTTGTTCTTCTCGAAGAAATCAGAAAGATACAATGTCGGCTGCTTGAGGACGCCGGCATCAACGAGCTGGAGCGTGATAAGGAGTCGTCCCGTCCTGCCGTTACCATCGAGGAACGGGTGAATTGTCTCAAATTGGTAGTGACTTATGGCTGATTTGACCAAAAATGGAATTTCGAGATTTTTATTATGCCAGAACTTTTCAAGGTCAGAGAGCAATTCCTGGACCTCGTCAGGATGAGGCGGAATGAATAAGGCATCCTTGAGGCTGGAGCCGCCGATCCAATTCTGACTATGTCTTATTTCCCCCGGCGTCTTGTGTTCGCCTCGCGCATGCGTAAGCAGGATTTTATGTGCTCCCTTGAGAAGTCGCATCGAGAGCGGCAATTGTTTGAGCTCCGCAATCGAGTGATTCATGGCCTCTATATAATTTTGAACCTCCTTCCAATCATCGCGGCGCTCGGGATCGATGTCTTCCTTTGGCGACAAGACTTCATCGATAGCGGTCTTCGTACCCTCGATGCGACTTGAAGCGGTCGCTTCCTTGGCAATGTGCATCTTGATGAAATAGCCGACATCAGGAACCAACGTCGAATACGCGTTCAGCTCTCCCAAGAGCCGCATGGCCTCATCCGACAGCATATTGATCTTGCGGTCCTGCCACTCAAACGGCTGGTTCACCGGAAAAGGACTAAAGCTTTTATAGTCTTGCTGCTGTTTATATACCCCTGATTTGAAAGTTGATTTCATAAGTGAAAGTATAATTTTTTATGTTTCCATATTAGCACTTATGTGGAAATAAGCAAATCCATGTTTCCACATGTCCGCAATCCCGAAAGTAGAGCTGCCTTCATGTTTAAGAAATATATTTCTTAGCCTTCTCGAGGACCGATGACTCATCCAGTGAGGAGCTATACTTGCGACCTTGCTCAGGCATCTTTGAAATAAGAAAATCTATCGGCTGCCATTGTATCTCACTTTCTTTTTCAGCATCATCCTGACCTCGGAGCTCGGGCTTAAAAGTTTTCGTCCGTACCAAGAAATAGAGCGTTGTCTTTTCAATTGAATAATAAGGCTCGGAAGATTTAACAGGATACTCGCTCTTTATCGAGCCGAGATATGTGATGATGTCTCCCGTGATCCCAAATTCTTCCATGAGGCCTCGATGAAGCGTATCCTCGATCTTTTCTCCCATTTCCATAGTCTCGCGCATCAGGATATAGAAATCCTTGAATCCCTCGAACGAGATAGTAAAACTTTCAGAACTGCTGAAAGACGCTGCAGCTACTTGGTCTTTTGCGAATTCGACCGAAAGAGAGCAGATTATGCGCGTAATTTTTTCAGAACTTTCATTATCCGAAAATACCTTGCAATACAAGGTTAAAAAAGGATTTGCACCCTTTCAATCGAGACTTCTTGTTGTGGGTGACCCTACCGGGAGTCGAACCCGGATTACAGCCTTGAGAAGGCCGTGTCCTAACCATTAGACGATAGGGCCGAAAAAAAATCTCGGCGGGAAAACTATACGTTACTTTTTACTTTTTCTCAAGCCATTCCTTTTCCTGACGGACGAGGAGCAGAGCTGCGTGCGACGGATCAGCCATGAGGGCTTTTGTGACGCGCTCCATGCGTGGAGACTGCGAGCCTTTGACCAAAATGATGTCGCCTGTCTTGAGCATATCTTTGAGTTTCCCTGCCGCATCGTTTGAAGAATCAAAAGATACTATGGACGATTCGCTCATTCCTGCCGAGAGAGCGCCTTCGCGAATGCCTTTTGCCCTTTGTCCGACCGTGACGAGAAAGTCGCCACGAGCTTGATCGAGAGACTTCGCGACAAAAACTCCGGCTTTCTTGTGCTCGTCAGCCGAATACTGGCCGAGCTCCATCATATCGCCAAGAATGGCAATCTTTCTATCCGCTCCTTCTATTTCTGCAAAAGCGGCAAGCGCCACGGCAAGCGCAGTCGGCGAAGAATTGTACGAATCATCGATGATGGTCGAACCTTTCAACCCGTCGATGATATTCATGCGTCCGCGCGGAGCTTTATAAGATTTCACAGAATCCGCGGCTTGGTCCAAGGTGACGCCTTGGACAATGCCTACAGCGACAGCGGCTAAAATGGGATAGACATGCTGAATGCCGAGGACTTTTTCAAGTAAAATCGGCACGCTATTGCCTGCGTATTCCAACTTGAAAGAAATGCCGTCTGGTTTTCTTGAACCATTCTCTTCTTTGTAAAGGATAACCGGCAATGAACCTTTGACCGAGGCTTCTGCCGCCATTCCGTAGGACATTGTCTTGCGATTATCGAATTTGAGGTCACAAAGCTTGTCATCATCTGCATACAGGATGACTGTGCCGCCTTCCTTTACCCCTTGTGCCAAAAAAAGCTTCTCCTTGCGCACGGCTTCCGGCGAATCGAAAAATTCCACATGCACCGGCACATCGCCTATCTTTGTGATGACGGCGATATCAGGTCTGAGCCATTTCACCAATCTCTCTATATCGCCAGGATGATCCGCGCCGACTTCCAGGACGAGGATGCTCGGATATTCGACCTTGAAAAATATCATTTCGAGGCCGTGCATCATATTTGAAAACCAACCCAGAGGATCCTGCCATGCGTTCCTGACGCCGAGGATGGTCAAAGGTGTGCCGATCTCGCTATTAAAGCTCTTTTCGCTTTTTCGAATATGTTTGCCGGTTGTGGCGAGAACAGCGTAAATCGCATCTTTGGCAGAAGTCTTGCCGACGCTGCCGGTCACAGCGATGATGAACGGCTTGTATTTTTTTATGACAAGCTTTGATTCGAGGGTCAAGATCGATATGATGATTTGTTTTAAAAATTTCATAATTTATAAGTCACAAATCCGAAATCACAAGCTCCAAATAAATAATGAATTCTAATTTGGAACTTGGTGCTTCGAGTTTAGGAATTCACCTATCAGGCGGTATATCGTAATAGCTAATGAGGTAGCTCGCTATCTGCGCGAACGGGTCGGTCAGGGTCTCCGAAGCATATTGGACGTTCTTTGGATAGACTTGATAGAGAAATACGAGGAATCGCGGATTATGGGCGGGAAAATAACCAAAGAACGAATGGAGATACCTGTCAGGATAATAACCCCCATCGACTGGATCCGCAATCTGGGCTGTACCGGTCTTTGCCGCTATGGAATAACCAGGCTTGGACATATCGGCTCTGGCCGGGGCCATGACCTGGTCCACTACGTTGATGAGCATGTTCGTCACAATAGATGATGTGGTGGTGGAGAAGACGTGCTGGCCGAGCGGCGGGTCGATCGTTTTGTAGCCGCCGATATCATAATCGATCTCACTCGTTATATGCGGCGTGACCAAATATCCGCCGTTAGCGATAGATGATAGAGCGCGCACCATCTCGATCGGCGTGACGGCTATACCCTGTCCAAAAGCCGCCGTGGCGTAGTTCACGTCGCGGCCGCCTTTTATATTCTTCACCAGCCCAGCCTGCTCGCTCGGCTGATCGATGCCGGTCGTAGAGCCGAGGCCATAGCTCAAGAAATAGTTCTGCATGGTGCTGGAACCCATGGTCAAGGCGAGGTAGGTCGCGCCGACATTCAACGACTGGCTCAAGATCTGTTGCATAGGGATGACGCCGCGGGCCTTGAGATCGTAATTGCAGATCTTTTTTGTGTCGACGACGACGCATCCAGTGTCGTTGTAGGTCGTAGAAGCCGTGACAGCGCCCGAATCTATGGCGGCGGACATGGTCATCGGCTTCATGATAGACCCCATTTCGTAGACGCTCTGGGTTAGAGGGTTCGCGAAGAGAGATGGATTGGAGACATCCGCACGATGGTTCGGATCATAGCTCGGCAATGAATCCATGGCGTAGATGGAACCGGTCTTTGGATCGATTATGATCCCACCGATCTGGTCGCTCTGCCATTGTTCCTTTGTCGTGGCGAGGACTTGGTCCAGATATCCCTCGACCGAAGGCTCGATGGTGGTCACGACATCCCCTTCGAGGCTCTGACCGGAGAGCACCGTGCTCTTTATATCCGAGAAAAGCTCTGCAAAAAAATTGATGTTCGCATTGTCGTCATTCCGAGTCAGGGTCGAATCGTAATATTTTTCCAATCCATATTGGCCCGTCAACACAGAGCTGGTCGCATAGCCGATTATACCGACCGTCTGCGCGCCCAAAGCGCCTGTCGGATAATATCTCCAGGCGTCTTTCGAGACGATGACGCCGGGAATGTCCAAAGCTGATATTTTTTCGCCGAGATCAGTGCTCACATTCGTGATTATCTCTTCATACGGGTCTGCCTTCTTTGCCGCAGAGGCCATGAATTTTGACTTATCGATCGGTGTTATCGTATCTATCTTAGCAAAAACAGATGACGCATCGACGAGCTTTTCAGGGTCGATGGCGACGGAAAAGCCCTCTTGAACAGTGGCGGCCGCAACTCGTATCCCGGCTTTTGTGGTGAAATAGATGGTGCCGCGGTCGAACAAGCCGCCCTGCGGATTTATATATTGCTCATTAGCGCGCTCCTTGTAATACCCATTCTGCACTATTTGCAGCCAATAGAGCCTGCCTATGATCATCATTCCGACAACGAGCACAAGCGCCAGGATTATGCGTATGCGCAACTGTGCTTTCGGTTGCATAGGCTTCAAAAGGCATTCCCTGCTCCTATATTCACGGACAGGGCCGGGTTTTCCGCTGCTGGCGCGGGAATCGTAACAAAAGCGGCGATAGGAGCCTCGACAAAGCCTTCTGCTAACGCAGAATCGAGAGTGACGTTACTGGAGAGGGCGACATAGCTGCCCGATAGGGTGCTGACCTTTTGGTTCTCGTGGACAATGGTGGATTGCATAGCCGAGAGAGCGACTGTGTTGGCGATGGTCTTTTCCATAAAAAACCCGTACGCTATGAAAAGACATGCCATCGCGACGCACAAGCCTAAAATGACGCGCTCGCGCACTTTCATGATGTATTCAAAATTATTGATGAGTACTTCGGTCATTGTATTTTTTCTAGTATTCGCAATTTTGCGCTCCTTGAGCGCGGATTTTCGCTGATTTCCTCCAATGAGGCGGTGATTGGTTTTTTTGTGAGAATGATTCCTTGTGCCTCCTTCTGTCGCTTAGCTTTTTCCTTGAAAAACTCTTTCACTATCCGATCTTCGAGGCTGTGGAAAGATATGACTGCCAATCTTCCCTTCTTGTCGAGCGCATCCCATGCTTTTTCCAAACCCTCTTTCAAAGCCGCGAGCTCGTCGTTCACCGCTATGCGCAAAGCTTGGAACGTCCTTGTGGCTGGATGGATCCTGCCGTTGCGGTAGATCGCGGGAACGCTCGATTTTATGATTTCGGCGAGCTCGACGGACGTCTCTATCTTTTTCTCTCTGCGACGGAGGACGATGGCTTTTGCGATGCGACGCGCATACCGTTCCTCGCCATAGGCATAGATGACATTGGCGATATCCTCTTCCTTCCAACCGTTGACGATGGTCGATGCGGTAAAAGGATGCTGTGCCGGGTCGCCAAAGGTCATCTGAAGCGGCTCGTCACGGAGAAAGGAGAAGCCGCGGCCGCTCGTTTCCAATTCGTCAGACGAAAGCCCGAGGTCAAGGAGGATGCAGTCAACTTTGCCGATTCCATGCTTCCCCAAGACCTTGTCGAGGTTGCGGAAGTCTTCATTTTCGAGGATGACCTTTTCAGCCTTTCCTTTCAAAGCCTCCTGCGCGCGCTCTATGGCTTGCGGGTCGCGGTCGAGGCCGATGATGGTCAACTTCCCTTCCAAGGCTTTGGCCATTGCGAGCGCATGCCCTGCGCCGCCCAGCGTGCCGTCGAGATAGATAAGTCCCGAGTCGAAAGTCCCGAGTCGAAAGTCTTGTTTTTCTTGACTTTTGACTTGGAACTTTCGGCTTTCGACTTGCAAGCCCAAGGCTTGCACGACTTCATGTAAAAGAACGGGTTCGTGGATGCTCGGCATAATCTAGATCATGCCGACTGACGAGAGCTTTTCAGCGACAGCCTCGGCGTTTTTTGCGGCGTTGTCGCGATAGCTCTGCCAGAGCGCCTCGTCCCAGATCTCGACGCGGTCGCGCACGCCGATCAGCACGACTTTCGACCGGAGCTTGCCCCATTCGCGCAGATGCTCGGAAAGGAGCATGCGCCCTCCGCCGTCCACAGGAACCTCGGTCGCGCCTCCCAAGAGGTAACGATTGAGGCTGCGCCGATCAGCCGAGAGCACTGATGAATCAGACAGGCTCGCTGAAAGCTTTTCCCAGCTCTTTGCCGTAAACACAAAGAGACAGGAATCGAGCCCCGGCGTGACGACGACGTTGTTGCCCATTTCCTTTCTGAATTTCGCGGGCAAGGAAAGGCGGTTCTTGTCGTCGATGGTATGTCTGTATTCACCGATGAGCATGTATATGGTCGGATGAAATGGATACAAAGAAAAATTCGAAATTATGGTCGATATTCCACGATTGCTCTTTTTTCTTTATATACCACTTTATCCCACCTAATGGGTATTATACACCACTTTGACTTTTTATGTAAAATATTGACCTGTGGATAACCCTTGATGGCTTTTGCCATCAAGGAGCAATCCCCGCATGGGGGATAACTTTATATGCATGGCCGTATGGGTAATATCTTTGGCTGGGAAACGGCTTCTCCTTGAGGTATGGCTCCATAAGTACCGAGAAAATCCAACATATCATGACTATAAAAAAGAATATGAATATATACTATGTGATCGTCGGAGGCATGACAGCAACCGTCTCGCTCGCGTATGCCATCCTGATCATCTTTCGCACGAGCGTGGTCGTCGATGGTTTTGCGCTTCCCCTTTGGTTCAGCTATATAGGCATCTTCATCGTAGGATGCATTTCATTCGTGAGCTTCAGACTGGCTTCGGGAAGAAAAACAAGGGCTATCTTCGCTCGTAGATTATATGATTCAAATTGAAAAAAACCACATCAAACGCAACGGGATAAAGATCGGCTGGATCGACGGCGATCATATCTTTGACCATAATGGAAAGAGGCTCGCCTACTTTTCTTCGACCGAGGTCCTCGATGAGAACGGAAAAAGGATCGCTCATGTCGTCGGTGAATATGTTTATTTTCCAAAGAGCAACACCCGTGCCAGGATCGAGGATAACAACAAGCTCGTCGCAGGCCTCGTCTCCGACGCCTGCCGCGCGGCTATTCGCCTCACGCTCGGTTGATAGATCCTCATCGAGGATGCTTTGCATCGTGCATGAAATAGCGCTTTTTGAGCGCCGCTTCATCTCCGTATTTCACAAATGATCTCTCGTGCTCCGAGGGGATATACCCGCGCGCTTCTAAATGCCCTATATTGCAAAAATAGCTTTCGGTCATTCCGGCGATGGTCGAGGCATAATGTAGCCAGCCGTTCACATATCCACAATAGGCGCAGCCTATCTTTTCATACCAGGAGAGATACGGCAGCTTTTCCCGGTCGACTATGCGGATATACTGCGAGCGCTTGATGCATCGCATTCCGTAGATGGGAAATGCTATGCGGTGATATATCTCGACAAAGATATCCGAGATGATGATAGGGATTATCATGAGCCATATCAAAGGCGCGGCCACAAGGTAGCGCGAGATAGGATTTTTGGAGCCGCGTTGTTTGATCAAATACATGGTGATTTTTAATCGATGTTAAATAAAAGCCCCTTCTCGGGGTATTTTATTAGGACACGCGCCGAATCTCATTATTTTCCCTCCGGCATTTTCTCCATCATCACCTGTAGCGCGCAGTGCGCATGTACAAAAGACGCGGGATGTGCAGAATGATTACAACTCGTCTATCTCGATCTCGTCAGCTGAATTGTTTCGGTAATAATGCCTGAACCCTATCCTCAAAAAGAGAAGCGCGGCCCAAATGATCTCTGCGGAAAACGGCGAGATGAAAGCGACAAAGATAGAAACCATGAACACGATGGGCGTGCTCAGGCTGAAAAAACTGAATATCTTCAAAAAATTGTTGTTGAAATTGTCGCTTATGAACAATCGTTTGTGATAGGCATGCCTTCCAATGAGATACAGGAAAATGCCGATGATTGCGAAACATGCGGCAGATAGTATGACTGCATCCCTGTCGCCCATGTGGTTTCCAAGCACCAAGGCGATGAACGGGAACAAGGTGACAAAGAAAAGCAACGTATTATTCAATTTTACGATGGTGCTGTCATAGCTCTTTATGATGGCGAACAATCGCGTATGCGACATCCAGAAGCGTGCAATGATGAAAAAGGTCAAGGCAAAGCTAATGAATGTCGCCGCATTGCCCCGGAGGAGCGGAATGAGGGATTGCGTGCCGGCGGGAATCGGCAAATCGATCAAGTTCAAGACGAGCAATGTGATGGCAAAAGCGAATACCCCGTCGGTAAAGCCGAAAAGCCTGTCCTGCGGCCAAGCGATGCGATTCCTCTTTTTTACTACGCTCTCATCCATATACTGATAAAGCCGTTCGCAACGCCACCCTATTGCATTTCTTCGTGGATTTTTGCACACAACAAAACAACCCACACGAAGTGGATTGTTTTGTCATAACGGTCGAGGCAAAGTCGGAGAGAGATGCCGAAAATTAAAAGCGGTGCTTGTGTGTGCCGGATCAAGCCGGTTTTTTTGTTGCACCTATGGTATCTGATTAAGGATCTTCTCCAAGAATGTCTGACCTGTTATAATTTTAAATTTATTTTTTTAAAAAGTCAAGTCATTTCCGTGGAAAAAAGGGTGGAAAAGCTGTGTAAAACTAGAATGGGGCTTTGGTTGCCAGCGATACTGTAATATCTCCCCACTTGCAACGACATACCAGTCAGATGGGACGAGCTACGGTCTATCTCGATTACAACATTATCACAAAAAAAATCATGCCCACATCACTCATCGCGTCTGTCATCGTCTTTGTCGGTAGCATCGGTTTCTTTGCCGTAGCTAACGCGCAGACAAAGAACAGCACGCCCGTCTCTGAATACAAGGCCGAGAAATCCGTTGGTACGGCCGCGATCGCTATGTCTGCGAGCGATTACTATCTCCAGTCTTGGAACTGTCTAACGAATCTTTAACAAAAAATAAAAATATCATGCTTATAACAATCGCAATCATCCTCATAGTGCTCTGGCTTTTGGGAATTGTTACCTCGTATACGTTAGGAGGATTCATCCATATCCTCCTCGTCGTGGCGATCGTCATGATCCTTGTCCGGTTGATAAGCGGGAGAGGGGTATAATAAAAATCCTCCGAACACCTTAAGGAGCATCTGCTTTTCATACTGTGACTTTTTCACACCGTGACTATCGACAGCTGGTTGTTGTAGAGCACTTTCAATTTCGCGAGCCCACGGTGAGTCTGCACCGCTATGGCATTCCTCGTTTCGCCGGTGAGAAGTGACACTTCTTTTATCGATAGATTTTGTACGTATCTCATATGCATGACTTTTCGATACATCTCTGGTAAAAGTTTGATCATGAGCATGGCCGACTTCCCGTCCAAGACATCTTCCATATTCTCCGGATCGGCATTCGGCTCGAAGCCTTTTTCGATGAGCAAGTCGAGCGAAGTGTTCTTGCGCTTGCGATATTGGTCGATGATGAGCCTGTTCAAGATATGGTAGAGGAATGCCTTCATGATATGGACCTGTCCGCCTTTGACGATGAATCTCCACGTCTTCATGAACGTATCCTGGACCAGATCTTGACCGACCATAGCATCATGCACCTTGAAAAAGGCATACGAATTGAGGCTTTTTGAATAGTCGTTGTGGGCTATGGTCAATAGAACCTGTTGTCTGTTTTCCTGTTGTTTAGTCATTATATGCATTACGCCGTAGAGGAACCCATTCCATTACAGAGACATTACAAGGGCCTCATGAAGGTGCGATTATACCTATATTCTTGGCTCCCTATCGCGATCCCAATAGATTCCGCCTATTACACATGCATTACCGCGACAAAGCCATGGAGGAGAAGATATCTCGAGCGCTAGTATACCACAGTATCCTCTTTGTTGCGCGTTTTGTCGCGTTCTCTGTAACAATCTCGCGTATACAACGACACTGACTATATGGAAACATCAGACAAGAAAAAACCTGAATTCACGTTCAGATCGATCGGTCATGATTTCTTTGACAAGCTTTGGAAAGAAAGCTGGACCTATATAAAGACCGTCGTGGACGTCGTGCGGGAGCCTGTCCTCATACTCGACAAGAATCTCCACATACGGGCCGCGAATGAGCCTTTTTATAGCACTTTTAAAGTCAAACAAGAAGAGACGGAGGGCAAGATGGTCTACGAATTGGGAAACGGCCAATGGGACATTCCCGCTTTGCGCAAGCTTCTCGAGGAGATACTGCCAAAGCACACTTTTTTCAACGGCTTCCAGGTGGCCCATGACTTCCCCACGATCGGACGCAAGGTCATGATACTGAATGCCCGTCAGATCCATTTCACCGATGACGGATCGAAAGAGCTGTTCCCGCCGATCATCCTTCTTGCCATAGAAGACGTCACCGAGGTGATGGACGTCGCCGAAAAGCTCGCGCAACACACGAGCGAATTCGAGGCAGAGCTCACGGAAAGGACGCAGAAGCTGGAGGTGCACATAAAAGCATTGGAAAAAGAGATCGGCGCGCTGAAAAAATGAGCCCTCAATAGAGGGATGAAGGCCGCAGAAAAAACCGCGGGAGGGATCCGGTGGTTTTTCTTTATCTAAATCTATGCTTTCGGCCGCATCAAGGGGAACATCTGGGTCTCGCGCAGGGTTTTGCCGGAGAGGATGGCGAAAAGGCGCTCGCCATGCCCCCATCCGCATGCAGGAGGCATGCCGTGCTCGAGCATCTCGACGAATTCGTGGTCGGCCATCATCGCTTCCTCGTCTCCCCCTTTCAAAAGCTTTTCCTGTTCCCTAAAACGGCTGTCCTGATCGATCGGATCATTGAGCTCTGAATAGCCGCGGCCTACTTCACTACCAGCGATAATCGGCTGGAACATTTGGACGGTTGGCTGGACTCTTCCCTTTTCGTCTTTGACCGACTTTGCGAGCGGCGCAACGAGCACGGGGTGATTGACGACAAAAGCCGGGCCGGCGATCGACTTGCGGCAATGTTTCCAAAGCGTGTCGGTCAGGCGCTCCTTGTTGTCGCCTTCATACTTGACCTTGAGAGAGTCGAGCTTCTTCTTCATCTCCTTCTCCGTCGCCTTGTTTATATCGACGCCGGTCTGTTTTTTGATCTCTTCGGCATAGTCGATCATGTTCCATTCGTCGCCAAGGTCAAAGGTAAAGTCGCGATAGGTGAATTTTGTCGTGCCAAAGACTTCCTTGGCGATCATGCGGTACATGTCGATGACGAGCTTCATACCATCCTTGTAATCCGCATATGACCAATAGAACTCCATGTTGGTGAATTCCTGGGCATGTTCAGGGCTGGAGCCCTCGTTGCGATAGATGCGTCCGATCTCGAAGGTCTTTGGAAAGCCGGCAGCCATGAGTCTCTTTTGCCAGAGCTCGCCGACGGAGATGCGCAAATAGACGTCGAGGTCGTAATCGTTGTGATGCGTTTTGAACGGCGTCGCTTCCGCTCCGCCGGTCGTCGTTTCGAGCGTCGGTGTTTCGACTTCTAGAAATCCGCGCTCTTTCATAAAGGCGCGCGTCACATCCCAGAATTTCGCTTTTTTATAAAAGAGATCGCGCGTATCAGGATTCATGATGAAATCGAGATAGCGCTTGCGGAATATCTCGTCGGCATCGGTCAGGCCATGCCATTTTTCAGGCAACGGCAAGAGCGCTTTCGCTGCCATCGTCCATGAAGAGACGAGGATGCTCTGCTCGCCCCTTTGCGTCGTAAAAAATGTTCCCGTGACGCTCGTAATGTCGCCGATATCGACGGCATTCGTAAAAAGCTCGAAAAGATCCGGCTTGAGCGTGTCTTTCTTTATCACTCCCTGGAACGTCGCCTTGCCGTCGTCGAGCACGATGAAAAGTATGGCGCCTTGTCCGCGAATGGCCATGATGCGGCCGGTGAGCGAGACCTGTTTGCCTGCATTCTTGCCCCCGTTGCCCTCCTCGTATTCGGCGAAATTATTTTTTGCGTCTGCCAGACAAAAATCGCGCGGCACTTTTGCCGGATACGGATCCATGCCCGCTTTTTTCAAAAGCTCGAGCTTGGTCAGACGGGTTTTCTTTAATTCTTCGAGCGAAGACATTATTTTATTTCGGCTATCGTATAGACCATCACGCCTTTGGGAGTTTTGACCTTTATGGGGTCTCCGGTTTTTTTACCGATCAAGCCTGCGCCGAGCGGCGACAGATTGGATAGCTTGCCCGCTGTGGAATCGGCCTCCTCGGAGCTGACGATGGAATAGGTGCGGCTTTCTTTTTCTCCTTGGCGCATGATCGTAACGGTGGAACCGATAGAGACGACATCCCCGTGCTTGCCTTCGATGATGGAGGCCTCTTTCATGATGTCCTCGAGATGGCGGATACGGTCCTCGACCTCGGCTTGGCGCTCGCGGGCCTCGTGGTATTCGGCGTTCTCGGAAAGATCGCCGAGCTTTTTTGCGTACTCCAGATTTTCGGCGACTTCCCGGCGCCGATCGGTGCGCAAATATTCGAGCTCCTTTGCCAGAGTGTCATATTTCTCCCGTGTGAGATATTGTTTTTCCATTGGCATGGTATGCGGGTATTACCCTTTCTTGATGAGATAGTATACGTTTTCTGGGGGTAAAAGTAAAGGGAAAGCGCGTCGGCTGGGTCTTTTCATCATTATACGTACGCTTTTCTGCGCACATACAGAGGTTCACGAGAAAAACAGATCACAAATGAGCTCGCTGTGATACGATATAGGTTTTCCATGCTCACGAATCGATTCATGCTCATTGGCATTTCCCTCTTGGCCATGGTCGGCGGCGGAGCGTATTTTAGTTTGTACCCGGAAAGAGATGCTCAAACCGCAACGTCCACAGAGATTGCCGCCAATGGCACCGACGCTTCGATAAAAGGCTGTTCTTTTGCCACGGACGGCGCGCCATCGCATAGTCCGATCATCATGAACGAGATAGCCTGGATGGGAAACGCATCGAGCACGAATGACGAGTGGATCGAGCTTAAAAATATATCTTCGACCACGGCGATGATAGGCGGCTGGGAACTCGTCAATCTGAACGAGAAGATAAAAGTTGCCTTTCGGAGCGGCGCGAAAATTCCGGCTGATGGTTTTTATCTTTTGGAGCGCGGGAGTTCTGATTTCTTGCCCGGCGTCAAAGCGGACAATTTCTTTACCAGCTCTCTTAAAAACAATGGCGACAGTTTCCGTCTTTTTGACGACCATTGCGGTTTGATTGACGAAATAATATCTACTTCTAGCTGGCTGGCCGGCGAAAATGCCGCTCGGAAAACTATGGAGCGGGACGGAGCGACGCTTTTATGGCATACGTCAGCGATTGTTGGGGGCACGCCAGGACAAGAAAATACACATATCGATCAAAGCTCGATAGTCAATGGCCGATCAATAACGGTCATCACTTCGACTTTACCGACTTCCACTATCCAACCTTTAGCTCCTTCTTTGCCATCAAAGAGCAATGTCAACCACATCTTGATCAGCCAGGTCCAAATAACTGGAGGCCCCGGAAAAACTGACGATGATTTCATCGAGATATACAATCCGACTGCCGTACAATTTAATTTAAAAGGATACCGCTTGGTCAAACGGACACACGATGACACGAGCGACATTTTGATAAAATCTTGGACGACCGATGCCTTTATCCCCGCATATGGCTTTTATCTGTGGGCCAATTCCGGCTACACAGACACCTCCGTAGCGCCCGATGCCACAACATCTGAAAGCATTTCGGACGACAACGGGATCGCCATTCGACACGGCGCGAACGATACGGGAGCCATCATCGATAGCGTGGCTTGGGGCAAAGCGCATGGCGTTTTTGTAAACGGCGATGCTTTCCCTGTAAATCCTGGGGCAAACCAGAGCCTTTTTAGAAAAGGCTGGCAAAACGGCGTTTGTCTTCCAGACTCAACCGATATAACGCTCGGCAATGGCTGTGACATAGGAAACAGCGCACTGGATTTTGAGCTGATGAATATTTCCGCCCCCAGAGATTCAGGAAAAATCTGACCGTCCGGTCTCATTGAACTGCGCTGCCGCCGTATTTTTTCTTTATCTGCTGTATCTTTTCAAAAGGAATGTTGCCATAGACAGCCAACCAATCGGTTGAAATCTGCCGTTGTGCGGCGCCGAGGGTGGTGCGACCGGAGCAGACTTCTCCCTGGAGGAAGACTTCCACTATGTCTTTTTCATGGAATCCGGGGATCGGGGCCGCGGCTTCTGGAAATAGATTGGCGATATCATTCGATCCGCCGAGGGCAAGAGGGATGAAATGGTCGACTTCATACGCACCGGTGGGCTGCGGATACGTCATTCCATACTCTTCAAAGACCTCCTTCTTTGTCTTTGCCGAAACATTTCGGACAGTCGCGGTGTAGCCGGCGACGCACGTGTCAGCAGCAGTCGCGTCGGCGAATACGGCGCCAGGGGTACACGAATGGTCGGGATATGGGCCGTCTATCTTGCAATCGGCGGAAGTTTTCCTGTCATCCGGCGTGAATGTGCCCGCCGGTTCTGCCGCGGCCGCGGCATGGAGGAGATCCTGCAATCGTGCTTCGGCGGCCTGGTTCGACATGAAATGGCTATAATAAAGAAATCCGGCTGAACCGAGCGTGATCGCGAGCGGTATCAGCAAAATACCGCGGCGAATTTTTTGACCGGCTTTGTCTGATCCATTTTCCATCCTTACTTCCTTGTCTCCTGCATGCCCATAAGCCCTCCAAAAAATCCAGAAAAACACCGCATATACCAACACAACGAATGGGAGAGAAAAATTCTGAATGGCGACCGCGGCGAACGGTAGATGCGCGAGCGTGCCGATAGCGGTTATCTGGTAATGCAACAGAGCGTAGGCGACCTTTCCCGGAAGGACGGCGAACGCCGGCGATACAAGCCCGGCAAAACCGGTCATGAAGCCGGAGATCATGGAGAGAGGCATCAGGGGAACGATCAGGATATTGGCGGGCAACGCTACAAGAGACAGATTGCCCATCCTGTACAAGACGAACGGCAAAGCAAAGAAGTACATAGACGACGTGATGGCTACGATGTCGCGCAACCATTTCCATGGGATCCACTGGAAATAAGGCTCGATCATAGGAGACAGGAATATGATGGCGATAGTGGCTATGAACGAGAGCTCGAATGAAACGTCGTATGCCAGGACGAACGGATTTATGAATATCATGGCAGTCGCCGCGATGATGAGGGCTCGGCCAGCCATGTACATGCGCCCGGTCGCTCCCGCAACAAGAGCCAGCGTCGCCATGATTCCAGCCCTGATCGAGGTCTCTGCGCCGCCCGTCACGATGACATACAAAAATATGCTTATGACGCCGGCTCCTATTCCGGCATATTTCGGCAAAAATGAGAATATATCCATTATCCATCTCGCGACCAATGTGACATGATAACCGCCGATGGTGACGATATGGATAGTCCCTGTATCCATAAATGATTGCCGCAAAGACTGGCTGAAAGCGTAGCGTTCCCCCAGGATTATGCCGCCGAGGACGATCGATTCAGGAGCCGGCACCGCTTTACCGATCGCGGCATCAAATGATTCTCTGACTGAAAAGAGGGCTCGTTTTACAGGATTGCCGTGGCCGGACGACAAGATTTCGATCTTTGGGTCGTGCATCGCATAGAAAATGCCGTCCTTGCGCAAATAATTGACGTAATCGAATTCCATATCCTGATCGGTCATGAAATTCGCCGGTTTCTCCAATTTCCCGCTGATCTCTATCTCGTCGCCATAATGGAATCCGAGGTCGGTCTTGGAAAAGACCACGATGCCAGTTTTCGGTCCTTTGATATCGATCTTAGCGCCAGTCTCATCGCCTGTCTCTACGATGAGCTTCACTTTGTCGCCGTTCTTTGCGGGTTCATCGACGATGAGAGCTGATATGGAGACGTTTTTTCCGGCCTGCGCTTCGAAAGCGGCGGGAGGTGGCACATCAGCTATATGGAATCTCAAGATGCCAAGGAGAAAAGCCAGCGCGAAGATCGAAATGGAAACATCGTGGTTTTTCTTTACAATGATCGGGGATAGAAAGATCAGAAAAATATAAACGAGCCCGATAAAGACGATGCCCCCGAGATCGACGCGCACAAAAGAGCGCAGGAGCACGCCCGTCGCAAAGCCAAAACACCCCAGATATAAGACTCTGTCTTTCAACATGATATTGTTGTCGCCAACGTAAAGCTCGTGCTTGGAAGTTAGGTTGTATGCCACTCAAAAATCCGCCTTTGCGGATTTTTTTGTGTGCGCAGGGAGGGATTTGAACCCCCGGAGCCCATAGGGCGACTGGTTTACAGCCAGTTGCAATTGACCACTCTGCCACCTGCGCGTTGTAGATGACTTTACAATGATAGACCAAAAAACCGCTTTATTCAAGCGGTTCTTCTTTTTATAGATCTATTGAACCAGATCTACAGAATTGATGATGATCGGGCTCTCGCCTTTTTTCTTCTTTGAGGCAGTTATGGCAATTTCTTTGTCTTTCATTGAAACGTTGACTGTGCCGCCCTTGGTGACGCCCTGAGAGATCATGAGCGAGGCGACCGGTGTCAAGATCTTGTTCTGGATGAGACGCTTTAGTGGTCGTGCGCCGTACTGCGGATTGTAGCCCTCCTTTGCAAGATAGGCAGAGACTTCTGGAGCGACGACGAGGTTGATGTCCTTTGCCTTCAGACGATCGACGACCGCCTGGACCTGAATAGTGACTATTTTCTCTATCGCTTCCTTTGAAAGGATGTCAAAGAGGATGATATCATCGACGCGATTCAAAAATTCCGGGCGGAAATAGTCGCGGAGGCTCTCCATGACCTTGCCTTTGACCTCGGTATAGCTGGCCTTGTCCATCTCGTCGGCAGATTTCTCGCCTGAACCCGCATTAAAGCCCATGTGCTCCATGCGCTGGATATATTGCGCGCCGATGTTCGACGTCATGATGATGACGGCGTTACGGAAATTGACCGTGCGGCCTTTCGAGTCCGTCAGACGGCCGTTATCGAGGACTTGGAGGAGGATATTGAAGACTTCCGGATGGGCTTTCTCTATTTCGTCAAAGAGAATGACCGAATACGGACGATGGCGTACGAGCTCCGTCAATCCCCCGCCCTCGTCGTGGCCGACATAGCCCGGAGGCGCGCCGATCAGGCGCGACACGGAATGTTTCTCCATGAATTCGGACATATCGACGCGGATGAGCGCTTTGTCGTCATTGAAAAGGAATTCAGCGAGGGCTTTGGTCAATTCTGTCTTGCCGACTCCTGTCGGACCGAGAAAGATAAAGGAACCGATGGGCCGAGCTGGGTCGGCGATACCGGCGCGCGAACGCTTGATCGTGTCGGATATCTTTTGAACAGCCTCGTCTTGGCCGACGATGCGCTTCTTGAGCTCTTCTTCTATGCGGCCGAGCTTTGCGGCTTCTTCTTCTAGCATGCGCGAAACCGGGATGCCCGTCCAGCGCGAAACGACGCCGGCGATGTCCGATTCTGTTATCTCTTCTTTGAGGATGCGGCGCGACGTCTGCAATTTCTTGAGCCGTTTCATCTTTGTTTCGAGTTCCTTTTCAAGCTGTGGAATGGTGCCGTAGCGGATCTCGGCGGCCTTTGCCAGGTCGGCGCGCGCTTCGGCAGATTCGGCTTCGAGGCGGCGAGTTTCAAGCTCTTTCTTGATCCTCTTTATCTCGGCGATGGTCTCCTTTTCATTCTTCCATTTTAATTCAAGCTCTGACGTGCCTTCGCGCAAATCGGCTATATCAGTCTCTATTTTTGCTGTGCGGGCTTTTGCCTCCTTGGTCGTCTCTTTTTTCAAAGCTTCTTTTTCGATCTCGAGGCGCATTATCTTGCGGCGGGTCTCCTCCAATTGCGGCGGCATATTTTCAAGGGAAATTTTCAAGGAAGATGCGGCTTCGTCAATCAAATCGACGACTTTGTCGGGCAGAAAACGATCGGCGATATAGCGGCTGGCGAGGTCGACGGCGGCCACAATGGCGTCATCGGTGATGCGCACGCCGTGATAAAGCTCGTATTTTTCCTTGAGGCCGCGCAGAATGGCTATGGCATCATCGCGCGAAGGCTCTGAAACATAGACAGGCTGAAAACGGCGAGTCAGGGCCGGATCGCGCTCGATATACTTTTGGTATTCCTTTATCGTCGTAGCGCCGATGGCGCGCAATTCTCCGCGCGCAAGAGCTGGCTTTAACATGTTCGAAGCGTCCATGGAGCCTTCGGCCGCCCCGGCGCCGACCAACGTATGTATCTCGTCTATGAAAAGGATTATCTTGCCTTCGGCGCGCTCGACTTCCTTTAAAATATTTTTCAAACGCTCTTCGAACTCGCCGCGATATTTGGTGCCGGCGATGAGCGAGCCGAGATCGAGAGAAACCAATTCTTTGTCCTTTAGAGATTCCGGCACGTCTCCCTGCGCCATGCGCAGAGCCAGACCCTCGACGATAGCCGTCTTGCCGACGCCCGCCTCGCCAATAAGGATCGGATTGTTTTTTGTGCGACGCGACAAGATCTGTATGATGCGCATGATCTCGTTGTCTCGGCCGATGACCGGATCGAGCTTGTTGTCTTTTGCGAGCTTTGTCAGCGAGCGCGTGTACCGCGCCAGCGTGCGGAAGCGCTTTGGCTTGTCATCGCCGGCGATCGGATTGGCGCGTATGTCGGTCAAGGTATTTATGACGACCTCACGGTCGATCTTGAAGCGGGAGAGGATATCCTTTGCCGGGCTCTGGACGTCGAAGACTCCGAGAAAAAGATGCTCGGTCGATATGAACTCGTCCTTGAGCGACGCAGCTTCTTTGCCGGCGTGCTCGAGTATCGCCGCAAGCTCCGGCGTGAGATAGATCTGATATGAAGGGGCGAGGACGGCCCCGCCGTCAGGAGCCTCGATGTGCTCCAATATGATATCGGTCAGCATCATGGTGTCGACCTCCAGCTTGTCGAGGATGGAAGCGACCATGCTCTCCTCTTGCAAGATCAAGGCGCACAAAAGATGCACGGGATTGACATGATTCTGCCCGCGCTCGATAGCCAGCTCGTGCGCTCTACGCAGTGCTTCTTTTGCTTTTGTGGTAAAGTTTTTCAGTGGAGGCATGATAGAGTATATTACTTATATTAAAGCAAAAATGGTGCAAGGTCAATATGGCGATTTTAACAAAAAACAAAACCCATCGTTCGCTTGCGCTACTAGATGGGGATGAGGTCAGTCGTAAGTTAAAAGATTGAACTACCACTTTTTTTCTTCCTTAGTCAGCACGCATAGTTCGGGATAATTCTTCTCGAGCCAACCCCTAACATCTTGCTGAGTCGTAGTCCCAACCGCTACTTCCAAAAGCCAGCTTACTGCTTCCATTCGAGCTTCCCTCTCTTTGATGATTTCATCGGTTTGCCCATATGCCATAATTAACCTTTCCTTGGCTAAAGCTGGACCGCATTAGGATAAATCCTAGTCCGAAAGGAGACTATCATATATTGATGGTCTTGTCAAGTATCTCAATTTTTACTTTTAATTTTACTTCTTCACTTCGGAAAGGCCACCTTTATGGGGGCAATCAGATAAAATTGCGTGCCGGAAGCAGAAGCGAGTGAGGAAGTCCGCAGACCTATCAAACTTCCACTGATATCAAAGAGAGGACTGCCCAGGATGACTTTTCCAGGAGCGATGGTCGTCGAAACGGCATAAGGGCTCGATGAAGCTCCGGATGTGTCGATGCCATCCACGACGCCGAGGCCGAGGACGCCAGCATCAGTGCCGCCGAGCGAAGCTACCGTCTCCCCCAACTTTGGAAAATTCGCTATCGAAATGGGCCTAAAAGAAGTCGAGGAAGCCTGATCGGCCGGGATCAGCGGGGCAAGAAATACGAGATCGCCGTTCAACTGGGCCTGTATGACTACGGCGCGGTATGACGTGCCGTCAGGATAGGTTATGGCCTCGTCATTCAGCCCCGCTATCGTCGATTTATCCGTCATGACTGTGCCGCGCTTGCTGACGATGACGCCGAGACCTGAAACAGAGCCCGCGACTCCATATTCGTCTATCTTGACGATGCTTTTGTCTACAGCGTCGATAGCCATGGCCAAAGAGCTTTCGGTAGAGGCTCCCTGTCCTATAGCGGCAAGATTGGAGGACGGGAGAGCTTGGGCGACGGTATCCTGTATGACCCGCTCGATTGTATTGGTAGTGCCGCTCGGAGCCTGATTGATGAGAGATACCGTGACGATGCCGGTAGCGATCGAAGTCATGAATGATACGAGGAGAGTGAGAAGCACGATTTGTTGTTTCGTCAGATGTTCCATGCGAATAATATGCCCTTTTTTTACGACGAAGTCAACTTTTTTTCTCCGTCTGATCTATTTCTTTCCTCTTTTCCACTCTTCTATCTTTGCTTTGTGGCCGGAAAGAAGGATCTTTGGCACACGATATTTTTTTCCTTTGTATTCAAAGGCTTCCGGGCGAGTATAGACGAGAGAGCTTGCGACGCGGCTCTCTTCGAGCGAATTGATATCGCCGAGGACGCCGGGCAAACGGCGAGCGATCGCATCGATCGCGATCATAGCCGGCAATTCCCCGCCGGTCAGGATAAAGGGTCCGACAGAGATATCGTCCATCTTGAAAGCTTTCTTGATGCGTGCATCGATGCCTTCATAGCGGCCACAAACGAGGATAATATCGGTGTAAGCTTTGCCAACCTTGTCTGCATACGCGTTCGTAAGCTGTTTGCCCGCTGGCGTGAAGAAGATGATCTTTGACTTCCCTTTCTTCGAGCTTTTAATCGCTTCCTCTATAGCTTTTATGACCGGCAATGCCTCGATGACCATGCCCGGGCCGCCGCCGTACGGCCGCTGATCAACGCGATGCCATTTGTTTTTGGCAAAGTCGCGCGGATTATAGAATTTGACGCGGATCTTTTTGTCCTCTATGGCACGCTTCAAGATAGATTCGCCGAGGTACGAGTCGAATGCGTTCGGGAAAAGGGTGATGATATGGAATGTGGTCATTGACTTTTTCACACATTTGTTATAGCATTTTTTCAGATAAACAGCAACAATCGATGGCCCTCCCCCCGAATCTTGAACACCGTCTTGTATAATTAGCAGCACTAATAATACAAGTCATGAAAAAACCACGCATAGCTCCCGAATTGAAGGAGCAGATCATCAATCGCATAAAGAATGAGGG
>Ga0302320_10003312_pt1 | contig 37579 bp, 32 predicted proteins | sample Bog_T0_3_FD_202130 | JGI IMG/M metagenome (GOLD analysis project Ga0302320, IMG submission 202130) | Peat permafrost microbial communities from Stordalen Mire near Abisko, Sweden - Bog_T0_3 | ecosystem: Environmental > Terrestrial > Soil > Wetlands > Peat | place: Sweden: Abisko, Stordalen Mire... | reverse complement strand
GGGCCGGCGTTGTTGCCATGACCATCGTCACGGCCGCTCCGACGAGCACCCGTCCGAGACGAGCCGGACCGTGCCGTTGTCGCGCCGGGCGTTTACCGAGCGATCTCCACCTCGAGAGCGCACCTGTGTTCATACCGCACAGTAACCAGGGCGGCGGGACTAGTTCGGGCCGGGAGGACAGGGAGCATGTCAGCCGGATGCGGCCATCTCGTACCATAGGCCGCCGTTGAGGTTGATGTCGTTGCCGTTGGCCTGGCCGGGGGCGGAATCGCCGACGTAGGTGTACAACGGGTGGCCGTCATAGGCGACCTGCGTCGTCCCGTCCGAACGTCTGATCGTCCCGAGCCGGCCGGTTACGCCGGCGCCGGCGACTGGGCGCCCGGTCAGCGGTGGCCAGTAGACGGCGCAGGTCCCGTCACAGGCGGACCTGGTGGGCGTGTCAGGCGCGAACCAGTACAGGGTGTAGCCCTGGGCGTTGGTGAGGACCGCCACACCGTGGATCCTGGTGGTTTTCAACAGCGCCCCCGAGGCTCCGGCGCTCGTTGGCACCGGTCCCGTCGCCGCCAACGAGACCCCCAACAACACTGCGGCCAGCACCGAGAACGCGAGGGCTCCCCACCGAGCGGTCGGGAGGGCCGACCGCAGCGAGCGATTAAGCCCTGGGCCACCGCTCGCCCGCCCAACGGCCGGGAGCGGTGCAAGGGGGCCGAGGACGAAGGCGGCCAGCGCGGCGAAGTCGACAACCTCGATCACCCCGGCTGCTATCCCGGCGGTGGTGCGGACCTCTCGGAACCCGAACAGTCCGACCCGCAACGACAGGAGGTAGCCGCCGAGAGTTGCCAGCGCGAACGCGGCCCCCGCCGCCGCCAGCAGACGGCTGCGAGATGCGAGGAGGCCCAGACCAAGGGCAAATGCCGTGATCAGCTGAAGTAAGAACAACCAGCCGATAGTCGGGATGGTCCGGTAGCCGGTTAGGTACAGGTCGAGGTGAACGGCCCCCGTAGCGAGCAGAAGGCCGGCTCCCACTATCCTCAGGTACAACTGGCGACGGTCCGGTCCGGACCACCCTCGGGTAGCAGGCATCAGTCACCGACAAGGTCGGGGGGGAAAACCGTCGGCTGCCCGAGCGCTCCCGGCTCGATGATCGGCCCCGACTTGGCGATCGGGCGGAACGGTGCGACGAGTTGCGCGGCGAAGACGGCCAGGTGTCGCGGGCGTTGTGTGGACTGTTCGACGATCAGCGGCCGGCCGGCCAGACCGGTGTCGGCCCTGATCGTCTCGGGCGTCGGGAACATGGCCCGCCGGGACATCTGGTCCCAGACCGTCAGGGCGAAGCCGAGGTTCACGTCCTGCGGGCCGTTCAGTTGATGGTGGATGCGGTGGTAGTTGGGGCTGACGAAGACTCGCTCTAGCGGCCCGAAGCCCAGGTTGGTGTTCGAGTGCGCGAACGCGACGACGCCGCCATATATCACGAGCAGGGTTGTCGGCAAGGCCCCGTTGGCGACGAGGACGATGCCGGGGACCAGGGCGATGAGGTAGGAAACGTGGATGAGCGGGTGCGTGCGGAACACCGTGAGCACGTTCATGTCCTCTTGGGAATGGTGTAGCTCGTGAAAGCGCCAGAGCATTCGGACACGGTGGTTGGCCAGGTGCGCGAACCAATTGCACCCGTCCATGGCGACAAAGATCACGGCGATGGCACACCAGCGCGGCACAGTACCGATCCGGGCCAGGACGAGCCATGGGACGGACCCCGTGACGACCTCGGAGAAAGAGAGGGTCAAGGCTGTCACGAGCGGTACCGTGACGGTCGCGTTCAAGAGCGTGTAGAGAAGGTCCTGGCGGTAACCACGAGCGAACAGCGGTCGCCGCTGCGCGGGGTGTACACGTTCCACAACGAGGAGCACTCCGAGGATGGCCAGGGTCAGCGGGCCTACTACGACGACACGAAGGCTTGTCACCGACCCGGTGAAGTCTGCGCCGGCCCAATGGTCAGCCCAACCGATCCCGACGAGGACGGCGGCTACGACGACGATCGAGCAAGCGGGGAGGTAGATCCGCGACGACAATGCGAGCCTCGGCCCGCTCGCCCTCGCGCGCCTCGGCTCCGCTGGTGCGACAAGGCGAGAGCGAACGGGCTTGTCCAGAACAGACATGGCAACCTTTCAGTCCTTCGACTAGGGAGCTAGAACGCAATTCCCCCGGTACCGGGGTTGGATGCCGGCTTTACCGTGCCCACGTCGGACCAGGTGCCCCACACGTCGGTCACGTTGCCGTTGACCTGTCCGGGAGCCTTGTCGCCGATGAACCAGTAGAGAGGTTTCCCGGCGTACGTCACCTGGAGCGCCCCGCCCGCCCCTTTCACCGTGCCGAGCTTCGCCGCGCTCACCCCAGGCCCAGCCGTTGCCTTTTCCACGCCCTTGGGCAGCAGGACTTCGGGCCAGACCTTCTGGCAGGCGGCGGCGCACGGCGTCTTGCTGGGCTTCAGGTTGTAGAGGGTATCGCCGCTGACAAGGACCGTGCCGTATCTTTTGGTCTTGAGGGTCGAGATGACGGCACCCTTCGCCATGTGGCCCGTTGCCGCACTGGCGGGGGCGGCGCTGGCAGCGAAGAGCGACGCTGACAGCCCGCCGGCGGCGACGACCGCGGCGACGACGTGCCCAACCGAGCTACGGCGGGCTGCACCACGGTTTTGCTTGGTTTGCTCCATGAAATCATCTCCTTGTGCTATGGCGTACCGGGTATACGGTGAACAGCGCCCGGCGGATGCTCCGGGCCCGGCTGCGTCTCGTCAACCGTTGACACCCGAAGCTACGGCGGTAAGCTTCACGCCCATTATGGGGCGGACGGAGAGGCGCTGGGCACCCGGTCACCCAGTCCTTGGTAGGCCGAGGTCACCACCAAGGTGCCCAGCCCGGGACCGGCGAAAGCACAGCTCGACGGTTGTACCACCGGCATCGGCACGGGGCCGAGGGGCTGGCCGTCGGGGGAATAGCGCTCCAGTCGCGAACCGCCCCAGATGGCGACCCAGATCGTCCCGGTGGCATCGACGCACGAGCCGTCCGCCAGCCCGTCTTGGTCGCCGAACTCGACCCCGGGCATCGGCGGCGACAAGCCCGCGCCCTTCTTCATTTATAACTCCAATCATGATCGCTCGTGAACCCTATCAGGAACCGGCCAGGGCACGACGCTCAAAACACTTAGTGACCCGAGCCGCAAAAAGGACGAAATTCAATGGGTGAAATCGAAGTGTTCTACATTCTGAACCATAGCCACACGGACATCGGTTTTACAGACCATCAGGAGCTCGTGTTCCGCCAGCACGCCGATTTTATCGACCAGGCGATCGAGCTTTGCGAGAGGACTTCCGATTACCCTCCCGAGGCGCAATATCGGTGGACGTGTGAGGTCACGGGGACAACGGAACGCTATCTGGAGAGCGCCGGGCAGGCGAAGCTGGACCTGTTTATGAGGTGGCACAAGATGGGACGCCTGGACGTCGGGGCCATGCAGTACAACTTTACACCGCTACTCGGCGTCGAACAGATGTACCGCAGCCTGCTGCCCATCCGCCGCCTCCGGGAGCGATGGGGGCTGGACATCGACAGTGCGATGCAGTCAGACGTCAACGGCATCGCCTGGCTGTTCGCCGACCTCCTCCTAGATATGGGGATCGATTTTCTCTCCATGGCCATCAACCCCGTAAGGGGAGGTGTCCCCAAACCCTATCCGATGGCCTTTTGGTGGGAAGCACCAAGTGGGCGAAGGTTGCTCGTGTGGAACGGGTACCACTACTTGTTCGGTCGAAGCGTGCTCAAGCTTGGTGATTGGCGGTACGCGGAAAAAGAGATCGCCGACTGCGTCAAAAAGCTCGGGTCAAGAGATAGTTACCCATTTAACTTCTTGTTTTTTCAGTCGACCCATCCGATGCGAGTGGACAATGGGCCTCCTGATATCGAGATCGCCGACTTCGTAAGGAAATGGAACGATCTCGGGAACAGCCCGAGGCTTCAGCTCGTCGCCCACCGCGAATTTGCCAAGTTGCTGAGCGAGCAGAAGGCCGAGCTGCCAGTGATGAAGGGCGAATGGATGGACTGGTGGTGCGACGGTGTCGGCTCGACGGCGTACGAGACGGCGGTGGCGCGTGAATCCCATCAGCTCCTCGGGATGGCTGAGACGATCAGTACCTGGATAAGGCTCAACGATTGGGGGAAAGCGCCGTACTCCCGTTCCGAGGCGGGCTCAACCTATGAGCAGTCCAGCTTGTACGACGAGCACACTTGGGGCGCGTACGCCAGCGTGGCCGCGCCGCACGACCCTTGGACCAAAGGCCAGGAAAACGCGAAGGCGGGCTTCGCCTTTCGCGCCTCGGCTGCCGCTCATGACATGCTGGCGAAGTCGGCTAACAAGGTCGCTGGCGCGCTGGGAGAGGGTACTCCGGGCGGCCGGTTCAACCTGGGCGACCTGACGGCGGAAGAGGCCTTCCCCTTGGCGGACGTCCGGGGCCTTCTGGTCCTCAACACCCTTCCCTGGGCTCGCAACCTGGTCGTCGACGAGCCCGAGCAGCGGGGTGGGGCAGCCCCGGTGGGCGTGCTCGACATGTTCTTCCCTCCGGGGGTGCCCTGGGGCGGCGACAAGCCTCAGGTAGAGCGACTTAGCTTTGCCGGCGATGTCCCTGCCTGGGGCTACGCGTACCTGCGGGAGCCTTGCGTTACCGGCCTCGAGATGGCCGCCGGGGCGGGCTGGGTGGAAAACGAGGCATACAGGATAGAGGTCGACCCCGCTCAGGGCGGCTTGGCCCGGTGGGTGGACAGGGCGACGGGCCGGGATCTCACATCCCCTCACAGGGGTTGGGTGCTGGGCCAGTACGTCTACGAGCGCGTGATCTCGCCCGAGGGCCGGGAGGCGCTCTTCGCCCCGGACTTCTCGGCCAAAGACTTCGGATCTTGGCGCGACGACGTCGAGTTTGCTTATGATGGCCCGACCGCCGTGAAGGTCCATGAGCCCCAGATCGGTGCCGGCCGTGCCAGCATCGCTGTGGACGTGGCCGGGCCGGGCGTCCGTTCGGGCACATGCACGTTCACCCTGTGGCAGGGCAGGCGCCAGTTGGACGTCGAGTGGAGGTTCGACAAGATCGCTGTCGAGGACCCGGAGAGCGTGTTTTTCGCCTTTCCCTTCGCGGCCGAGGCGCCGTCGTTCTTCGGGGACTTCAACGGCATACCCTGCGAGCCCGACGTCGAGCAGTTGCCCGGAAGCGTACGGAGTTGGTACCCCGTGCAGGGCTGGGTCGGAGTGGACGGGACGGACCACAGTATTGTCCTGGTGCCTCTTGACGCTCCCCTCGTGCACCTGGGCGGCGTAAATACGGGGCGCATTGTCGAACATCTGGACCCCGGGACTCCCGTGATCATGTCCTGGGCCCTCAACAATCACTGGTTCGTCAACTTCAAGGCACAACAAGACGGGCAAATTCGGCTTCGTTACAGCCTGACCAGTATGTCCGGCCACCTCGATGTCGACGATGCCATGCATTTCGCCGCCGACGTGAGGACACCACCGGTCGTGTTGCGCGACCGGGAAGCCATTGTGCCCGAGAGTGCCTCAGTCCTAAAGGTGCTGGAAGGCGCCGATATCGTCGTCGGCTCGAAGGTCTCCGAGGACGGGGCGGGTATCGTCGTGCGGTTGCTGAACTTCAAGCGTGACGCCCAAAAGGTGACGATCGACTTGGGGAGGCCGGTCACCGGGGCCTGGGCGGTCCGGCCCGACGAGCGCGAGCGGGAGGCCCTGGAGCCCGATGGCCCCAGGCTGACAACAGTCGTAGGCGCCCGCTGTGGTGAAAGCATCCTGGTCAAGTGGTAAAGCCCCGATCTGGGCCCGGTGTAGTGTGCTGGTCATGAGGATCGGGGTCGGAGACAACGACGAGGTTTACGAGTGGCTTGAGGACTGGGCCGAGGTGCCGTCACCCGACGAGGCGCGCATCGGGTGGGCCCACCATGGCCTGGCGGTAACAAGTTCGGGCGATATCGTGAGTTTCCACCCGGAGCGGCCCGATGTCGTGATCTTTGGGGCCGACGGGCGCTTCCTGCGCTCGTGGCCGACAAGGCTCAAAGAGGGCCACGGCATCACGCTCGTAGACGAAAATGGCCAGGAGTTTATCTGGGTGGCCGACCCGGGCAAGAAGATGCGCAGGTCGGCCGACGGCGCCTATGGTCCCGAGGAGGCCACCGCACAGGGCCAGGTCGTCAAGTTCAGCCTCGACGGCATCGAAGTCTTGTCCCTGCCGCGACCGGCGCATCCCGTGTACGAAAACGGGTTTTACGCCCCCACGTCAGTCGCCGTCGATGAGGTCCGGCATGGGGGCAGTGGGGACGTCTGGGTGGCAGACGGTTATGGCCAGCACCTTGTGCACCGTTACCGCGCGGACGGGACGTACGTGCAAACATTGAGCGGCGAGGAGGGCGCAGGGAGCTTCAATTGCCCTCATGGCATCTTCATCGACCGGCGCCACAGCCGGCCCGAGCTATGGGTGGCGGACCGTGGCAACAGCCGTGCCCAGGTTTACGGCTTGGACGGGGCGTTCCTTCGCGTCGTCGGCCAGGGGTTCTTGAACAGCCCGAGCGCCTTCGCCAGTTACGGGGAAAGTATTGTCGTGGCCGAACTTCATGCCCGTCTGGCTGTCCTTGGCGCTGACGACGACCTAATCGGCTACCTGGGTGAGAACGGCGAGGTGTGTGCCCTAGCGGGTTGGCCGAACGGGGTCGACGCCGGCCAGCACCCCGTGCGCATGCCGGCCTTGCAGCCCGGGCGGTTCAATAGCCCGCACGGCCTCGCAGCCGATGCGGACGGCAATCTGTATGTCGCCGAGTGGCTCATTGGAGGCCGCACGATAAAGCTGGCCCGGGTACCCCGATGACACTGACCTCCAGCCCTTTCAGGGAGCCATTTGGGGGCGTCCGTAGAGGAAACCCTGGCCTTGCGTGCACCCCATCGTCCGCAGCAGGTCGTCCTGGGCGGTAGTTTCGACACCTTCAGCGGTGGTGGTGAGGTCAAGCGCGTGCCCGAGGTCGACCACGGCCTTGACCAGTTCGGTGTCGCTGGCGTTTTGCCCAAGCCCCGCCACGAAGCTTTGATCGATCTTTACGGTGTCGATCGGGAACCGGCGTAGGTGGTTGAGGCTGGACCAACCCGTGCCGAAGTCATCGAGAGCCAGCCTGACGCCCATGGCCTTTAGGTCGTGGAGCCGGACGAGTGTGTCTGGCCCGATGTCGATGAGGCTCGTTTCAGTGAGCTCGAGGCACAAGTTGTCCGGCCGCAAGGAGTAGGTGGCGAGAGTGTCAGAGACAGTTCTGACGAACCCAGATGCAGCTAGTTGCCGGGCAGAGACGTTGACCGCCACATGGTCCTGGCCGGAGTTGGCGGCGCGCCACTGAGCCTGTTGGGCGCAAGCGAGGTCGAGCACGGCGGTACCGAGAGGGACAATGAGCCCCGAATCCTCGGCTATGGGGATGAACTCGCCAGGCCTCATCATCGTGCCCTCCGGCCGGCGGATGTAGGCCAAAGCTTCGGCGCCAATGGTGGTACCCGTGGTGAGGTCGACAATAGGCTGATAGTGAAGCGCGAGTAGATCCTCGCAGTTTTCGATGGCCGCACGGACCAGGTCTTCAACCTCGGCACGGCGCTCCGCTTGGGCCCTCATGGCCTGGTCGTATATCTCCGACCGGTCGCCTCCGGACTCTTTTGACCGGTACAGGGCCAGGTCGGCCTCATGAAGCAGACCATCGGCACTGTGGTAGTCGGACAGCGCAATGCCGACAGAGCAGGTCACGCGCACCGTGTCATGGCCGATAATGAGGGCCTGGGCGATCCGGGCGCGGGCCCGTTTGGCTATGGTGACGGCCACCGACGGTTCCTCGATGTTCTCCGCCAGCACGACGAACTCGTCACCGCCCAGTCGGGCGACGCTGTCGCCCGGACGGATGGCGTCGCGGAGCCGGTCGGCCACGGCCATAAGTACTTTGTCGCCCGCGGCATGACCGAGAGTGTCGTTGACCTGTTTGAAGTTGTCGAGATCAAGGAACAGCAAGGCACACGGCCGTCCCGACCGGGCGGCTCGAGCCAGCGCCTGGTCAAGACGATCAATCAGCAGGGCACGGTTGGGTAGGCCGGTCAAGGAGTCATGCAAGGCTTGATGGGTGAGCCGAGCCGCGGCCGCGACCCTGTCGGAGACGTCGCGCAGGTTGTTCACCACCCCGTGGACGGCCGGGTCGTCTATAAGGTTGGTGGAGGTGACCTCGAGGTGACGCAAGCCGCCGTCGCTATGACGGGCGCGGCAGTCGAAACTGATCACCGTCCCTGGCCCGGCGAGCCGGGAGCGTCGTTGATCTGGGTCTGCCAGGTCATCTGAGTTGACCAAGTGCCGAAGGGTCGACCCGACCGCCTCGGCCGGTGGCAGCCCGAGTACCGCTACCAAGCTGGGACTGGCGTACACGATCCTGCCCTCTATAGCGTCCTCGACCACGATGGCATCGGAGCCATGTTCCACCAGAGCACCGAACCGGGCCTGGGCCATGGCGATCCGCTCATGGGCCAAGTGGGCATCCGTGGTATCGACCAGGTAGATCCGGATGGGGCCGCCCCGCCCATGACCGCGCTCCACGAGCGAGCCCAGGGCGGTCGCCCAGCGATCGTTGCCCCGAGCGGTGACGATGTGCCGCTGGACCATTTCCGTCGTCGGTCCGTGGGATAGGGTAACGACGCGCCGCTCCAAGTCGCTGCGATCGATGGGATGGTAGTAAGCGGCGATCCTGGTACCCTCGAGCTCCCCGGCCGCCATCTCGAGCAGGTCGCCCATGGCCTGGTTGGCCCGAATAATTGTGCCCTCGAGATCGACCTCGGCAATGGCGACGGGAGCCGACTCGAACGCGGCATGCCATGTAGCCTCCGAGAGGGCCAGCTCCTCCGATACTTGCTCGCGCCGGCTCCGCCGCTCGATGGCAGAGATATCACCGAAAATCTCGGGCGTCCCTCCGGAGCGGGGCCGTTGGTCTGCCACTGTAGACTGGCTTGAGTCCGGATGAGAGCCCTTGGGCACGGCGCCTCCGTAGTCACAGGCAATTAGAAAGGCCTGTCCGCCGGGCTTGACGGTGCTCCAGCGCGCCGTCGAGCCCATGGTCCGAGTTGCGCCGCGCTGACCCTTTGCGTGATGGTAGCAGCGCAGGGTACTGAGCCGTCATTTTGACGCGAAAATAACGCGAATGGATTATCTCCAAAGCCGGCGTCAGGCTTGTCGAGGAGCCGTTTCCCGAACGGCCCTTCTCGTCAGGCTTAGGACTGACGGCCGAGTGCCAGGCGCGCCGCGGCGACGTCTTGGCGGCCATGCCCGGCATCGACGGCCTGGTGCCACTGGCGGGATAACGCGACGAGCAGTGGAAGGTCATCGCCTCGAGCGGCGCTGATCGCCAGATCTACATCCTTGAGCGCCCATTCCAGAGGGAATTCCGCGGCGAAGTCACGTTGGTCCATCTTGTGGAGTTTGGCGTCGGCAATCGGTGCGTCTAGGGGGCCGCCCTCGATGACGTCTTTAAGTTGCCGATGGCCGATGCCCAGCCGGTCTGCGAGCTCCAGGGCCTCGGCCACCCCCTCGATGAGAATGGACATATAGGCGTTGACGACCAACTTCATCTGACTGCCCTTGCCGGCGTCACCCAGCCACACCGTCTTGCGGCCGATCGCCGCGAATACCGGGCCGACGATGCCCGCGGCGGCGGGCGGTCCGGACGCCAGGATAAGCAACTGCCCGTTCTCAGCCGGCCCCTTGCTGCCAGATACGGGCGCATCGAGGAAGACGACATCGGGACGGACCGCCCCGAGGCGGTCACGGGCCGAAAAGGTCGCTTCCACTCCGATGGTGCCCATCTGTGCCCAGACGCAACCCTTAGCGAACGCGTCCGCCACACCGCCATCAAAGACCACGGAATTGACTGCGTCGGCGGTCGATAGCATTGTGACCACCACGGCGGCGCTGTCGACGGCCTCTGGGGCTGAGCGGGCCGCGACGGCGCCCGCCTCGGCAAGGCGTGCCGTCGCCGACGCCGACCGGTCCCACACGGTTACCGCCAGCCCCGCAGACAGCAGCCTGTGCGCCATCGCCGAGCCCATAATTCCCGCACCTAGCACCGCGACGGCCGGCTGGCCACGTTGCGGGCTCGCATCAATCATCGCAAGAGCCCCTTTCTCCTCGTTTGGACTGTCCTCAGCTTAGGAGCGGCGGTCCCTAAGCTGCTGGTCCGGACGATTAGCTGTTGAGCCCGTGGGTGTCGTTGGCTACGGTTGGGACATGTCGGGCTGGCCCGCAGCTTCTTACGAGAAGTGGAGCGAGACGTGTGACACGCTGCACGGGCATAGCCAGGTACTTGGCAAGCTGGCAGCGAGGCTCGCTCCACCCGAGCCACAGTTGCAGCACGCCGCGTTGCGTCTGAGCGCGCGCGGTTGGGAGACCGCCGCACTACCGGCGCCGGACGGTTCCGGGTCGCTCGTAATAGTGCTGGACTTGTGGGCCCACGAGGCTGTGATCGAACACAGTGGCGGTCGAGTGGAGCGCGTCGCTCTCGCCCCCAACCGGTCGGTGGGGACGGTGACACGCGAAGTTCTGGCTGCGGTCCGCCGCCTGGGTGGGCCGGTGGAGATCGACCAGATCCCGCAGGAGGTCCCCTGGAAGGTGCCGCTTGACCAGGACGTAGAGCACGCCCATTACGATGTCGGTCAGGTTGCGGACTACTTCGCGGCCGCGACCCAGGCGGCTATGGTCTTGGCCGCCTTCAGGGCCCCGTACCGAGGCCGCTCTACGCCCGTCAACGCGTGGTGGGGTTCGTTCGATCTCGCCGTGAGCTTGTTCTCGGGACTGCCGGCCGAACCGCCATCGGGCGATTTCATCATGCGCAACGCCATGGACGCCCAAGAGGTGGCGGTCGGCTGGTGGCCCGGCGACGCTCGGTACGGTAGGGCGGCGTTTTATGCCTACGCGCACCCGGCTCCAGACGGCTTCGGGGGCGCATCGCTTACCGTGCCCCAGGCTCGGTGGGACACAGCCCTGGGCGAGTACGTCCTGGACTGGGACGACGTGCGCTCCAGCGCGGATCCGCACGCCGTGGCGCTGGAGTTCGCCCGGTCTGTGTTCCGTCACGCCTGCTCTGTGTGCGGCTGGGACCCTGCGCTCGCAGCCAGCGCAGACGGAGTACCTCCTCCGATCGTCTGAAAGCCCAAGGACTCCTCGATGGTGATCCTGCACACGGCGCTTGAGAGAGGTCCCCTAAAGACAACCTTTCAACCCAGGACGTGGAAGGCGCCATGGTAAAACGCCAATCCTTTGCCCGGTTCGGCGACCTGGGCGCCTTCGATCTCGGCCTCAATCAGCAACGACCAGCCGAAGGGCTTCACCGAGATGGTGCGGCATAGGAGCCTGTCGCCCACGGCCGCGAGCAGCGGCCCGTGTAATGAGTTGCTGGCCACCAGCAACTCGCTTGGAGCCGCGAGGTCACCGGCGAAATGCTGGGCCAGTCTCCGATGACCAGCGTTCAGGAGATGGACGACGAACCGGTCCGATGAATGACCGAGCATGTCTGCGAGGTCCGAAGTAGGCGTTACCAAACCGGCGAGAAAAGGTGGCTCGCCCTGGCTGATCAGTACAGATGACACGGTCAGCCCGGTCGGCGAGGGCCCCTCGTCCACGTTCCCCGCCAGCCAAATGGTCACCGGTAAGACCAGGTGGCCTCGCAGCCGCCTCAGTGGGTCGCGAGCACTTGACGAGTCGTCCCAGGGGTTGCCGTAGCGCAACGAGGCACCACCCTGGGGCTGGTTCCCTCTACCGTCGTTACCACCGCCCTCTTCGCCGGCGACCTCGTTGCTGGCTCGGCTCAAGCATTACCCCCTGTCAAAAGGCACCAATCGGCACGAACGATGCACCCGTTCTAGTCCACTGCCCAGACATGACCGGCGTCAGGCCCGGGTAGGCAGGACGAAACGGCGCGTCGCCTCAGCAAATCCCTCGTTAATTGGAGTTTGCAGGTCGAGCGGTTCGATGAGCATGGCCATGCCCTGTGGCGGGCGCCCGCTCGTGATAGCGAGGATCAGGTCATGGCTTTGCGGACGCATCGGCCAGGATTGTCGAGTACTTGGCCCGTACGCGGCCCGCTGGGACCGACTCGTCCCCGGCCCGAGGCTTTGTACGAGATGGGTCAGGTTTACCGTTCCCCTTTCTGCGCCTACCGGGACGGCCTTCGATTAAGGCCTCATGCTGTCTTTATACGCATCTCGGCCGATCCGTCAAGCCGGAGCGGAACACGTCGGCTACTTGAAGAGGTGTACCGAGAGGGCTGATCGGCCCGACTTTCAACCCGTTCAGCTGAGCGAGCTAAGCCCGAGAGCGAGTGCCGTGTTCTGGACGTGGCTGGCCGCGGCAGCGGCGGCCCGGTCGGAGTCGCCCGCTTCGATAGCATCGGCGATCGCCGAATGCTGGGCCATGGTTTCGGCTCCTCGACCCGGGTTGTTGTGCAGGGCCAGGGTCCCGCTTCGGAGTTGGCGGTCCCGAAGTGAGGAGTAGAAGGTCGTCAGGAGCCGATTGCCGGCCGCGGCAAGCAGCCAATGGTGAAATGCGCGGTCCGCTTCCTGGAAGCCGGCGTCGTCAGCCGCGGCTAGGGCTTTGGTGGCCTGCTCGGTGAGGCGACGCAATTCGGTGACGATAGTGGCGCGGTCAGGGTAGCTAGCAACGAGTGCGGCGGCCCAGGGCTCGACCAGAGCTCTGGCGGCAAGGACATCTCGGAGCTCGGGGGTGTTGACCGACAGCACCAATGCCCCTCGTTTGGGGTACAGGACCAGCATCTCTTGGGTTGCAAGTTGAAGGAACGCTTCGCGTACCGGGGTCCGTGAAGTGCCAACTGCGTCGGCCACCTCGCCCTCGCTGAGCAGAGTGCCCCCGGCGTAGGTGCCATCGAGGATCCTGGCCCTGACCCAGTCGTAGACACGCTGAGCAGCTGACTTAGGTCCCGAACGGGTTGTCACCGATTGCAACCGGCCCCATGCAATGGCAACATAGATACAATATAGACATTACTTAGATACCAGAGGAGACCGGGCCCGGGAGCGGTCGCCAGGAACGACGACAAGGAGCAAGGACGGCAAGGAGCAAGGCCAAAGAGATGGACATGACATCCGCTGGCGGTCGTACCAGGGTGCCGCCGTGGGCGGTGGCCTGCGCGGCGATGTTCGCTTGCGGTTGGGGTGGGAACCAGTTCACTCCGCTTCTCGTCATGTACCGCCAGACGAACGGGTACTCCGCCACGGTCGTGGACGCCCTGCTCGGTACCTATGTGTTGGGTCTGGCGCCAGCGCTGCTGGCAGGCGGGGCCCTATCGGACCGCTACGGCCGGCGGCGCAGCGTACTGCTAGCCCTTGTTGCGTCGGGCCTTGGGAGCTTGTCGCTGGCCTTTGACAGCCTGCCGTACTTGTTCACCGGCCGCTTGCTGAGCGGTGTCGCGCTGGGTTTGGGCATGACCGTGGGGACCAGCTGGGTCACTGAGTTGACGGTCGAAGCCGGCCAGGGCCTAGTCGTCGGGGCCCGGCGGGCCTCGTTGTCGTTGACTGCCGGGTTCGGGGCCGGCGCCGGCGTAGCGGGGATGCTCGCGCAGTGGTCCCCGTGGCCGGGATCCCTACCGTACCTTGTGCACGTGGTGCTGACGGCATTTGTGCTGGTGGCCGTTGTGCGCTGGTCCACCGGGACACGGCCAGATCTAGGCGGCCGGCGCCCCCGGGCCACTGGCCCGCGGCTCCCCTCGCTTCGCCAGCAGCGGTTCCGGCGGCTTGTACTTCCTATGGCCCCGTGGGTCTTCGGGGCCGCCGGGGTTGCCTACGCCATCCTTCCCCAGACGATGGCCCACCTGATGGGGCACTGGGCGCTCCTTTACGCGACGGCGCTCACGGTTGCCACCCTGGGCGCCGGCGTGCTGGTCCAACCTGTCGCCCGCCGCCTTGACCATGCCCACCGCCCCCGAGCTCTCGTCGCCTCGATGGTCGCCCTTTCCTTCGGTATCGGGCTGGCTGCCTTCAGCGTCGCCCTTGCCTCCCCCTGGTGGGGGGCGGCCGCGGCCGTGGTGCTCGGCCTCGCCTTCGGCGTGGCGCTCGTATCCGGGCTGATCGAGGTCCAGCGGTTGAGCCGTCCCGACGACATCGTAGCCATGACGGGCATTTACTATTCGTTGACCTATGTCGGGTTCCTGATGCCCACCGCGTTGGCCGTGGCTGGCCGGTGGGCCCATACCGACTTGGAGTTAGGCGTTTTGGCCGTGATGGCCCTTGGCTGCACGTTGTTCATTGCCACCGGTCGGGCTCTGCCCCCACCACGGACCTTGCCGCGCCGCCCAGAGAAGGGCCCAGTCAGGCCTAGGGCCCAGTCAGGCCTAGGGCTCGTGTAGGTGGGGCCCGATCAGCGATAGATCGGCTTCGCTCAGGCGGTCCTTGGCGTACCAGGATTGGTGCCAGTACGGGTAGATCAGCGGTGGTCGCGTCGCCCGCTCGAGGCGCTCCAGGTCGTCCTTGGTTAATGCCAGTGAGGCGGCCGCCAGGTTCTCAGCCAGCTGCGCATCCGAACGCGCCGCCACGATCACGCTCGTCACCGCAGGTCGGGTGACGAGCCAGGCCAAGGCGACACGGGCCGCGCCTACGTGATGATCAGCGGCGATCTCGGCGAGAAGTTCGACAATGTCATAGAGCCGTTCACGGTCCCCGACCGGGGGCTCAGGCCACCCGCCGGAGTGACGGCTATCTTCGGGCTCGGGGCGGCCTCGTCGGAACTTGCCCGACAGCAGGCCACCGGCCAAAGGGCTCCAGATCAAAAGACCGAGCCGCTGATCGAGAGCGGTCGGGACAATGTCGTACTCCGCCGAGCGTTCGAGCAAGGAAAGGTAGACCTGGTTGCTCACAAACCTGGCCCGACGATCGCTCCCGGCTACTCCCAATGCCTTCATTACCTGCCATCCGGCGAAGTTCGAACAACCGACATAGCGCACCTTGCCTCCCCGTACCAGGAGGTCGAGAGCCGAAAGCGTCTCCTCCAGCGGCGTTTGACCATCCCACTCATGTAGCTGGTAGAGGTCGATGTGGTCGGTCCGTAGCCGTCGCAAGCTTGCCTCACAGGCTCGGACCAGGTGGTGACGCGACGAGCCGGCATCGTTTGGGCCCGTGCCAGTGGGGAACCGAGCCTTGGTGGCCAAGGTCACCCGGTCGCGGCGTCCTTGTAATACGTGGCCGAGAACAGTTTCTGACCCACCCGCGCCGTAGGCGTCGGCGGTATCTATGAGGTTGACGCCGGCCTCGAGCGCCATATCGACTTGGCGCCGGGCGTCGCTGACGTCAACCGCCCCAGACTTTGTGGCGCGGTCACCGGCTCCGAAAGAAGCGGTCCCCAGGGCCAAACACGACACCCTCAGCCCTGAAGCGCCCAGCTGTCGGTAACACATTGAATTTGCCATCGTTATACAGACTTACCGAACGGGCGAGGACCGTCAATTGCGCCGACCAGAGAAGTCGCAAACGATTCGTCAGGGTCAGCGGCTACTGCTCGCCCCCTTGGGCAGCTTCGTCGGCCGCTTTACTGGGTGGGCCGCGCAGCACCCAGGCGAAGCCGACCGCTAGGGCCGCACCGGCGACCGGCCCGACCACGTAGGCCCACCAGTCGGTCCAGTGACCGCCGATGAGGGCTGGGCCCAGGGAGCGGGCAGGGTTCATGGACGCGCCCGAGACCGGCGCCGCCCACAGGCCGGCCAGGATGATGTAGCCCGAGACGGCGAGGGCGGCGTTGGCACCGATGTTGCGGGCGCCCGAGGCGGTGCCGAGGATCACGCTTACCAGTCCGGCGGTGAGCACGAACTCGATCAGGGCCGCAGTCGCGCCGCTCGTCCCGGCGCCAGGCTCAGTGGCACCGAGGTGGCCGATGTTACCGAAAGTGGCCCGCAGGAAGCCGGCGGCGAGCACGCTACCCGCGAGCTGGGCTGCGACATAGCCGGGCACCCGTTTCCAAGGGAAGTTCCGGCGCAGGGCGAACGAGATGGTAACGGCCGGGTTGAGGTGAGCCCCGCTGACCGTGCCCATGAAGTAGATGACCGCCATGACCATGAGCCCGGGGGCGACCACCCGGGCGTCGAGGGGGACCTGCCCGTGGCTGCGAGCATCGACCACCGTTCCCCCTGCAGCCACCAGGACTAGGAGGAACGTGCCCAACGCCTCAGCGAAAAGGCGCCGCCACTCGAAAGAAAGGTCGTGGAAGTCCCGGGTCCACGGGGTCTGTAGCCCTGCGGGCTCTTCGAGGTGGAGGGGCCTGCGCCCGTCCAGAGGTAACGGTTGCTGCATGCGGTCCCCGTTCAAATGCCTCTCAAGCTCGCCTAGCTCGCCCGTGCTGGGCACTCTTCGCGCGACACTAGCGGTCCTGTCCGCGCGTCCTCGGCTTAGGCGAAGAGTAACATCTCCACTTCAAGTGGCGCATGCAGTGAGTGAGAGGAGCGTGTGCACTCTAGTGGCGAGCGAACACTGGAAAGACGATCCCGAAGCGGAGGACTTCCCAGCTGCGGAATCGTACCTTTCGTTGCTGGTCGGAGAAGAGGCCGCGGCCAAACTGGCCAAGGCTCTGCGCAAGGAGCGATCGCTGAAGCATTATGCGGCGAAGGACCTCCTTCGGGCTGCGGACCTGCCACTGCTCGCGTCCAACGACTCCGAGGTAGCCGCAGATTTCAAGAAGGTGAAGCAAGGGGACAAGCTATCCCCTGTGCTGTTGGTACAAGGCGTACCCCTTTGGGTTGCCGACGGCTACCACCGGATCTGTGCCAGCTACCACCTGGACGAGAAGACACAAGTGCCCTGCCGGGTTGTCGCCCGCACCCATTAGGCCGGTTCGGGGCGCCGCCCATGGGTCTGTGCAGTCGGGCTCCATAGGTGGTCTGCGCAGTCGAGTTCCATAGGTGGTGCGCTATCCGGGGACCAGACCCGCGCGACGCGTAGGATCGTGATCCAATGGTGAAGCGGTCGACTTCCACTTCGGCCTTTGGTGTGTCGAAGCGGGAGAGCCACGACGCCAGTGGTTTTTACCGTCGGTTCACCCCGCCTGACCTCTCTTCGGACACAGAGGTTGCACCGTACCGGGCTCTCGACAAGCTGATCGTCGGTGACGCTCGCCGCATGGACGAGGTACCTGACTCGTCCGTCGCCTTAGTGGTAACCTCGCCCCCTTACTTCGCCGGCAAAGAGTACGAGGAGGCCCTGGGGGAGGGCGGAGTGCCGGCCACCTACCTCGAGTACCTCCAGTTGCTCCGAGAGGTTTTCCGTGAGTGCGCCCGGAAGCTTGAGCCAGGCGGGCGCATCGCAGTGAACGTGGCCAATCTGGGCCGCCGGCCCTACCGCTCGCTATCGGCCGACGTTATCGGCATCCTCCAGGATGACCTGCGCTTGTTGCTGCGCGGCGAGATCATCTGGGTGAAGCAACGTGGCTCGTCCGGTTCATGTGCGTGGGGTAGTTTCCAGCGGCCTGGGAACCCAGTACTAAGGGATCTGACCGAGCGGGTAATCGTCGCCAGCAAGGGCCGATTCGACCGGGCGGTCCCGGCCAAGGTGAGGTCGCGCCGAGGCTTGCCGTCCGACTCGTCGATGACGCGTGACGACTTCATGGAGAACACGCTTGATGTGTGGGAGGTACCGGCCGAGAGCGCCACCCGGGTGGGCCATCCCGCCCCCTTCCCGGTCGAGCTCCCTGCTCGGCTGATAGAGCTCCATACCTACCGAGGAGACCTCGTGCTCGACCCTTTCGCCGGGTCGGGAACGACGGCCGTGGCAGCTGTTCGAACCGGGCGCCATTACGCCGGGTACGACCTCGACGAGTCGTACATCGGCCTGGCGGAGACCAGGGTCGAGCAAGAACGCCGGAGGCTGGTCCGTGAGGCGCCCAACGTCCCGGTTCAAGTCGTCTTACCAGCTATACCGGAACCTGCCTCTGAGGACGAGGATTTCCAATCACGAGCCGTACGAGAAGGCAGGGCCGCCAAGACAATCGCGCTGTCCGTCATCGACGCAGCGGGGTTCACCGATATTCAGAAAGACCAACGTCAACCAGGGGGAGTAGAAGTCAACTTCACAGCACGGGACATCCAAGGCAAGTTGTGGTCCTTCGACGTAACGGGAAGCTTCACCAGTCACCGGGCCGGGCTTAAGCGCACCGACACACTGTGGAAGGCGCTCGGTAAGGCTGCCGTGCTGCAGCAGGTAGGCAATGCGCCGCTCGTTTTGCTGACAACTGACGTTCCGGCGCGTGGCGGCGCGGGAGCGGAAGCCCTAAGGCAGGTGACCGGCCCAAAGAAACCTGTTCATGCAGTAATCGAGATCTTGAAGCAATCTGGGCTCGACGAACTGCGGGCATACTGTGAAGGGAAGTACCCCAGCCCCTAAATGGGCCCCAACCGGGCCCGACTTTGTAGCCTCTCACCGTCTTGGGCAAGCTCACTGTGTTGGTGCCGTCGGTGATGTCGTGGAAGGTGGCACCCTCAGCGCGCTGTAGTTGAAGGTGGTGAGGTATTCGCGTGCCGTCGTCGGGGGGACGGCCTTGTCGTAGGCCACAGCGAACTTACCGGCTCCCAGGCCCTGGACCACGAAGTCGTTCCCGGTGCTGTTGAGGGCGAGCCCCGTAGCCACCGGCACCGACCAATGTGCTCCGCCGTCGGAGCTCCAGCTCACGACGAGGCCACGGTTGTCCACCCACGCGGCATAGATGGACCCGGTCGAGTCCTGCGAGAGACTGACGTTGGCGGCGCCGCCGCTCGAGACCTTCGTCTCGTCGGAGATTTGGACCGGGGCACCGAAGGTGCCCGTGGCCACGTCGAACCGGCGGAACACCAGCGACAGCTGCGTACCCTTGGCCAGACCGGGCCCCTCCTGGTCCAGCTCGCCGATGCCGCTCGGGCCACTGGCGAGGGTGGGGGATCCGGCTGCGCAGGCCAGCAGTTTGAAGCCGCGGCTGGGCCAGGTGGCGCTGTCGTTGAGAGCGCCGGCCGAGCCCGCCTGGACCAGGCTGCCGGTGGCCGAGCCCCAGCCCACAGTGGTCAGCGATGTGGGACAGCTGGGGTCGTCACCGCCGAGAGCGATGCCCACGACCACGTCGTCGCCGGCAGGTGACGCCACGGGCTGGGCGGCAAGTTGGCCGCTATTGCTGTTGGCGCTCTGGCCAAAACCGCCCGTCGGGTCGGGGTCGGCCGGAGTTACGGGCGCCGGGGTCGCCAGGGTGAAGTCGGAGAACGCACTTTGGTATGTGTCGTTCTCGAACACCCCGATCGCCGTCGGGCTCAGAGCCACGGCGCCGGCTTCGGGTGGCACGCCGGCAGCCAGGAACACGCCGCCGTCCTGTATGCCCTCCCCTGGTTGACCGAAGGCGGTGCCGCCGGGAGCAGAGGCCCAGGCGACGTCCCCGGCCGAGCCTGTGTAGCCGGGCGGGTCGACCTTGGGGACCTCGGAGGCGACCACGCCCACGACAGCGGCGAGGACGACCACCTGACCGCTGCCGGGCATGATGACGATGCGCGGGTCCGAGTACTGTGGCGGGCCGCCGGCACCAATGGTGCCATCGGTCAGACGGTCGGGGTCGCCCGTGGCGTTGCAAAGGCTGGTGGTCACGACCACGCAAAGGTCGATGGCATCGCCACTGTCGGTCGCCCAGGCGACATAGGTTGTGCCCGTCGTCGGGTCGGCGGCCGTGACTGGGAGGCTACCTCCGGTGCCCAGGGGGACGGTCGTCGGTCCGTTCGGCGCTGTCCCAGCGCCTTGCTCCGCTGCGGTCACCACGGTCTGGGCCCGGGCCGCCAGCGCCGCGACCAAGCCTGCTGGCCTGCCCGTGGCGGCCGAGTCATATACGCAGTCCTCAAGCAGGTCTGCGTTCGTGACGCCCGCCTTGCGGCAGGTGCTCTTGATGTCCGCCAACCGTCCCTCCGGGAGCGAGGCGAGGTCGTAGCCGCTGTCCGGGAAGTTCTTGAGTATGTAAGAGCTTGTGCTCTTGCCTCGGGGATAGGTGAACAACGACTCCCGCGGCGTGATCTGCCAACTGGGGCCGAACTCCCGGTAGAGCGTCGGGGGGGGCGAAGTCGCATTGGTGTTCACGACGTATTGCTTCCCGTTGCCACCGATGAGGACTTCGTCGCCGTCGGGGATGCCATGGGCACCTTCAGGTTTCGCCACCGCCGTCAACAGGCCCTTCAGCTTGCCGGCGAGGTCGGCAGCGGCGGTGAAGACGACGTAGCCTCCTATCCCGGCAGCGTAGATAACGGCCTTGCTCCCGTCCGGCCACTTCACGACCACGTCGCCCACAGGGTCGTAATAAAGCTCGCCGCCGCCGCGGAGGTGGTCGGCCGCCCCGTTGAGCTGTAAGGGGTGGCCGTCGACAAGTATGCCCAGGGCCAACCCGGGGTCGACCTCAACACGCGTGCCGGCGACGAGCATGGCGACGGCGGTGTCAAAGGACACCTCGTCGGAGAGCGCCAGCTGCGGTTGCTGGCGGACCTGGATGTCGAGGCTGCCGTCGTCGGAGCGCACCAGGGTGAACTCTCCGGCCCCCTGGAAGTCGTAGTGAAAGCCGTTGAGGGTCACGAGGTGTGGGTCGCCCCAGGTGAGGCCGCTCGATGCCCCCCCGCCGCCCTCTGCGCAGCCCATGGCAAAAGTCCGGATCTGCGCCTGCTTGGTCGTCGTAGTAGTGGTCGTAGTGGGGACCAGGATCCGGGCTGCGTAGCCCTGGAACGCAGCGGCCGCCCGATCGTCAGCGGCGCTCAGTGGACCGGGACCGAGCACGTCCTGCAGATCCAGCGAGGTCGGAGTGGCACGAAGTATGGCCTGCTTCAACGCTGTCGTGTCGAGCAGAAGGGCCTTCAGGGCCTTGACTTCGGCGTTGGCCTGGGGCCGCAGCGCCCCGGCGGCGACGCCAAGCAAGTGCGTGACCACCGACGGCAGCCCGTGGCGAGCGACCTGGGCCTGCCCGGCGCGGAACTGTTGCGGGGTGATGGCCAAAGCCAGCCGATCGGCCACAAAATTGCTCTCGACAGCGGCGTCGAGCCGGGGGAGCCCCTTCAGCACGGTGGACGCCTCGAGGGCGTACTTGGCTGAGGCATCTGCCTGGCGCTGCAGCCAGAGCTGGTCGCCGGCGGCCGCCGCCGATCCGGCTCGGTCCAGCGATGTGCGGTAGGCGACCACGACCTCGGCAAAGCGGACCTCCGTGGCGAACAGCCGGTTCAGGGACTTGAACGCTCCCGCAAGGCCCGGGGCCGGCGCCTCGACTACCGGGACAGAGGCGAACACAGGAGTGAACATGGCCTCGAAGTCCGGTGCTGCGGGGTCCTTGGCCCCGAGATCGAACGCGTTGGTCGCCGCCTTGTACGCAGCAAGAGCGAACCCATAACCCGCGACCTCGCCCGCGGTCCCTGCCGCCTCGCCGAGGCCGCTGAGATGCTCCGCGCCGGCCGCATCCCCGACGACCCCCAGCGACTTCGCCCCGGTCTTAGCCGCGGCGGATGCCAACTCAAGGCCCTGGCCCAGCTCGTGGGCCCACTCGCCCAGCTCTGCGGGCAACCCACCGGCGCCTTCGCACTGCGCTGACCGTACGACCGCGCCCGTCCGGGCCGCGGCTCCAGGTGCTGGTGCCGGGCTCGCCCCGGCGGGTGTCGGTGTGGCCAGAACGCTCACCGGGAGGGGCACGGAGGCAACCAGTGCGCTCAGCACCGCCCGCTGGAAGCGCCTCCGCCATGGTCTGGGTGCCGCCGCTGATTTGTGCACTACGACCTGCCGCCAAAGCCGAGCCTTACCAGCCGGAACATGACATACATCGTGCGAGCATATAGGTACCAGCAGCGCCTACAGCTCTTTGCGGGACAGGTCCTCGCGGTTTTCTCACCTTGGGTGTAGGCGGCAGTAGGTACCTGAAAAAGGCCTAGAGCGGCGGCCCCATCTGAACGACTGTCCTTGTTTAGTTCAGCCGTTGCTTCCTAGACGAACTCGAGCTCCTGGTTACAGTAAGAGCCCGGCCACAATGGGGTCGATGGGACCTCCGATCCTTCTGACCGTAGACGATGACCCTGACGTTTCACGGGCCATCGCCCGGGACCTGCGCCAACGTTACGGAGAGGATTACAGGATCCGCCGCGCCGAGTCGGGGACGGCCGCGCTCGACGCCCTGAAGGAACTGAAGCTCAGAGACGAGAGGGTCGGCCTAATGCTCGCCGACCACCGGATGCCGGAGATGACAGGTGTGGAGTTCCTGGAGCAGGCGCGCCGGTTGTACCCCAAGGCCCGCCGCGTGCTGCTCACAGCCTACGCGGACACCGAGGCCGCCATTGCCGCCATCAACGAAGCTGACGTTCATTACTACATGCTGAAGCCCTGGGACCCGCCGCAGGAGAAGCTTTACCCGGTCCTTGACGACCTCCTCGAGGACTGGAAGATGCAGGACCGGATGAAGGCGGAGGACAGCATTCGGGTCGTCGGCCACCGCTGGTCGGCCCCCTCGCATAAGGTCAAGGACTTCCTCGCCCGCAACCAGGTCCCTTTCAGGTGGTTCGAGCTCGACCGTGACGCTGAGGCCGCCTCGCTCCTCGCCGCCAATGGCGGCGATGCCGATCACCTGCCCCTGGTCATCGCGGGTTCTGGCGAGGCGTTGCAGGGCCCCTCGCCGGCCGAAGTGGCGGCACTGCTCGGGTTGGCTTCAACGCCATTGCTCCCCTTTTACGACCTGATCGTCGTCGGCGCCGGGCCGGCTGGCCTGGGTGCCGCAGTGTACGGGGCCTCAGAAGGCTTGAACACCGTGATGGTCGAGCGCGAGGCCATCGGCGGCCAGGCCGGTCAAAGCTCGAGGATCGAGAACTACCTCGGTTTCCCCTCGGGCATCCAGGGCGGGGATCTGGCCAGGAGGGCCAGCACGCAGGCTCGACGGTTCGGCGCTGAGATGCTGCTCACCTCGGAGGTCCTCGGCCTCCGGGCGTGCGGCTCGGCCCGCGTAGTGGGGCTGGCTGGGGGCGTTCAACTGTCCGCCCACGCCGTCATCCTGACCACCGGTGTGGCGTACCGCCGTCTTCGGGTTCCCGGCGCCGACGCTTTCAACGGCAGCGGCATCTACTATGGCGCCGCCGCGACCGAGGCACAGTCATGCCGGGACGAGGACGTCTACATCGTGGGAGGAGCCAATTCGGCTGGCCAGGCGGCCGTTTTCTTCTCCCGGACGGCCCGGAGCGTCACGCTCCTCGTGCGTGGGGACGCCCTGGAACGCTCGATGTCGCACTACCTCATCCAACAGATCGGTGAGCTCCCCAATATCCGAGTGCGGACACGGTGCGAGGTGGTCGGGGCGAGCGGGAGCGACCACCTGGAGCGCATAACAATAGCGGACCGAGGTGCCGGCACCGAGGAGGAGGCGGGGACGTCTTGGCTGTTCGTGTTCATTGGCGCCGCCCCCTGCACCGATTGGCTAGGGAAGGAGATCATTCGGGACGAGAACGGCTTCGTGCTCACCGGGCCTGACCTTCTGGTCGACGGCCAGCCTCCTGGCGACTGGCCGCTCGAACGGCACCCGTATTTCCTCGAGGCCAGCGTCCCCGGTGTCTTTGCCGCTGGAGACGTACGGGGCCAGTCCGTGAAGAGGGTCGCCTCTGCGGTGGGAGAGGGCGCCATGGCGGTGACGTTCGTGCATAGGTACCTGGAGCTGCTATGACCGAGACCGGCACCGGTACGAGCCAAAATGGGCTAAAGGACGAGCTGCGCGACTGCTTCCTTTTCGAGAACCTGACCGAGGGGCAACTCGACTGGCTCGTCGCGCACGGCACAACCGAGACCCACGAAGCGGGCCGGGTCGTCTACACCCAGGGTGCTTCGGCGGAGTATTTCTACGTCCTGTTGAACGGGGAGGTACAGCTGGTGACGCGCGTCGACGGGGCGGACGTCGTCATGAACACGGCCAGCCAGCCGGGGGCCTATGCCGGAGCGACCCGCGCCTTCATAAGCGCGTCCGCGGACCAGTCGTACACGTCCACCCTGCGGACAGTTGCGCGCTCGAGACTTTTCAAATTGCGGGCCGAGGAGTATGCCTACCTTTTGAAGACGTGGTTCCCCATGGCCGTCCACCTCCTGGACGGCTTGTTCCTCGGTATGACCAACACCGAGGCGCTCGTCGGCCAAAGGGAGAAGTTGATCGCCCTCGGGTCCCTCTCCGCCGGGCTCGCGCATGAGCTCAACAACCCGGCCGCTGCCGAGGTACGAGCAGCGGAGACGCTCAGTACGCGGCTCCAGGACGGTCGCCGCGTGCTGGTAAAGCTGGCCCCGAGGCTGAACGAGGGCAGACTGTCCGAGATGCTCGACCTGCTCGTCGAGGCGACCGGGCACGCCCAGGGCTCTCAGCAGTTGTCGCCCCTCGAGGCCGGGGACCTCGAGGACCAGCTGAGGCAGCAGCTCGAGGCCGCTGGGGTCGAGGAGGCCTGGGCCGTCGCCCCCTCGTTGGTCTCGGCCGGCCTGGACGATGCCTGGCTTCGCCGCGTCATCTCCACGACCGGGGACGCTGCGCCCGACGCGGTCCGTTGGCTTGCAACAGCGCTCGACATCGAGAACCTCGTAAGGGAAATACGAAGCTCCGCCGGTCGGATTTCCGAGCTCGTAGCCGCGATGAAGGACTACAGCCACCTCGACAGGTCGAAGTTCGACAAGGTAGACGTCCACGACGGCCTTGAAAGCACCCTGGTGATCTTTGGCCACAAGCTCAAAAGAGGCGTAAAGCTGGCTCGTGACTACGACCGCTCCTTGCCGAAGATCTGTGCGCAAGCGGGCGAGCTCAACCAGGTATGGACCAACGTCATCGACAACGCGATCGATGCCATGGGCGGGGAGGGCACCTTGACCATCCGTACGAGCCGCGAGCGCGAATGTGTGGCTGTCGAGATTGCCGACACGGGGCCGGGGATAGCGCCTGAGGTGCAACGGCGCATATTCGAGCCGTTCTTCACTACCAAGGGCGTGGGCCAGGGTACCGGGCTTGGCTTGGACATCAGCTACCGCATAGTCGTGCGCCGCCACCATGGCGACATCCGTGTGCAATCCGAACCGGGCGACACGCGCCTTGTGGTGCTTTTGCCTATAGAACAGCCGGCCTCGGATTAGACGGCGACAATGGCGGGGAACGAGCCGCCGCCGGTGCCCCCTGCGTGGAGGTAGGTGGGGCAAGCTTGACCGAACCTGGATATTGCTAGGGCTTCTATTACTCCTATGTGTTGACTAGGCTCTGGCAGTGGAGCCTTAGGCCGTTTGGGAACGGCGGACCGATGGAGGAGGAAAAGACATGGCAATCGGTTCGATAGGCCTGTTACACCCCGGTGAAATGGGTGCAGCAGTCGGCGGCGAACTGGTCAGGGCCGGTCACCGAGTCATCTGGGCATCCAGGGGCCGCCGTCCCCCGTCACGAACTAGGGCCGAGGCCGCGGGGCTGGTCGACGTCGAGACTATCGACGCCTTGGTGCAAGCGTCCGACGTCATTATTTCGTTGTGCCCGCCGCATGCGGCCCTGGATGTGGCCAAAGGGGTCTCGCCGTTCAGGGGCATCTACCTTGACGCCAACGCCATCTCGCCCGCTACCGCGCGCCAAGTAGCAGACATTGTCGAGCACGCGGGCGGCGAATACGTGGACGGCTGCGTCATCGGCTCGCCGCCGACACGGGACCGGGCCACCCGCTTGTACCTGGCCGGTAAGGGGGGACCGACGGTGCTGGACTTCTTCGCGGGGACGTCGGTCCAAGCCGCAGTCGTCTCAAGTGACCCGGTGGCCGCGTCCGCGCTCAAGATGAGCTATGCCGCTTGGTCGAAAGGCTCAGCGGCCCTGCTCCTAGCCGTTCGTGCCCTTGCCGCGGCGGAGGGGGTGCTGGAGCCTCTGCTGGCCGCCTGGCAGGCGTCCGAGCTCGATCTGGGCCCCCGCAGCCTGCAGGCGGGAGAGTGGGCGGCCAAAAAGGGTTGGCGTTGGGCCGGGGAGATGGACGAAGTGGCGGCTACGTTCCGCTCGGCGGGACTACCCGATGGCTTCCACCGCGCCGCCGCCGAGATGTTCGCCCGGGCCTCCGGCGAGGCAGGGGTGCCAGCCGACGACACCCTACCGCCGCTGTCTACCGAAGGCTCCTAGGCCGTTGAGCACGCGGCAAGGCGGCGGTGCCGGCATGTTCTCCGCATTGCACAACCGCAATTATCGCAAGTACTTCACCGCCCAGGTCGTCTCGCTTATCGGCTCATGGATGCAGTTGATCGCACTGCCCTGGCTCGTGTACGACCGGACCCGTTCAGGCACCGCACTGGGGCTCATAGTTGCGGTTGAATCGCTGCCCGTGCTTGTCCTGTCCCCATACGGAGGGCTCGTCGTAGACCGCACGGACAAGCGGCGCCTCCTTATGGCCACCCAGGGCGTGCAGGGCGCTTGCGCGCTGGTCCTGGGTGCCTTAACGGTCACCGGCACAGTGAAAATCTGGACGATCGTCGCCATCGCCTTGGTCTCGGGAGTGGCCAGCGCGTTCGACAGCCCGGCCCGTCAGGCAATCGTTCTTGAGCTCGTTGGCAAGAGCGAGCTTCGCAATGCAGTCTCGCTCAACTCGATAACCATAAACATCGCACGGGCCGTCGGGCCGGCCTTGGCCGCCGGAGTCATCGCCGCGCTGGGCATTGGCGAATGCTTCTTGGTCAACTCCGCCTCGTTCGCCGTCGTGATCGTGGCCTTGGCGAGGTTGGACCGGGCCGCCATGAGCCCGAGCACTCGCCAGCGGCGTCAGGCCGGCCAGCTCCGCTCCGGCTTGGCCTACGTGGCCGGCAACCCCGAGCTCCGGACGCCACTGTTGATGATGGCCTTGATAGGGACCATCGCCTACGAGTACCCGGTCTCGCTCGCCATCCTCGCTCGGCAGAGCTTCCACGGGGGCGCTTCTACTTACAGTCTTCTCACTAGCGGCCTAGGTGCTGGGGCGGTCCTGGGGGGGCTGTGGGTGGCGAGCCGTGGCCGTACCGGACTGCGGGCGTGCGCCATTGCTACCGGAGAGTACGCGGTAATGACCCTCGCCGTGGCCTTCGCTCCGAACGTACCGGTTGCCGTCGTTGCCCTGTTTGCATCCGGTCTTGGCTACATAGCCTTCAACTCGATGGGCAACGCCACCCTCCAGTTAGCGTCTGAGCCGGAAATGCGAGGACGGGTGATGGGGCTATGGTCGGTCTCCTTCCAGGGGTCAACGCTGGTCGGCAGCCCGATCATCGGCTTCGTCGGCGAGCACGCTGGCGCCCGGTGGCCTCTGGTGTTGGCAGGCGCATCGGCGCTAGCAGCCAGCGGCGTCGCCATAACGACCATCGTGGCCCAGAGGTCAGCCAGCGCCCGGCCATGGGCGGAACCCGGCTCCTCCGCCTTGGCGGAAGAGGCCGGAGCGGCGTGAAAGTCCGCTACGTGGCGCCCGGTGCGCCGCCCCAGGACAACAGTCAGGACAGGAGAAGGACTATGCCCACAGCGTACGTGTACACCCAGCATGGTGGCCCCGAGCACGAGATGTTCGTCGAGGTGGAAAAGCCCCTCCCCGGCCCGGGGGAAATCTGCGTGGCTGTCCATGCGGCCGGGGTAAACCCCGCCGACTGGAAACGGCGCGCCGGCATGACCCGTGGTGGCGCCCTGGACCACCCGGTAGGCCTGGGGCGTGAGGTCTCCGGGACCGTCGAGGCACTGGGTGATGGCGTGACCGGTTTCGCTCCGGGCGACGAAGTCCTCGCTCAGGTGGCCGACGGCCCTCGAGGAGGCTTCGCTACGTATGCCTTAGTGGCTGCCAGCTGGACTGCGCCCAAGCCAGCTGGAGTTTCATTTACCGACGCCGCCGCGCTACCGATCGCCGCGGCTACCGCCTACGACGGAATTAACCAGCTCGACCTCCACTCCGGCGCCACCCTGCTGGTGATCGGCGCCGGCGGAGGGGTAGGCATCGCTGCTTGCCAGTTCGCCCACAATCGTGGGGCCCGGGTCATCGGTGTCGCCAGCGCCGCTAAGAGGGAGCTCGTGGAAGCTGTCGGCGCCGTTCACGTCCCCTCCGGCGATAACGCCATGACCGACGCCCGATCCCTGGCCCCTAACGGTGTGGACGGGCTTTTCGACCTCGTCGGTGGGACGGCGTTGCTCGGCCTGGGCACGTTGGTTGACGACGGGTCAAGGATCGTCACCGCCGCCGACGAGGCCACTGCCGTGGCTCTCGGTGGCGCCCGGGTGCGCAGAGAGCGGACTCGCAGCGTGCTCGAGGCCATCGTCGATATGGTCGACGCCGGGACTTTCTCGCCTTATGTAACGGAAGTCTTCCCTCTGGCCAGGGCGCGCCATGCCCTTGGGCTGGTCGAAGCCGGGCACGCCAAGGGCAAGCTTGTGCTCCAGGTAGCTTGACTACCGGCTAAAGACCGGGGCGGTTACGCGCCCGGATCTCGACCGGGGAGCCCGGCGTGCCGCTGGGCGGCGGCGGCGAACTGCGCAGGCCAACCGAGGTTGCCAGCAGCGGCAGCGTGTTCAGCCCAAACGCAACGCGTACCTGACGGTCATCAAACGTCATACCGGTAGCACCCCCACCAAGTGCGCATGCCGCCAAGGACAACCTACCGGCGCGGATGCCAGCCTCCAACAAAGCGAGCCTGTAGGCGCGCCCACCGACCTTGTCGGCCGGAAGAGGGGCGCTGGCAACATGGAAGCCGGTCCACGAGGCATCCCCCGCCCGTTGCTGGCCCAAGCACAGTTCGGCAGAAAGAAGACGAGGCGGGCCAGCCACGGCTTGTCGCTCCAACCCAGGGCCCGGGGTGAAGCGGTAGGTACCCGGCTCGAAACCGTCGACATCGTGAACGTTGACGACCATGCTAATCAGCGAGCCGGAAGGGCAAACGTCGAACCGGGCTGGGCGCGCCGACACCGCCAACACCCACGTCAGTAGTGCTCCCGGGGCCGGGCCGTAACCGAACGAGCGCAGCGAACCACGCCGCAGGACCACGTCCTCGACCCGGTCTTGGGCCCCCAGCCTCGGTTGTGGGAGGGGCGAGCTAAAGCGACCGACCTGTTCCGGGACCTCCCGAGCCAGCGCCTGAGCGCCTTGGCGCCACTCGCTGAGGTCCGGCCCCATCAGGTTGCCCGCCAATTGGAAGGCATCCACCTGCGGCATCGCCAGCGGCCGCGAACTAACGGGCATCGAAGGCTCCGCGGGCCCCAGTTCCGACGCCGACGACCACAACCGCCCGGGCGGGCCTAGGCGGACGACTACCAGCGGGACCTCGTCGACGCTCTCACAGCCGATGACCTCGCTCACATCAGCGTCGGCAAACGAAGTCACGAGCCCAGCGTCGAGACCGTGAGCGTCCGAGACGGCCAGGATGTTGGCGAGGACCGTCCCGGCGTCCCACCACAGGTGGCGCCAGCCTCGGGCACCGTACCTCCAGCAGGTCCGTAGTGGCACGCCGCTAAGGACGACCGTTATGCCTCCGTCGTCGTCGCCGTTCCGCCGGCGCCGCGGGCGGACCAAGGCGAGCTCGTGGCCGAGGGGGTCATAGTGGTACACGCCTCCCAAGGCATCGCTTATCACGTACATCTCCACCGGGTGGAGGTTGCCCGCCGACATAGCCGACCGGAACCAAACGTCCTCTCCTTCAGGCGTCCTCATGACCCGGACAACGCCATCGGCAAGGAACAGCAGGGTGCCGAGCAAAGCAAGATCCAAGGGTGCCGCTCGGCCCTTGACCCCCGACAGCACTTCGACGGCGGAAAGCTCCGAGGCCACCAGGGCTCGGGGGAGAAGTTGCACCGGCGCCGCTGGGTAAGTCTTGAAGGTTTGCGGACGATTCAACTCGGGCGCGCTCCTGGCACCATTCGTCAAGCCGCCGGCGATACGTCAGACAGACGCGCCGGGGACCGGGGCACAATGCCCCGGTCCATGCGTAAGGGCAACTGCCCTTAGACGGCTACAAGCCGGTTGTCCACAATGTCTTCGAACCCGGCATCAGGAGCGATCAAGTCCCACGAGACCATCCAGTCGTACGTCCGCCGGAAGTCCTGCTCGGGGTACGGCGTGGGGTCAACAAACCTAAGGCGACCGAGCTGGAAGTCCTCCGGCTTCAGCTCGACGATCTCCTTCGGCACCTCCTCGATGAAATAGTGGAGATAGGGCCGGATGTCCTTGTGGATATCGGCGACCGCCTTGGTAACCGCTCGGTTGATGGCGGCAAAGGTCTCCTCATCAAGGTCGGGCCCGGCTATCTCCGACCCGATGTAATGAGCTTCGGCGATTATCTTGTAGCCCAGCTTTGTGGCCACAGTGATCCAGGGCTCCATGACGGCGACGGCGTCCACGACGCCATCGCGCAGCGCCAGCAAGCGGTTGCCGTGCTTGATCCCGACGACCTTGATCTCATTACGAGGCAGGAACCCTTCCAGGGTCTGGATAACTAGATAGTGCGACCCATGGTGGAAGTGAACCCCGACGGGGATGTTCGCCAAGTCCTGCGGTGTATTGACCGGGGAGTCCGGCCGGACGATTATGGCTTGACTGGCCACTGCGGCCCGCCGGGAGGCGATGCGGCCTTGGCGCTGGCTGTCGTGAGAACGCCTCACTTGGCCCCACTCGCAGGCCCGGTACATGTCGGACTGTCCTGTCTCGAACGCGGTCAGCACCGAGAACGGGCTGGCGCTGCGATGGTCCTCCACCAGCTCAAACGAGCTCCCGGTTACCCCCCAGTCCGACTGGCGACGTATCAGGTTTAAGTCGAGGCCCTCGTCGATGAAATAGCCTTTTTCCTCAGCCACATGGTACGGGAGCGAGAACACCGCTCCGCTGGCTTCAATGTTCAGTTTCGTCTTGGTAGTCAACTCTGCATCTCCTCTGTAGTGTAGGTGGTCCAGGTCTGATCAGCACCGGCTCCAAAACCCGCCCCGTTCGTCTGTGGGGTTCTTAGGAAGGCGGGGTGAAACCCTTTATGGCGCCGTACTCCGACTGAAGCTTGGTGTAGAAGCCGTTATCGATAACAGTGTTCAAGTAGGACGTGTTGACAAACCCACTGGCGTCATGGCCGATCTCCGCGCCTTCCGCCGCCGGTATATACGGCAGGACGTCAGCCTTGAGGTAATCGGACGGGCACGCGGTGAGCGGCTGAGTAGCGGGCGGCAGGTACGTCTCGTAACCCTTCACGACCTCGGCCTTGTCGGCGGGGACGGAGAGGTTGAGGTTCAAGAAATTGGCCAGTACCGGTAAGGCGGCTTTCTCGTTGGTGACATAGGAATAAAAGCCCTCGATGGTGCCCTCGAGGTAGGCGACGATGGTGTTGGCGTTGCCCTTGGCCCACTGGCTGTTCACGACGTCGGGGGATGGCGGTATGGGTGCCAACCCCAGGAAGTGCAGGTGCGGATCGGTCTGGGCACTGGCCCACACGGGGTAGGAAAGCCCTCCGGCAGCGATGCTCCCTGACTCCAGCGCCGCCAGGATGTCCGGCACCGACCCGAGGGGTACGAACTTGACCTGGGAAGGGTTTACTCCGTTCTTCTCCAGCCACACCTCCTCGGCCAGCTCGTGTCCACTGCCAAGGGCGGTCGTCCCGATGGACTTGCCGATCAGGTCCTTGACCGATGTGATACTGCTGGCCGCGAACATGTGGAACGCCAGGTTGAGCACCGTGCACCCGATGACTTGGACCGGGAAACCTTTAGAGTACAGAGCCGCCGTCTGCAGTTGGCCGACCCCGTCTATCCTTACGGCTCCGGCCGTGAACTCGCTCAGCACCGTCCCCGAGTCAGAAACCGGGGTGGCCACTGTCAACCCGTACCTTTTATAAAAGCCGGCGGCTGCGGCATAGACCTCTGGCCCCTCGGCAGCCGATGCTGCCGGCGTCGGCACTGTCAGTGACGTCGTCTCCGGCGCCGCAGTTGCGTTGGGCGAAAGGGCTGAGGCCCCCGCGGTGGAGCTGAAGACCAGCACGGAGGCGACTACGGTGGCCGGCACTGCCGACCTCGCTTTGACCCGCCCCAACCATGGCCGGTGGCGGCTGCTCCTATAAGGCATCGTTGACTGTTATCCCTTTCTCGCATATGCAACGTCGAGCGTTGCACCTGACAGCTCGGGCTCGAGCGCCTGTTCGGTTGTTGTAGCAGCGTCATGCCTGACGGCAAGGCTGGGATTGTCATGGCCGCCTCCCGCTCCCAGCGGGCTGGCGGCGCTCTGAGGGCCGGCATCTGCGCGGCGAAGAGCGGCATAAATGTCGTGGGAAATTTCCCCTAGCAGGGCGCCGTGCTGGAACTCTTCCGTCCGAGGATGGGGAACGTCCACTGTGAACTGTGAGAGGGCACGACCGGGAGAGGACCCCATAAGGATAACCCGCGAACCCAGGAAAACGGCTTCTCGGATGTCGTGGGTGACGAGGATCGCGGTCGTGTGCAAACTGGCGAACAGGTGGCTAAGGGCCCGTTGGAGGCGCTCTCGCGTAAGAGCATCGAGGGCACTGAAGGGCTCGTCGAGAAGAAGCACTGCAGGGTCTATGGCTAGAGCACGGGCGAGGTTGGCGCGTTGGCGCATCCCCCCGGACAGCTGGTGCGGGCGGTAGGCGCCGAAACCAGTTAGGCCTACGAGGTCGAGGAGCTTGTTAACCTTATCGGCTTCTTCGGCCCGGGTCGGTCGCTGTTTTGAGGCCCGCAGGCGCAGGCCGAAGGCGATATTGCGCTCCAGGCTGAACCAGGGGAACAGGGCCGGCTGTTGGAAGACGAAACCGGAGCTGACGCTGCCCGGCCCGACCTTGCGCCCCTCAATGGTGAGCTCGCCGGAGGTCGGCACCTCGAGGCCCTGGACCATCCGCAACAGGGTCGTCTTGCCACAGCCCGAGGGCCCAACGATGCTCACAATCTCGCCTGCCCGCACCGCCAGGGAAACATCATCGAGCACGGGGACGTCTCGGTTGGACACCCTGAAGCTCTTCGACACGTCCCGCACGTCGACGACTACGTGCGCTTCACTTGTCAGGTGTGCTCCGGCTCCGTTGTGGTTGGCGTTAGGGGACGTCATGCGGACGACCCCGCCTGGCCGGCGCGGTAGGTGCTGAAGTGGCGTTCGAGAAGACCGACTACCCAGCTGAGGGACAGTCCGATGAGCGCCAACAGCACGATGGCGACGTACACATTGCCGGTCTCCACGTTTTGCTCGGAAGACAGGATCAAGTAGCCGAGCCCGGCCGTGGCGCCAAAGAGATCGGCAAACACGAGCGATATCAGCCCCCGGCCGAGGGCGAGCCGGACGCCGGTCAGGACGGAGGGCACCGCCCCGGGCAGCAGAAGGTACCTGAAGGTCTCAGCTTTTGTGGCCCGAAAAGCCCGGCAGACCTCGTGGAGGCCAGGGTCGACACTCTGTATCCCCGTGCGCGTGTTCATGGCCAAGGGGAAGAAAGAGGCAACGACTACCACTACGACCTTGGCTTTCATGCCGATACCGAGTGACAGGATAAGCAGCGGTGCGAGCGCGATGACCGGCACCGTGTAAAGGATGGTGACCCAGGGGTTGAGGAACTCGGAAAGCCTCTTACCGGTCCCGAGGCGGGCCCCGGCGGCAATACCTATCACCAGGGCGATGGCGAACCCTAAGCCGAACTCTTCCATGCTCACCCGGAGGTCGGTCCACAAGAGCCCGTCGGCAGCCAGGGCACGGCCGTCTTGCAGGACGGTCCAGGGCCCCACCACGACCAAGCTGCTCGGGTGCATGACGGTCACGAACAGCTGCCAAAGCCCAATTCCGACTGCGACCGAGACGGCGGCACGCCAACGCCGGGGGACGGCCAACCACCGCACCGCAGCGAGGGCAACTTTGGTGCCAGACCCTGAGCTCGGCGCTTCCTGCGGGGACTCTGAACCGAAGCTGTCAAAGGTGTCACTACCGACGAGTTTGCGTGCCCCCGTCGTCATGACCACCTAAATACAGTAACACAATGGATCCGATGGGACAAGTCAAGATTCGGAGGCCCAAAACTAGACGTGTAGGCATGCCTCAGGGGCCAGGGCCCTTCCCCTGCTCCAGGATCCAGGGTGGCAAGCCGCGCTTCCGCCAAGCAAGGTGCAAGGTCAGGAACCATGCTCTGAGCAGCGGCTACGCCCGTCCCAAGATCATCGGCACGGCCACGGTGCTCCCCGACCGATCGTGCGGATGCTGGCCACTTTGCCCCGCCTAATCAGCCGCGAGCCCCGGGGGGTCTTGCTCGTCACGCTGGCGACCCTGTTGCATTGGCACCTGGACCGGCGCACCTCTCGTCCGCTTCGCTCGCCGTCCCCACTTTGTGACCCTTTTGCAACGCGCCCCGAATCGGTGGATCTGGTTAGACGGCTGGAGCTCGGGACGGCGGGTGGGGCGATGGGAGAACACGCGCAGCAGGTGACCCTCCGGGGTCGTCCAGGCCGTGCCGCTACTGTCCGAGACGGGCGCTTCTGCGGTAGCGCAGGCCCGGGCCAAGGCCAGGGCGACGACCCGAGCGTGGCCCGGCTTTGGACAAGGAGGCGGCGCCCTCCCGTAGGGTTGGTGTTGCCTTTGCCGGCATCGGCGGTTCCGTGCCCAAGGCCGAGGCTCTGCTCCAGGAGGCCGACGAGGCCATCTAGCATGTAAGCGCAAGGGCGGCGCAAGTCATCAGGTCACGTCGAAGCTTTGGGCCGTTGGGACATCCAATCTCAAGGTTTGCTCACGCCAGGCGCCCGCGTACCGCCCGCCCGCCAGGCCGCCCGCAGCGTCGATCTAAAGCGATTGGTGCCCGAGCGACCCATGGATGCTCACATCGTTTATGCCAACTAAACAGACACGCTCGGAGGGACCACGACGGAGACGCCAGCCCCCGTCCTTGGAGATAAGGAGGGCGGATTCAACTGGCCAGCGCAGAAAGTGAGCCAGCTTCTTCCATGGTTTCACAGAATCAAACGTCCTGCGTGGCCGATCGCGGATGCTGGCCGCAGGTTCGGCCGGCGACGTCGCCTGTGACGTCGAAGCGCCTTGAGCCAGCGTTGGACCAGCTGGAACCGGAACGCGTCGACCGCCCTGACGGTCCCGCGCTGTGTGGCCGAAATAGGAACTCAAAAAGCTAATCGTCCAGACTACGAACCACCACGCCTGCTGGTCCGGAAGTATCAGCGAAAGAAAAGAGCGGGTGGTTGCTCTCGCTTAGGTTCAAAAGTTACCGAAGTGGTAGTCCACCGTATGTGTGGCCTCTTAATCGAGGGATGGTGGTACTTATGCCGTGCAAACAACGTCCCCCCGTTGCGACCGAGGCTGAGGCAGGTATTTTCGCTCCAAGAGGGTTTGTCTACAACCTTGTCGTTAGCGATAGCCCAGGAGGTAGAGTGGTCCTAACGCTCCGACCTGAGGAGGCCGGCATGAACTCCAGGAGTGCGCCGTGGGCTCGATGTCCTTTGTTGCCCACGGCCCGACCGATGACAAGAGCCATCGTGTGTGCCTGGGTCCCATTTCTCGTAGGAGTCCGGTTTATGCGGTATAGCCAGTACCCCAGTGGTGCGTTGTGAATATCAAAGAAGCCCTAAACATGCTCCAGCACGATGTGGAGGTGGACACCAGGACGGCGGCCCTGGTTCACGGCGTCGAGCTGCTCCTCGGTGGCGCAGAAGGATTGGGTTATTCGGACGACGACCGCAGTGACCTTCGGACGACAATCCTCCAGCTTCTTGGTGTCCGCTGGGTCCAAGCCCGCCAGGAGGCGGACGACCGACTACTGGAAGCGGCTGAAAGCCCGACAGGGACAACGATGTGCCCTGAGGCTCCACAGGGCCCTTCCCTTTCGCCCGCTGAGCGGCGTAGGGCTTTCTATGTCGTACCTATCCCTGACGTTCCTGAGGCGTGTAACGGGGACAACGAGGCACCCGGTCGACGCAGCGAAAGCTCTGCAAACCGTAGGGCTCATGGCGTTGGTCTGCTGGGAATGCTTAGCTAACCCGGATTTCCCAGCCTTAACAGGCGCGATCAGTGCATCGTTCCACCTGAAACGCCCAGGGCCTTCGGGGACGGGAAGGCAAGAGCCCTGACACGGTGGGCACACGAGAGCACCAATGAGTACGACGCCGATTGCGCTGACCGACAAAGGAGCCCTGATGGCCTCGGGCACCGGTGTGCTCAAGCGCCACCACTCGGGTTTAGCCCGTAGCCACGTGCGGACCGACGTTCCCGCCTTGGCTTGCGTAGACGTCGGTCTGACGGCTGATGAGTGGACGGCGGTCAGAGGCCGCCCGGTCCTCTGCCGACAGACCGGTTGTGGCGAACCCGCTGTTGACGAGCGCCAGCTCTGTCCGGAGCACGGGTGGTCGCAGCCCAACGCCCCGGCTAACATGCGCAGGAGGATCCGAGCTCGGCCACGCATGAAGCACGACTTGCCGGTCGCCGCAAAGGTGACCCGGGGGCCGGATCTGTGGCGAGAGCGAGCCGCATGCCGGGACGGCCCAGGGGGCGACTTTTTTCCCGACCTGTACCATTACCGAGGGGGTTTAGAGACCGCGGCCGCCAAGGCCATCTGTGCTACCTGCCCTGTGCGTAAGCATTGCCTCAGCGCAGGACTGAACGAGGCTTTCGGTATCTGGGGCGGGCTTACGACCGAGGAACGTCGGCATCTACCCCGCCCAGGGACCCAGCGCGTCGATTAGAACCTGAGCCCAGCAGACCTTGAAGTCTCGCGCCGACATGGAGGTAATGAAGTCGATCTTCTCCTCGGCCAACCGGGAGAAAAGCTTGCCGTCGTAGCGGCCCCGGTCGAACACGACACAGAAATGCCGTCCTGGGCCGGGTTGGCGTACCCGGCGCTGCGAGTTCCACACCTCGGCTAGGCGTGCCTTGCCCGAGTACGCCTTCATGTGCCCGTCGAGGTAACCACAAAGCTGTTGCCACCAGGCCGGTGCCCACCCAGCGCTGGGCCACCAGGGTGCCGAGCTCTACCGCCCGGCCGTAGCAGCCTGGGGGAGCTCGACTGGAGGCCCGAAGGCCCCCGTCGCGCCAGCGAAGGTCTCGTCCTCGCCCACTCGGTCGTCGGTCCCGGCGTCCTGCATGGCGGCAGCGTCGTCATTTTCGCCGTCTTCCCCTACCCAGACAAGCCCATCGGTGGGTACGCCACTATAAGTGGGGACATGACTACAGGGCGTGGTGTATGGGGTCGATAGCAAAGGAGACAGTTCCCGACAAGCAAGCCGGAGGAAGCGCCAACGTTATGGGTTTTCGAGTAGTGCAGCACAGAAGTAGGTGGGGAGTGCTCGCGGCGGTCGCTGGCGCAAGTGCCCTTTGCTGGTTGGCGCCGCCCGTGCAAGCGCAAGCTACCAACATGGCCTTGGCTGACCCGCCGTCTAACGTCCCCGCCACTCAGGCTATGAGACTCGGCTGCACCGGTGGGGCCGACTTGCGGTGCCAGAAAGCCGTCGTGCGAGCTATCGACCAAGCACGCAGTGCCGAGGGCATCGTCCCGCTTGTGCTGCCCCCCGATTACGACGCCATCAACGTCAGCC
>Ga0302320_10003311_pt1 | contig 37589 bp, 40 predicted proteins | sample Bog_T0_3_FD_202130 | JGI IMG/M metagenome (GOLD analysis project Ga0302320, IMG submission 202130) | Peat permafrost microbial communities from Stordalen Mire near Abisko, Sweden - Bog_T0_3 | ecosystem: Environmental > Terrestrial > Soil > Wetlands > Peat | place: Sweden: Abisko, Stordalen Mire... | reverse complement strand
GAGCTGAGGCTGCCAGGCTGAGCTCGACCTGCGCCGCCTTGCCTGCGCCGCCTCGACCCTTGAGCCTGCGCGCTGCCCTTCTGCCGGGAGGGGGCGGGTTGAGCGCATAGCTTGACGCCTCGAACGATGCGCCGGTAAGATCGCGCGCATGGGCGTTCAACTTCGTACTGAGCTATCGGCTCCCAAGCGTGGCGGCGGCGCGGCTTCGCGCGAGACGCTGCACATCTGCAACTACTGTGGGGCCTACTGCGTCGACGGCGGAAGGATCGACCACGGTCGCAAGTGCGAGACGCGCGGAGCGCAGCCGAGGAACGCGGGTTCGGCCGTGACGCCTCGAACTGTGCTGCGGAAGGATGACGCTCGGTCGGTCGGGTTGGCTCCGCGGCCGGATTCTGGCACGCAGCAGCGGAGGCTGGAGGGGCTGGCGAAGCGCGCGTCTCGGCCCAAGAGCGTCGTCGTCGTCGGGCGGCGGTGGTGGAACGGCGGAGGGTGGACTGTCAAGCGGGCGAAAAATAAGGATCTCGAGGTTGCCTTCGAGGCTTTCTGCAAGTGCATGGGGAAGCGTGTCGCTCGTCCCTGGAGCAAGGAGCTCGGCTACGACGTCGGCGCCTGGTATCTTCAGCATTCTGGCTCGGGGACGGTGGCGATCGAGGAGCTCAACAAGGGCGGCGGCTCTTCGAGCCCCATCACCGATCGGCGGTACACTCCCAAGGAGCTTCTGGATGTTCTCCGCTTCGCTGTCGCGGCCATCGGCGTCCGCAAGGGCTATTCGCGCAGGTGAAGCTAGGGGGCCGCGTGGCGGCCCAAGCGTAGGCTGATCGTGATTGAGCACTGCGGCCTGGGGCCTGGAGCATGGATCCATGACGACGAGGTTCGCATGAATACGCCAAAGTCTGCGAAGAAACAGGTTACTGGGGTCGGAGAGGTACGTTCGGTGGCGCATCCGAGACTGGAACGCGAAGTACCAGCGCGAGAAGAAAGAGAACGAGAAGTACCACCGTGATCGCGACAAGAAGAATGTCGGATGAAAACGTGGTAGGCTTGGGGCCATGGCCCAAGGCGTTTGTTTGCGTTGCAGAACCAAGAACCTGGTCGATGGCGCCTCGCTTGCGGGCTTCGACTGCGGCAAGTGCGGCGAGGCGCTGAGCGACGTGTCTCTGGGCGCTTCGGGGTCTGGTCATGCTGTCCGCGAGGACGAGCCGGAGCGGAGCAGCTTCTTGGACTGGGCCAGCAAGAACATCGTCGGGCTTGGCGGGTGCCTTCTGGCGATCGGTGGCGTCATGCTCGCGGTCGAGGTCGACGCGACCAACAAACGCGTGAGGCACCTGGAGGAAGACGCGCGCGGCCGTAGGCGAGAGGGCGTGCGGGTCGAGGTGCGCGAGCCTCTATGGCCCTCGGAGCTTTCGGAGGGGCCTCTGAGCTCTCGTGCTGGTCAGCTTGGGTTCGTGCCTGAGCCGGATGCGCTCCACACGCTGAAGAGTCTGGAGTAGGGCCTGGCGTCTGGCGTTTGGCGCTCGTCTTTTTCGGCATGGGCGAGAATCGCAGGCGCGCGGTTGCCCATGTAGGGGAGGTGCAAGAGAAAAGATGCGAGGCGGCGAAATCATTGAGGACGCCGTAGCCGCGCCAGGGAAAGGACCCCTCGCGGTGGGGTTGCTCTGGCGCCGCGTCGAGCTGGGAGCGGGCGACCTGGGCGTCGACCAGCTCCAGCTCGAGCTCCCGCTCGAGCTGGTCGCGCTCGCCCCCCTCGACGCCGGCCCGGCTGGGCCCGACGTGTCGACGATGGGGACCGAGGACGACGCGCCGCCGGCGCTGCGGGGCGAGGGGTTGCGCGAGGCGCTCGCGGAGGCGCGGCGGCGCGAGCTCGCCCGGCTGGGCTACCGGGCGCTCGTCGAGCGCGTCGAGGCGCTCGCCGGCGAGCGGCGGGGAGAGAGGGAGACGGAGAGGAGGGAGGCCCTCGAGCTGGAGGAGCGGGAGGCGCGGCGGCTCCTCCTGGCCACGACGGAGCACGCCGCCGCGGTCGCGACATGGCGGGCGAGGGTCGACCGCCGGAGGGGTGGGAGCGGCGAGCCGCCGCCCCGCGCCGCGTGAGGGCTTGCGCGGCTACTGCGGGTTGGCTACGGTTGCCGCATGACAATGCTCGCCTATCACAACGACCCAGCCCTCCGCGCCGCCGCCCTCGACCAGATGGAGGCGCACGCCGCAGCCGATCAGATCATGCCCGGCTACGGCTACTGGAAGGACGGCAAGGGCTGCGCCGTGGGGTGTCTGACCCATGACCCCCGGGGCGGGCACGCCACCTACCCGACCCGCTGGGGCATCCCGGAGTCGCTCGCGCGGCTGGAGGACCGGATCTTCGAGGGGCTCTTGCCCGAGGAGGCGCGGGCGTGGCCGGTCGCGTTCCTCTCGGCGATCCCGCTCGGCGCCGACCTCTCGGGGGTGACCACGCGGTTCCTGCTCGCCCTGCTCGTGGACCCCGCCCACGGCGTGGTGCGGCACACCGGCGGGGGGAGCGCGCAGCAGGCGGCCGTGATGCGCGTCGCCCGCCTCCTGGAGCAGAAGATCGGTGGGGCCGTCGTGTCGACGGGGGCGTGGCGAGAGGCGGCGGCGGAAGCGCGGGCCGCCGCCGCCACCGCCTACGCCGCCAACGCCGACGCCGCCTACGCCGCCGACGCCGACGCCGCCGACGCCGCCTACGCCGCCTACGCCGCCGCCGCCGCCGCCGCCGCCGCCGCCGCCGCCTACGCCGCCGCCGTCGCCGCCGCCGCCGCCGATGCCGTCGCCGTCGCCGCCGCCTACGCCGCCTACGCCGCCGACGCCTACGCCGCCGACGCCACCGCCCGCAGGTCTTACTACGGGTGGGCCTCGCGCGCCCTGCTCGCGCTCCTCGCAGCCGCGCCGGTGCCGGCGTGAGCGACCTCCGCGACGCCATCCGCCGCGCGGCCGGCACCGTGGGCCAGGGGTGCGGCATGCCCGGCTGCGTGGTGTGCGATGGGGCGGATCCGCCGCTCGAGGGTCGCCTCGCCGACTACGCCGCCTCGCTCGCGCCGGGCTACGGTGCGCGCCGGCTCATCGAGGAAGCGAGGGACGCGCTCGAGGAGTACAGGGGGATGAGGCAGCAGCTCGTGCGCCGGATGCTCGATGCGAAGGGGGGCGCGTCGTGAGCCGCGACGTGCGCGTCGTGCGCGTGGAGCTCGACCCGGTAGACGCCGCGGCGCTGGCCAAGCTGGTCGCCGACGTGGGGGCGGCGGCGGGCAGGCCGCTGGGGGTGACCGAGGCCGTCAGGCGGCTGGTGAGGTTGACGGGGGAGGAGAGGGAGAAGGTGGTCCGGGCGTTGGGGCGGTAGCGCGGGCGAGGTTTTCCGCGATCCTGTAGTCGGAGGTCTCGGCTTGCGGTAAGATCGGTGCCATGCCTGATTTTATCGACAGATTCCTCGTCTACATGGGGCTCGAGTCGGAGCCAAAGAACCCGCCTGGCACGCCACCGTTCGACGGGGCGAAGTTCTACGGCAACCGCCCCGCGTGGCGTCACGTAGGTGTCAGCGGCTCCGACATGAAGATCGAGTGGCGCGCTGGTGCGCCTGCGACGTTGGCGAAGGTCAACGCCATCCTCGATCGTCATGTGCCTGGTCGATCGACGCTGGCGCAAGTCGATCGTGAGCTGGAGAAGCTCGGGGCTTGGTTTGCGCCATGCACGGACGGGAAGTCTGGGCATGCCGGGAACTGGGGAGCTGGACCTGGCACGCAAGAGCGCTTCACGCTACCGATGCCGCGCGATCCTGTCCAATTTTCTGCGAATCGCCGGGCGTGGAATCGTGTTGGCGGCGACATGGTCGTGACGTGGGATCCTGGTTCTCCGGCGACCGTGGACAAGGTCAACGCGGTCCTCGACGCCCATCCTCCTGGACGTGCGACGCTTCAGCAGGTCGAGGCTGCGCTGAAGAAGCTCGGTGCACGGTTCGAGCCGTGGCCTGGGGGAGGCTCGGGTCATGCCGGGAACTGGTCTCAGTCGCCGGCCGCGGCTTCGGCTTCTCGTCCTCGTTCGATGGATGCGCCTACGCGCGTTGATCGTCCGCGCTCGAGTCCAGCGCAGGCTCCGTTCGTCAAGGCTCTTGCTCCGACGAAGGTATCGGCGAAAGCTTCGCGCGCTTCTTGCGCGAAGTGCCGAGTGGTGTTCAAGCCTGGCGAGAGGTCGGTCAGCTTCGTCGACGGGCCGAGGATGGGCGAGGAGTATCACGAGCGCTGCGCTCCGTCGGCTGGGAAGGCTCACGCCTACAGCCCGAGCGAGGACATGGAGACGGCTTTCTTCGAGGCAGGTGCGACCGGCGCGAGGGCTGCTTTCCCCAGGGTTCCGCAGAGTCGATTTTCGCATGTCGACAGCGTCTTCGCGCAGAACCCTCCTGGTCGTGCAACGCTCGAGCATGTGAAGAGAGAGCTGGCCAAGCTGGGGGCGCATTTCGTTCCCTACTCGGATGGCGCGCCGGGCGACAACGCGTACCGTCCCGAGTGGGCTACGAAGGGTGCGCTCGACAGGCTTCGCGGCTCGGTGAAGCCCGAGAACCTTCAGTCGATCTGGCAAGCGAGCTTGAGGCTTGGACCGGAGCCGCGCCGCCCGAGCTCTGGCGAGACGGGTAAGCCGTGGTCGGTCTACAACGCCTGGCATGAAGCGTTCGAGAACATCGTCAATGCGAACGGCGGCTACGGCTCCAGCGGTCGGTGACGCTGGACGGCGAGCGGGCGGTCGCGCTAGGCTTGTCTCATGGCAAGCAAGTGCACTATCTCGATCGAGAAGGCCGAAGGCGGCTACAAGTTCACGGTGACCTGCGACGGTGAGGTCAAGGCTTGCGCGGTGCGCTCGACGAAGGAGCTCGCCTTGACGGCGTGCAATCGTGAGCTGGCCGTGCAGTCTCAGATCCTGAAGAAGGCCGCCGGCCGGAAGCCGGCGGCCAAGAAGCCGACGAAGCGGAAGTAGCCGGCTTCGGCTCCTATTTGTATCCAGCGAAGAGCTCTCGCGAGGGGTCCCAGTAGAGGTCGCCGGCGTGGATCCCGCTGAAGCGGCGATTCTGGTCGGGCACGCGCCCCTGGTAGTCGATGAGCCGCTCGCCTTCGTTCGGCCAGATCTTTTCGTCCGTGGGCTCGATGGGCTTGGGCGGACGCAGCGGCTCGGCGGCGGCGTAGGCTTCGCCGAAGATCCCGTCGAGCTGGTTGGCGGGGACCTCACCCTCGGCGTCGTGCTGGTTCTTGAGCGCGAGCCTGGCGGCGCTGATCGCCTTCCCGCCGGCCACGGAGCGCTCTGCGCACCACTGGATGGTGCGCGTTGCGCCTCGGACCAGGAGGGCGCCGGCTTCGACGAGCGGCGCGATGGGCCGCGCGAGCTCGACGAGGAACTCGAGGCTTTCGGTCACGATGCCATGGCTTCCGTAATAGGCGTCGTGCCCTTCCTTGAGCGCGACCATGAGGCCGGCGTGGGCTTGCGTGATCTCGCGCGCGGAGGCCGTGAAGCGGTCGCGCTTGGGGTTCTCGTTCGGCGTGGGTGCGGTGGTGGTCATGGGGCTCTCGGGTGGCGGGTAGTGGGAAGACGGGAGCGCTTGGCGCCGTGGCGCCGTGGCTACTTCTTGTGCTTGAGGGCCTCGGCGACGACGTCGCCCAGGGTGACGCGCCGACCCTGGTGCTCAACGAACTTGGCGGCGCGGGCGCGGCAGTTTTCGCCGAAGATCTTTCCGTTCATCTTCGGCTCGTTCTTGCAGATCACGCACCTCCCGTCGGCGTGGGCTCGTGTCATGTCAGCGACGTCGCCCAGAGAGATCTGGGCGACGGCACCGATGACGGAGGTCATGACTCCCTCGAGCAAGGTCGCAAGGGTGGTTTGACCTTGCGCGGGTGCGGGCGGCTGCGTCGTGGCGCTCGCGGGGCGCGGCGGGTGTGGCGGCAGATCGACCACGACGTGAGGCTGAATGCTCTTCGGTCGCGGGCTCATTGGAGGAAGCCCACTTCTTCTTCTGGGCCTAGCTCGCTGACGAGCTTGTGGACCTCTTCGGGCAGCTCGGCCGGCTCCTCGACCTCCTGCTCCTTTTCTTGCGCCATCGGCTCGGTGTAAGCGAGTCGCTGCGAGATCTTCGCGATTGCTCGCGTGGCGCTGGCGTGAGCCGACGCCAGCGGCGTGCCTCGAAAGAGCCAGGTCAGGACGTCGATGTTCGCGTCGATGGCATCGGCGCTTGCGTCGGGGCGGTTCTCGAGCACGAGACGGCGCAGTTGCCGGATCTCCTGGAGTGAGACATGGGCGACCCGGAGAGCCACGATCGTCGGTAGCCCGGAGACCACAGCGATCAGCGTTGCGACCTGCACGATCGGCATCGCCGCGAGCGTCGGCAGGGCTACGCCTGCGGCGAGGAGGATGGCGTCGCGGACGGGCTTCTTCATGGTGCGGTGCCTTGTGCGGGCGGCGCAATGAACTCCAGGGCGGGCTTCGGTTCGGAGGGAGGCGCATCGTCCAGATCGAGAACGCGGAGCCCGCTATCTTCGATGGGCGGCGCGATGAACTCGATAGGCTGCGCCTTGATAGGCTTCTCGTCCTTGGGAGGATCTCGCTTGACGACGAGCGTGTCCTTGGGCTCTGCGACGATGATCGTGGCGGGCCTGGCGACGACGATTTCCTCGGCCGGTTCGGGCTTGGGATCAAGCCCTTCCTTCCGGGGAAGATCGAGGAAGGTGCGGGGTCGGAGCCCCATGATTCCGGGGCCCATCGGGCCCGCGGGGTCGTTCTTCTTGCCGTCGATCTTGCCGTCGAGCTCGGCGTCGAAGGCGACGGCGGCCTCCAGGTCGCTGGTCAGGCGACTGTCGACGTTCTTGGCCGGTGCGGCGGCGGTGGTGGTGGCCTGGGCAGCGGTCGCGGTCCGCGGTTGGGCTGGCGTGGCCTTGGGCGGCTCGGGGCCGAGGTCACCGATGGCCTCGAGCTCCTTGTCGAGCCCGTCGATCGACGCCTGGATGGATCGGATCTCGGGGGTGTCGACGTTCGCCGCGGGCTCTTCGATCTCGGCGGCCTCGATTCCAAGCGAGACGCTCGGTCTTGTGCGAGGCGTCGGCGCGAGAGCTTGAGCCGACGGGCCCGCCGCCGGAGTCTCGGCGGCGGCGGTCGTGTCTCGCTCGCTGTGCATGACCTTCGCCTCCTCGTGGAGGATCTCGGCCGCGCCCTGGATGAAGCTGGCGACGGCGCGCAGGAGCGAGATCCTCTTCACGGGCTCTCCTTCGGCTCCGGCTTGGTCTCCGGGGCCTGCTCGGCGGCCTTGGCGGACTCGCTCTGCGCGTCCTGCGCGATCTTCTGGAGGCTCTCGACCTGCTCGACGATCGGCGCCAGGAGGGCGATGGTGGCCTCGAGGCCGTAGCTCGCGGGGTAGGGGACGCCGTCCTTGATCATGTCGGCGGAGAGGCTGTTGCCGTCGTCCTTGGCGAGGGTCTTGGTGCTGACGAAGGGGAGCTTGAGCTTCGCGAAGATCTCGCGGGCACGCAGGGTCTCCTCGGTGACGACGTCGAGGGCTCCCTCGGTGCTGCCTCCCGTGATCTCCTTGGAGGAAGAGAGCCGCATGCACGTCGACTGGAGCGCGGCGTAGCGGACGCCCTCCGAGAGGTCGCAGAGGCTCTTGAGCGCGGCGGTGTTCTCCTTCTCGACGGTCTCCTTCTTGGGAATGCCCTTCGGGTAGAAATCCTTGAGCGCCTTCGTCTTGTTCGTCATCTCCCTCGCGGTGATCTGGCCCGGCTGGATCGCGCCGGGTTGGCCGATCTCGACGTTCAGCGCCTGGAGCCTCGCCAGGGTGACGCTGTGCTTGACGAGGACGTACTCCTCGGGGATGACCCCGCCGTCGAGGAACCGGGAGACCGCCTCGGCCGTCTCGACGGCCTTCGGCATGTCGTGGTCGCCACCGGCGTAGCCGTTGGTGAGCAGGGCCGAGGAGACCATGAGGACAGCGAGGGCGTAGAACTGCTTGTCGCGCGGGGTGTACTCGATGACCTCGGCGACCTCGGTCTCGTCGACGGTGGCGGCGAGCTTCTTCATGACGGGCATTTCGGATCTCCTGACTTGGGGGTGGACTGCTGCTTGATGTTCGAGGGGTGGTGCTCGTATGCCCACGTGCTGATGGCGGGGCCGATCTCTCGGAGGGCCGCCCACACGAAGACGAAGGTGGCAGACGCCATGCTGCTGGCGGTTCCATCTGCGAGGACCTGGATGGTCCTGTGAGCGGCAGAGATCCCCGCGCTGGGAGAGCACCAGAAGATGCTCGCCATGACGCCGACCCAGAACCCGACGCACATCGGGCACTTGGCGCCCTCGCGCCAGAATCCTTGCGGAAACGAGTCGCGCGCATGCGCGAAGATCTCGCCTCGGGTCAGGATGAGCGTGAGGCCCGAGACGGCGAGGAGCCAGTAGGGGACCATCATCCCCCCGTGGGGCAGCAGGGCTTCTGCACGGGGCTCCACGGAGGCGGAGGGGGCAGCGGAGGGGGCGCGGGGCGGGGCGGCGGAGAGGGCTGGTTGCTGATCGGACGCATGGGGATCTTTCTTAGAAGTGGGTCTGCTCTCGCCGGATGGTCCAGCGAGACGCAAAGGCGAGCTGAGCTCGCCGGGTGAGCTCTTGGTCGTTCTGCCAGAACGGTAGATTTTTGAGCTTTCGCTGGGTTCCTTTCGGGAGGAGGTCCACGTCTTCAGGGTCCTGAGGAGACCGGATCCACGGATACAGCAAGTACCGCTTGGGGACTCGCGCTGCCCGAAGCGCATCGATCGCGTCCGGATGGACGAATCGCTCGGCGTGCACTGCTGCATGAGCCATCGCGAAGTGGTTCTTGCCGCAGTGGATGCACTTTCTCGAGAAGAGTTTCGAGAAGCTTCTTCTCGCGTTCTTGAACACGAAGCTCACGGCGAGGATCTGCTCGATGCCGGAGATTACGTCGATTCCTGACGCTTCGCCGTTCTGCGGTTGCCCCCGGCCATCGATCGCGATCCCGACAACCTGGGCATCGAGAGGGATCTCTCCTGCTCCCATCACGGAGGCGGTAAAACACGCGGGCTTCTCCGCATGCCATGCGAAGCCGCTCTTCGCAGGATCCTCTGAGACGCACGCGACGTGTGGCCACGCAGGTCTTGTCGCGGAGAGCGAGAACATCTCGACGCCTTTTATAGGCAACCTCGCCGTTTCTGTCAATCTCGATGTCGTTCACGAATCAATCTCTGTCAGACATCGTGTCAAACATGATTAACACATTGATATCGTTAACTTTTCTACGATTTTCGTTGAGTCGATTGGGGGCTTCCGTCATCTTCTTACCCATGGCCATGCACCTTCCCTCGCTGCCCTCATCGAGCTACTCGCCCCTCTCGGGGTATGGGTCGTCGTCCTCGTCGGATGGCGCCCTGACGTTCCGCGAGCAGCTCGCCAATGCGGCGAGGCGCGCGAACATGCGCGCCTCGGAGGCGAGCTCGGCGGCGAGCTCGGTGTTCGGTCGCGCGGAGGCCGCGATCGAGCGCAACGTCCCCCACGGCGACGGCGTCATCGCGACCGTGGCCCGGAACTCGGGCACGTTCGCGGGCGGCGTGGCCGTCGGCATGCTCAACGCGTCGGAGACGGGCGTCCGGTTTCACCAGTGGGCCTACCGCCTGGTGAAGCTGCCCACAGTCGTTTTTGCCGCGGGCGTCGTCGCGCGCGGGCTGGGTGCGGATCGGAACTCGCCTCGGGTCCGGGCGATCAACTCCACCATGATGCGGACGATGTTCCCGATCCTCGGCGAGTCCCTCGGCGAGGGCATCATGGGCCTCTGGCACAAGCACTCGGGCGGAGCCCAGGCGGTGCACGGCAAGCCGCACAGCAAGCTGGGCGCCGCATCGGAGCCTTCCGAGTCCGAGGCGTCGGTGACGGTGGGCGCGACGCGGGTCTGATTCGCCACGTACGGGTGAGGTGCCCGTCGGCGCCAAGTCGAAGGCTTCAGGAAAAACGGAGATCATCTCATGAGTGACGGGTTCAACCTCAAGGCTGCTGCGGGTCCGGTCGCTGCGATGCAGTTCGCGGCGGCTCTGAGCGAGGCGACGCATGCCGCGGTGGCTTCCTGGGTGCCGCCGTTCAACGGCGCGGTGACGACCCTCGTCTCCGCGAGCCCCCAGCTCCCGGGCGTCCTCTCGGCGCACGGGGCGGGGCCGAACCCGCCGCAGCTTTCGAAGCTCCAGTTCAACTTCACCGGCAACGCGGGCAACGCGGGGACGGATCTGGCCAGCGCGTCGCTCTGGTACAGCCGCGCGGGTGCGGCCTACGTCCAGGTCCCCGGCGCTGCGACGACCCCGGTGCCGGCGAACGTGGCGGTGCAGACCTCGGCGGTGGTCGACTTCTCCGGAACGCCGTTCGTCATCCAGCCGGGCGACATCTTCGGGTGCAAGCTGACCCTCGCCGGTGCGCCGGCGGCGGTCATCTCCAACGTGATGGTCTCGGTGGGCGCCGGCGGCGGGAGCTGATCTTCTTCGTGTTCTTCGGCGAGCGATGCTCGCTTTGCGCTTAGCGGCGAGCTCTGCTCGCTCATGACCTTATCGCCCGACGGGGCGGTCGCGTTTGGCGACCGCTCTCCGGGCATGAGGCATTGATCGGCTCCTCGTTGAGCCGCAGATCGAGGAGATTTTTACCATGTCCGAGCCGTCGAAAGAGTCGTTCAAGTTCCCGGTCAACCGCGGGCTGTCCCTCGGGGAGGCGAGTTCCGAGGAGGCGAAGGATGGGGTCTGGGTCCGGACCAAGGTCGGTTCGGTCAACATCAAGCCCGCCTTCCGGATGCTCACCGAGCTCGGTGGGTACATCGACCTCTTCCAGAAGAACCCGTACGACTACCGCCCGCTCATCGCGATGCGCAACGTCGGTCGCCGGGCGATCCCCCTGTTCCAGCAGATCGGCGCCAACCCGACCCTCAAGGAGCACTTCCAGCCCCTCGCCTCGAGCCTCGCGACGACCCTGCGGATCGCCCAGCACGCCGCCAAGCTCCGGATCAAGGCCGCGCACGACATGGCCCGCCGGCCGCTGATCATCGTGCCGATCCCGATCAACCAGGCCCTCGGCGGCGTCACCACCGCGCAGGTCCGCAACCCCTACCTCGGCAGCACCGGCGGCCAGGCGGTTCTCGACACCTTCCGCGCGCCGTGGTCGATCACCGCGTTCCGCACCAGCAACAACGAGAACGGCCAGATCCAGGGCGTGCGGATGACCCAGTGGCTCATCGGCGGCCACGACTACGTCAACGCGGCCCTCGCCGGCCTCACCTACCTCACCACCTCGCCCCCCACGGCGACCCTCGGCTGGGGCGCCGCCAGCTTCGCCGAGACCAAGCGGGTTCACCACTCGACCGCGTTCGAGCCCTGGAACCTCACGGCCGAGTCGAGCGCCGGCTGGGGCTTCATCATGTCGGAGACCGGCTACCTCCAGGTGGGCGTCTACAACGTCAACCAGGGCGCGACCTACACCGACACCTACAGCGTCTACGTTCGCGCGACGCTCTGCGGCTCGCCGTTCGACCGCCACACCGACGTCGAGCAGTTCCGGAAGAGCTTCGTGCCGCTGCACAAGCAGTACCGCGGCGCGCTGAAGATCGCGCAGGACTGGCACAGCCACCTGGGCCAGTTGATGGGCGCGCAGGGCGCCTCGCGCGACTCGTGGATGGAGGACCTGGGGGGCGCGAGCGACCAGATCTCGTCGTTCATGGATCACCCGCCGCCGGCGATCGGGGAGCCCCTCGACTACGACGATCCCGCGTTCAACGAGCTGGGCAACGGGGTCCAGTGAGCGGCCTCCGGATCACGGGGCGGGCGACGGTTTGGAGCCCCACGGCTCCTGGTCTGAGTCTGCCCCGTGGTCCGGGTGGTCTTGGTCTTGTCGTTTCGCCCGATGCGCCTCTGGTCGTCGGCGCGGATCACGCCGGGACGCAGCTTCGCTTCGGGGACCAGCGCGTTGACCTTCGCCTCTGCGGCACGCTGGACGACGCAGCGTTTTTGCTCGTTGGGCTTGCGCGCGCGAACGTGCGTGCGCTCAACCGAGACAAGGATGTCTGCACAGAGGCGATCCGGAGGGTGCTCAGCCCTCCGATCGATCGGTGCTATGTTCAGGGGCACGGCAACGGCCTCTCTCACGACTGCACCGGGGAGTCCGGATTCCAGTACGCCAGCGATGAAGAGCAGCAGGCTCTCGAGGGGTGTCGGCCATCGGACGTGTGGTCGGACTTCACAGCCCTTCTCTCGGGGCACGATCAGGCCGGTCGCGGGATGGACGATCCGGTCGTCTGTGACTGCGATGACATGGGGCCTGTCGCGTGTGGCGTGTTCGCATGGCTCGCCTGGTTCGGCGAGAAAGGCATGCGTACTCCGAAGGGTTCGTGGTACCCTGAAGGGCAGGAGATTCCTGGTCTTGGCAAGGCTTCTCGCGGGGCAAGGTTCGCGATCGCGATCACGAAGCCGCCGCGTGCTCCCATCGCGCATGCGTACGTCCTGATGTCCAAGCCTCCGGGGCCTCCTCAGCCGGAGATCCGGATGAAGATCGAGGGCGCGGGTGGAAAGCCCGAGGACTGGTGGGTTCTGGATCCTGCCGCGCACTGGGGCATGCCTCGCCCGGATGATGGCTTTTACGGCCGCGGAGAAGTCGTCGCGCACGAGCTCCGTCAGGACTCGTTGAACGGGCTCAAGGTTCTGTGAGGAGTGGAGAGAAGCTATGATCGTGTTCAGCAAGCTGGCGAAGGCACTGGGTGGCGCGATCGCGCTCGGCGCGGCGGGGAAGGTCGGCGAGGAGATCGCGGATCGGACGGGAGCGGCGGCCAAGGCTGTCGATTTCGCCGTGGGCGCGTTCGGTACGGTGGGCGACGCGATCGTCACTCTCTCCGGCTTCAGCCCTCCTCCGGCTGCTCCGGCTCGTAGCATCGGGACGATCCCGGCTTCGGTCGCTGGCGCGCCGGAGTCTCCGGCCCGCGTGCCGGTCCGTGCCGAGGTCCCGGAGCTCGGGCGTGGCGGCGGCAGGAGCAGCATGTCGCAGCTCCCTTCGTCGATGGTGTCGCCCAGGCCGAGCAGCCCTTCGGAGGTGTCGCCGGGCTTGTCGGCTCCGATGAACGCTCCGATGAATCCCTTCTCGCCGCTTCCCTCTCCCCGCATGCCGGAGATGATGGAGCATTTCGAGCGCCGTGAGCCCCATGGGCGCCGTCGCGAGCGCGGTGAGGGCGATGGCGGCGGGGTGGAGGAGCTCGAGGAGGTCGGCTGCCGCGTGTGCGGGTACCCCGAGTGCGTGGGCGGGATCTGCCCGAACTGCTCGACGCCCTGCGTGGAGGTCGTGCTGGAAGGCACTTCTCGTGCGCGCACCATTTGCCCGCACGAGTTCGCGGAGTCGTCGGTGCTCGCTGGGCTGGGCGAGTCGGTGGTCGTCAAGGAGTGCGACACGTGCGCTCGTGAGTCGCGGGATTTCGCGCGTCACCAGCGCGAGCAGGCGCTGGGCTGGGCGGAGCGTTGGGGCCTGGGGGATGCCACGAAGGCGACGGCTCCGGCGGTCGAGGATCCTCAGTTCTTGGGCCACATCTACCAGGCGAAGAAGTTTTACGCGGCGCTCGCGGGCTGGATGGAGCAGCAGACGGCGAACCTGGGCTTCGTCGACTGCGGCCCGCGTCCGATGCGCGGGCTCTTCGCCGGGGATGCTTCGTTCCGCCTGGCGCATGCCGAGTGGCGCAACTGCGTCGAGCGCCAGCGGGTTCTTCATGCCCGGATCGAGCAGGATCGCCTGGCGCTTCTTGGCGCCGGCAGCGGCAAGGCGAAGCGGCACGCGAACGCGGCCCTGGTCGCTCTCCGGTCGAGCCTGAACACCCAGGTCGAGAAGGCCAAGGCGGGCGAGAACAAGGCCATCCTGGCGGATCTTCTGGCGCAGCAGGGTGCGCTCGAGGCGGTCGCGCAGCAGATGATCACGCAGCCCCAGGCGGCGTCCGTGATCGCGCTCCAGGATCGTCTTTCTGCGCAGGCCGCCCTCGGGCCGGCTTCGGTTCTCCAGGTCGGGTCTCCTCTTCTCGCGACGCTGGCCCGGCAGACGTCGGCTCCTGGCGTGGACGCGGCGGCCGTGTTCCTGGCGCTTTGGCCCGCGACCCCTTCGGGAGCCGGCGGATCGCCTCGGGTGCCGGTGGCGGCGCCGGTGGCGGCGCCGGTGGCGCCCGGGATCGAGGAACACGTCGTCGAGGTCGCCAAGGAAGCGGCGGACGCGGCGCGCGGGCACGCCGAGATGGCGCACGAGGCGGCGCAGGCTGCGCAGCAGCCCGCCAACGCGGCGCAGCAGGCCGCGGTCGTGGCGCAGCAGGCGGCCAATGCGGCGAAGGATGCGGCTCAGGCCGCGCAACACCCCGCGAACGCGGCCAAGCAGGCGGCGATCGTGGCGGAGCAGCACGCGACGGTGGCGGAGCACGCGGCGGGGGCGACCCAGAGCGGGACTCCGACTCCGGCGCACGTGGTGTTGCCCTGGGCTGCGGCCGAGGTGGAGGAGGAGGAGAACCTCGAAGACGCGGCGGTTCTCGAAGATCTGCTGGAGCTCTCGGGCGACGAGGACAGCACGATGAGCGAGGCGCTCAACATGGCCGGGCTGTCGCAGGACGACACGGCGGATCTCTTCGGCCTCGCCGGCGCCGGGTGGACCCCGGAGCTCCTGGCGAGCACGATGGAGGGCGAGCGGACGTCCTGCGACATCGGAGCCTGCGACCCGCTCTGATCCTCGAAGCGTCACGATTTCATTCAGCTCTCCAGCAAGAGGACACGCCATGAGCCAGAAGCCCCAGGCGACGACGCCGACGATGTCGGTGACGCCGAAGAAGCCAGAGGAGCATGCGGAGACGGGCTTGCCTGTTTCGCCGAAGGTCGAGGAGCATGCGGCGACGGCACAACAGCACGCGGCGACGGCGGGCGGTGCTGCTGCGACGGCGCAGCAGCACGCGGCGACTGCGCAGCAGCATGCTGCTGCGACGCCGCAGCCCGTGGTCGCGCAACATGCGGCGACGGCGCAGGCGGCCGCTGGAGCAGCGCAGCAGCATGCGGTGACGGCGCAGCAGCACGCGATCGCGGCACGCAAGCCGGGCATGGCTCCCGAGGTGGCTCGTCAGCATGCCGCGAAGGCGGAGGAGCATGCCGAGAGGGCGGGAGAGCACTCGGAGAAGGCGGAGAGGCACGCCGGGCTGGCGGAGCGCGCTGCGATCGAGCACGGTCGCGAGCGTGATGGCGCGGAGGTTCGCGAGGGTCGCGAGATTCGCGATCGCGAAATCCGCGAGGGTCGTGCGCGAGAGGGCCGTGAGGTTCGCGAGGGTCGTCGGGAACGTGGCGCTCGGCGCGGACGGTGGGTCTTCGATCGCGAGCGCTTCTCGCGACGCCGCGGTCTTCTTCAGACGCTCCGGGAGCGGTGGATGGCGAAGGGTGCCGATCGCGAGCTTCTCTTCACGGAGTTCACGAGAGGCTATCGCCCCGAGCAGATCGCTCGCTTTCGCATGATCCTCGAGCGCGGGGAGGATCCGACGATTCTCTTCACGGAGTTCGAGGGGGAGACCGCGGTCGATCCCCCGGAGCTGGAGATCGAGGAGGAGGAGATTGCGCTGCCTGTCGTCACGGATGTGGTTGGCTCGCACCTCTTCTACGTGGACGAGTCTGGCCAGCGCTGGGGCGGCGAGGTGATGGGTGGGAGGTTCCTTTCGAGGACCGGGTCCCCCTGGCTCCGAATGCCTCCGACGTCCGCCGCAACGGTTCCTGGGCACGCGTACCGATGGCGAGCTCGCAATGGCGATTCGGTGCTCGAGATCCTCGAAGATCTGGGACCGATGGGGCTTCACGGTGAGGTCAAGGTGGGCGGTATGATCGACGCGAGAGAGGCTCAAGGGGTTGCGGACGCGCTTCGCACGGCGGGGCAGGAGCATCTCGACGATGCCGGGAAGCGCTTTCTCGCTCAGCGTGTCGGGATGGGCTGGGCCACGAGCACGAGCGACGAGGCGCACAACATCGGTCGCTTGGCGGATCTGAGCTTCGGCGTCGGCGCCTCGAACGATCGATCGATCCGGCAGCTCCGGAAGAAGGAGCAGGAGGCTCGCGATCGGGGCGATACCAAGGAAGCCGAGGAGATCTACGCCAAGCTCGAGGCACTCGAGCATGGCGGCGGTGAGCCGCGCCGCGAAGGTGGCGGCGAGCCGCGTCGCGAGGTGGTTCGCGAAGGCGATCCGCATCGTGATGAGGCTGCGCGTGAGGCGGAGGTCGTTGGGCGCGAACACGGCGAGCGTGAGCACCTCGAGCGGGAGCGTCGCGCACACGGAGAGCGCGAGCGCCTCGAGCGGGATCGCTCCGGTCGTGAGCGTGCCGAGCGTGGGCGCGCTGTCCACCAGCACATCGATCAGGCGCGCCACGCTTATGCGGAGCGCGAGCGCGCCGAGCACGAGCGCGGTCGCGGAGAGCGCGTCGGCTGGGGCGGCAGGCCCGGCGGTGGCGTGAACCGATTCGCTTCCTGGAAGAGCCGTGCTCAGAAGGCGGCGATGCGTCGCCGTCAGCAGCGGCAAGGCCAGGGGCCCCAGCCCGGCGACGACGCTCCGTTCTTCGAGCAGGTCGAGCAGTTCGATGATTTCGCGGGGATCGGCGGGATCGGCTCGGTGGAGTTCGGGTTCGCGGCTTTCCCTTCGCTCGACGTGGCTGCCAAGACGCTGGTCGGCGTCGCGTTTCGAGCGGGGCCCAGGGACTGGTCCAAGGTCTCGGACGACGAAATGGGAGCGCTTTCTGGCGCGTACCCGGCGCTCGAGACGTGGCCGGGTGACGCATCCGTTCCTCTGGGCTGGTGGCCTGGGTTCGGCCCGAGCCCGGAGGCCGAGGCGGTTTTCCGCTCGCTCTGTGCGGACTGGGTCGCGTTCGAGCGCGCTGGCGTCGGCGACAAGGTCTGCCCGGCCTGCAAGCCGGACGCGACGGGCTGGTCGTCGTTCCACTCGAGGTGGCTCCTCGGAACGCTTGCGTCGAAGGAGATCGGCTCCGGTCTCGCGGCGCAGGTCGCGGCGGCGAACCGAGTGCGCCAGGCGCTCAAGACGGCCGGGGTGAAGGACCCTGCGCTGGACAAGGACGCGGTCGGGATTGCTCCCGGTCAGGCGACGCGTCCGGAGCAAGCTCTTGCGGCGGTCGAGGCGCTCGAAGACAGGCACCCGGCGCTCCAGTGGCTGACGAAGCAGCGTGACACGCCCCTTGGGACGATCACGCGTGGCGTGATGACGGTCGGCACTGCGATCGCCTTCGTGATCGCGACGATCTGGGCAGGTTCTGCGGCAGGCCACGCGATGGGGTCGCGTCGCTGACAGATCCCGGATTGATCGGCGACGGCGACAGGCCGATGGTGCAAGGAGCCTTCCTTGTGCCATCGGCCATGTTTGCGTAGCTTCTGGTCTCTTGTCCTGGTAGATTCGCCTGCGATGATCACCGATCTCGCATGTGACTCTCTTGAGAGGTTCTCCGCAATGTTGCCGAGGATCTTGTGAGTCGCTTTGAGCGCGTTCTTAGTAACGCAGGGTCTCCCGAGCTCGTTCGCCGCGAAGTCGATCAGTGGCTCGCATCGGCGTCGCAGAACGGAGATTCGAATTACGAGATCCTCTACTTCTATCTAGGCGATGGGAAGCTGAACCCTGAGCGGGTGAGCGAGGAGCAGTTTCTCGGGAACGAAGACGCTCCTCCTCGTTTGACGGGGTACTACGGGATCGAGGCGGTTGACCTCTCTCGGGATAGGCGGACGGCTGAGCTCTGGGCGGCCATCCATCGCGACTCGTCGACCTCGATGACCGACTTTCGCCGCCAGGCAGCGCGCGAAGGAGGTGACGCTCCTTACATCATGGAGGAGTACAGGATCCTCGATGGGAGGAAGAACGGAGAGATCCGTCGTCTTGAGGTCGAGATCAAGCGACTTCGCGATGAGCTAGGCATTGATTCTCTTGCGCTTTCAAAAGAGCGCAAAGAGCACCTCATCACGAAGAGAAAGCTTGCTGAGGCGAACCTTTCGGAGCTCGAGGCGCTTTCGAAATGGGAGTCGGAGCACAATCGGTGCCTCGAGCTTGAGGCTCGCGAGGCGGAGTTCGCGCCTGGGGTAGAGGCTCTCCTGAATGGTGTTGTGGCCAAGGCTGCGCCGCTTTTTGAGACGGCCTTCCCTCAGGTGAAGGTGGTGGACGGGAACTTCGTCCCAAATTCAGGTTCGGCTGGTTCGGTCGGTTCTGGGGATGCTACCGCGGGTGCCAACGGTGGAGCTTCGGCTCCTGCTGGTGCAACGGGCGGTCGTCCGGCCGCAGAAGGCGGACCCAGCGATCACGACACGCTCGAGATGCTCGCGCATCTGCTGTACGTTTCGGGTGGAGCTCGTTCGTTTGCGGAGGCTGAGGGGACGCCGTATTGGCCGTATCCTCTTTCTTCGTGGGCATACGTTCGCTCGTTGGTGCGGATGGCGACAGGATCGGACCCTGGACCGGAACCGAATTGGCCGGACGAGGCTGAGTCGAGCCCGACCGGCGCGCAGGCAGTTGACGACGGAGAACCTTCATGAGCGCGTTTGACGGTGGCCTCTCTCCGAAGCTCTGGTCGCCTCCGACGAGGCAGCCGTTTCAGTTGGCGAGCGTCCGGGCAGGGGAGTGGGTGCTCGTCGAGCTCTGCTTTCGTGACACGAACGTCGACCCGATGGTGTACCTCCCGGGGTGCTTTCTCGCTCATGTGGTGTACATCCCGAACTCGGACGACTCCACGGCGCAGAAGATCGGGGGCCGTTTGCAGCCGGTGATTTACGGCGGCAGCTCGGACAAGAAGCGATCCGAGTACCACTGGGACGTCGGGCTTTCGGTGCAGGTCCCCTGGGATGGTCAGATTTCGGTCGTGGCGGGGGGGGATTCGCTGCCTGGCGTGCAGGTCGACGTCACGATCAAGCGCGGATTTCAGCCGGAAGATCTTGTCCGAGATCCTCACGGCGAGCCCGACGACACGATCGAGTCGTACGATCCTGCGACGTTCTTGAACGTTGAGGCGCCGGCGATGCTTTCGCTGGCGTACGAGGATGTGGATTTTGCTCGTGATCTTTTTGCGGATGCTCCCCCTTTGGACGCGGGTCCAATGCGTGCGATGCGCTCCAAGCGTGTTTTCCCGCCGCCGGTAATCGGGCCCCCTGGGCTCGTTTCGGCGTCTTACATGATGGTTCCGCCGCTCACGGTGATTCCGTTTGCGTCGGGGGTGGTGTCGATGGAGGCGTTTGACAACACCGGAATTCCATCCAATCCGATCGCGTTCATGATCATGGCGATGGGCAACCCGGAGCCGTTCCGTTTCTGGGTACAGAACGGAGCGACGCCGCGCACGCTGGGGGCGCTTGCGCAGGGCGGAGGCGCGACCAACGCGGTGCAGGCGACGTGGGCGCCGCTCGTTGGGCTGGCAACGGCGACGGTCTGGTCGAGGCTCGGCAACTGATGGGCCTTTCGAAGGATGCTGGAGCCGTTGCTGCGGGCGCGCTTGTTGGCGTTTTCGCGTTTTTCTTTGGCCGGAAGGCCGTCGAGGGTCGGCGCCTTCGGCGGCTCGCAGGAGACGGCGCGTCGCCTCCTGTATCTGCTTTACGCCCTACGCAGAAGAAGATCATGGAACTGAGCCCTAAGCGTGCGGCCGTGATGGCTTTCCTGGACGAGGTGATTCCGAGCCAGTACCCGGACGCGAAGTTCAAGCGGATCGCGCCATCGTATGATCCGGATCACTTGCCGATGCCAAACTATACGCCCTGTGGTGAGCTGGCGGCGAGGGCTGGCGCGGTAGCTGGCATCAATACACGTGGCGGGCTCTCTTCGATTCGGGATATCGGGAGAGCGAATGGATCGTGGGTTGAAGCAGGAGGCGGCCGTCGCCCGAACCCTGGAGATCTTTATCTCCTTGGTAACGCTCAAGGTGCGGTGCTTCACACAGGGGTGATCAAGGACGCGAATGGAGACGTGTGGATCACCGGAGACTCTGGGCAGGGCGATGCGAAGCATTCCGCGGCGCTGTTCTTGTCGAGGCCCTACGACGAGGTCGCTGTGACGCTTGGTGGGCCTGCGGGTCCGCGTAAGCTTTTGGGCTGGTACGACATCGATCCGAGCTCCTCGGATCTCGTCTCGTGACGGAGGCGCCGGCGCTTGTCACGCTTCGGGCTCAGCTCGATGCGATGTGGCCGACGCGATCGCGCATCTCGGATGGGCTCATGGCGACGGCCGCTCATGCGGCCAATGATGCGGCGCATGGCCGGCGCGATGACCATGCGCTCGGGAACGCTCTTGACATCACGTCGAGCCAGGTCGTTCCTATGGATGCGCTTGCTCTTGCGTTGCTTGCGGATCCTCGCACGGTCTACGTGATCTGGAAGCGTCGCATCCAGAGCCGCGTGATTCAGCCTGGCGCTTGGCGAGCTTACACTGGCGAGGATCCTCACACGAGTCATCTTCACGTTAGTATCGAGGCGGAGAAGAGGGCGGACGCTTCGGCGTGGACGCTTCCCGAAGAGCAGAAGGCAGAGAAGGTTTCACGGTCCGGATCTTTCGTCGTGCTTGTTGGTGTCGCTGTGGCAGGAGCCGCCTGGCTTTGGGCGCGGAGGCTTGGCCTTTGAGCTTTGGTCAAGGCTGCCTGAGCTTTGCGCTTTACCTGTGCGCGCGGATCTCTTAGGCTTGACCGTGCGTCAAGCAAATTGACGCCAAGGAGCAGGTCATGGCGAGCAAGAAGACGGGCAGCAAGGGCAAGAAGACGGTTCACATCCCGGGGTACTTCGTCCCCGCGCACACGCGGAAGGTGTCGAAGCCGGGCAAGAAGAAGTAGGCTCGTCCCATGCGCACGATCGTCCTGGCGGTGACGGGGGTAGTGGCGGGGATTGCTACGTCAGCCCTCTATGCCGTGACGCGGCGATCAAGAGGGTCGCGGCGCATGTCGCGCGGCTCTGTGGCGCACGAGGGCGGGGCGCTTCCGGAAGGGCCCGGCACGTCGTCGACATCGCCCGCAGCGGGCGACGTAGCGGCGTGTCGGGCGAAGGTTCCGGTGGAGCCGAAGCTGGTCACGACGAAGACGGGCCGCGGTGGTCCGTTCTACACCGGCCAGGACCCGACGCTTATCGCGTGGCTGAAGAGCTATCTCGAGAAAAAAGCGAGCGCAGCGACGGGAGAGGCGAAGCGGGGGACGCTTGCGTTTGCTTCGCTCCAGGGGCGTGAGGGCAGTACGGCCGCGATCAACGGCTGGGACGACCAGGTTTTCACGTGGGGCACGGGCTGGAGCGGGCTTGGTGGGCTTCCTGGCGTGATGAAGCGGCTGGTGGCGGCTTCTCCCGCGGTCGTGAAGCGGCTCGCGGACTGCGGTGTGCGCTACGTCGGCGACGGGGTGTGGTCGGTCGAAGATTCCTCGGGGAAGGTCGTCACCGGGAAGAAGGAAGCGCTCGAGGTGATTCGGTCGACGCCGGCGCTGGTGAACCTGTTCATTGATCTCGCGAAGGATCCTGCCACGCGGGAGGCGGTCGCCGATGCGCAGCTCGGAGCTTTCCTTGCGACGAGCGCGTCGATTCCTGGAAGCGAGACGATCGGAACGCAGGCGCTCTACACTTTCGCGACGCACCTGGCGCACTGGGCGCCCGGGTGGGCGAAGCCGGCGGTGAAAGCGGCGGCGGCTCAGGTTCCTGGCGATCCAAGCGCGGATCGTGACGTGCGCTTGGCGCCGGCGATCGTGGCGGCGTTCTATGAGGCGGCGCCTGCCAAGAGCTACGTGGTGACCGGCTGGAATCAGCTCAAGGGCTACGTGCGCGACATGGCCAAGGACGGGCTCGACGTCACGGGAGACCCTGTCCTTTCGGCTAGCTCACCCCCGGGCAAGACTCCGATTGCAGGGTTTCCTCTTGCTCTCAGACATGTTCCTTCGCAGGAGACGATCGATCTTGCGCTCGAGCTCGCGGGCCTTGGCGCTTCTGGAGCTTACGGAAGGGGCATGCGGCGATGAGTTCTCTCAGTTTGGCGGCGAAAGACATCAAGGATCGCTCGATTGTATTTGCGAGAAAGCTGGAGCTCCACTCGCTCAACGTCGAATTGGCGGCGTTGAAGCTTGTTCAGATTCTGGAGCTCGTCGATCGAGGAGAGTTTCTCTCGGCGGAAAACAAGCGGGAGTGGGATCGCTGCGTGAAGGTCGTTCAGGCTGCTGGGATTGATGTGTCTCCGGCGGGGGCCGCTTTGATGGCGGAGCTTTCCGAGCGCTCGAAGAAGCAGAAGCGGAAGTAGTCGATGGCTGACGAGGCTGAGTCGATGGCTGACGAGGCTGACGAGGCGCTCGATCCGGTCGCGATTCTTGGGATTGATCTGTCGGTCTATCAGCGGGCGCGCAAGGACGGAAGCGCACTGCCGTTCGATCCCGAGAAGGTTGCGGCGGCAGGGTACGCGTTTGCGTTTGTGCGCTTGGGGCATGGGCTTTCTGTCGATCCGTGGGGCAAGGACTCGATCGAGAAGCTTCAGAGCGTTGGTGTCAAGTGCGGCCCCTACTGGTATCTCGAGTCGGCACATCCTGCGGCCCAGCAGCGGGCGGCGTACCTTGGGACTCTCGATGGAGTCGAGCCTGACATCGCGCCGGCGCTTGACGTGGAGGAGGGTGGTCCTGGGACTGCGGACGGGGCAATCTTGGTTCTTGGCGGGCTGGTGACGAGCTTGGGCTTGCCGTTTCTTTACACGATGCCAGGGGAGGCCGCGCATGCGCATTTCGTGGCATCTCCAACAATCGCGGAGGTGTCGCGGCTCTGGCAGGCGACGTGGACGACGCAGAAGCAACCGATGGCGTGCCATCCGTGGTCAGGCTACGCGGTCTGGCAGTTCGACAACGCGGGCGGCGTTCCCGGAATTGCAACGAAGGTGGATCTTAATCGATCGTTTGTCTCGTTGTGGTGATCTGCGCTGGCTTTGGATTCTGTGATCCTGTAGATGGGGCGATCTGAAGGGTCGACGGGTCGACGGGTCGACAGTTAGCGGTTCCGGCGCAGGGATTTGGGTGCACGCGTTCTTCGGGCTTCTGGTATCCTCGTCGCCATGGGACCTTCTCAGGCTGTGGGCGACGCGTCGACGGGTGCTTCGAAAACGGGGCCGATGGTTCACGTGTCTCGGTTTCGGAAGTACGCGCCGGGCGACGTGATCGTCACGATCTTGCACAGCAAGACGGAAGGAAAGGTGGCGCAGCACTGGTCGGTCGGTGCGGACGGGGTCCACCTCACGGCGCAAGGGGATCACGTTCTGGCGACGCCGGAGCTCATCGCCCAGGCGAAGGCAGATCACTCGAAGGGTGTGGCCATTTCGCCTCACGACAAGCCGGAGCATGGCAAGGCTGAGCACGAGTCGGTTCGCCCTCACCCGATGACGATTCCGGCGGCGGTGCCGGGGGGCTCTTCGGCGGCGCAGTCGCTCTCGACGGCGCTTTCTACGGCGCAGCAGGTGGCCTCGACGGCGGCGCCGCTGGTGAAACAGCTTCCGGCGATGGTCAGCTCGATTTCCAGCATGTTCGGCGAGGCTGTGGTGGAGGGAGTGGACGTGGGCCTGCTTCCTCGAGCTCGTCGCGCACGCGAACGTGACGGGGAGCTGGTCTGGTACGCGGAGCGCGCGGGTATTGATGGCAATTCCGTTCCTCTGGGCTCGATCGAGGATCCGGTGGGAGTGCTTCCGGAGGTCGCCGCGGAGCCGATGGCGAGAGTTCCGCGTGTCGCGGATCGCTTGCGCCGGGCGTGGACGTTCTCCACGGGGATCGCGGGTTCAATGCCCGAGCCGGCTCTCGCGATCGGTCTCGCGCATGCGTGGGTCCGGAGCGGTGTCGCGGATCCTCAGCTCGGGAGCTGGCTTGCGGGGGCCGAGTTCTCCGGGAACCTGATGGGCACGGAGGAGCCGGACGGTGCGCTGGTCGTCTACAAGACGGTGATCGACTCGCAGGGCAGGCGCTGGGAGCCTGGCGAGGTGGCAGCCTGGGATTACCTGCGCGGCGTGAAGCTTTCCGGCGCGCTGGATGCGCTGGCGCAAGGTGACCTGACCGGGTATGCGGCGGCGATGGGGGAGGATCCGGCGGCGATTGCGTCGCACTTGCCGGTGATCGCGATGGTGCTCGACCGAGAGGAAGGGGCCGGGCCGATTGGGATCGGGGCCGTTCTTTCGAGGCGCATGTCTTTCGCGATCGCCGCCGCGATTGGCACGGTACTGGGTACGCTCACGGGGGTCGCGATTTGGAGGAAGCTTGCCAGCGAGGCGAGCGTGACGGTTCGTCCCGGGCTCACTCTGGTGTCAGATCCGTCGGTATTCAATCCGGAGAAGATCTCGAAGCTGGTGGTGGATACGGCAAAGACTGCGGTCTTGCCGAAGCCCCATGCTCCCGGCAAGACGCCTGCGCCCGGCAGCAAGCCGGCTTCGACCCCTGGCCTGCCGAAGGTCGTGGACACGGCGATCAAGGATCCTGCGGGTACGCTGACGTCGGCGATCAAGGATCCTGCGGGGACGCTGACGTCGGTTCTTCAGAGCCTTCCTGTTTCCGTGCCTGTGCCTGCTCCGGCGTCGCAGGGGCGCCCTGGAGGCGGTTCCCCTGGGGGTGGAGGGGCGTCTCTCGACGCGACGCTTCAGGCGACGCTTCCGCGCCTTCTCGGCTCGGCGGCTCCTTGGTCGCCTGGGCTTCTCGAGGATGATCTGGATCTCGAGGACGGATTTGTCCTGGGGGAGGCCGAAGAGCGCGCCTCTTTGGCGGGCGCCTTCGCCTTCGTGACCGCCTCGCTTCTCTCGTTTGCGGCGGGTGGGGCGGCCGGCGCGGTGCTCATGACCAAGGCGGGCCTGACGGCGCTGAAGAAGGCGAGCCTTCCGGCCTTCGAGTCGCTCGAGAAGGCTGGGATTGTGCCGTGGACGCCGGACGAGGGGAAGCCCCCGCACGGTGCACTGCCTGCGGGGGACGAGGTCGCCGACATGGTCGGCGCGAAGCTGGTGGAGGCAGCGAACAGGGCTGGGGTCTCCTTCTACCGGAGGCCGTTCGGTGAGCCTGGCGACTTTGCGCGTCATGAAGGCGGCCGTGGTCGTGGCGGGGCCGGCGGAGGTCGCCACGGAGGCGGGCATCACATGAGGGGAGTGGGGGAATCGTCGGAGGCTCCGCTTCCTGAAGAGGTGGAGATCGCTGCGCTCGCGCCGGCGTCGGAGACCATGCCTCAAGTCGAGGGGTTCGGCGGCGAGGTTCTTGCAGGTGTCTTCGTGGTGGCGCTGATCGAGCTCGGGGCGCTTGCCCTTCACGCGAAGCACCTCCCGAGGATGCTCGAGAAGGAAGGGCTCGAGCTGGTTCGATCGGGGGCGGAACCCAAGCCTGGATTTGCGATCGTGAGCGAGGACTTCAAGCCGCTTCGGGATGTCTTCGTGCGCGCCTTCGGAGATCGGCAAGGTCCGTGGCTCTTGCAGCTCGTGGCGAGCCGAGGTTGGCGCTACCAGTTGGCGTCCAATCGGACGGCGGGAGGTACCTCGAAGGCTGGCGCGACGCCTGCCGCTCCGACCGTGGCGGGGGCCAGCGACGACGAAGAAGGCCCACGAGCCCCGATCGAAGTTCCTGCCGCGGGGCCTTCTTCGGAGGCTCCGTCGAGCCTGCTGTCGATCGGGGGAAGCTTCCGGACGAAGTTCGGGCTTCATTTCCGGAATGGGTTTCTTGACGCGACGTTCTTCAAGATCTCGTTCCCGGGGCTCTGCGGAGGGATGTGCCTGACGTCGCTCGACTATTACTACGCGAATGAGCTGGCGCCTGCGACGACGGATACGCCGTCGATGGACAGCGAGCTTGGAAACTACATTCGCGAGCGTCAGATCGACTCAGTCTTCGGGAAGAACGGGGCGAGGTTTCTGGAGCTGGTCTTCAATCCGAGCGATGCGTCGCTCGCGAGCTCGACGGCGAAGGACTTCGACATCGCGAAGAAGTTGCTCGAGCGCGCAACCGCACCGATCGTGCTTGGAATGATTCCTTCGCCGTGGTCTCCGCTTCAGATCACGCGTGCACATCAGGTGCTCGCGCTTCGCTGCGAGGTCACGGCGGACGGGTCGAAGGTCGTCTACATCTGGGATCCGAACTGGCCGTCGGACGCCACGACGAAGCTTGTCCAGGCGAAAGGCGAGAGGCTTTGGGTCGAGTCGGGCGATCGAGCGAGCGGTCGCTGGCGCGGCTTCTTTCTCGAGACGGGCTACGAGCCGAAGGTTCCACCTGGGTCGACGTCGTCTCTTTCGGGGGCTGCTTCGCCTCGCGGAGAGTCCCGCATGGCGGCCGCTCGCGCTCAGGCGCTTCTGGCTTGCGCCGATCCGATCGGCGCGCGAGCCTCCGTCGTCATCGCCCCTGGCGAGGATGGACTCTTCGCTGCGATTCGCAGCGTCAAGCACGGCGGCAAGGCTGTCTTGCCAGGCGGCAGCGTGGAGCCGGACGAGTCTTTCGAGGATGCTGGACGTCGAGAGCTCGAGGAGGAGACGGGTCTCGTTGCGGACGAGCTTGTCCCGATGGGCAGGTGCCTTGTCATGGGCCGCGTGTGCGCCTTGTTCGTAGCGCCTTCGTGGCGTGGCACGCTTCGCAGCTCGCCCGAGGGGGAAGCTTTCTGGGCGACGCGTCAGGAGCTTGCTGATTTTCCTCGGTCGTGGCTAGGTGCGGCGGATCCCAACGTGCTCAACTCGGACCGGATCATGAAGGATCCAAAGGCGGCGTACGCGCTGATCGAGGAGCGCTGGCATCAGCTCTTGGGATGGCTCGGTAGCTCTCCGAATGTGCCGGAAATTCACTCGCAGAAGGAAAGTTGGGAGGCTTTCAAGAAGATCTGGCAGGAGCACGAGGGCTTCTTCTTCAAAGAGCATGACGACGATGCGGATGGCCTTCGTGGACAGGCCAATGATCTCGCGATCGCGGAGAGCAATGCTCTTCGGCATGGTTATGTGGTGCCGAAGCTTTCGGTGGACTCGAGTAACTTCGTTTCGCGCGAAGATGCGGGGCATGCGACAGGCGCGCAGTCTCCTGGACCAACGTCACCAAGCGATGCCGCGCACTCAAAGGTGACGACGGTGGTAAGGCCGCCGTCAACACCCAGCGCAGAGGTGATTCATCCTGTGCTCACGGCAATCCCGCAGCCGAGCCTTCCGGTCATTCCGACTTTGCCGGGAGTACCTGGTCTTCCTGGAGCTGGAACACAAGCGAAGCTGGTTGCGGCGGGTGTCGCAAGTGGAGTGGCATTGATGATGGTCACGGCGCTGGTGATGAAGCTCGGAGATGCTGGCGCGGATCGATATGCGGAGGAGCTTTTGCGCCTTCGCGAAGCGCGCCGGCGAGGATCGCAGGAAGGTCCCGACGGTCTCGTGGTGACGCCCGAGGAGGACGCTGCGGTGCGCGCGATTCTCGCCGGATCGTATCGCGAAGATCTGTCGCTTGGGGAGCTTGGCGGTACTGGCCTGAACTGGATCTCTGTGCTTGCTTCGATGCTGGCTGGAGCTGGAATCGCGGCGATCGGCACGGGGTACGTTCTGGCGCGCGAGCTGGGTCGGAAGCTCTATGAAAAGGGCATCTGGATCATGATGCCGGGCGATGAGCTCGCGCCGGATCACGGATACGTGGACCCTGCGGATGTCGACGTGCGCTACGCGTTCAACGGCCCTTGTGAGGCGGTTCGCGAGCTTTTTGCGAAGAAGGGCTGGCGCTTTCAGCGGCTTGCTGCGCCCGACGCGCTGGCGACGCTTCCATCCGCCGCTCCTTCGCCTTCGGAGGATGCTCTCACGGTGGATCCTGGGGTGGAGCAGTACGCGTCGATCTCTGGCATTCCGGCGCTTGGGTATGGGCAAGCAGAGCGAGCCGAGCCTGGCGTGGTCACGGCGCATGGGAGCGGCGAGGCGCGCGTTTCGCCGGATGTGGCGTGGGTTTCGCTGGGCGTCGAGGTTCAGGAGCCTAAGCTCGAGACTGCGCGTCATGGTGCGGCCATGCGAGCGGAGTCGATTCTTGGGGCGCTGCGCGGTCTTGGGATTGCGGGCCTCACGCTTGAGACGAGCAGGATCGACTTCCGGCCGGTCTACGCGAGCGACCACGCCGATCGTGGGCTTTCCTTCCGCCAGGGCCTGCCGGAGGTGGTCGGGTACGCGGCGGATAGCGGTGTTCTCGCTCGCCTTCGTGGCGCGCCGGCGGGTGAGCTTGCCAAGCGGGCATCGAAGGTGGTGGACGCTGCGATGGGCGCTGGAGCAAACCGCGTCGACCGGGTCGGCTTTGGCCTCGAGCGTCCTGAGCTTGCGGCGCGCGCCGCGCTCGCGCTTGCCGTCGAGGATGCACGCGCGAACGCCGAGGCTCTTGCGCGGACGGGTCGGGTGACGCTCGGTCAGCTCCACAGCCTGAACGAGGACGAGCACGGTCACTTCGGTGGCGGGATCGAGGCCATGTCGGTAGGCTCGCGTGGCATGAGTTCGATGTCCACGGAGACTCCCGTGGAGGCTGGTGACATTGTGGTTCGTCGTGGCGTGGTCGCGCGCTGGCGCTTCGGGGGCAGCCCCAAGACGATGGTCCCTTCTCATGTCGGGGTGGCACTGGGCGCTGTCGACATGGGGTTCTGGACGTACTTCTCGGTCGTGGACGGGCACAAGGCACTTCTTCGTGAACGCGTGAAGGGCCAGGACGTCATCGCGGTCGACGGCGAGCTCGTCGAGAGCGCAAGCGCTGGCGCTTCGAAGGATCTGTCGATCTTTCGCGAGAAGAACGGCGTCACGGTCGTTGTGCGCGCTGGCATCGGCGCCGCAGCCGCGGGTCCATCCATCGGTCGCGGTGGCGGCGGGGGCGGCCATGGCGGCGGGGGTCGTGGGGGCGGTGGTCGTGGTCGACGTGGATCGTATTTTCCCGGCGGTGGGTGGGGAGGCTGGGGGTATCTCTCGGACGACTGTCTGTGCTGCGACAACGACGTGTATGGCGGGGATGTTTGCCCGCTCTGCGGCGCTCCTTGGTTTGGCCTCGGGGTCGCTGCGGTAGCGCGTCTCGGGAACGCGCAGGCCGTGGGCGCGTACGTGGGAGCTTTGCTCGATCTGCGGGAAGACCGCGCGGCGAGCCTGGGCGCATACGTCGAGACGCCACGTCCCTTCGACGTGGGGGCGTGCCCTCCGCTTTCGCGCTGCGAGGTGAGCGATGGCGAGCACGCGGCGGTGCTCGAGGAGCTTGGCTCGCGCGGCTGGGCTCTGGTGGGCGTGGATCGCGCAGGGGCTCTGCCCCTGCACCTCGCCAGGGTCTCGGCCATGGACCCCGCGGCTCACAATGTTCGCGTCGGAGAAACGATGAGCGTGGGCATCGGACAGAGCTCGATGACGCTCCGATCAATGCGTGAGGTCGGCGTGGCCCAGCACGGCGACAAGGCCACGGGGGTGCTGGTGGGTCGGGTGCGGGATGGTGAACAAGAGCCTATCCAGTGGGTGGACGTTCCTGGCCCGGACGGCATGACGGTGACGGTGGCCTCGGATGACCTCAGGGCGACGACGCCATGGAGCAGCGGGAAGGCGCTTCGGCTGCCGACGTCGTGGCCTGAGACAGTGGCGATTGCGAGGTCTCTGTCGGCGCAGCTCGGGGAAGGCGTGATTGTGGCGAGCCAAAGGCTTGCTGACGCGCTTTACGCGGCAGCGCCGGTCAAGACGGCCTTTCACTCGCAGGTGACGGCCAGCGATCCGGACTCGGGCGGCTGGAAGATGCACTCAGCCGACGCGACGCTCAAGTACAACGCCGACGTGGACGCCCAGGTTGCTGGCCGTTCGGGTCTCGTGGCAGGGCACCAGAAGCACTGGCTCTTGCACCCGCGTCTCGCCGAGACGGTGAAGGCGACGGGTAAGCCGGCTGCGGTGAATTACGGAGCGTGGACCTCGGCGGGAAAGGTGCAGCAGTCGCCAGGGGCCATGCACGACGTCGACTATGGGGGTGACACGAGTCAGCTCTTTCGTGCTGTCAAGCGGTTCGCCAAGGCGGGGGACGGTAGCGTTGTGGATTTGCTCGAATGGATGGAGCGGGCGGAGAGCGTACCGCGCCGGTTCACGGATCTCTTCCGATTCAACGACGGCGTGAGCTCGCCGTCGTCTTCAGACTCGCTTGTGGCGACGAGCGCATCTTCGTCATCTACGGTGCCTGCGCGGGCAAGCAAGCCAGTGAGCTCGCCGGCGCATGCGTCGAGCTCGCAGCGGATCGCGGTCACGGCGAAGCCTTCGCCGAAGCCGCGGGCGCTTCCTGGACCCGCTCCGTGGGAGGTCAAGTCGGGAATGGACGCCGTCGACGCGCTCCGCCCGGCCGAGGACGTCGACGCGCTGGCGATGCGCGATGCTGCGGACGAGAAATTGCGCAGGGATGCAGCGATCGACGACCAGATCCTTTCGGCGACAGCGGGTGTGGGGAGCACGGAGGAGCTCGGGCTGACCGAAGACGAGGTCGGTCAGGATGCGGGGTTGGCTATCGCGGCGGCGGCAGCCGTCTGTACCGTCGTGCCTGGCGTCGGGACTGCGGCGTGTGCTGCGGGCGCGGCGATCGCGTCGGTTTTCGTTGCGATCGGGGTCGCTGTTTCTGCGGGCCTTCGGGACACGTACCGTCTGGATACTGCGACCGCCGCAGGGCAGCTCGCTATCATTCAGACGCTCCCCTCTGCGCTTTTCGCTGGCTACGACACGCTGACGGTGGAAGGCTTTCACAACGGCGCGAATTTCATTCACCCGCGCACGGGGACGCCTGCCGCTGACGCGTGTCGGTCTGTCCGCTACGACCTGCTCGTTGCCGGGATCTGCAAGGCTCCGGGGGCTCCGCTCTATAACCCTGGTGACCGAGATTCGCGGAGCAACCCATTCATGGAGTCTGGTACCCCGGTCCCGACGTGGCCGCTCACGGACGTGCGCGTCACGCAGAAAATCATCAACACGCTCAAGGCCAACCACAACGATCTGAATGCAGCGGCGATCCAGCCCATGCCGAAGACGAAAGAGGACGCGGCGGCGCTGCTTGCCGTGCTCCGGTCGCCTCACTTCGCCGACTCCGGGATCATGAGCTGGGACCCGACGAAGTCGGTGCTCCCTGGCTTGCGCCGAAACGCAGGGCGCCTCAAGGCGCTTGCGGGTGAACGTGGGCACGACGCGATTCTTTCGCAGCTCTTCGGGGGTCCTGTGGTTGCTGCCGGTCCTGCGCACAGGAAGCTCGGCGCAGCGCCGCCGTGGTGAGATGCGCAAGGGCCGCGGTCTCTGCCCATGCGTGCCCATGCGCTCCTGCCCATGTAGGTGATGTGTAGTAGCCTAAAGTTGAGTGAAAGTGGCCTAGTCTTCAACTGGGTTGGCTGAAAGGATTCCATTGTGTCTTGCCGTGAATGTGGTTGCTCGTCGTTGACCAGGGCGTGCTCGTGCAACCCGAAGTGCCGGAATCTGTGCAGCGCGTGCGCGGGAACCGATGGCCATGAGCGGAAGGAGGCGATCAGGAGGGAGAACGAGAGGACGCGCCGGGTGTGGGAACCGTTAGGGCTTCCGAAGCCGCCCCTCTGGTGATCGACGATGAGGACGATGATGCCCATGGGCGACTTTTTGACGGCGGAAGAATGGGCGTTCCTGCGCGGGTTTGCTCTGCGTCTACTTTGCGCGGTTGCGCTGGTACTTGCTTCGGTCTGGGTGGTTCGGGCCGTGTGCTCGTCGCGTCATGGCGTGTGCGAGTGCACGGATCCTGCGCGCTGGCCCGTAAGGCAAGCTCCGTGAGCCCGTGAGCTCGCGAACCGTAAACTGTCTCGGAATGCGATCGACGGGATCTTCTTGGGAACTTTCCCGCGTTCTCGCTTCTCGCTTGCCATGAAGACCTTGACGATCTAGTCATGGTTCTGAGGAGGTTCGTGATGGCTGCGAAGAAGACGACGAAGAAGGTTCCCGGAGCTCTCGGGGCGAAGATCTACAACACGTTCGGCGGGCTCTCGACGGCGCGGACGCGTGGGACTCTCCCGAGGGGCGTCAAGGTGACCGTGGGCGATGGGCTGGTCGACTTCCACGACGGCAAGGGGGTCAAGATCGCCAGCCTGTCCCTTGTCGAGTTCGCGAAGGGCGAGCTCAAGCGGCACGGGTTCGCTCTCGCCAAGGGCTCCGTCCATGCCCCGATTCTTGTTCGGTCGCATCTCTTGCCGGAGACTGCGCCGGAGGAGCCTGCGATCTTGCCGCTTTCGGGTGGTTTGGGTTTGGATGTAGGATAGCCCATGGCCACCCAAAGAAGGAGCGTTCGGAAGGTCAAGACCTATAACAGAACGCACGTTCCCCCGATCAACGAGTTTTTCAGCGACGGTCGGGTCTTCATGATCGGCCGAGGTACCTACAGCAAGCTCACGGGTCCAGGGGATCCGAACACGACGGGGATGTTTCCGATCCTCTTGAACGGGGAGCAGGTAGGGGCCTTCTACCAGGACGTGACAGGGGGCACTCGGGTTCTCCCGAGCCGCATTCGCTACCGAGCCTGCATCGGGAGCGCGTGCCCTATTTACCCTGGCGTGGATGCTTTTTCGAGCTCGTCTTCGTTCTCTCTGGAGGACTGCTTGAACAAAGCTTTGCGTGACGTGGGAGCTTCCAGGCGCCGCCGATCGTAGGCTTCGTAGGCTTCGTAGGCTTCGCAGGTGTCGCGCATCGCGGAGAGATTTCTCGATTTTCTCGTCACCAGGTGGTAGGAGAGAGACATGCCGCGAGTATCCCAAGCGCTGATCACGAACATCTTCAAGGACTGGTGCGCCGCGCACAAGGTCAGGGTGGCGAAGAACTCCCTGGACGTCGGCGGCTTCATGCTCGACGACAACGGAGGGGGCATCGAGATCTTCCGCGTCGACTCCGGGTTCCGCGGCGTCGGCGTCAGCCGGGTTCCCGTCTTCCACGGCGAGGTGAGCCCCTCCGATCTCGTGGAGATGATGAAGTTTTCGATCAGGTCGATCGAGTGCACGGCGGCGGTCAAGGCGAAGAAGAAGGGCTGATGCGGTGACGGACCACGGCGATCCCTTTCGCGACCTCGTCGCGGCGACCCCGGCTCCTTCGCCTGAGCAGGTGGCCAAGCTCGTGGCGCCCCTTCGGAGGCTCGAGGAGAGCCTCCGCGCGAACGCGGAGGTGGACGCGAGCGTGCGCGTCTCCGACGACGGGCTTCGGTACGACCTCGTGGTGTGGCCCCTTCATCGTCCTGCGGTTCGCAGCACGATGGTGTCGATCGTGGTCTCGGAGGGGCGGCTCATCGCCCTGAACAAGTTGCCGTGGGAGCGCCTGCCGGGGCCGGAGGCGCTCGAGTCGTGGCTCATCGGCCTCGTGAAGAGCATTCCGTTTCGGGAGAAGCTCGAGGATCTCCGGGTCATCGCGGGGAACGCCACGGTGGAGGCTCGCCTTCGCCATGACGGCCCTGGCTCTCCTCTGAGAATCCAAGTTCTTCCTGCCCAGCAGGCGAAGCTGGGCGCATGTGCGCTGAACGAGGAGACCGAGCTCGATTTCACGGTCTCCGGCGAGGACCCGCTGCCGGCATCGGCGGCGCTCCGTCAGATCAACTCCGCCGGGCTCGCCTTCGACATCCGCGAGGCGACCCAGCGCGGTCGCGCGCTCAGCCTGAAGCTGATCCGTCGCTGACTCTTGGTGCGGCTCGCGCAGCTTCCAGCAAGGCTCTCCGCTCTCGCGTGCGGCGCGTACTCGATGCGATGCCCCCTCAGTCGTCCTGTGCGGGGTAGGGCAGGGTGCCTGCGCGGACCATTTGGTCGACCACGTGCTGGGCTTCCGAGAGAGTGAGGCCCGACGTGGATGCGAGCGCAGGCGCGAGGGGCTTTGTAGGCTTGCCGTAGCCTTGCTCGATGAGAGGACGTACGGCCAGGAGGAGCTCGACCTTGAGCGCGTGGCGCGTGTAGACCATTTTTGGTCCCTGTGGCCATCGAGCGAGTCGGGCGATCTCGTCACGGGCGTCAGAGATCCGCTGCTGGGCCGTGAGAGGTCGGCGGATTTTCGGAGCGACGATGGCCCGTGCGGCGGTCAGGTGGTGGACCGCCTCTTCGAGCTCGTGGAAGCGGTCTTTTGTGGTCCCGAGCTTTTCGAGCAGCCTGTCAATTGTTTGAAGAGCTGACGCGGTTTTCTCCTTGGATTGAGCTGCTTTCGTATTTTTGGTTGCCATCCGGATGACTGTATCACGAGAGGTCGACCCTGCGTACGGCCTTGTAGCGACATCAGCGAGACCTTCATGCGACAGACTTTGCCTTTCTTTGCTGTGGGCAAAAAAACCTTTGCAAAGGGTGTCCGGGTCGCCTAAAACAACACCTCACGATGGCCGGGCAGAAGGAAACGCCGGTCGGTCAAGAGTCTCGGCAGAGAGGCAGGCAGAGGGTTAAGTCGGGTCCCCTTTGCGAGATTCTCTCTCGTCAAGGCGTCGAGGGTAAGGCGGCTGTCGACCTGCTTGTTCAGACGTGTCAGGTGAGCGCTTGGACAGCATCGCAGATGCTTGCCGGCGAGGTTCTTGTTATCGCTCGTCACGCAGCGATGCTTCGCATGTTCTTGTCAACGGTGGAGCTTCGCGAGCTTTGCGCGAAGCAAGGCGGAGACGGCCTCGCGGATCTTCTTGACGTGATGCGGGCAGGGGATGATCTGGAGACCTCTTTCGTTGAGGTGGACGAGCTTACGGACGCAGATCTCGCATTCGTAATGGACGTCTGACGATTTTCTTTGTTGATGGATTGGGGCCTTTCGTGGCCTCAGCCTTGATGCTTGAATTGCGCCTCGCTATTCGCGGAAAACCGCGATAGCGAGGCTTTGGTGCGTGAGACTGCCCCATTCGCGGGGCGACGAGGAGACTTCGACAAAATGGAACAGAAGCAGCACGCGGGCACCACGGGTGACTCGAAGGCGACGGCGGTGACGGCGGCAGCTCCGGCGTCCGCCGCCAAGGCGGGTGGCACGGCGACGGCGGCGAAGAAGACCAGGATCGAGAAGCGCAAGGACCACGAGGGCAAGTCCCGCGACGTGGACCTCACCATCGAGGGGGGCGCGTTCTTCGTCGACACCGGCGAGGCGTACGACGAGGAGTCGATTCGGATCATCACGTCGCTGGCGATGACGGCGGCTCCGACGGCGGAGGACTTCGCGACCCAGCACCGGGTCAACGCGGAGATCTACTTCTACAAGCTCGAGGTCGTCGACGAGAAGACCGACGTCGCGCTGATGAACCGGGTCCGCGGCTTCCCGCTCTCGTTCTTCAAGCGCCCTGCCTTCATGGGCAACAAGAACGACACGGGCGAGTCGCGCGAGTCCGGCGTGTGCTGGCTCTACACGACCACGGAGTGCTGGGTCACCAACCGCAACAAGGTCGTGCAGAAGGTGCCGGCCGGCACGGTGATCTGGGTGGACCTCAACCAGGCCCTCAACCCGATCTTCACCCGCGGGCGCCCGGTGACCAAGACGGCCAAGGATGCCGAGGGCAAGGAGATCGTCGAGACCGTCGAGATCTTCGAGATCGGGATCAACCCCAAGCGCAAGCGCACCATCCCGGCGGCCGAGTCCGGCGGCACGCCCCGCCAGGCGTGGCAGGTGGACGTCTTCGGCGGGGCCGGGCCGCTGGCCAGGCGCGACGGCTACCGCTCGCTGAGCGGTCGTCCTCTCGAGGCGCTGAAGAGCTACCTCCAGATCCCGGAGCTCCGCGGCCTGGACCTGTCGAAGTTCGAGTCCATCGACGCCGAGGTCGAGGTCGACGTCATCGACTCGGCTCACACGCTGCCCGAGTCCACCGCGACCTGAGCGCGCCGCCGGCGAGACTGACTCGGTCGGCACGATCGCATCCCGCCTGAACAGCGCCGTCCGGCGCTGCGAGCGCCGAGGCTCTCCTAAGAGTCTCGGCGCTCGTTTCCGTTCAGCGCCTGTCGATTTGCACGTCAAGCTGGATCGCGCGGTGGCATGCGGATCGTTTTCGTTCGGTGCGGTCTTGACCCCTCCGCGGAGAAGGGAGAGCATCCTGGACGATCAAAACCTCGACGCGCTGCGGTTCTGCCTGAGGCCAAAAAAAAGGTCGCCCCGACGCTTCGACTCGCGGGACGACCCTGGAGGTGACTTCCAATGGGAGAGTGTACGCGACCCTCGACGCGCGTCAAGCCTCAACCGGACGCTTGGGGGCTACCGGGTCAAGAACTTTCGCGTAGTGTCGGCCACCTATCGCTGGGTCAACAGGAAATCGGGGCATGGCGGTATGGGAGCGTGGGCACCGATGTCACGGGCTATGGGACGGAACGCGGCGGCTTGGGCATGTCGGACTATCGTCTGGCATGTGAATTTCGGATCGAGGGCATGCGGCCCTTGAGCGTTTGAATGTTTCTTCGCGGCGGCTACTCGCTTCTGGAGGGGGTGCGGCTGTACCCCTCGGAGGCGGTGCGCCACGAGTACCGGACGTTTCAGCGGAGGGTCGCGGACCAGGACATCGACGTCGAGGCGGTAGCGCGGGCGCTCGAGGATCTCGGCAGGCGGTTCGGGTTCACGGGGCCTGATCGTGTCCCGACGCTTGCGGCGACCGAGTTTGCGTTCATCGTCGACCCGCGCCGGGTGAACTTTGACGAGCTCAAGGTTGCGCTGGCGCTGGCGCTTGAGCCGCTTGGAACAAGCCCAGGAAGCTTGGCGGCCGCGATTGATGGAATTGTTCGTCAGCAGACGGCAATTCTGAGCGTCTCTGGAAAGGTTCGGACGTTCCACATGTTGTTCACGATCCCCAAGGAAGGGTGGACCGTGACGGCGCGTGGGCAGTTCCGGAGCGAGAGGGCGAAAGAGGCGGAGGCCCGCGAGCTTCGCAGCGAGCTTGAAAAGAAAGCTCTCCAGAAGGATCAGCGCACGGCTGACAAAGAGCGCCGCTGGGCAGAGATGGAAGCCCGCGTTGCTCGCGATGACCTCGCACGCCACGCCGCTGCCGCTCTCGAGGCGGCCGGCGTCGACAAGCAAAAGGCGGAGCGCGCGGAGGCGATGGCCGAACGCGCAAGGCAACAAGCCGAGGCTGCCGAAGCGAAGGCGAACGAGGCAACAGCGCGATCCGAGAAGGCCCAGCGCGAGGTGCTGGAAGCGGAATCTCGCCGAGCCGCCGCGGAGGCTGAGCTCGTGCAGCTTCGCGCGGAGCAAGACGCGAAGACGGGGGAGGCTCACGAGGCCGAGGTGCTGCTCGACAAAAAAGGCGAGGCGGCGCTCTTGGCCGAGGAGTCTGAGGTCGTTCGCCTCCGCCGCGAGCTTGCCGAAGCGCAGCGAGCCCTGCGAGAGGCCACGGAGGCGGTTCGGGCGAAGCCTGTGGCGGCGAAGCCCAAGCCCGCGGCGGCGAAGCCCAAGCCCGCGGCGGCGAAGCCCAAGCCCGCGGCGGCGAAGCCCAAGCCCGCGGCGGCGAAGCCCGCCAGGGCGAAGCCGGTGGTGGTGAAGCGCGGGGCGAAGCCCGTGGCGACCAGGGCGAAGCCCGTGGTGGTGAAGCGCGGGGCGAAGCCGGTGGTGGTGAAGCGCGGGGCGAAGCCCGTGGCGACCAGGGCGAAGCCCGTGGTGGTGAAGCGCGGGGCGAAGCCGGTGGTGGTGAAGCGCGGGGCGAAGCCGGTGGCGACCAGGGCGAAGCCCG
>Ga0302320_10003310_pt1 | contig 37592 bp, 31 predicted proteins | sample Bog_T0_3_FD_202130 | JGI IMG/M metagenome (GOLD analysis project Ga0302320, IMG submission 202130) | Peat permafrost microbial communities from Stordalen Mire near Abisko, Sweden - Bog_T0_3 | ecosystem: Environmental > Terrestrial > Soil > Wetlands > Peat | place: Sweden: Abisko, Stordalen Mire... | reverse complement strand
GAATCTAGTGCCTGAAGCATGCCGTGGGCAAGTTCCGCATCAGAATTCGGGGGAACCAGAATGCCATGTTTGCCGCCGTCGAGAATCTCCTCAGGTCCCGTGGGACAGTTGGTGGAGACAACGTTTGACCCACAGACAAGCGCCTCCAGCAAGACGGTCGGCAGGGCTTCGTAAAACGAGGAAAGGACAAAGGCGTCGGCCCTTGCCATGTAGGCAAATGGGTTCTTGACGTAGCCGGGAAGGTCGACAAAGTCCGTGAGCCCCAGGCTTGCGACAAGTTCCCGAAGGCTGGTTTCCAACGGGCCTTGCCCTAGAATCACGAGACGGACGTCGCGAACTCTTCGAACCTCGGCGAACGCTCGGATCAGGGCTGGGAAGTTCTTTTGCTCGGTGAGACGACCCGCGCCAAGGAACACTGGGTTCGAGCCACCGAACCAAGGATGCGAGATCGGCTCGCTTGCCCATCCCCGGATTTCCTCGATGCGGATGGGGTTTGGAATCGTAATGATCTGGCCGAGCGGCACCTTGTAAGTCTTGTGAACGTCGTCGGCGCAACCCTTGGAGACCGCGATAACGCCATCGGCCCGGCGATAGGCGGCACGCACAAACGGTGGCAGCACGCGTTCCTTCCACTTCTTGGTCATGGCGAAATGCACCGAAGGCGTGATGTGTTCCCACATGTAAAGCCTTGCATCGCTGCGAGACCACCAGGCCGCCAGTGCCGCGGCAATCGCGGAACTCTCCATGCACGCCACCACACTCTTCGGTCGCTCTGCCCTGAGGTACTTGGCGAGAGCCATCGCCGAGCCAAGGCTGGAATTCCGATTCAAGTCTATGAGTCGCACGCGATCCGAGAGAAGACCGAGATAGGGGCCGCACGCTTCGACGAGGACCACGTCGACGATGGCGCCATCCGCCGCCAATTGGTTCGCGAGGTTCACCAGGACCCGCTCGGCACCGCCGCCTTCAAGAGATCGTGCGGAAAACGCTACGTCGGGCTGCGGATGCGGAGCTCCAGACGAGCACGATGGCAGCGAGACCAAGTTCTTTGCCACCATGGTTACCACTCCGCTTGCGTGGGCCTGCGGATTCGCCAAGCCAACAGCGCGGCTCCCGACATAAACTGCCACATCGACGCAATCCCGATCGCCCAGGCCGCGCCCATCAGTCCCATCCGAGGGATCAGCACAAAACCGGCGACCGCGGTCACGAGTACGATGGAGAGCAGATGGGGAAGCTGCATCTTGAACACCCGGGCGGCGGTCAAGGCGATTCCGACCATGTTGCCCAGGTAGCCCAAGGCGCTGGCAGCAATCACTGCTAAAAATAATGTGTTTCTTTCCGCGTATTCTTTAGTGAACGCAGTCTTCAAGAGAAGCGGGCCAGCAGCTGCCACGATGGCCACGCCCAGCACGCCGACCAACGCGCAGAGTCCCATGAGGATCGCGGTCTTCTTCGCGAAATCATGTCGAGGGTCCCGTGCGAAAGCGCGAGCAAGGTTCGGGGTGGTGGATTGTCCCATCGCAAGGACGACAATCCGGCCGATGGTCGCGAACGAGGCCATCGCACTGAAGATGCCCAGTTGAACATGCCCCAGGCTCCCATCCACGAGGTAGCGCGGGATGTTGATGGTGAGGGAGGCGAGCATCATGACAAGTCCCATCGGCAGGGCGATCTTCGCCAACTTCATCTGGTCGGCAAAATGGACTGACGCGCCCCAATTCCAAAAGAAGGGGGACACCTCGCCCTCGGCGATCCCTTTGAGCATGAACGTATCCAGGAAGCACGTGGTGACCACTGAGGCAAGGGCCGACGCCACCACGGCGGCGATGATGTTATGCCAAATGAGCATGGCGGCGAGCAGCCCCGCCAGCGAGAGCACGCCACGGACGATGAGAGAAATGGAAACCAGATTCATGCGTTCGCGGACTCGGAACAGGCCGTACTCTACTTCGCTGAGCGAATCGAAGAGGGCGCCCGCCATGGTCACGAGCACGACTGCCTGGGTAACTCGGTCGTGAATGGCGATGCTGGTGTAGACAAGGACGCCGAGCATGGCGAGGATCGACATCCAAAGGCGCAAGGAGAAGTAGGTGCCGACGCGGTAACGTCCCGTCACATCGGCGGCGAGAATGCTGGTCAGGTTGAGTTGGGAAAGGAAGATGACGGGCTGCGAGACGGCGATCCCCAGGGAATACATTCCTACATCTCCCGGCAGCCCAAGCTTGGCAATGACAGCTACCATGACGAGACTGCAAGCGGAGTAGATCGCATTGCCCGAGGCCATCCAAACGAAGTTGACCGGAGTGGACAGGCGGCGCGCGCGTTGTTTCATGGTTGCGCGTTGGCACTCGGGGCTGTTGGGCCACTCAGCCGAGACGGAATCGGCGATCACAGGCTCATTTCCAGAGTCCTTTTCCACACTTGGCCGAAGCGCTGGGTAAGCCATCGCTTACGCCTGCCCCTTCGCGGGAGTCCAAGTTCGGTCGGCCTTCTCCCACGTGACTTGCTGGGTGCGGCGCACCCACCGGCCAAAGCCGGCGAGCAGGGCGTAGTTCATCAGGCCGAAGTATCCGGACAGTCGGATCAGGGCGGGCACTCGTGGGTCATTCGGTCGTGCCCATGAAATGAGGCTCGCGGCGATGATGAACAGGGCCACCGAAAGGGACGCCAAGTGGGCGGTATGGGCGATGCCGGTGGACCCACCCAGTGCGACCGCGTCGCAGCCCCAGGCGAGGAGCAGGAGGAATGGCGTGAACCACCGCAACACCTTATGACCCCAGAACACCAGACTGGGCATCCCATAGAATGGGTTGAGAAGGGGCGCGCAGGGTCCGAGCGCCTGATAGTTTCCTGCTCCGATCCGCACCTTGCGTAGCCACTCTGAACGGACGTCTGCGCACGCCGGCTGGCGGACTTCGGCATGGGAGGCAAAGCGGATTTGGTAGCCCTTCATGAGAACCCCCAGGCTCAGAACGAAGTCCTCAACAATCGTGCCGGGAGCGATCGGCTCGAAGAGTTCGGTCAGCATGCCGAAGCCGCCCCCATTGCATCCCATGACGCATCCGAGCTGATCCTCAAGCGCCTTGAGCTTCATCTCGTATTTCCAGTAGAGGCCTTCGCCGCGTGCCTTTCCCGATTCGCTCTCCATTCGTAACTTCAGGGCGACGCAGCCCACGTTTGGATCGGCGAAGGAGTCGACAATGGCGTTTACGGTGTTGGGCGAGAGCACCGATTTGGCGTCGCAGAAGAGGGTGATGCGGGGATCGAACGCGCGAAGCTCCGGATCGGCCATCAGATCGTTGACCACCGAGATCTTTCCCCTGCGAGACGAATACGCCCTTATCGAGAGCCGGGGCTCGGCGAAGGCTTGGGCTCGCTCGACGGTCGCATCGGAAGAGCCGTCGTCCCCGATGAAGATGCGAATCCGATCGTGGGGATAGTCCAGCGCCAGACAGGCCCCGATCATGTGGTCGATCACGCTCTGCTCGTTGTGGGCGGCTACGACGACGGCGACTCTTGGTGTTGGTTTGGAATCAGCCCGGGTGCCACCCGTCGCCCTTTTCCGGATCAGCGAGATCCCCATGAGGAGAATTGGGAGTCCCAGGTACGAGTAGGCGACGAGTCCGTAGCCCATGAGGGTGCCGGCGTTGAGTAAGAGGCTATTCATCGTTCCTGTCGTCGTGCGTTCGAGTCTGAATGGGCGGTGGGGTGCGCGGGTCGTCGTGAACGGGTGCCCGTTCTCGTTTTGGAGTGCGTGAGGCTTCTCGTTTTGTCCTGAATTGGCACATTTCGTGCCTGAGTCCGCAGTTGGACGAGAAACCGATTGTTTTTCAGACTCAGGTGAAACGAGGTGAATAGTCGAGCTCCCGTGTGGGCCGATAGGGCAAAGGCGCCATCTCGATTCGCTGCCTGGATGGTTGTGTTTCCGTTCCACTGGCTTGGCCCTAGCCTGCCGGTTTAGATGGAGAAACAACCCTATGAGTGCGACAAGAAATCGAGAGGCCGCCGTAGCCCAGGCGACCGCCCCGGTCATGACAGAGACACCGGCCCTTCAGGCCGTGGTCTGGGTTCGCGACATCCGGTACGAGGCCATCTCCAGGATGGTGGACATTCTTGGTTCGATGGTGGGTCTCGTGCTGACCTTTCCCATCATGCTCCTCGTGGCGCTTGCCGTCAAGCTGACTTCTCGGGGCCCCGTGCTCTTCCGACAGATGCGTGTCGGCCTCCACGGCACCCTCTTCCCATGCTTCAAGTTCCGCACCATGGTCGCCAACGCTGACGAGGTTCTGGAGTCCAATCCAGCCCTGAAGGACGAATTCTTAAAGCAGCACAAGCTGGAGGAAGACCCACGCGTGACCGTGGTCGGTCAGTTCCTGCGAAAGGCCAGCCTCGACGAACTCCCCCAATTCGTGAATGTGCTCTTGGGCCATATGAGCCTGGTGGGTCCGCGGCCCATTGTGCCGGCGGAGCTGCTGAAGTACGGCGCCTACGCCAACATGCTCGTGATGGTGAAGCCGGGCCTCACCGGCCTCTGGCAGGTCTCCGGTCGCAGCCGCACCACTTACGAGGAGCGCGTCCAACTCGACATGAGCTATATCCGGACCCGTTCGCTTTCATTGGATCTGTCGCTCATTTTCCGAACGATGATCGCGGTCGCGTTACGCAAAGGCGCTTGCTAAGACCGTAGGCTTGCCCCTATTCCCGAAACGCAGACAGCCGACAGTTGCGAATCTCAGGCGCTAGCATTCGCGTCTCTTCGAGTGATCATGGCGGAAATCCCACCTTCGGATCCCCATCAGCCACCTCCATCAGACGGGACTCCAACCCCGGCCAACTTTGGACAGACGGGATTTTCCCCGTATCCGAGGGGAGTCGGTGGCGTCGACAAGGCAGGTCTGAAGAGTGTCGCCTTAGCCCAACGCCGAGTGCTCTCAGCGATCCTGGCGAACATCGGAGTCACCGGGTTAGCCTATGCCACCCAAGGCGCGGGGTCCATATCGCCGGCGATGAGTATCGCCGTGATCGCTCTTTACATCTGCGTGGTGGTCTTCCAAGTTGTGGCCATGGTGGGCCTGTCCAACGCCTTGGGTGGAAGCGTTGGGTCGGCCATCCTCGTCGGCATTAGCTGCTTCATCCCGTGCGTCTCGCTTATCGTGCTGCTCATGCTCAACGGCAAGGCAACGAAGGCCCTTCAGGCCTCCGGAATCAAAGTTGGTGTCATGGGCGCGAACCTTCAGGAATTCGACTGAGCGAGGGCATCGGGGCTGGCGTTGGCGGGAAGGGTTCCTGCCCCGATCTGGATCGTGTGTCGCATCTTTAGGCTTCCTGCCGACGGTCCGGCGAGTAGCTGAACGCAATCGGCCTCCACGCTCCACTGATGCCCGGCGACGTCCCAATAGGCAAGCCGCGAGGCGGGCAGCTTGAGCGTGACGGTGCGGGTCTCGCCGGGCTGAAGGGAGATTCGCTGGAACCCAACAAGCTGAATTCGCGGGCGGTCGACGTGCGAGTTTTGGTGGTGGGCGTAGAGTTCAACCACGTCATCCCCGGCACTGCTTCCCGTGTTGGTGACGTCCACTTGCACGGAGACGGTCCCGGTGGCGGGGACCACATCGGTGTCGGTTCGGAGGTTGGCCCATTTGAAGGACGTGTAACTAAGACCGTATCCGAACGGATAGAGAGGTCGGCCGTTGAAATACATGTAGGTGCGCCCGTGGCGGATGTTGTAGTCGAGCATCGGCGGCAATTGGCCAATGTCCTTGGGCCAAGTTTGAACGGTTCGCCCGCCTGGGTTGTAGTCTCCGAAGAGCACGGAAGCGAGAGCACTGCCCTCTTCTTGACTGCAATGGGTCATGTGGAGAATGGCGTTGATGTGTCGTTGCTCCCAGTTGATGGCAACCGGGAAACTCGAGATCAACACGAGCACGGTGCGAGGATTGGCGCCCTGAACCGCCTGGGCAAGTGCTTCTTGCTCGGGTCGGAGGTCAATCGCTTTGCGATCAACCGCCTCGCGAGCCTCGTTAGGCGAGTCGGTCTTGCCCCAGCCGATCTGCTGACCGCTCAGGGGGTTGTTGCCCAGGCAGAGGATCGCCACATCGGCGGCTTTGGCGGCGGCCGCGGCGGCGGGAATGTCTTTTCCGTCGGCAAAGCTGACGCTGGTGTTCGGCCCAACGGCGGCGCTGATGCCATCGAAGGGCGAGACCATGTAGGCGGGCTGCCCGCTGTACCAATCGAGCAGGACTTCCTTGGCGTGGGGCCCGATCACGACGATCGACTTTACGGATTTACGGTCGAGGGGAAGCAGGTTGTGCTTATTTTTGAGGAGGACGATGGATTCCTGGGTGACTTTGAGGGCGGCCGCCTTATGGGCATCCGACCCAACAGGGTTTGGCTCAGTGGGCTCGTTGTAAGGCACGAGACTAGGGTCATCAAGAGCGCCCAGCCAGATCAGCATGCGGATGTTGCCGCGGATCGCCTGATTGATGTCGTCTTCGGTGATCAGCTTCTTGGAGAGGGCGTCTAGGATCGCAGGGCGGATGTTCTCAAGGTACTTGGTGATGCCCAGCTTGAGAGTTCCTGCAGCGGCGGTGGTGATGTCGGGATAGTAGTGGTGGTCGGTTACCATCTGGCGCACGGCGCCGCCGTCGGTGCAAATGACGCCGTTCTCGCCCCACTCGTTGACCGTGATATCACGAAGCATTGGGTTCGCTCCACAGGGAATTCCGTTGTACGAGTTGTAGGCGGCCATGAATGCGCGGGCCCCGCCCTCGATGATGCCCATGCGGAAGGGCGCCGAATAATACTCCCGCCAGAGGCGCTCATCAAAATCAGATGAAGAACTGTCGCGGGTGTCTTCGTTGCTGTTGGCGAGGAAGTGCTTGAGCAGCGAGGCGACCTGCCAGTATTTGGGATTGTCTCCCTGCAGGCCGTGGACCATCGAGGTGACCAGCGTGCCTCCCAGGAACGCGTCCTCGCCATAGCACTCTTCTGTCCTGCCCCAGCGCGGATCGCGGCCAAGGTCGGCGTTGGGAGTCATGACGACGAGGGGACCGCCGAATCGACCGGGCGGGGTGTTATTATAAAAGTAGCGCCCCTCCTCACCGATGACCTTTCCGACGAGCTGCACCGCCGCCGGGTCCCAGGTCTCGCCTAACCCGTAGCCCTGGGGGAAAATGGTGGTGTAGACCGGCTTACCGCGACCGTTTCTCGAAGGACCCCATAGGTTAAGGCCGTGGATGCCTTCCACGGTTCCGGCGTGGATGTTGTGGGAAGGGACCACGCTGCTCGAGCCAAGAAGGGCAATTTTCTCGTCAAGAGTCAGGATCGAAATCAGGTTATCGACGCGCTGTTCGATGGGAAGGGAGGGATCGCGGAAGGGTTCGGCGCCGGGCGTCGGAGGCGTGGCTTGGGCGAGGGTTGCGGAGGCCAGAGAAAGGGCGAGGGTTAAGTGTTGGCAGCGGCGCCAGATTGCTTTTTCGTACATGAATGGTCCCCTTTAGGGTAGTTCCAAGAGCTCCTTCGGCGAGGCGGTGAGCACCTCAACGCCATCTTGGGTGATGACGACATCGTCTTCGATTCTTACGCCCCCGAAGCCGGGAATATAGACTCCAGGTTCGACGGTCCATACCTGGCCCGGGGCGAGAATTTGGGTGCTGGAGGCGTTGAGGGCGCCGCCATCGTGCACCAGCCGGCCAAGGCTGTGACCCAAACCATGACCGAAATATCGAGCCAAGTCCTTCTCTTCAAGAATGCGCCGCGAGAGCTCGTCGACCGTCTTGCAGGAAACGCCGGGCTTCATCGCGTTGATCGCTGCCATCTGGGCCTTCAAGACCTGATCATAAATCTCTCGCTGCCGATCGGTGGACTTCCCGACGACGACGGTGCGGGTGAGGTCACTGCAGTAGCCATCCAACTTGGCGCCGAAGTCCATGGTGACGAAGTCACCGAGCGCAAGGGTCTTCTCGGTGGCGTGGCCGTGGGGGAGTGCGGAATTCGCCCCGCTCACGACGATGGGCTCAAAGGAAAGGTCTGCCCCATGCCGTTTGAAGAAGAACTCGATTTCAAGGTGGATTTGTCGTTCGGTGGCTCCGGGCTGAATCATGCGGCATGCGTGGGCAAAGCAGGCGTCCGCAAGTTGGCAAGCGCGGCGCAACTTGACCAGTTCATCTTCGGTCTTCACCAAGCGCAAGGGCGCAATCAGATCGGGGGCGGGAATCCACTCGATTTTGGAAAGTTTCTCTTGGAGCCGCTTTAGAGCGGCCACCGTCACCGATTCAGCCTCGAACCATAGCTTCTCGATCCCCATGGCCGACGCGTGCTGGCCGAGGAACTCCACCGACGAGGTGGGGCTGGCAAAGGTGTGGACGGCGAGGTTGGTGACCTGCTTTTGAGCCTGAATCGCGTACCTGGAGTCGGTCAAGAAGCGGCCATCCTCTTGAGTCAGGACCACCTGCCCGGCCGACCCGGAAAAGCCGGTGAGCCAAGCGACACTATCGATGTTGCTCAGCCACAGCGCGCTGATCCTGTGCTCCTTCATGCTCGCGCGTAGGTCGTCCAGGGCGGGCATTTAGACAACCTCCTTCCGCATGTCAAGCAATGCTCGCAAAGCGAGGATGTAGCCGTGACCACCGAATCCCACAATCTGGCCCAAACTGATCGGAGCGATGACGGAGTGGCGTCGAAACTCCTCGCGGGCGTGAACATTGCTCAGGTGAACTTCGATCACCGGCAGCCGCACGCTGACGAGGGCATCTCGCAGCCCTATCGAATAGTGAGTCAGCGCGCCGGGGTTGATGATGATGGCTTCCGCCCACTTTCGGTGCTCCTGGATGGTGTCGATGAGGACCCCTTCGTGGTTGGACTGAAGGATGCGCGCCTCCACGTTCAAGGCGTCAGCCGCCTGCTGGATCAACTCATCGATCTCCTCCAAGGGCCGCTTGCCGTAGATGTCAGGCTCACGAAAGCCCGTGAGGTTAAGATTTGGTCCATGAAGGATCAGAACCTTCATTCTTTCCGGATTGTTCATGGGTTTTCGGCGGGAAGCGCACTCTCGGGAAGCAGTTGGGGAATGCCATCAACCACCGGGTACCGAGCGCCACACTGGGTGCAGACCAACAAGTCGCCATCCTCCTTGAGGGGCGGACGCTCGTCGCAACGAGGACAGGCGAGGATTTCTAGAAGGCGAGGATCGATCACGTCAAAAACCTCTGATACACGTCAAAGGTGGCTTGTGCAGTCCGAGTCCATGAGAAGTCCCTGGCACGCAACAATCCCCTTTCGCGCAACGCCCCAAGCTTACTCGAATCCCCCGACAGCTCGGTGATGGCGTCCGCCCAAGCTGCCGGATCCCAACTGCGTTCGAGCCTGGCGGCGCCGCCGGCGGTTTCGGGAAGGGCGCCGCCGGCGCTGCAGATCACGGGACAGCCGCAGGTGAAGGCCTCTAGCAGGGGAATTCCGAAGCCCTCATGGCGGCTTGGGGCCAGGTAGAGGGTGGCGGCCGAGTAAAGCGCCGATAGCATGTCTTGCTCGACGTAACCGAGGGCGGTTGCTCGGCGGCCCAGACTCTGGTCGCCCCAGCCAGCCTTTCCGGTCAACGCCAGCCGAAGCGAGATGTCCTCCGGAATCCGTTCCATCGCCTGGATCGCGAGTTCCATGTTCTTTCGGGGCCACCGTGTTGAGACGGTGAGCACGTAGGGCTCGCTCAATCCGAACCGATCCCGAACCACCGATCTAGCCTCGTTTACGGCCATGCGGGTGATCCATGGCGGGCAGGCGAGCGGGGTCACGTAGGTCTTGCCTCTGGCGGTCGGAACCAAGCGCTCAATCTCTGACCGCGAGGTCTCGGATACCGTGATGACAGCTAAAGCCCGGCGAGCCGCGGCTGGAGTGGAAAGTTGAAGCAATAGCCGGTCTTTGGTTCGAAACCACTCAGGTCCAATAAGGAAAGAAACGTCGTGAATGGTTGTGATCCCCCCGCAGGCCAGGGGACTTAGTGCATATTGGGTATGCCATAAGCGGGCTCCTGCTCGGCGTGCCGCCAGTGGCGCCGCGACCCAACTCCACCAGCGCTGGCTCTTTGTGGGAAGCGTTATCCATTGAAACGTCGCTCCTTCAGGAATTCCTGGAGGTCGGGGCGCGTTGGAATAGAGCAGAAAGCGGGTTTGAGTCTCCAGGGCAGCTAGGCCGTGGACGAGGCCGGTCCAGTAGGTTGCGTCGCCCGTTGAGCGGGAGCCGATCAAGCGGGCGTCGAGCGCCACGATATCGCTCAAAGGGTCACCAACGGAACAAATCCTGCTACCATAAAAAGTCGAATCTTAGAGGAAATTATGAAGAAGAGGAAGCCGCCAATAGTTCTTATTTCGATGGGGGTTGTCTTACTCACGGCCGTTGCCGTCATCAACTGGCCCAGCGCCACAAGCCAAGCCATTACCGACCCCCAAGCCAGCAGTGCACAACCGCAGAAGGGTCGGGACACGACGAGTGCCGCCGACCTGGCAAAGTCCCAAAGTAATGTCGTGGGTCACGCGCCGCGAGGGCTTGGGCGAAAGCCTGGCCTGGGCGGTAAGCCGACGGGCGGCATCCTTGGCAATGTGCTGACTGCCGATCACAATGTCGGCAAAGCTCAACCGATGGATACCTCGGTGATCGGCCAATGGTATGTGGGTAATTCGGTCGCCAAGACGAACGGGGTCAAGCATATTGCGGTAGGAGACTGACGCGGCCTCCGCGTTCGATTCTTTCGAACCGGACTCCGTAGACAGATTCGACTTCGGGCCCTTGGGAAAGGTCGGATGACGGGCCTTGGAAGCGCGGCTCGCCATGGTGCAGGAGGATGAGGTCATCAGACACCTCAAGTGCCACGTTGAGATCGTGGATCGCCAACACTATCGCCTTGCCCTGGGATGCAAGTTGGCGTATCGTGCCGACAAACGCCGCCACATGGGCAACATCCAAGTGAGCGGTCGGCTCATCCAGGACGAGAACAGGCGCTTCTTGGGCTAAGGCGCGGGCGATAAGTACGCGCTGACGCTCGCCACCGCTCACCTCGACCACGGAGCGGTCGGCAAGGGAGGCGCAGTCGGTGATTTCCAGAGCCTCGCGGATGGCCTTTTCGTCCGCGGGCGTTTCGAAGTAGCTCTGGGATCGGGCCAGCCGTCCCATCGCCACGATTTGCCACACCGTGAAGCGGAAAGCATGGCTTTCCTCTTGAGGCACTACTGCAATGGTCTGGGCCACACGTGCGGGCTTGATGCCGCGAAGGCTTGTACCGGCGACGGTAAAGCTCCCTGATATCGGCGCAAGTTCCGTGGAAAGAGTTTTGAGGAGGGTGGATTTTCCCGATCCATTGGGCCCAATCAAGCCAAGCACCCGGCCGGCTGGAACCGCCAGGTTCAACGGGGCGGTGATCGCTCGGCCCTCATACCCGCAAACGAGGTCCTTGGTCTCGACGAGCGCGTCCATCAGACCGGGTCCAGCACGCCACTGTTGAACGCGCGGACCATGCCGGCGTAGGCGCCGTCGGCCTCGAGCAGGGCACGGTGGCTGCCCTGCTCCACCACTTCGCCCCGGCTGAGCACCAAAATGGAGTCCGCCCGGGCGGCAGTGGTGAGGCGATGAGCGATGAATAGGGTGGTGCGTTCCTGCATGATGGTGTCAAGGGCGGCTTGCACGGCCTTTTCGCTTACTGCGTCAAGGGCGCTTGTCGCCTCGTCCATAAGCAGGACCGCCGGCTCGCGGACAAGGGCTCGAGCAATCGCCACGCGCTGCATTTCGCCCCCGCTCAAGCGAATGCCTCGCTCGCCCAGTTCGGTCTCGTATCCATTGGGCATCATCTCGATGAATCCGTCTGCATAAGCGGCGCGAGCGGCCACTCGGCATTGTTCTTCGGTTGCGTCGGGCTTGCTGAGCCTCAAATTATCAAAGATGGTGCCAGCAAAGAGGAATGTTTGCTGGGGAACGACCCCGATGTGTCCCCGCAGCCAACTGACCTTCAGCTCGCGCAAATCGACGCCATCGAACAAAATCTGACCCTCGGATGGATCATAGAAGCGGAGCAGCAGGTCGGCGATGGTGCTCTTGCCGGCGCCGCTTGAGCCCACGAGGGCCAGCGAGTGGCCAGGTTCGAGGGTGAAACTTACGTTGGTGAGGGCCTGGGTGCCATCCGGGTAGGCAAATGAGACGTTTCGAAACTCGATCAGGCCAGCCGGCGAGGCAATTTCCTTTGAGGATTGACTGTCCACATGAGCATCTGGGACGTTCAGGATGTTGTCATAGATGCGATCGGTGCCTGCCTGGACCTGTGCAAGGGTCTGCTTCAATGACCCAATGTTTCTCAGACCCTGATTGACGCCGTCCAGTGCCAGGATAAAAGGGGCGAGAGCCGAAGCTGTGAGTTGCCCCGTTCTGACGAGGTTGCTGGCGAAAAAGACGACGGCGGCGATTCCGACGGCGCCGATGAGCTCGACGGTGGGCCGAAGGGCGGCCATCTTGCGCGCGGCCGTCATTTGGCTTCCAAGGCTCGTGTCCACGAGCGCCCCAAAGCGATCGGCAACCCGACCTTCTGCCGAGAAAGCCTTGATGATGCGGGTGCCCTGCAGGGCTTCCTGCATCATCGCCGTGAGGTTGCTGAGATCGACCTGGACGGCATCCTGGGCGGTCTTCATCGTTCGCTTGTTCCGTTCGATGAAGGCCCAAATGAATGGGAAGACCGCAAGGGCGATCAAGGCGAGCTGCCACTGGGCGTGAAACACCCAAACGAGGCCGACAATCACCTTGATCGGGCCATCAATGGAGTCCTTGGTGGCGCTGATCGCGTTCTGATAGACCGCGACGTCGTTGGTGAGCACGCTTTGAATCGCGCCGGCCCGCTGTTCGTTAAAGTAGGTCACGGGCAGCGCTTGCAGCTTTCGAAACAGTTTGATGCGGAGCTTCGCCGTCAGGTAGTTGGCGCTCTTGGCAAAGTAATACGCTTGGCCTCGGGTGAACCAATATTTGATGCAGTAGACGCCAATCAGGGAGAGGCTCATCGCCACCAACAAGGCGGTGTTTCGATGTACGATCGCGTCGGTTGCCCAGTAGACGATGCCGAGCAAGGCGCCTTGACCGAGCCCGGTCGCGATGGCCGTGCATAGAAAGGCTAGCTTGATATTGTGTTTCTGCTCAAGCAGCTCACCCAGGAGGCGAGGGTCGACCCAGGACAGGAATCGCTTCACTTAAAAGTCAGCGCTCCCGGGAGCTCGGAAATAGGGAATGACGTCGCGAATGTTCTTCACTCCGGTCACGTACATCAAAAGCCGCTCAAGCCCCAGGCCGAATCCGGCGTGGGGAGCGCTGCCGAACCGCCTCAAATCCATATACCAACCGTACGCCGCGAGCGGGAGTCCGGTTTCCAGAATGCGCCTCTCAAGTACGTCGGCCCTTTCTTCGCGTTGCGAACCGCCTATGATTTCGCCGATTCGCGGAGCGAGCACGTCCATCGCTCTCACCGTCTCGCCGTCCTCATTCATTCGCATGTAGAACGCCTTGATCTCCTTCGGATAGTCGCAAAGGATGACCGGTCGGCCCACCTTCTTCTCGGTAAGCCAGCGCTCGTGCTCACTTTGCAGGTCGCAACCCCAGTGGACGGGGAACTCAAAGCTCTCCCCGCTGGCCTCAAGCAGCCGGATCGCTTCGCCGTACGTCAGCCGCTCGAAGGGCGCTTGGACGACATGGTTTAGGGTCGCCAAGAGTTCGGGCTCGATGCGTTGGTTGAAGAACTCCAAGTCGCCCGCGCAGTTTTCCAGCACATGGCCGATGACTTCCTTCAGGAATTCCTCGGCAAGGTTCATGTCGCCTTCCAAATCGCAAAAGGCCATCTCGGGCTCGATCATCCAAAACTCGGCAAGGTGGCGGCTGCTGTGTGAGTTCTCGGCCCGGAACGTGGGGCCAAACGTGTAGACGTTGGTGAGTCCCATCGCCAACGTTTCGGCTTCGAGCTGACCGCTGACCGTGAGGTAGGCAGGTTTGCCGAAGAAATCTTCGGCGCCGCTGGCTCCCGTAAGCTGATAACGGCCATCCTCGGACGCCTTGAGGAGAGTGCTTACAGCAAACATCGCCCCCGCGCCTTCGCAGTCGCTGGCCGTGATGATGGGCGTGTTGACATAGTGGAAGCCGCGCTTCTGAAAGAAGGAGTGGATGGCCCAGCAAACCTGGCTGCGCACCCGAAACACCGCTCCAAACGTGTTTCCGCGAACCCGCAAGTGGGCTATCTCGCGCAGGAATTCCCAACTGGCGCCTTTCTTTTGTAGTGGGTAAGTGGTCGGATCGGCAGCCCCAAAGACTTCGCAGGCGGTGGCCTTCAGTTCGATGGCTTGGCCCGCGGCCGGCGAGGCGACGATTTCGCCGTCAAAGCGCACGCAAGCTCCGGTCGTCACCTGCCGCATCACTTCTTCAGGGAGAGTTCCGCCGTCGACGATCACTTGCAGATCCCGAAAGCAGGAACCATCGCTCACCTGGACGAAGGCGATGCCTTTGCTTTCTCTCTTCGTCTTCACCCAGCCATACGCGGACGCGGATGTCCCTGGGGCCTGACTGAAAAGATCACGGACGTACGTGCGACGATAATCCATGGCCGGTCCGGCCATTGTACCAGCGTCAGGCGCTCAGCCCAGCCAACCTGAAGTCCCGTCCGAATTGGCTCCTCCCTTTCGGGGATCCCAGACCCGGAAGCCTCCCCCGCCAGAGCGGTGGCGCGAACCAATGGTCGCCAGAGCGCACGACACTGGCCTCGCCCTATGCTTGCTGCTGGTCGCCGCGGTCGGGGGCGTGGGTGTAGTAGTACTGCTGGATGATCTTGGCGATCAAAGCGGTCCACCCGGCCTGATGGCTCGCACCCAGGCCCCGGCCGGTGTCGCCATCGAAATACTCGTGGAAGAGCACCAGGCTTTGCCATGTCGGGACGTCGTAGGGGCCAGCATCTCGCAGGCACGGACGATGGCCACTCGCGTCGGGCAGAAAAATGCTGATCAGTCGCCTTTCCAATTCGCGCGAGACCTCGTCGAGTGACGCTCCGTTTGGGCACACCGACTTAGGTAGATCAAGGGTGAGATCCTGATAGTAGTAGTCGAGGTTCTGGAGAGCTTCAATCATCAGGTAGTTCAGGGGAAACCAGATGGGACCACGCCAGTTTGAGTTTCCACCAAAGGTCCCGCTCGTCGACTCTGCCGGTTCATAGTCGACGCTGTAGGTTTTATCGTTCAGATTGACCACACAGGGATGGTCTTTGTGATACCGAGAGAGAGCACGGATGCCAAAGTCGGAGAGGAACTCGCTTTCATCCATCAGACGGCTCATGACACGGCGAAGTCGTTCCGGAGGCACCAAGCTCAGCAGGCGCCGTTCTCCCCTGCCGGACTTGAACACGCTGGCGATGTTGCTCAGGTATTCGGGCCGATTTGCGAGGAACCAGTTGATACTGGTTTTGAACCCCGGATATTTGTCGATCACGTCAGGCTCTAGAGTCGTTGCCGCAAAGAGTGGAATGAGGCCGACCCAGGAGCGGGCGCGGATGTATTGGCTGGTCCCGCCCGGTCGGTTGAGGACGTCGTAGTAGAAGCCGTCTTGCTCGTCCCAAAGCTCCATATTGCTGGCGCCCATGTTGTTCATGGCATTCCCGATGTAGAGGAAATGTTCGAAGAACTTGACCGCCATGTCTTCGTAGGCGGGGTCCTGCTCGGCAAGTTCGAGGGCGATCGTGAGCATGTCAAGGCAGAACATGCCCATCCAACTGGTAGCGTCGGCCTGTTCAAGCTTGATGTCTGCGCCAAGCACCTGGTTTCGGTCGAACACCCCTATGTTGTCAAGACCCAGGAATCCGCCTTCAAAGACATTGTTGCCCTCACCGTCTTTGCGGTTGACCCACCAGGTGAAGTTCAGCAACAGCTTGTGGAAGACTCGGGCCAGGAATGTCCGGTCCGACTTGCCGGTGGCGCGTCGCTCGATGGTGTAGACGCGCCACGCCGCCCAGGCATGAACGGGGGGATTCACGTCGCTGAACGACCATTCATAGGCGGGCATTTGCCCGTTGGGGTGCATGTACCACTCGCGGCATAGAAGCACCAACTGGTCTTTGGCAAACTGGGGGTCGATGAGCGCGTAGGTCAGGCAGTGGAAGGCAAGGTCCCACGAGGCAAACCATGGATACTCCCACGTGTCGGGCATCGCCAACACCTCGGCCGCGTCAAAATGAGTCCACATACAGTTGCGCCCGTGTTTGCGGCTCTCAGGGGGTGGGGGCTGCAATGGGTCACCTTCTAGCCAATCCCGGACTCCGAGGTGGTAGTACTGCTTGCTCCACAGCAGGCTTGCAAACGCCTGGCGCTGAACGTTGGCTACCTCTGGGGCCAGGCAGGGGGTCAGCGCCTCGTAAAACTCATCGGCTTCTTCCTGGCGCTTGCGGAAAAGATCTTCGGCAAAATCAATATTGATCGACCGTCCCTCTTGGCTCAGGCGGAAATAGACGGAGGCGGTCTCTGAGGGTTGGATGGTGAGCCGATAGACGGCGGCACACTTGGTGCCGACCTGTGTGGGGTTGACGGCCGTTTCTTCGCCGTTGACCAGGTATCGATGAAAGGCATCCTTCACATAGGGGGTCTGGTTCGGAGTGCCGTCGAGCCTTTCAGTATTGGTGTTGTTCTCGGTGAACAGGAAATCGGCCCCGTCTTGGGCGCGGAAGAAGTATTTTCCCAGTCGGGCATGCTCAGCAAGGACGACGCCGTCCGGCTGGATCTCCAAGTTCGGGTTTGCATGGCGGGCATTCCACGACCAGCGATTTCGAAACCAAAGCTGGCCCAAAAGCGTGAGTTGCGCCGGTTCCGGGCCGTGGTTGGTCACGCTGACCCGGACATACACATCGGTCGGAGCGTCCTTGGCATACTCGACGACGACATCGAAGTAACGGCTGTCGGAGAACGCTTCGCTGTCGGTGATTTCGTATTCGCGCTGCAGTTGATTGCGCGAGCGGTTGACTTCAATCAGCTCCTCATAGGGGTAGGGTCTCTGTGGGTATTTATAGAGACCCTTCATGTAGCTGTGTGAGGGGGTGTTGTCAAGGAAGTAGTAAAGCTCCTTCACGTCCTCGCCGTGGTTGCCTTGATCATTGGTGAGCCCGAAGAGGCGCTCCTTCAAGATCGGGTCGGCATGATTCCATAGAACGGGAGCGAAACAGAGTAACTGAGAGTCGTCGCTGATGCCAAGAATCCCGTCCTCTCCCCATCGGTAGGCGCGTGAACGCGCGTGATCATGGGGGAAGTAATCCCACGCGCTGCCGTCGGCGGAGTAGTCCTCGCGGACGGTTCCCCACTGCCGTTCGCTAAGGTATGGCCCCCACGTTCTCCAAGGAGCACCTTCAGCCACGCGCAAAGCTTCGAGAGTGTCGCCGGGCGTCGAACTCATGGAGAATAGTATGGACCTACGGGAGCGGCATTCGAGGCAAGAATCTTGAGGTCAGGAGGGTGAATACCATTGCCGGGCGGAGTTTTCCAACCATCCAGGCCGTTAGGCTGGTGTCTGAGGTCCGGCACGCCCTGCATGCGTGGTGTCGCGCTCCTGCGGATTGCTACGGCAAGAACGGATACATGTCCCGCGGCAGCTGCTTTGAGAGGACCTTCCACTGGCCGTTGTACTTCTTCAGTGGAATGCCGAAGTCCTGCATGTACTGGTGATCCTCGGGTTGCCCAATGTTGGGCTCAAGCTTGATGTTGACCGACGCCTGGTCATCGGAAGCGGACTCCGTGTTGACCAGTCGGTAGATGAAGCGGTAGTACTTGGCTTGCTCAACGCTATTTGCCCACTCAGCATGCATCTTGTCCTGAGGCTCGTCTGGGTAGGAAAGCTCGGTCAGCTTGTCGACATCACCCTTTGCCAAAGCGATGAGGAAATCTGAAGCCGTTTGAGTAGGTCCGCTGCCGGAAAAGAAGATAAGGAACCCGAAGACGACCACGGCTACGACCGCCAACACAACCAGAATATGGACACGACCAGAGCGCTTCATAGTAAAGACCGAAACATTTAACCCAATTCCGGCACGAACCATTCCCGGGCAAGGCTCATGCCGAAAATGCCGTTGGAAAAGAGATTAGGAAGGATTGACCACCCAACTCCTTCCGTCCCGGGCGATGAGGGCCTCGGCGGTCTCGGGCCCCCAAGTGCCAACTGGGTAGTTGGGGAAATCGGCCGACGGGGTGTTGGACCAAACATCCAGCACCGGCTGAACGATCTCCCAGGCGAAGTGTTCCTGGTCCGCCCGCATAAAGAGGGTTCCGTCCCCCAGCATAACGTCGTACAGCAAGGTCTCGTAAGCCTCAGGAGGCTCGGACTTGAAGGCGTCCTCGTAGAAGAAGTCCATGTTGACGGTTCTGAGGCGCATGCCCTTACCCGGCTGCTTGGCTTGGAAGCGCATGACGATGCCTTCCCGGGGCTGAATATTCAGAGTCAGCCGGTTTTGCTCCCAGTGATCGGCCGAAATGGAGGGGAACATTTGGTGGGGAACGGGCTTGAACTGAATCGCCACTTGGGAGACCTTGACCGGCAGGCGTTTGCCTGTCCGCAGGTAGAACGGCACGTCCTGCCAGCGCCAATTGTCCACGTAGAGCTTTAGGGCTGCGTAAGTCTCGGTAGAAGATTCGGGATCAACCCCTTCCTCCTCGCGGTAACCGGGCACCGCCTCACCCTTTACGTAGCCGGCGCCGTACTGCCCCCTCACCGCGTATTTGTGAATCTCGGTGCCCCCCATGGGTCGGACCGCCTTGAGGACGTCCACCTTCTTGTCGCGCACTTCGTCGGCATCAAACGACACGGGCGGCTCCATCGCGACCATGCACATCAACTGGAGCAGGTGGTTCTGAATCATGTCTCGCAGAGCGCCGGCCGTCTCGTAGAATCGGCCCCGCTTTTCTACGCCGACCTCTTCAGCCACCGTGATTTGCACGTGGTCGATGTAGTTGCGGTTCCAAATGGGCTCGTACAGGGCATTGGCAAAGCGGAGGGCAAGGATGTTCTGGACCGTGTCTTTGCCCAGGTAGTGGTCGATTCGGAAGATTTGAGCCTCACCAAATCCGGAGGTGATCAGTTGGTTGAGTTCTTCCGCCGAATTCAGGTCACGACCAAACGGCTTCTCGATGACGATTCGGTTGTGTTTGGGATCACGGTTGAGCTTGATCCGCTCGAGTTGGCGGACGATTTCCGGCACCATGCCCGGCGGCGTGGAGAGATAGTGGATATGGGTGGCATGTACGCCGCCCCAGGCTTTCTCTTGCTGCTGGATGGCATCGTGAAGCTTCACATAGGTATCCGGATCCTCAAAGGTGCCGTCGATGAAGTGAAGCATCTCGGCAAATTTCTCGTAGAGAGTCTGATCAGGCGGGCGGCGGCTGAACTTCTTAAGGGAATCGAAGAGAATCTCGTGGAACCCTGCCCGGTCTCCTTGTCGAGCCATGCCGAGCAGGGTGAATTTGTCTGGAACCGCCTTTTCAATCCAAAGGTTGTACAGGGCGGGCAACAGCTTTCGTTTCGCCAAGTCGCCGGCGGCTCCGAAGATCGTCATGATCGTCGGCTCCAGCTTTAGGTTTTTCGAGTTCCCTACGTTCATTCTTGTCCCCATTTCGTGTGGAAGGCTCCTGCCTTGTCCACACGCTCATACGTATGTGCGCCGAAGAAGTCTCGCTGGGCCTGAATAAGGTTCGCCGGTAAGCGGGGAGTGGCGTAGCCGATGATGTAGTTGTAGCTGGCGGCAAGAGAAGGAGCGGGTATGCCCGCGGCGGCGGCGGCGGCGAGGACGGTGCGTAGTCCGCCGAGGTTCTCGGCGGCAAACACAGCTACCTTCGGATCGGCGAGCAGGTTCGTCAGGCCGGGGTCGTTGGTGAAGACCCTAGTGATCTCGGGGAGAAGGGCCGACCGAATGATGCACCCCGCGCGCCAAACCGAGGCGACCTCAGCAATGCTTAGGCCGTAGTGGTAGGTGTTTGATGCGACGCGGAGCATCTCCAAACCCTGTGCATACGTGGCGAGGAAACCCAGATGGAGGGCGGTGCCCAACTGGTCGACCACCGGGGGGGGCGCGGCGGTGACAAAAGCGGGGAAGACCTGGGATGCGCGGATGCGCTCATCTTTCAGGCTGCTGAGGTCCCGGGCAGAAACCGCCGCATCAATTGTCGGGATGGGAACTGGCAGGTCCATGGCCTCTTGAGAAGTCCATTTGCCCGTGCCCTTTTGCTTCGCGGCGTCCTGGACGCTGTCCACCAAGTTCTTGCCATCCTCTTTGTGATGTAAAACGGTAGCGGTGATTTCCAAGAGGAACCCGCCGAAGGCTCCTCGCGACCATTCACCGAATTGGTCCGCGATGCGGTCCGAGTCCCAACCCAGGCCGCGATGGAGAATGTCGTAGACCTCCGCGATCTGCTGCATCATGCCGTATTCGATGCCGTTGTGGACCATCTTGACGTAGTGTCCGCTGGCGCCAGCGCCGAGGAGTTTGACGCATGGAGTGCCATCGGGCGCCTTGGCAGCGGCTGCCTCGAGGAGGGGCTGGACGCGTTCGTAGAAATCAGAGGGTCCTCCTGCCATCATGCTTGGACCATGGCGCGCGCCCTCCTCGCCACCGCTCACCCCCATTCCGAAGAAGCCAATGCCTTTCTCTTGGAGGGCCTTGAACCGGCGATCGGTGTCTTTGAAGTACGAGTTTCCGCCATCAATCACGAGGTCGCCAGGTTCAATGAGCCCGTCAAGCTTGGACAGCACATCATCGACGGCGGCGCCGGCGGGAACGAGCAACATGATCGCCCTCGGTTTGCGGAGGCTGGCGACGAAAAGCTTCATGTCGAGGAAGCCCTCAACCGGCTTGCCGGCGCCCTCCTGTTTGAGTAATTCGACCTTGGCGGCGGATGGGTTGTAACCCGCTACGGAAGCGCCGTGGTCAGCGAGATTAAGCAATAAATTGCGGCCCATGGTGCCCAGGCCGATCATTCCGAAGTCGAACTCCATTGGCCTATCGTACCGCGCGCGCCCCAGCAGGCGACTCCACATAGGCGCGTTTCAAATAGTGTTTGAATGCACAACAAAAGAACCTAGAGACTAGCCTTACAATTCACCGAACATAAAAGGATATGAGTTCGAACGTTCCAACTCCCGGCCGGGTCGGCTTGTCGTCGCGCGTGATGGCGCCCGCGGTCCGGCTCATGCGCATGCTTCGATATGGTCCCAAGTTCCTCTTGATTGCCGCGCTCTTCCTGGTGCCCATCTTCATCCTGGGGGCATCTTTCTTGAGCGAGGTCAATCATGACGCGAGCTTTGTATCGGGCGAAAGGGCCGGCGTGGCCTTCTTGCAGCCCTCATATCAGCTTCTGGGCGATCTGGTTCGATCCAAGAGTCGATCGGGAGATGGCGTGCGAGCGAAAATCAAAGATGACGTCGCAGCGGTGGATGAAGAGCAGGCGCTGTATGGCCCTATTCTAGGCACGGCCAAGGACTGGGGTTCCGCGAAGACGGCAGTCCAGAAGGCTTTGGATGATCCCAACTCAACCGATGCTGCCATTGATGCAGTAGGGAACGCCATCAATACGGTGGGAACCGGCTCGCAACTCGTGCTCGATCCGATTGGTTCAAGTTACTACGCACAGGACCCCGTCACCGTCCAGTTGGAAACCGCCTTGCCGAAATTGGCCCAGGCCCGGGCACTGGCGGTGCATGCCGAGACCGCCCGATTCTCTCCAGACGATAAGACCCAGATGACGGTCTTCCAGACCCAGATCGATACCGCGATCGGGAACATTCAATCCGACTTGACTCAGGCTTACACCTTTAGCAGCGACCTGAAGCCGGCATTTGCCGACGTTTCGAACTCCCTGCAAAAGGAAGCCGCCGCTCTCGACGATTCGATCAAGTTTTCGCTGGCCGATCATCCAGAAGGCGCTTCGAAGATCGTGGCTCACAGCGATGCCACCCTTGCCGCTTGTGATCAGTTCTTTTCGGTCGGCGCCAAGCAGTTGGACGGTCTTCTTGCCTCCCGGGAGCACGAGGCGGTCTCCAAGCGTGCTTCCGTCCTGACCCTGGGGCTTTGCTGCCTTGTCTTGGCGGGATACCTCTTCATCGGATTCTATGAGACGACGGTGGGAAGCATCACCGCTCTCTTAAAGACGGCCAAGGCGATTGCGGCGGGCGACTTTGCGGAGCCGGTGGTGGACACCGGCAACGACGAGATCGGTCGCCTCTCTCACGACTTGCAGGGAATGGTCGACAATCTCCGCGAGGTCGCTCATGCGGCCGAACAGATTTCGCGCGGCAATCTCACGGTTCACATCGCTCCTAGAAGCAACCGTGACCAGCTTGGGCTATCTCTTGCCCAAATGGTGGACAGCTTACGGGGCCTCATTGGTGAGGTTTCGCTGAGCGCGAAGCGGGTGACGTCGACGGGCACAAGCCTCTCACGATCAGCCGATGCGGCCCGGTCGGCCGCGAGTGCGATCACCGAAGCCATTCACGGCATCGCCTCGGTCAGCGAGCAGGCATCAGGCGCGAGCAAACAGATCGCCGAGCGTTGCGAGAGCCAAGCGGTGAGCGCATCGAAGGCTGAGACGGCAATGGACTCACTGGATGCGGCCATCGACCGCGTGGTCGAGAGCGTCCACCGCCAGAAGTCCACCGTCCTCGAGACTACTGAACTTGCGGTGAAGGCTCGAACGTCGGTTTCGGAAACGGTGGCCAACATGGAGCGGGCCCGCGAGGCGGTCGCGACCAGCGCCCACGAAACGCGCGCCCTCGGAGACCGGAGCGAAGCGATTGGTTCGATCGTCGAGACAATCCGACAGTTGGCCGAACAAACGAACCTTCTCGCTCTTAACGCGGCCATTGAAGCGGCTCGCGCCGGGGAGCAGGGCAAGGGCTTTGCGGTAGTTGCCGACGAAGTGAGGAAGCTTGCCGAGCGGAGTGCCATCGCGACCCATGAGATTGAGCACCTCATTGCTGAGGTGCGGCAGGGCGTCGCCGATTCGCTGGTTGCCATCGATGCCGGAAACGCGCAGGTTGATCGAAGTGTCACCTTGAGCGGCGCGGCCATCGATTCCATTGAAAGCCTGGCTCAGCAGACCCAGTCGGCGCGGACGGAGGCGGACCATCTGGCGGAGACGGCGGACCGCATGGTTCAGCGCAGCCGCGAGCTCCACGAAGCGATCGGCACCATCAACATGGATAGCCAAAGCACGGCGGCGGCCGCCGAGCAACTTAGCGCCTCAAGCACCGAAGTCTCGGCCCACGCCGAGCAGGTGGCCCACGAGGCGACCGGCCAGTCCCGCGTGGTTGACCAGGTGACGATTGCCGCCGATGAACTTGCCTCGATGGCCAAAGAACTCAATAGCACCGTCTCGCAGTTCCACATTGAGGCCGAGACTCTGCATCCTATTGCCGCCTAAAAACGGCGTTTCGGGTAGCTTAACAACGAAATGGGCAGAGGTCGCCGCCAAACGGATGCGATTGGCGCCGACCTCCCGTCTGTACTTTCGCGGTCGGTTTGAACGAATCTGATGGGGATGCTTGCTATTCCGTTGGCATTGGCTATGCTTGGCCGGCGCCCTTCACCGGCGGCTTCTTGGGCCCAATTGTCGGCCTATTACCAATACACGCCGCCGGCCGAATTCCACGTTTTCGAGCAGGACTGGCCGCAGACCGATACTCTTGAGGTAAGGCTTTACTTTCAAGGGTTTGCCAACCAGTTTGCACGGGGCGTCTTTATCCGGCCCCTCGCTCCCGGCCGCTATCCCCTCGTCTTGCTGCTGCATGGTCTCGGAGGGAGCAAGGAGAACGCTGTCAGGTCGTGGGCCAAGCCCTTTCTCGATGCCGGGTGTGCCGTCTTCGCCCTTGATGCGCCCTACCACGGCGAATCCCGAACGAAGGAGAACGACGCAATCCTCGCCCGGATGTACGCCGAGATAGGGAAGATCAAGAACCGTCGCAACCTAGTCGCCGAAGCGCTTCGTACCGACTCCGACCACCAGTTTGAGAATTACTTCACCGATGTGATTCACAATGGGGTGCTCAACTATCGACTGGCCATCGACTATTTGTCCGAGCGGCCGGATGTTGATCCTTCACGGGTCCACGTTCTGGGGGCCAGCATGGGGGCGATCATGGGTGCAATCCTTGGCTCGGTGGATAGCCGCGTAAAGAGCATGTGCCTCATGGTGGGAGGCGACCCGATCGTCTCACGCCTGTATGATGGCGCCGACGGGGATCGAGACCGACTGATGCCCGTTTCTCCGAGCCTCTATATTCCCCAGTTTGCGGGCAGACCTCTATTGATGGTCAACGGTCTGAGCGACGCCACGATTCCGCCATCGGCGGCCGCACTGCTCTTTCAGTGCGCTGCCCAGCCAAAGGAGATTCGCTGGTACACCACCGGCCACGATCTGAACGATCAAGCGCATCGTGACGCCATCACTTGGCTGATTCACGAGGTAACGGGCGCAACTACCGCTGTTCCCGTGTTTTCCCTTCGATGATCGGCCGGTCGTGACTCTTTCGAAGAGTGTCGGCCAGTGGTAGGCGTACGGTGGCCTTGCGGTCGATCTTTCCCCACCCCTGTCGCGCCCCCGCGAGGGCGGTCACGATGGACTTATAAATGACCGCGTACATCAACTGGCGGTAAACGAATCGCTGAAAGAAGAGCCAGACGACGGCTTTGGGCGAGCGTTTTTCCATTCGGTACGCGATGACCCCGGCAAACGCTTCAACGAAGAAGAAGAGCAGATAAAGAAAGGCAACCTGCTTGAGGGACGAACCGGCCGAGCTAAGGGGCTGGAATTCATCGTTGTGGTTAAGACTGTTCAGCCAGAGGTTGAAATAGGTGAACAGCGAATAGAGCAGTTGAAGGTCCACGAAAGGGGCAAGTGCGTTGAAGACCACCTGGAAAAGCCAAAGCGAGGGGAGGGCAAAGCAACCGAACCACCGATAGTGGCCCACCGAGGATTTATGCTTCCATAGGCATTGGAGCGTTCCGTAAGCCCAGCGGAACCGCTGCTTAAAGAACGACTTGATGTTATCGGGAGCCTCAGTAAAGGCCACCGCCCCGCTCTCCGTTTCTTGGCGGTAGCCGAGCTCACGGAGGCGCCACGTGAGGTCCATGTCTTCGGCGAGGGTGTCGGTAAGATAGCCGCCCGCCTTGATGACGGCATCCCGCCGCCATGCGCCGATGGCGCCAGGAACCACGGTGATTGCGTTCAAGAGTGCGTAGGCGCGGCGATCCACGTTTTGAGCGGTTGTGTATTCAAGGGACTGCCAAACCGTCAGGAGGTTGACGGTGTTGCCGACCCGAACATTTCCGGCTACCGCGCCAATCTCGGGCGAATCGAAGTGGCGGACCAGCAGAGAAATCGCGTCGGGGCTTATTTGGGTGTCGGCATCCACGCAGACAAGGATCTCGGCCGTTGCGAGTTCGATGGCGGTGTTGAGGGCCGAAGCCTTGCCCCCATTCTCTTGGCGCACACACCGAACCCGGGGATCATCTGCGAATTCGGATTGGACCACGGCTGACGTGCCATCCCGCGATCCATCATCCACGACGATGACCTCGGTGGGAGCGTACTCGGAAGCCAGGACCGACTGAACCGTGCGCGAGATCGTCTTCTCCTCGTTGTAAGCGGCAATGAGGACAGCCACCGACGCGGTGGGTGTGGGATAGGCAATCCGTCGTTCGCTTCGCTCGTAAAGCAAGGCGAGGGAAGTCGCGAGCACGACTCGGCCCAGGCCAAGGGCTATGGCCGCCATGAAGCAGACCGCGAGCAGGGCTTCGGCGCCATACCAAAGCCAGAAAGCCGTCCGATCGACCTGGAGTTTGTAGAGGTCGGCGGCTGAGACCTTTGGCATGACCTGGTCCCTCGTCTCACCCATAAGATCGGAAACAAGGACGAACTTATAGCCCTTGCTCTCTAAGATGGGAACAAACTGCTTGAGCGCCTTGACCGTTTCGGATCGGTCGCCTCCTGCGTCGTGAAGCAAGATCACGTTGCCCGTGCCCTTGTTGACCCCGCCTAAGACCTCCTCAGTGAAATCGGCGGCTGTCCGCTTCCGGATGGAACCGTCCGCTGCCTGCGCTTCCAATTGCCAATCTTCCGGATCGATAAACTCGCCAATGGTCGTGTAGCCCATGCTCCACGCCTCAGTGACAGGCTTGACTTCGTCGGGGTTGGACGGCTCGGCATCCGCGAAGTAGGGAGGACGGAACAGCGTGGTTGAACGTCCGGTGATGCTTTGGATGGCTCGTTGGGTTGCGTTGAGTTCAAGGGCCACCCGCTCGGGCGGTGTCTCACCCAGGTTCGGATGGGTGAAGGAGTGGTTGCCAATCTCATTGCCGTAGTCGAATTCCCGTGCCACCAGCGCCGGATACTTCTCGGCGTTGGTCCCGATCACAAAGAAGGTTGCGGGCACGTTCAGTTCCTTCAGTGCTTCAAGGATCTGCGGGGTGTAGGTTTCGTCAGGACCGTCGTCAAATGTGAGGGCGAGACTCTCCTTTTTGAATCCTGACCTTTGAATGACGTAGGAGGATGGGAACTTCTGGTAGGCAAAATCGACGATGAGCCCCGTTGTCGGATCGACCTGCACGGTTCGAGATCCGGTCACCGGCAACTCCTTGACCCGTAGGATTTCGCCGTCCCCTTCGTTGTCCACGTCGAACGGGAATTCGACCGTCTCGAGGGCGGCCGGCAAGGCGGGGGAGCGCATCGAATCACGCCCCAGGAAAGTCCACACGCCGGGGTCCTCGGACCCGAGGACCCACAAGGCCACGCCGCGGGTCCCAAGGTTTTGGTTGAGCTTGAAGCTGTTGAAGGCGCTCACTGCATCGAGCATCCAGACCGTGTGTTCCTTGCCGGCGTCGTCCACATAGTCAAAGTTGCTATTCAGACTGTCGGGGTCGAAATCGATGATGTCCTCGGTCTTGACATCCTTCTGGTCTTCATAGTTGTCCCGTGCAAGCGTGATGGCTTCCTGATAAGTGAGCGATTCCGCCGGTGTATGGCCGCTTGTCCAGTCGTAGGCGTAATTGCCGATACCCATGACCACCTTGTCACGGGGCACCACATTGGCAATGCGCTTGATCTGCTGCTCGCTCCAATCGAGTCCGGCGATCGGGCCGACCTCGCCGTCCTCGCTGTGCTCGTCATAGTCCATGACCACGATCCAATCGGCTGCCGCACCGATCTGCTTCACGGTGTCCAAGTCGGCGTCCGCTTCGATATCTGCTGTCACGACAAGACCTTCAGGGTGCAGGGCGCGGGCGAAAGCGGCAACGCAGGCGGGAACCTTGGCATCATCCTCAGACGATAAGGCCTCAAGGTCCAAGTTGATCCCGTTGAAGTGGTTCTCAGTTAGCCAGTCGCGGGTTTGATTGATGATCTGCCCTTGGACAACGGGATCGTTGAGCATGGCATGGGCGTGGGCGCCCACGAAATCGCCTTGGTATCCGTCGTCGAGGATTGGGATGATTTTCATCCCACCCTCATTGGCTATTCGGATGACATCCGTGTTTTGGGGGGTGATATTGGGGTCGAAGTCGGTCGTGAAGTCAAGACCCTTGCCATCGGTCGTGAGATGCACCCACTGGGGGATCACATGGCTGATGCGGGCACTGTTGGCGGTGAGTGAATGAATGCCATTCTCCTGCCAAGGGGCGTAGAAAGCGGCGCAAATGGGGGAGCCGGGAGGCGGCAATGGCCGAGAAGGATGCTTGCCAAGGTTGATTTGGGTGGCCAGTTTGACCTGATCGCGCGCGGCCAATGTAGCGGCACGGTCAGTGAGCTTGTTGGCGGGGGTAGGTAGGAACGTTCGCCGGTGAGTCTTGGGATTGGCCACGGTGATGGCTGGGCCATAGAAAACGCTCAAGGCAAAGAGCGTCGCAAGGAGGCATAGGCCCACGATGAGCGCAGTCATGCCTACCGAGAGCACTCTCTTGCGGCCGCCCTGGGGGTCGTAAAAAACGGGCGTTTGACTCATGAAGGTGTGCTACGACCGGGAAAGGCGATGCCGGTCTAAGACCGCCGCACTGCGCCTTCGAACGTACATTGTACCGGCCCCCAAACGCAACGAAGGCCCCGAAGGCTTTTCGCCGTCGGGGCCATCTGCGTACTGTTAGGAAAGGGGGATCAGGCTTCGGCCAGATCTTCTTGCAGCAGCCACTGCGTGCGCAGTTCCTGCCGCCGGGTGAGTTTGCCATGCTGGTGCTGCTTCAACTCTTCCTTTGCTTTGGTCCTTTTCTCCGGTGTTTCAAATTGCCTGACAAGCCAGTCCTTGGTCTGTCGGAATTTGGTGATGAGGCGGGCTTTGCGCCGACGCCACGCTCGGGTTCGAGGAACTTTCACACTAACCTCCATATCTCGCCGCGCCGTTGCACGGCGGCTTAAGTTGGGCTCGTTTAAGACCGGAGTCTTCCCTTTCATTTTCCGTCGATCCTGGGTCATTTCGATCTACAAATTTGAGGGGATTTCGGTTCTTGCGCAATTCCACGTATCTGAACCATCACGCCAAGGCTCCAACAAAAAGCCGGCCCCACGGCGATGCCGTGGGGCCAGTGCCGATATGGGGATTCCGACCTACTTGACGGCCGCCTTCGCAAGACTTGCCGCCTTCTTGCGAAGACCGGTAGCCGTTTGAGTCAGCACGAGCTGGTCAATCTGGCTGGCGCCGGTTGACCAATTGGTAGTTGACGACTTCATGTACCCAACCAGGGTGGTGTTGGCTACGACGCCTAGGTTCACGTAGGCCGATGTGAACGTATTTGTCACCGGGGACGGAGTGCCGCCCGCGTAAGTGTAGGTGATCGTCAGGTTAGAAACGATGCCGCACGGGTCGACAGTTGCTCCGGTGCCGATCGTGTAGGAGACTGGCTTGCCGCTCGGGTCGTAGGTCGAACCTGATCCGCTAAGGTCGTAACCGCCGGTGTTCGAATCTGCGGCAAGGGTGATGGTCGCGGTACCAGCGGGTTCCGTCGTGGTGGTCGTTCCCGAACTCGTCCCCACCGCGAACTGGGTGGTATCGCTGCCACTGTATGTCCCGGCGAATAAGCTATTCGTCGTGGTTGTGGTTGCGGCGATCTGTGCGTTAAATCCGACGCCGCCGGTGACGTATAGATTGATCGCATTCCCACTTCCGTTGCTATCGGGCGCGAACACCCCGGAGGCCTGGGCACTCTCGCCGTCAGAACCCGTTAGGGGAATGCCGCTTGCAGCCCCGGCCGAGGTGCCGAAGGCAACGTTTCCATTGTAAATCGTGGCTTGCCCGGTGCCCACAAAAGATGGGAGGACCGAGGCTTCATCGGTCACAACCACCTCAACCGTCGGGTAGTTCAGATAGACGGTCACGGCAGTATTTCCCCTGGTGACTGAGGACCGGTAGATGCCGTTGTAGGCATTTCCCGTGGCCGACTGTGCGGTAACGCCACCGCATCCGGAGATCACGGCCGCCGATGCCGCCGCCGCCAGCCAAAAATAACTCAATCGATTCTTCATTGTCTTACTCACATCCTTAGGATTAGGCGGTCAACGCCGACTAACGCAACCAAAATGGCAGCGCATCCGCAAAGTTACCTGGCATTGACGTCATTCGTTCCGTGTTGGTTTGATAACGCGAGTCATAAACCTGAGGGGGCAGAAGGCCCTAATCGGAAATGGCAATGGCCAGCCGCCACGCGACGAGCTTTTCGCTAAGGTCCTCGGTGGGCAATCCAATGACGTTGTTGAGCGATCCGTCAATGTTCTCGATGAGGGCTCTTCCCAGTTTCTGGGCTCCGTAGGAGCCGGCTTTGTCGAGAGGCTCGCGCGTAGCGACGTAGTTTCGGATGGTCTCCTCGGTCAGGGTATGAAAGCGAACCTTGCTTGTGCAGGCCCACGTTTCGCGTCCGTCCGGCCAGTGAAGACTTATCGCAGTCACTACCACATGCTCCTTGCCGCTCATTTCCATGAGCGTCTGCACGGCGTCCTCGGCGTTCGCTGGCTTTGCAAATTGACGATAGCCACCCTCGGCCAAGGGTAGAGCGACGACAGTGTCGGCGCCGATGATCAGCTTGTTTGGCTCAGTAACCTGGACTTTGAAAGCCTTGCTGCACGCCAAATGCTCCGCGTTTTCCCATGGATCTGGCTTGGCCAATCGTTCCTCGTCAATGTCGGCGGCGATCACCTCAAAGGTTTCGATCAAGGTTGCGAGAAGGTCGCGACGGCGCGGAGAGGCGCTCGCCAAAACAACGGGCAGTATCGGCCTCAGCACAGAAATACGATACCTTCACCGCGTATGATTCTCATGTATGAGCGCTGACCCCCGCCGTATATCCATTGCCGAGCCAGTTACGGAGCTCAAGCGCATTCCCATTCGCGAGAACGGGGAGCCTTTGGTGGATTTCACAACCCTGTGTCCAGAACTTCGACTCATCACATCGCGCTTTGTGTATCGGCGCGAAACGGTCATTCGTCGGAGTGTTGCGGAGATGCTTTGCCGCGCCAACGATCATCTGCTGACCAAGGGATTCCGGCTGGCCATCGTGGAGGGTTGGCGGCCTCCTTTCATTCAGAAGCGTATGTACGCGGCCGCACTCAAGCGGTGGCAGTCGCGCCACCCAGAGTGGACGGAAGTGAAACTCCGCCGGGTGGCCAACCAATTCACAGCGCCGCCAAACCGCAGGGTGCCCCCTCCCCACACGACAGGCGGGGCGGTCGACTTATTCTTGGCCGATCGAAATGGCAAGCCCCTTGATCATGTCGCCCCCTATAAGGACGGCGACCCGAAGGGCTTCTATTTTGCCGCGCCTGGGCTCGATGGGGAATCGCAGAGAGCTCGGGAACTGCTCGCCGAGGCCCTTATCCCGACGGGCCTGACCAACTATCCGAGCGAGTTTTGGCATTGGAGCTTTGGAGACCAGGGCTGGGCCTATCGTGGGGGGCATGCCGCGGCCCTGTTCGGCAGCATCGAGCCCGAAGGTTGGCTGCCCGATCCCGCCGATGTGAAGGACGAACCGCTGGAGTGGCGTGAGGAGCCAAACGACCCATGAAGGTCGGGGTGATTGGCTTGGGTTTGATCGGCGCGTCAATCGTTCGCGCCCACCTCGCCAGCCATTCGGACGATGAGATTTGTGGATTTGATCGCGATCCGGATGCCGCTGCGTATGTGCAGTCCGAGGGCTGGGCGAGAGTGGCGGCTTCTGCCGCCCAGGCGGTCGATGGCTGCGACGTTGTGATTTTGGCCACTCCGGTGACTGCCTATACCCAGGTGCTGACCGAGTGTGTGGGCGCGTTTGCGGGCAATGCGGTGCTGCTCGATGTCGGTTCCATGAAACAGGCGGCGGTGCGAGCGGTCGCCCCGTTTCTTTCGAAGGGAATTGCTTTCGTGCCATCCCACCCCATTGCCGGCCTTGAGCGGCATGGGCCGCGGCACAGCAGCCCTACCCTATTTCAAGACCGCTGGTGTGTGATCACCCCAGATGAGGTCGGCCCGCAGGCGATTGAGCGGGCGATTTCCTTCTGGGAGGGGCTCGGGATGCGGGTTGCCACGCTTACTGCGGACCAGCACGACCGGGTACTGGGTTTTACATCTCATTTGCCCCACTTGATCTCATTTGGGATGGCGGGCGCCGGGGTCGCGATGGAGCGAGCGCTGGGGAGCGATTTGCTTCGGCTGTCGGCAGGCTCGTTTCGCGACTTTACGCGGATTGCCCGCAGTAACCCAGAGCTATGGACCGACATTCTGCTGGCGAACGCGGGTCATCTTTCGGAAGCCTACGCGCTGCTCAAGGCTGAAATTGAGCCGGTTCTCGCCGCTCTCAATGCCGGCGACCGGGAGACTGCCAAGCAGTTGCTCACCACTCAGCACCGGGATTTCAAAGACCGGGTTGCTCCAGAGCTTGACCGTCGCGATGAGATTCTCTGAGCCAGGTGTGTCGCAAAAAAAGCCGCCGATTTGGGTGCGGCGGTGCTACTATTCCAGGGACGTATCATACGACTCGGGCGAGGACGATTCTTTGGCGATTGACACAAGCGATTTTCGAAACGGACTGCATTTCTACATTGACGGCGAGGTGTATACCATCGTCGAATTCCAGCACGTAAAGCCGGGGAAGGGCGGCGCGTTCGTGCGCACACGGCTAAGGAAACTCAAGACGGGATCGGTATTGGAAAAGACATTCCGCTCCGGCGAGAAGTTTGAACCGGCATTTGTTGAGAAACTTAAGATGCAGTATCTGTATAATCAAGGCACCGAGGCGGTACTGATGGACCTTGACACCTATGAGCAAATTCCTGTGGAATTGGCGACATTGGGTGGCCAGGGCAAGTACCTCAAGGAAGACATGGAGATCATTTGCCTCAGGGCCGGCGACGAGACGCTCGGCTACGAATTGCCAAACTTCGTAGAGCTGAAGGTGATTGAGACCGACCCCGGGTACAAGGGCGATACGGTCAGCGGCGGGGGTGGCACCAAGCCGGCCAAAGTCGAGTCTGGGGCTTCGTTGCAGGTCCCGCTGCACATTAAGGAAGGAGATACCATTAAGATCGACACGCGGACTGAGGCGTATTTGGAAAGGGTCCGCAAGGAGTGAGTCGCTATGGGCAAACCGGGTCGTCCAGCGTCGGGCAATAATAGCAACAATTCGAACCGTGATCTTGCGCACGGCTTCATGGATTTTCTAGGTCAGTGCGCCAAGCTGTTGATGTGGGCCGGAGGCCTTGTCTCGGTGGCCGTGCTCGGCATTCTGATTTACTACGTTTTCGCATTTGCCACCGGCGCCAGCAAGGCTGCGGAAGCGCAAGCGATTTCGAATCTCGCTCTTTTCCAGAGCACGCTGTCGCTCTCTCTGGTTGCGTTTGCCGTTGGGGCTTCGTTCCTGTGGTGGGGAGAACCGAAGCTTCCGATCACCCTCTTCGTCGTGGCCGCTTTGGTGGCTGGTGGGCCTTTCTACCTGCCGCTTCTTGGGCCGGTCAAGAGTGCGGTGCCCGCGAGGGCGGTTCAGTCGATGCAGGACGCGGGAACGATTTTCTTCGTGATTGCGGCCGGGGTGATCGTGGCCGAGATCGCCATTCGGATCAAGGAGCGCATCAGCGTCGGCATGAAGGCCGATCAACTGAAGTTCGGCAAGGGCATCAAAGAGGAGGTTGGCCAGAAGAACGTCTTCCTTGGCAAGTGCTGGCAGTTGCCTTATTGCCGCAAATTCATTCGGGAGCGCTGCCCCATTTATCATTCGGGCCGAACATGCTGGCGCGAACGCACCGGCTGCATGTGCGAAGAGGAAGTGATTCGGGGGGCCATGGAGAACAAGGTCATCCCCAAGGACGCGCTCAAAGCAGCGGCGATGATTCCTCGCAACACGCGGCTCACCGCGATTCAGAAAATTGCCCGATGCCGGCAGTGCGTCATCTACAACGAGCACCAGAAGCAGAAGTATAAGCTCTGGCTGAACGTAACCATTGTTGCTTGCCTCGGCGTCGGCTATATGATGTGGACGCCGCTGGTGACCCTGCTGCAGAATTCGATGGCGGGCATCGATTCGCTGGCATCGAGCGCACTGGCGGGCACGGTTCACACCGGCCTGCATGAATTCGCAACCACCACGACTGTGCCGATCATGCAGATTCTCGCCGGCGCGCTCATGCTGATCCTCTTTGCCTACGTGCTCAAAACTCTGGAGTATCTGATCTTCACTTTGAAGATCTAGTGTCGTGTCTCAAGATTCATTCCGCCAGTGGCATCGGAATCTGTGTTCTCCCTCGCCCTGGCGGAGGAGAACATCGCCGAACGTTCGAGTGTGACATGTTTCCGGCTGCTGCCTCATCGTTCGTACTATGAGAGAGATAGGGGGCTGTCGCCGCCGGTTTAGAAATACAGAGGTTTGCCGGGCGAAAAATGCAGAACCACGCCGGCCGAATAATACAGAGTTTCCTCCTTTGAAAGGAAGCTTCTGCAAAGAGGAATCGGGGAATTGGGGAGAGGGGCGCGCAGGGAGCGAAGCGACCGGAGCCCTCCCAACTGCGAGATGCGTTCCTGTTCAGGGGGTGCGCTGGCGCACCCCCTGGGCCCAAACTTGCTCCCGCCTGCTAACGCCGGCTCAGTCTATCGATGACTCCTATCGCCAAGAGACCGGCAAAGGCCAATATGAAGAGACCACCCACAGCCCAAGGTAGACCACGACTCACGAAGATAAAACAGTAGGCAACAAGCACGAACCATAGGCCGGCCATCAGATGAAAGGGATAAGATCGAGGTCTTAGTACGACCATGACCAAAGGCGTCGCCACTAGTGAGACTACGAATCCATATACGCTCGCTACCTGGAGCACTGCCATCACCCAAAGTTCCCTCAGTGAATACACTCTGATCGCACAGGCCGCACAGACTACGGATATCGTCTCTGCAAAGATCAGAGAAAAGACGAAACACAGCAATATATGCCTGAGGGCCCCTCTTATGGTGAAATTCGATCGGGCCATGGAAAGGACCTCATTACCGTTGGGAAGAAGCTCAGTAACTTGGCTGCATCCCCACAGATTGTGCCACAAGCAACTACAGTTTCAGCCGGGATCGTATAGCGGGCGGCGGCGTAACAGCGTACGTGCGCTACCACCACGTTGGTACCCCGTCTGAATTCACATGCAAGACAACCGCGGACTTCCTGAGCCCATGAACTGTCCCCCGCACACTTGCAAAAGCAGGCCAGGCTTATCCTTCCTACTGGATATACAGCGGAACCGTAAGCGTCGCAAGCCCGACTAGTACTTGGCAGAGGTGCTGCCCTGAGACAGGGATCAGCGCTAAGCACCGCCATACCGTGCGGGTCAATGTTGCCGATTGGACTGCTCAGCGCATAGTCGAACGCCGCTTCGGACGGCCAAAGTCGATCCGGTGTCGTCCAGCGACCAGTCGTGCTGTCGTAGATACGGTCCCTCACGCTGTTTGTCGCGAACGACCTCCCAATCTCCATGTACCCTGGCCCTCCCACAAACATGAAGCTCGGATCCTCGCCGGACCCCGTTTTGGCCAGCACCGACCCATAGGGCTTGTACCAATATTCGTTCTCGATGTTCCCGCTTGCATCGCGGTAACCAACCACCGAGCCAATGGCGTCGGTCATGTAGTCCTTGACGACGCCATTGACACTTTCGCTGATGACCTGGTTATAGGCGGTGGTGAAGTAGGTCATTTAGCACCAGGAGTTTTGAAGCCTTTGGAGTTCCGATCGTAAAGCATTTGCTCCAGAGTAGCGGCTTGCTGACGCAACACCGCAATGGAATCGCGCATCGCTTGGATGGCTCTAGGTGTGCCGTCATTAATCAGAACTTTGGCAGTCGCGATACTGGTATATTTACTGGGCCGTAGCGCGGCTCCAAGGTCTTGAGCATCGAATCCCCGCGGCGCGTACTGCAAGAGATCGATTACTGCATTATCGAAATTCAGTGAGAGGTGTAGAAGTCGTTTTGCCCGGTTCGCTATGTAAAGGCGATCCGATGAGAACGCCCCCTTTTTAAGTGCAACCTGTACGACCCATAGTGCTGATAGCCTGACGAGAAAGGAGCGGTCGTGTTCGGACACGTCAAGAAAATACTTAGAACCAAGCCTCTTGGCCAACGGTGGGGCAAATGCTTGCATTGCGCTGAAACGCTCAGTGTCCGAAGTTTCGTGAGTCATGACGTAAATAAATCCCCTTGTCGTTATGTGCGCGGAGTATGCTGCGATCCGCTCATCTAGCTGGCGAAATTGTCTCGAGGTTGCGTGGTCGTTCCAGCGGATTGAACTTTCTCGGGCACTAACGTCTCGCACGGCAGCTAGAGCGTATTGCATATCCGATTGTCCAGGAAGACCTTGAGATGAGGAGAAGCATGTCAACAGAAAGCAAAGCGCTGGTGTGAAGTTCATCATAAATCCTTTCTAAGGACACGTTAAGGGTTCCAGCCGACGCGCAATCGTTTGTAGCTCATTAGCCAGAAAAACAGCCCTTGGTGGCTCCATGTGGAACTCCTTACAATAATGCACGAGCATAGCCCTAAGTTGCAGAAGGGTTGCGACGTATTTCCAGTTTGGCGCTTTGACAAGGTTCGCATCTTGAGCAAAGAGACTAATGATATCCATAATCGGATCCAACTTCTTACGACTTGCTCTCTTCCGATAAAACGGCCCGGTGAGATAGAACGAAACAATCCCCGCGACGCAATTAAAGACGATAGGATCATCGGAGTACTTGAATTCTATAACGATGCCGGGTACGCTAAGCAAAGCCAGGCGGGATCGGAGCTTGGAAATTCGCCCTTGTTCAGACAAGTTGGATAATTCCCTGAAAATCTGGCGCAATTCATCCGGCATCATTCATTTGAGTCCCATTGGCCAGAAGGAGTATTTTCGCGGATGGGCGCATCTTTGCAACATGTTTGGCATCTCTAGCTCTCCACAGCTTTAACGCTCCACGGGCGGAGCGTTATATCAATTCTAACCAGTTCTAGACGGGTGGTGTTCTTCCTGGTTACCTTGACCATGGCGTATATTTCTTGCCCAAAAAATGAGAAATTCCAGTCTTGTAAGCGATACGCACTAACTGGGCCAAACTCACTTCGAAGATGCCCTAGCTCCGCTGGCGCACTTTCAAGCGCTCCTTGAGCGCAGAACTCTTTTAATCCATTAGAGTCTTTTGAGATGTCTAGGTTATACAGGCGCTCAATTGTAGAAGGAACAGCAAACGTAAACACGTAAAGGTTTCCTCCATAGAACGAGGCCATTAGCGCTGCTATGGCCATAATAACCCAAGCGTAAGATGGCGTCCTTCGAATACTGCTCAACATTTCAAAAGCTAATCCTTTTGCGGGCGTTGTCCCAAATCTAGTTGGATCTTGAGTGAATCGGTGGCCTCCTTTCGGCCCGTCTTGACGGGTTGATAGTCCAATTGGAGGGACCACCTTGAAGAAACAATACCCATCGTCCAGCGCAAAACAACGCGCTGCGGCCCAGTTATTTCTGCCTGAGACGGCACTTTTGGAAAGATGCCGGGAGCTTGTTGAATCGACCATCGACGAAGTCGGACGCATGATGGTGATGAGTCTGCTGGATGCATCAGCAGCCTGCCTGACCGGACCCTGCCACCGAGGCATTGACACGGGCGACCACGTTCGTCATGGTTCCCAGCCTGGCTCTGTTTATGTGGGCCGCAAGAAGGTCAGGATTACGCGTCCCCGCGTGCGAACCAAGGATGGCAAGGAGGCGAAGATTCCGGCTTACGAGCTGCTCAAAGACGGCGGCCCGGCTGCCAAGAAGGTCCACGACTCTGTGCTCGCCGGCCTGTCCACTCGCAAATACCGCAAGGCGGTGGAAGATAGCCTGGCCGCTGTCGGCGTTTCGCGCTCTAGCGTTTCTCGCAAGTTTGTGAGCGAAAGCGCGGACCGGCTCAAGGAGCTTATGCAACGACCGGTTCCCGCAGACACCCTCGCCCTTTTGCTGGACGGGATGCATGTGGGCGAGTCGACCTTGGTGAGCGCGATCGGGATCGACTCGTCGGGCAAGAAGCACGTTCTTGGCACTGTGGAAGGGACCACTGAGAACGGCGCCGTGGTCGGCGA
>Ga0302320_10003309_pt1 | contig 37593 bp, 16 predicted proteins | sample Bog_T0_3_FD_202130 | JGI IMG/M metagenome (GOLD analysis project Ga0302320, IMG submission 202130) | Peat permafrost microbial communities from Stordalen Mire near Abisko, Sweden - Bog_T0_3 | ecosystem: Environmental > Terrestrial > Soil > Wetlands > Peat | place: Sweden: Abisko, Stordalen Mire... | reverse complement strand
CTGGTCGTGTTCTCGACCACGTTGCCAAAGGCCACCGATGTTGCCGAAACCGTGGTCTGCGCTCCTGCAAGAGCTGTAGAAAGCAGGCAGGCTATCGCAATCAGCGACAACAGAACACCATGGTTGATTTTCCCAATGAGATTGCTTTCACGGTCGGACATCGTTCAACCCTCCATCACTTTCAATCGTTACTGGCACAGCTGGGCAGGAGCCCAAGACTGCGGGATACTTTGGATCCTGTGTGTTCGCGCAAAACGCAAGGCGCTTACATCGCTAAATTGTTGTATTAGACCTCAGCTATCGGTGTGAGCGGGCACCGTAAGTCTCCCCCGTCCAACGAAATGCGACATGCAGGTAGAATTGGGAAAACCCACAAGCCGCATTAGGAAGTACTGAGGTTTGACTGGAAATGGATTCTATGCAAACCGAAATTGGAAAAGCAAGATAATTCTTATGATTTTTTCTGAATTTATAGAAGACTAAGTAGCCTCCCAAGCTGTTTATTTCTTAATAAGTAACCCCTCGTTCCCCTCATTCCCCTCATTCCTACACTCAGGAATCGTCTGGTCCGGATAATTCTTTATCGTATGCAGTTCGTGTTCAGGAAAGTTTGATAGGGTGAAACGGTAGTCTAGTAAACGGCACTTGGCAGGGAGCATGTACAAGGCGATTTAAAGCACCAGGCGCAGGAGTTGCAAAGCCCAGGCGGTGGCGAAGCGCGCACGGATCGTTCTGGAGAGTGCGGATGAATTGAGCACTGGTCGTAGCCACCGGTCGATTTTTTAACAGTTTTTGTAATGCAGGCATGGCATTTTCAGCCTACGTTCCTTTGGCCACCTGTCCTGATAGAGGGATTGCGTGATGGCTTGGGCGAGGCGGCTTGGTGGAGCAAGTCGTTGCCTGGAGAGACATGCTTGTCCATTCCGTCACCGTTGCAGGTAGACCTTCTCCACCTAGTCCGGACTCACGCCGAACAACTGCGCCAGTTCAGCTGCGAATCTTTGCCCGCTGCATAGGCTGCGTAAAACTTCACCTTGGTCAGCCTGGAGGATTGGTCATGATCTCAAGGCTTACCAAGTTGACTGGCTTGACTAGAGCTTGGTATGGCTGCCATCGCAGAGTACGGGGTTGGCGCTGTGCTTGCACCCGCAAAAATATACGGTTTTGGACTCGGGGGCTACGAACTTGACGGGGGTGAAATCGCTGCCCTTGTGACTTCCATCGCAAAAGGGCTGGCCGGCGCTCTGGCCGCACGAACACCAATAGTAGCTTTTACCGGCTTCGACTTCCACCGCGTAGGGACTCTTTTGGGCAATCTTCGGTTCTGACATGGGAAATTCTCCTTGAGATGCACTGCATTCATTATCGCCGATACGACGGGCACCGCCCTGGCAGGGGTTCGGATGGAACTGGCGGGAGGGAACGTCTCACTCTGCGCGCAACCGGAAGAAGTATGCTATCAGCATGGAATGATTGGGAATCGGGTGGCTCCAAGTTGGCATCATCCTGCTTGCCGCGCGTACTTCAATCAGCGGCAGCCCTGCCAGTTTAGCCGCTGCCTTACACGGTCATCGAGGTCAATCTTTACAATGAGTTATGAGATGAAAGCTGCCGTTCTGCACGGGGCAAGAGACATACGGATTGAGCCACATCACCGCCCGGAGCTGCGGCCGGGAATGGTGCTGCTGCGCAACCGCTGTGTGGGCATTTGCGGCTCTGACCTGCACTACTATGAGCACGGTTATTGCGCCGCATTCGTGCCGGACCGCCCATTTGTTCTGGGCCATGAACTCACCGCGGAAGTCGCGGCCGTGGCAGACGATGTAGAAGCGGTAAAAGCCGGCGAGCGTGTCACCGTGAATCCCGCTCGCTCCTGCGGATTCTGCGAGTACTGCAAGGCGGGGCGGGGGAATCTTTGCAGCAAGATCATCATGCTGGGCAGTGCCAGCACCACGCCGCCAACCGATGGCGCGCTTGCGGAGTTTGTCACCGTGCGCGCCGATCAATGCCATTTACTGCCGAGCGAAGTGGACGATAGTCTCGGTGCGATGATGGAGCCGTTTGCCGTGGCTCTGCATGCCGTGAAGCGCGCCGGCGTGGTCTCGGGAAAGCGGGTTCTAGTGACCGGCGCCGGGACCATAGGGCTGCTTGTGGTTATCGTGGCCAAGGCATTTGGAGCGGTTCCGGTGGCCGTAAGCGACGTTGTGGCAGCGCGCCGCAACAAGGCTGTTGAACTGGGTGTGGATGCGGCCCTCGACCCCGCGGCGAAAGACTTAGGCGAGAGAGTGCACGCCTTGACTGTGGACGGATTCGACCTGGTCTTTGAAGCGTCCGGTTCGCCGGTAGCGCTGCGGGGAGCGTTTGACCTGGTGCGGCCCGGCGGAACGATTGTGCAGATTGGCACGCTCGGAACCGGGGACACGCCGCTTCCCGCAGGCCGGCTCATGAACAAGGAAATCAATTTCATTGGCTCGATGCGCTATGGGAATGTTTTCGACGAGGCAATCCGGCTGGTGGCGGCAGGACGGGTGAACCTGCGGCCACTTATCAATGGAGTCTTTCCCCTGGATAAGTCATCTGGGGCATTCGACTTTGCAGCGGATAAGTCACAATCCTTCAAAGTACAGATTGAACTGTAAAATCCGGCCTTCACGGAAATCGTTCTGAACGATGCAGATATAACAGCATTTCTGAAGTCAGGGCTTGAACTGCAATACAGCTTTTGCGCGAAGGTAAGGCTCAGAGTGCGCGGCATCCAGGCCGGCGGCAAAGACCAGGTCAATATGGCCGTTGCCAAGCGGCCACACACTGGCGCCTTCAGCTTTTGTAACTTCCCATTCCGTTTGCAATTGCAGATGAGACTCGCGATCTGACGGCACATCCGCCACGATAGTCAGGAAATTGCCCTCCAGACTGATTCCGACGAGATGCACGCCGCTTCCGGGCGTTCCCAACCGCGGCGACGGCAATTCCACAACCACGGAAACACCTTCCTGCACATCGAGGGTCAACTCGCTCTTTCCGTGCGGAGCGTCCAATGACACGCGGGCATCGGTCTCCTGCGGATGAGTTTCTAATGTGGCTGCAATGGGCTTATGGTTCAGCTCGGCGCGGCCGATGCGGCTTCCCAGGGGAAGCTGCGGAGAAAACTCAAATTTGCAGGGCGCGCCAGAGTTGTCGATCTCCAACGTTAGCTGGTGCGGTGTGCGCCGCAGAACCAGGGCGATCAATGCATCGGACAACTTGATGTTTTCCACCGCGACGTTGTTCCATTGAGCGGGCAGGTGCGGAGCGAAAGCAATGCGGTTGGCGGCAGAGTCTACGCTGAGCCCCAGCAAGCCGTGAATCGTGGCTTCAAGATAGCCTGCGGACGACCACGTCTGCTCGGGCACGGACTCGATCTGGGGACGGTAGGAGTTTCCTGACAGGACTTCGTGCATGTGCCCAAGAGAATCGAGAGAGGTCCAGGGCAGCAGCGCGCTCCACAGTTCCAGCGCCGTATCAGGACGATGCTCCGACCAGAAAGCCTGGGCAAGCGACGCGGTGGCGAGTGCCGATACGCTGCCCTTGGCGTAGGATGCGGGATCGTAGCCCGCCGAACCGGTGCCGATGCTGCGCGCTCCCCAATCGGTTTGAAACGAAGACGAGGCAAGCTGATCGAGCAGGTTCGCATTCTGTTCCGCGCTGAAAAGATGCATGGTGAGCGCGGCGGCAGGAGAGCTGCGCCGTTCCGGCGCGTTCTGGCCGGAAGCGATGTGCCCGCTGATCCAGAACTGTTGCTGGGCATTCCAGTAGCGGTTTGGGATAGAGGCAGCAGCGCGATGACTGGCTTGCGCTGCTTCATCTGCTTCGGCCGCGTGGCCGGTCAGTGTAGCCAGATGTGCATACGCCGCGGACGCGCGCACCCAACTGGAGGAGAGGCCGAGATCGTCGGCGATGCGGTCCTGCTCATTGCCTCCTTCCTTGTCGGTGGGAATGCGCGGCAACGCCGTTGCCGGATAGATCAGCGAGCGGCAGTAATTGTATGCGGACGCAATCGACGCCCAGTGGTCGCGGGCAAAGGTGCTGTCTCCGCTTGCCGTGACGTAGTTATCGAGAGTCGCGAGGAATTGGAAGGTGATGTCCACATGGACATACATATAAGGAAACTTGCCGGTCCAGTCGATCGACCCGGCGCTCTGCGAGAGTTCATGCCAGATCATGCCTGACTTCTGGTCCTGGTAGCGGAGGATGAAGGCAAGTTCCTGACGAGCGCGCGGGGTATTGCCGGCGGCGATGGAGGCATCGGTGGCGACCAGTCCGTCACCGGCGAAAAACCAGTTGTACTGTGGCCGCCGCGCCTCGCGCGAGGGCCCATACCCGGCAACGAAACCGCAGCCCAGATCGGGGTTGCAAACCCAGGCCTGATCGAGCGCAATCTCAGACCAGGCGATCGCCTGGTTGACGCGCGAATCCGGTGTTTCAACGCGCAGGGAAGAATCGAAAATCTCGTGGACATGGGCGGCGGCTTGCGCTTCATATCTAAGCCGGTCGTGGATCAGTTGCCGAAACAGAGTGCCCGGATCGGCAGCACGGGGTGGATTCAAGGCGAGGAAGACTCTGGCAGATCCAGAGCTATCTGGCCGGAGGGTGAAACCGAGACCGCTGGGGCTGTCGCCATCTACGGCGCGATTGAAGATGTCATCGTGGGCCACGATATCGGGCGAACCTACCACCGCACTGTATCCATCGGCCGGTTCTGAAAGCACGAATGCGGAGAGTGAGGAATTCCAAGCAGTGCTTTGGCCGCCCAATGCTCCCGGCCACATCAGGTCGAGCACCGGGACAGCATGCACTTCGATCTCAACCGGGTGGCTGCTCTCAATCTGGTAGGACAGAATCGCGCCGGGCTGATCGAGCGGAACAAAAAGTGATTCGCGAACCATGAAGTCTGGCCCGAGATAAATGCGCGTGACCGAATCCGGCTCATAGACAACGCGGCTGAGGATGGTCTGTCCAGGGATGGGTGTGGTGGCGCCGGAGGCGCGGAAGGCAACCCGATAGTTGTTCAGGATCTGAAAGGGATAAGCCCAAACCTCAAGGCCGGCGGCGGCGTTCCCAACAATCGAAGCACGGCGGCCATGGACAGCGATAAAGCGGGACGGCGCCACGGCTTCGGTTTCGAGCGCAAGCCGCGCCTCGGGATGGTTCGCGGATACGCTAGCCTGCGCGTCGGCGCAACGAACCGGAACGAAAAAGGAACCAGTCGCGAAGGCAAGCAATCCAAGCCGTAGCGCGCGTTGTAACCAGCAGTGAGAGTACATGGTCGTTCCTTGGAATGGATTCCGAATGTTCGGCATGGCACCGTTTAGTGTAGTCGATGCTGCCACGGCGAAACCGTTACGTGTGTCCAGGGAGTGGACAGCAGCGGTATGCTTGTAGCCGGGTTCCGATCACAGAGATTTGTTCAGGGAGTCTGCAATGAAGATTGGTGTCAGCGCATTTGCATGGACTACGAAACTCCGACAGAGGCACCTTGGCCTGTTGCCGCAACTCCGCGAGCATGGGTTCGACGGATTCGAGATTCCGATGTTTGATCCGGCGGATATTGCAGCTTTGGAGTTGCGCCGCGCTTTTGAGGCGAGCGGACTGGAATGCACGGTCTGCGCCATTCTCCCCGATGGAATCAACCCCATCGGTCCGGATGCGGCGGTGAGGAAACGGTCGCTGGCCCATTTGCACCGGTGCATTGAAACCGCGGCGGAAGCCGGAGCACACATGATCGGCGGCCCGCTGTTTGCGCCGATCGGCTATCTGCCTGGCCGGCGCCGCACTGAGGGTGAATGGAGTTGGGCGGTGGAGTGTTTCCAGGCTCTTGGCGGCGCGCTGGACGCGCACGAAATGACGCTCTCCATTGAGCCGGTGAATCGTTCCGAATCCTTCTTTTTGAACACCGGCGCCGAGGCGAAGGCCTTGTGCGAAGCCGTCAATCATCCTCGCGTGGGTGTAACCATCGACACCTTTCACGCGAACATTGAAGAGAAGAACATTGCGGACGCAGTGAAGTTTCTTGGGAAACGCCTCACGCATATTCACGCCAGCGAGAACGATCGAGGGTTGCTCGGCTCCGGGCACGTGGATTTTCCGGGAATCGTTGCGGCATTGCGGCAGATCGAATACGGCGGATTCCTGATGATTGAGGGCTTCGGCTATTCGAAAAGCGAGCCGAACTCTCTCGGCGCGCTGTATGGCGACTTAGCTGTATCGCCGGAAGACATCGCGTTTCAGGGAGCAAGTTACCTGCGCAGCCTGCTGCGGTAGGATCACTTTTCTGGATTCATTTCCGGACGAGATCGTTATAACTCTACTTTGATTCGCAGAGTTATACGTGTAGTTATCCTGACATAAAGGCGCGTGGACTTTGTGATCGGAACGAGCGCTTCCGCTGCCATGGCCTCTGCTGCTATGCTGCGGGCGCTGGAAAAATCGATTTAGGCATGGGGGGTACGGACAATGTGGTTCCTTGGCATGGATGTGGGTACGGGCGGGACGCGGGCCGTGGTGGTGGATGGGGCAGGCAAACTGATCGCCGGGGCGTCGAGCGAGCATGCGCCGTTCCGGACCGAGCACCCAGGCTGGGCTGAGCAGGATCCGGAAGACTGGTGGCGGGCGGCGCAGGAGGCCATTCGCCAGGCGCTGGCCGCAGCGCCGGAGCCGCGAGAGCCGATTGCAGCCATCGGACTGACCGGTCAGATGCACGGGGCTGTGTTGCTGGACGAGGCAGGCCAGGTGTTGCGGCCGTCGCTGATCTGGTGCGACACGCGCACCCAGCCGCAATGCGATTGGCTGACAGAGAAGATCGGCTATGAGCGGCTGATTGAGCTGACCTGCAATCCGGCTCTGCCCAACTTTACCCTGACCAAGGTTCTGTGGGTGAAGGAGCACGAGCCGGAGATCTTTGCCAAGGTTCGCCACATTCTGTGCCCCAAGGACTATGTACGCTACCGGCTGACAGGCGAGTTTGCCATCGACGTTCAGGAGGCATCGGGTACGCTGCTGTTGGATGTGACGCACCGGCGCTGGTCGCGCGAGGTGGCCGAGGCGGCGGGGATTGACGAGAGCTGGCTGCCGAAAGTCTATGAGTCGCCGGAGGTTTGCGCGCGTATCAATGAGGGTGCGGCGGGGTTGACCGGGCTGGCCGCGGGCACGCCTGTGGTGGCCGGTGCAGGCGACCAGGGAGCTGGCGCGGTGGGCATGGGGATACTGCAGCCGGGATCGGTTTCGGCCACTATCGGTACTTCAGGTGTGGTGTTTGCCGCCACGGCTGCTCCCACCAAGGATCCGAAAGGGCGGCTGCACACCTTTTGCCACGCGGTGCCGGGGCTGTGGCACGTAATGGGCGTAACGCAGTCGGCGGGGTTGAGCTTCAGTTGGCTCAAGGAGACGTTTTTTGGCGGGCAGAGCTACGACGCGCTGACCGAAGCGGCGTCCCGGATTCCGGCGGGCAGCGAGGGACTGGAGTGGGCGCCGTATCTGTTGGGCGAGCGAACACCGCATTTGGACCCAGAGGTGCGGGCGGCGTTTGCCGGCATTTCAACGGTACACACGGCGGCGCATTTTGTGCGTGCGGTGCTGGAAGGCGTGGCGTATTCGCTTGAGGACACCTTTACGCTTTTTGCCGAGCTGGGCATTCCGGTGAGTGGCATCCGGCTGGGCGGCGGCGGCGCGCGCGGCCCGCTGTGGCGGCGGATTCAGGCGGGGATTTATGGGCACGCGGTGGAGGTACTGACTGCCGAAGAGGGCGGCGCGTTCGGCTCGGCGCTGATGGCCGGAGTGGGCGCAGGCCACTGGGCCAACCTGGACGAGGCCTGCGGGCAGGCTATTGAAGTTGCGCAGCGCATCGAGCCGGATGCCGCCGATCTGGCGGCGTACAAGGCCGGCTATGCGAAGTGGCGCAAGCTGTATCCGGCGCTGAAGAGCCTGCGATAGGCACCTGCGGTGCGGCAGACGCGCTTCGCGCAGGAGGTTCGTGGCTTCCCAGGTCTCATCCACCGCGGTCCGCCACGGCGGAAGACCCTGGGCGCGCGGCCGCTTCCGCGCACATCGTCCTCACAATATCCAACAACAAAACGGCCTGTCGCGTGAAAGCGGCAGGCCGTTTTGTTTGTGTTTGTGTTGCGGTTTAGTTCAGCGTCAGGTCGGCGTGGAGCGGGGTGTCTTCGCTGGAGTCGCCGACGCGGATGACGAACTTGCCGGGATCGATGGTCCACTTGTGGGCGGGCGTATCCCAGTAACTGAAGGCGCGCGCATCCAGATTCAACGTGACGTGCTTGGTTTCTCCGGGAGCGAGGCGGACCTTTTCAAATCCTTTGAGCTCGCGCTCGGGGCGGTCAATCTTGGCGGAGGGGTCGGAGACATAGAGCTGGGTCACTTCAGCTCCGGCCACTTTGCCGGTGTTGGTGACGTCGAAGCTGACCTCGACCGTGGAACCTGAGGCAGCCTCGGTGGGCACTTTCAGATTGGAGAAGCTGAAGGTGGTGTAGCTGAGCCCGAAGCCGAAGGGGTAGAGCGGATGCTTGCCGGTAGTGGTCCAGTAACGGTAGCCGACCATCAGGCGGTCGCCATAATTGATGTGCTCGATGACGTAATCGACCTTGTGGCCATCTGTTTCAGTGACGTGGAGAGAGGTGTCCGCGCCCTTGACGGGATAGAAATAAGGATACGAAGCGCTGTCAGTCCAACTGTTGTCGAAGGTCACGGGCAGCTTGCCCTCGGGGTTTTGCTTGCCGAAGAGGACATCGGCGACGGCCGTACCACCTTCCTGGCCGGGATAGTAAATCTGCAGGAGCGCGGCAACCTTGCTGAGCCAGCGCCGCGTATCCGTGCCGACGCCGCCGGTGACGGTGACGATAGTGTGCGGATTGGCCGCGGCCATGGCTTCAATGAGCACGTCCTCGCCCCACGGCAGAGTGAAGGTGCGGTCGTGGCCCTCGCCCTCGGAGTAACGCTCGAAGCCTACGGCGACAACGACTACATCGGCGGCGGCCGCCATCTGCCTCGCGTCGGCGGAGATGAGGTCCGGCTCATAGGCGATGCCCAGCGCGAAGTGGTTGACGGAGTCGTGGGGCAGGTATTCTGCCACGACGTTTACAGTCTGGCCTTCACTGAGATCGAGCGGCCAAGCCTGCGGGGTATGCCCATCGATGAGGCGGTCGGCCACCAGTTGCTTGCCGTCGACGAACACCTTGCGGACGTCCTCATTGGCTCCGGCGGCGAGGAGGAGATATTTGCCGGCTTTACCGGACTTGAAGGCGGTGGTGTAACGGATGCTGCGCGGAGTCTGCTGCTCGGGGCCGCGCGTGTCCGGCCTCCAGTCGGCGATGAACCTGGGCGAGGAGATTATCGGAGTACCGGTGAAGTCGCTGCTGGGGAAGGTTTCGGCCTTGATGCCGCCGGCCCAGTTGGTTTGCTGGAAGAAGTCGACTGACTCCGGCAGGCCGCGGTTGTAAAGCACGCTCACCCTGGGTCCGAGCAGGTTGGCGATCCCGGTGACGGTGCTGACTGGTTCAAAGGCCGTGGTCAGGGAAGAACCGCCGCCGCCGGTTACCGCCGGGTAGGCGTTGGGTCCGATGACGGCAATGGTTTTGATTTTGGCCGGGTCGAGCGGGAGCAGATGGCCTTGATTCTTGAGCAGCGTGATGCTCTCCAGCGCTCCCTCCAAGGCGACGGCGCGATCGGACACGGAGTAAGTGGAGTCGGAGGGGTCGAACTGCGGGCGATCAAGGAAGCCGTAGCGGAGCGCGGTGCGGATGATGCGCAGCACCTTGTCGTCAAGGGTGGATTCCTTGACGAGGCCGGCGTGAACCGCGGGGACGAGGTTCTGGACATTCATGAATTTGGGCGAGGGCATTTCCAGATCGAGGCCGTTGTTGGCAGGGCCGACCGCGTCGTAGGTGGCGTCCCAATCGGACATCAAAATGCCCTTGAAGCCCCACTCGCCCTTGAGCACCTTGAGATTGAGGAAATCGTTTTGCGTGGCGTGGACGCCGTTGACCTGGTTGTAGGAGTTCATCACCGCGTCTACGTGGCCCTTGATGACGGCGGCTTCGAAGGCCGGGAGATAGATTTCGCGCATGGTGCGCTCGTCCGCGTCTGAGCTGGCGTTGTGCCGGTTGAACTCCTGATTGTTAATGGCGTAGTGCTTGACGGTGGCGATGACGCCCTGGGACTGGACGCCCTGAATATAAGCCACATCCATGACGGAGGTGAGGTAGGGATCCTCAGAGAAGTACTCGAAGTTGCGGCCGGTGCGGGGCGAGCGGGCGATGTTGACGCCGGGGCCGAGCAGGAAATGGACGCCGCGGGCGCGTGCATCCTTGCCCAGATCCTCGCCCTCCCTGCGCATCAGTTCTGGGTTCCATGTGGCGGCCAGCGAGACGCCGGCAGGATAGGCGGTGGTGGGCCCAAAGGTGCGGACGCCGACCGGGCCATCGGACATTCTGAAGCAGGGCAGGCCGATGGACGGCATGGAATGAGTGCCGCATTCCGCGCCGCCAATCATCTCAATCTTCTGCTCGAGGGTAAGCCTGGCCACCATCGCGCGGGCTTTGGCTTCAAGAGCGGGTGAGTCCGGCACGGGCGCCTGGGCTGCGGAGCGAACAGCGGTGACCAGGGCGCAAGCGAGCAGAACGGGCAACAGCAATGTGTAAACAAAGGCAAAGAGAGATGCAGTGGTGAGCTTTTGCAAGTTTTTCATGACGCGGCAAGGTTATCGCATTGGGCCTTTCCATGTACACCGTGCGGCGCAGTTAGAACATGTTGGCGTCCGCACTTATAAAAACCATGCAGCGGAAGGCATTTGATAGAAGAAAAGCCACCTTGCACGCCGCTCGAATTTCAATCGGTAAAGCGAAATTGCACTCACGCCGCAATCCAGTAAGTCGAGCAACGGAAGTGCGGTTCGCTGATGCAAACACTGGTGCTTTCGGCGGGAGTTCGCATGCATACAAACCATCAGGCAGTAAACAGGAAAATCAGGCATGGGATAAACTTCGCAAACTACTTATCGAAGCATGGCAGTGAGCATACAATGGTTGCGTTGTCAGAGGGCTCCCTGAGAGCCGCGGCAAAGTTGCGGCCCGCAACAGCCGATTCCAAAGGAGAAGCAATGAAACGCCTGGTAATGAAATTGATTACGGCCGGCTTAGTGCCGGTCTTTGGCCTTGGTATGGTTGCCGCGCAAGGCAAGCCTGCTCCCAGCAAGCCCGATCCGCTCAAGAGCGGTTTTGACAATCCACCACAGAGCGCCAGTCCGCGGGTGTGGTGGCACTGGATGAACGGCAACATCAGCAAGGAAGGCATCAAGCTGGACCTGGAATGGATGCACAGCGTGGGCGTTGCCGGATTCCAGAACTTCGACGCCAATCTGACTACGCCGCAGGTGGTGGACAAGCGTTTGCCGTACATGTCTCCGGGCTGGAAGGATGCGTTCAAATATGCGACGGTACTGGCCGATCAACTGGGCATGGAAGAGGCCATCGCGGGCTCGCCGGGCTGGAGCGAATCGGGCGGTCCCTGGGTTCCTGCCGCAGAGGGAATGAAGAAGTATGTGTGGAGCGAAACCTACGTGGAAGGCGGCAGGCCGTTCGCGGGGCGTCTCGCGCATCCGCCAACGGACACGGGCTCATTTCAGAACCTGATTCGTCGCGATGAGCCACTGGCGCCGGGCGTTGCCGAGCCGCAGTTTTATGCCGATGCTGCCGTGGTTGCCTATCGCCGCCCGGCGAGCGATGTGCCGCTGTCGGAGCTGCATCCGAGGATTACCGTGAGCGCCGGAGCGCCGGACCTTGCGATGCTCAGCGACGGAGATCTGGAAAAGACGACCAGGCTGCCGATTCCGGCAGTGGGCGAGAGCGCCTGGATTCAATATGAGTTTGCCGCGCCCACAACCATACGGGCCCTGACGTATGTGACGCGGAATCCTGACCGGGGCATGGCTTATCGCGCCGGTTACGTTGTGCCGGTGAAGACGCTGGAAGCCAGCGACGACGGCGTCAGCTTCCGCAAGATTGTCGAACTTCCCGATCGCGGATCGATCGAACACACCCTTGCATTTCCGGCGGTGACCGCTAAGTATTTTCGCGTAGCCTTCAAGCGGACGCCTTTTGTCGCGCCCAATGGCGCCGCGCAGGGAGCCAATACCAGTGCGCCGATTACCGATTATCAGATCGCCGAGCTGGTTTTGCATCCGGGCGCGCGCGTCAATCGCTTTGAAGAGAAGGGCGCCTTTACGACAGCCCTGGACCTGTATGGCTATGCAACCACGGCCGGCGATCCGGCCGATGCCATTGCCAAGACGGACATCATCGACCTGACGGCGAAGATGAGCAAAGATGGAACGCTGAACTGGATGCCGCCGTCCGGCGACTGGGTAGTGTTGCGGTTTGGGTATTCACTGCTGGGCATCACCAACCATCCTGCTACCCCCGAGGCCACCGGGCTTGAGGTGGACAAGTTGGACCGGCGGTTCGTGAAGAATTACATGGAGAAGTACCTGGACAGCTACAAGGAGACGGTAGGACCGGACCTGATCGGCAAGCGCGGACTTCGCTTTGTGATCAACGACAGCTGGGAGGCCGGTTCGCAAAACTGGACCGACAATATGATCGCCCAGTTCCGCAAGCTGCGCGGCTACGATCCGGTGCCGTGGATGCCGGTGCTTGCCGGACATGTGGTGGAGAGCGCGGCGGCCAGCGACAAGTTCCTGTGGGACTTCCGCAAGACCATTGGCGACCTGATCGCCAACGAGCATTACGGGCAGTTGGAGACCACGCTGCATGAGTGGGGCATGAAGCATTACGGTGAATCGCACGAGGGCGGCCGCGCCTTTGTTGCCGATGGCATGGAAGTGAAGAAGTTCAACGAAATACCGATGAGCGCGCTTTGGACGCAGACGCCGGGAGTCATCAGGGAGCAGTACGGCTACAATGCGGACGATCGCGAATCGGCATCAGTGGCGCACATTTACGGGCAGAATATTGCGGCGGCGGAGTCCCTGACCACGTGCACTGCTTCTTCGGCCTGGGCCTGGTCGCCCGGTACGCTGAGACCGTTTGCCGATGCGGAGTTCACCAACGGAATCAACCGTTTTGTGATTCACGAGTCGGCGCATCAGCCGCTGGTGACCAAGGCGCCGGGATTGACGCTCGGGCAATGTGGGCAGTGGTTCAACCGCAACGAAACCTGGGCGAAAGAGGCTGGCCCCTGGATCAAGTACCTGGCCCGCACCAGCTATTTGCTGCAAGAGGGACACTTCGGCGCGGACCTGATCTACTTCTACGGCGAAGATTCCAACCTGACCGCGATCTTCGATGCCAAGGCGCCCAATGTTCCGGCGGGCTACGGCTTCGATTATGTGAACGCCGACGCCCTGATTCACGAACTGAGCGTAGCTGGCGGCCACATCACCACGCCCGGGGGAACAAACTACCGTGTTCTCGGACTCGACCCGTACAGCAGGCACATGTCGCTGCCGGTGCTGCGCGCCATTCACAAATTGGTGGTTGCCGGCGCGGTGGTTGCCGGTCCTAAACCGATTGACGATCCCAGCCTTGCCGACGATCAGACCGAGTTCAGCAAGCTGAATGACGAACTATTCGGCGACGGTACAGGCGTGCATACGGTAGGCAAGGGCACGGTCTACGCCGGGCAGGATCTTGGAGATGTATTCAACGCGCTGCATGTGGCGCCCGACTTCGACTACACCAAGCCGGAGAGCGACACGCGCCTGCTCTTTGTTCATCGCAGGCTGGCCGACGGCGACCTCTATTTTGTGGACAATCGTAACAACCGCGCGGAACAAGTGGACGCCACCTTCCGCGTGACCGGCAAAGCGCCTCAACTGTGGCACTCCGATACCGGTAAAACGGAACCTGCTTCGTTCAGGATTGCCGATGGCCGCACTACGGTGCCGCTGACACTGGAGCCATGGGGCAGCGTATTTGTGGTTTTCCGCACGCCGACCCACGAAACTTCCCGCACGCTGCCCGCCAATACAGAGACACAACTGGCTAACGTGGATGGAGTATGGAAGCTGAGCTTCCAGCCCGACCGCGGAGCGCCGCCGTCTATATTGGTGGACAAGCTGTTCTCATGGAGCGATAGCGGGAACGCCGGAGTGAAGTACTTCTCCGGAACCGGCACCTACACACAGGCAGTTCAGGTGAAGCCGGAATGGCTGAAAAACCACGCGCATGTGTGGCTTGACCTGGGCGACGTGAAGAACCTGGCGGCGGTTACGGTCAATGGCAAGCCACTGGGCATTGTGTGGCATGCGCCGTATCGCGTGGATGTAACCTCTGCCCTGAAGACTGGCGCAAACGAGATCACGATCAAGGTGACGAATGCGTGGGTCAACCGGCTGATCGGCGATCAGCAACCGGGAACGGAAAGGCTATACACCTTCACAACCGAAAAGCCCTACAAGGCAGATTCACCGCTGCAAGCCTCAGGCCTGCTGGGACCGGTCAGTCTTTACTCCGTTGCCGTGGAGTAATAGAAGGCCGGAACGAACTGCAATCTTACAGTTGCAGTTGCACTCTCAGAACCGGATTCCGCGTTTGATCAAAGCGCGGCATCCGGTTCCGATACATCAACTCACCCGGGTTGATCTGGCAGGTCTGCTGTACTCCTTCAACAGAAAAATTGCGTTACACAAAGCGAGGAGCACTTGGGTGCGCTGCCGCAGCCGGTCAAGCTGCGCTCGCCGCACCCGTGTCGGCAACCGCTGGACTTTGCACGGTTGCGCGAACTCTGCCGGGAAACGCCAGCCTGGGATGAGAAAAGTCGGCGGGCTTTGGCTACTTTGTCGTACACTCAGCAGAGGATTCCCTTGGCGCGTTTTTGGAATTTAAAGATATTGATATCTTCACCTTAAAGTTACAAGTAAAGCGGAATCGGTGTGGGATGGAGGATCGAAGATGCGCTTATCCACGATGTCGCCTGACAGGCAGAGCGTAGACAGGCGCGCGGCGCACTTTCCACTCGCGGTCGCAGTTTTCATGATGACTCTTCTGGTTCCATGCTTGTGGGCTCAAGGGGTGGCACAGCCCAGCCCGCAACACAACTCCGGACTGGATGCCCGGAACGCACAGGGCCTGACACCGCTGATTGTTGCCGCTTCCGCGGGGCAGGCTGAAACGATCAAATCGCTTCTGGCTCAGGGTGCCGGCCTGGATGCGACCGCTGCAGACGGCCGGACGGCGCTCATCGCGGCGGCCCAAAGCGGCCGGATCGAGGCTGTGCGAGCCCTTATCGCGGCTGGTGCCAACCTTAACTGGGCCGTGCGGAGCACCGGAACGGCTCTGAATGTTGCCGAGAACAAGGGCGAAACGGAGGTCGCGGCCCTATTGCTCGCATCCGGCGCGCACTCCACCGGCAAGTCCGTGGGAGATACGGTATGTGTTCGCCCCTGGGGCGGCAACGGATTTTGCGGGACAGTCAAATCCTTCAGCGTGCGCGCAGTCCAGATTGAGGTGACCAGGATTGTGGGTTGCACAAACGGCTGCGCGGCCCGGGAGGAATGTTCCTCGGCAATGCCGGTGGGCGGCACGAACGGGGTACATGCGGGTGACCCGATTGCGGTTCCGAGCTGGTGCCTGACGCAAACGGGGGTGAAGCCATGAAGCTGCACCGCGCTGCTTCCCCTGGCATTGCCCGGCTGCTTGCCGTCTTTTCCGTATTGGCAGGGATGGTGATTTCCGGCGCTGCGCCCAGAGCCCTGGGGCAGAGCAAGTCCGGTTTCACCTACAACGGCATCGATTTCGTCTCGTATCAACCTTACGAGTATCTCAATAGCAGCACCGCGGCACAGGATATAAAGGCGACCGGCGCAAATTACTCGGCAGTGGTGGTTACCCAGTATGTGCAGACCGGGAGTTCAACCACCATTGCACCGGAAACTAGCACCACTCCCGGCTACAACAATAACTATCCCCTAAGCCCCACCGACGTCGCAGTGGTTGCCGCCATTCAAGATTTGCAGGCACAGGGAATCACGGTCGTACTGAAGCCGCTGGTGAACTCGATTGACGGAACCTGGAACGGAAATTTTACGTGGCCCGGCAGCGATACGACTACAGTTGAGCAACAAGCCTGGCTCACGGCCTGGTTCACCAGCTACGAGACCTTCATTCTCCATTACGCACAGATCGCGGCAACTAACAATGTCAATGTCCTGATCATCGGCACCGAACTTTTGCAACTTAGCGGGTCAAATTGTGCCGGGGCGAGTTGCAGGAGTTACTGGGATCAATATGTTATCAATCCGATTCGGGCGAGTTATCCCAACCTGACGCTTGTGTATGGGGCCAATGCAACCAGCGCCGGCGACGAATTCACCACCGTCTCGTTCTGGGACGATGTGGATATCATCGGGGTGGACGGCTACTTCGATCTGACCAGCCAGACCGACCCAACGGTCAGCCAACTGGTGTCAGCATGGTCCAATAGCCCGGCAAATGGCGGATTCAATGCCGTATCCGCTCTTAATAACGTCGCCAGCGCATACAGCAAGCCGCTGATCTTCTCTGAGGTTGGCTACGAAAGCACCTCGGGCGCGAATGAAGAGCCCTGGAACTACAGCCTTTCCAACGGCTACGATCCAACCGAGCAAGAGGATTGCTATGAAGCCTTCTTTGAGGTATTCAGCGCGCAGACCTCATGGATGAAGGGTGTCTTCTGGTGGGTATGGGACGTGTCTCCACCGGGGGCGAACGACGCGGGATACACGCCGCAAAACAAGCCGGCCGGAACCACGGTGCTTCCGGAGTGGTTCGGATCAGTAGCGCCGGGCTTTACGCTGGCGCCTTCCTTCTCGGCGCTCTCTTTGGGTCAGGGTCTCAGCGCGCCCGACATTATTTCCGTGACAGTGTTGGGCGGATTCACCGGCACGGTAACGCTATCTGCCACAGGCCTGCCCAACGGAGTCACCGCCTCGTTCAGCGCCGGCCCGATTGCAGGAACCCAAGTGCTGACGCTGACGGCCAGCGCCTCGGCTGCCACCGGAGGACCGGCCACGGTCACGGTTACAGGAATCTCCGGTGCTCTGACGGCCACCACAACCATCGCCGTCACCATCGTTGTTCCTGTTGCGCAGACCATCACCTTCGCCAATCCCGGCAGCCAGGTGGAAGGAACGCAGTTGGGGCTCGCGGCGACAGCCGGCTCCGGACTGACGGTCACCTACAACTCGTCCACCCCAAGCGTTTGCACGGTGAACAGCACGACCGGAACAGCTTCGCTGCTCCAGGCAGGAACTTGCACCATAACCGCGTCGCAGGCGGGCAACGGTATTTATTCAGCAGCCGCGCCGGTTACACAGAGCTTTACAGTCACCACGATTGCGCCGGTTCCGGTGCCGGCCAACGCGCAGGTCGTTGTGAGCCAGGTCAACTGGCTGGCCGCCTTGAATGGCAATCCTTTTGGCTCCATCAATCCCGATGGAAGCAGCTTTGCCGTGAACTCGAACGGCGAAATTGCCGTGGCCGACACCAATAACCTTGTCCTCTACAATGCGCAAACCGGCGCCGCCACCACGCTGGGTGCGTGGGCGAATGCCAATGCGGTGGCAGTTGACAGCCATAACAATCTCTACATTGGCAACCCTTATGAACCTGTCGACAATATCGTGAGGCTGCCTTACGTGGGCGGAACGGCCAACGGGGGGTATGCACTGTTTACTGCTCCTACGGCCGGTATGGCCATTTGCACGGCTTCCAGCATTACGGAGTGCAGCCTTCCCACCAACCTGGGAGCATCGGTCAATCCGGGAGCGATGGCATTCGACGCGAATGGCGATCTGTTCTGGGTTACATCCGGGGATGGGTCTGCAGGAGGGAACGGCATCTGGGAGTGCACGGCGGCCTGTCTGGGCGGTACCGGCAGTCCCGTGCAACTCTACGAGGAGCCGACGGCATCTCCGGCTCCCTCCAGCAGTTCAGGGCAGCTTCTGATTGGCGGCCTGGCCATCGATTCGGCGGGAAATGTGTTCTTTACCGAGTCCTCCATCCACGTGGATTCCACGACTTCCGCAATCACAAGTTTCTATTCCGATCTCGCCGAGTTGCCGGCCAGCACCGGCGCGGGCTACGGTGGAATGACGACCGGCTACGCTGCGTCGCCGAAGGTTCTTTACACACTGACCCCGTCCCCGGTGGGCGCCTACGACTACGAACTGGACAGCGTGGCTGTCTACAGGAATGCGGCAAATGGCGACACCGTGTTCTTTGCCGATGCGAACGACGGAATCCTGGCCTTCCCTGACAGCAGCGGAGGGATTCCCGTCGCTGGCGGGCAGCCTACCGCTCTTTACATGGTTTCGACGCAGGGCGCGAAAGCACTCACTGCCGACAGCCAGGGGAATTTGTATCTGGAGGCTTATTCCAGCTTGATCGCACCCAGCGGTAGCGACACGCTGGCGCAGATCACGGTCGGCAATGTGACAGTTCCCGCGTCTGTGGTCGGAACTCCGGTCAGTCCCTCGGCAACGCTCAACCCCGTCACGGCCATCCTCAATGACACGGCCTGCACCGGCACTCCGGCTCCCTCTGTAACCTTTGCCGCCGGCGCCATCACCAGGGCGACGGCGACAATCAACGCTTCCGGCTCATGCTCACCGACATTCATCAGCGGCGCTACTTTTGCATCCGCGGTCAGCTTTACGCCGAACGCCGTGGGAACTGACAGTGTGGTGCTGACCGGGACGGATCAGGCAAGCAACACCGGGGCAGTCACAATTACCGGCATCGGTACAGGCTTCACGCTTTCGTCTTCCGCGCCTACTCTATCGGTGGCCCAGGGCAGCAGCAGCACAGATACCATCACCATTACCGACGTAGGCGGATTCACAGGCAGCGTAACGCTTGCCGCCGCCGGCCTGCCCAGCGGAGTGACTGCGAGCTTTGCCACCAACCCGGCAACAAGCACCAGTGTGCTGACGCTGACAGCCAGTAGCACGGCCACCCTTGGAGGGCCCGTGAATGTGGTTGTCAACGGAACCTCTGGCGCCCTGACCGAATCCACCACGATCGCCCTCACAGTGACTCCGCCGCCAAGTTTCACGCTTTCTCCATTGGCGTCCAGCCTGTCCGTGACCCAGGGCAACACCGCCTCCACCACCATTACAATTACTCCGGTCAATGGATTCACCGGTGGCGTAACTCTAGCTGCCTCCGGCCTGCCCAGCGGAGTGACTGCGACCTTTGCCCCCAATCCGGCTACAAGCACCAGCTTGCTGACGCTGACGGCCAGCGGCGCGGCCACGGTTGGCGGACCGGTGAATATCACCATTAACGGAACCTCCGTTACCGTGAACGCATCCACCACTATTGCCCTCACGGTGAGCGCGGGGCCCAGTTTCACACTTTCTCCGTTGGCGCCAAGCCTGTCAGTGACGCAGGGCAAGAGCATTACCAACACCGTTTTGGTGACCCCGGCAAATGGATTCACCGGTAGCGTAACTTTTTCCGCCTCAGGGTTGCCCAGCGGCGTAACTGCGAACTTCAGTCCTAATCCGTCGGCAACCGGCTCCAGCATCATCACGCTGACGGCCAACAGTTCTGCAACGACCGGTCAAGCCACGATCACCATTACCGGAACCTCAGGGGCCCTGACAGCGTCCACCACCATGGCTCTCACGGTGAATTCGACTATCAACTTCACGCTGGTCCCTTCGCCGACCGGCATTGAGATTGCCCAGGGCAGCAGCGGTGCCAGCACCATTTCTGTGATAGGCGTAAACGGATTCACCGGCAGCGTGACGTTTTCAGCCTCGGGCTTGCCCAGCGGAGTGACGGCGTCCTTCGCACCCAACCCGGCGACGGGCTATAGCGTGATGACGCTTGCGTCCAGCAGCACCGCAACGGTGGGTGGACCGGTCATTGTCACCATCACCGGAACCTACGGCGCCCAGAACGCATCCACCACGATTGCCCTCACCATCAAGGCGCCGCCGAGTTTCACAATTTCACCTTCGCAGGCCGCGCTGTCAGTCGCTCAAGGCAGCAGTGCCACCAGCGCCATTTCGGTGACGGGCGCGAACCAATTTGTTGGCGTGGTCACGCTTGCAGTCTCCGGCCTTCCCAGCGGAGTCACCGCGTCCTTTACTCCCAACCCGGCAACCAACTCCAGCGTGCTGACGCTGACAGCCAGCAGCACGGCTGCCCTCGCGGGGCCGGTGACGGTGAGCATTACCGGAACCTCCGGCAACCTGAATGCATCCACCACCATTGCCCTCACGGTGAATCCGCCGCCCGGTTTCGCGCTTTCTTCTTCGCCGTCCGCTCTATCGGTTTCCCAGGGGAGCAGCGGCGCCAGCACCGTTTCCGTGATAGGCGTGGGGGGATTTGCCAGCAGCGTTGCGCTTTCCGCCACAGGCCTGCCCAACGGTGTAACGGCCGCGTTCGCGCCCAACCCGGGAACCGGCTCAAGCGTGTTAACGATGACGGCCAGCAGTACAGCCGCCATCGGCGGACCGGTGACGGTGACTATTAAAGGGATCTCCGGCGCACTCACCGCAACCACGACCATCGCCCTCACCGTGACAGCGGCTCCAACGTTCTCATTCAGCGGTTCGGCGATAAGCATCGCACCCGGAGCGACGAATGGGAACACCGCGACCATCACCGTGATTCCGGCAAATGGATTTACGGGAACGGTCAATCTGAGCTGCTCGGTGACTCCGATGCTGGCAGTCGATCCGGTGACGTGTAGCCTCTCGCCTCCTTCGCTGACGATCAGCGGAGCCGCGGCGCAAACTTCCACGCTGACGGTGACCACCACGGCGGCGACGAGCGCGGAGAATCATGAGAAGAGGCTGTTCTGGCCGTCGGCGGGCGGTACGGCGCTGGCGTTGCTGTTGCTCTTCGGGGTTCCGAGGCGGAGACGCAACTGGCTGGCGATGTTCGGACTGCTGGCGGTGTTTATTTCCATAGGCGTGATGGGCTGCGTCTCAGGAAACACGAACACTAACGGGAACTCCGGCACCGCGGCGGGAAGCTACGTCATCACCGTGACTGCCACCTCAGGCGCCGTTACAGAAACCGGACAGGTCAGCCTGACCGTACAGTAGACAAAGCTCCGGAGTGAGTTGGGAACGACGCCGCGCCGGCTTGCTCCAGGCGAGAACCGAACCCAAGCAGCCCCAGGGCGCATTCAATGTCCTGCCGCAAGACCGAGCAGCCAGACAGAAAAATCTCCGCGAGTTACCTTGCCGCGCTCCCCGGTAACCTTGAGGCCTGCTCTGCGCAGATCCTCCCAGGTCGGGTTTGTGTCTTCCTGAATAGCGTGGGTTGACTCTGGGGTCAACCTGTTCGATACGCCTGCTCGCCGCAGCGCAGCAAGAATCGCTTCGCCACTGAGCAGGGAAGCGGGCGCAAAATGCAACGTGGACGAATCTGCGGGGAGCCAACCGCGAGCGGAGATCGACTGCGCCGCAGTGAACCACACTGAACTTTCTGACACATCGTCAAACCAGAAGATGGGATGGTCCTGGCGCAGAAGCCACAGCTCAAATGCGGCAATCGCGGCGGGCTTACGGTCGATCGCGGCCGGCGTAGTTTTGTGGCGCAGGGACCAGGCAACGGCTGCACCGGCGGCCTCTCCAATGGACCACTCGATCGGATGAAGGCGGTAGGCGCCATTGGTAATATGCGTGGTTCCAATATTTTTGGAGGCGGCGAGCAGGTTATCCGCATCGCGGGCGATGAGCGCACCGAGCGGGATCTCAAATGGCCTGGTGTTCGAGCGAAAATCGTTTCTGCCGCAACTGTGGCTATCGATCGGATACTGTCCAACGCCCACGGTGTCCGGGTAGAGAGCGGCGCGCGCGCCCAGCTGAAAATCGACCGAAATATCTTCTTCAACAATGGTGCGTAACGCGAGGATGCGCCGCGATTCCCTTATGTACGGCTGCTGTGAGAGACCGTCCTCGGTGCCCATCGCCTCTGCTTCAAGTTGCAGCTCAGGATAACCGCGCCCGGCGTCCTCGTCGCGCGCGACATCATGCTGCAACCACCACGCGAATGCCAGCGAAAGCCGCTTGGCTCCCTGCAGGGCCGCAGCCTGCGCCAGAGGATCGCCGGATAGCAGGCGCGCATCGCAAGCATCGTTGCTGTTCCAGTTGATCATGCTCAGATCGCCGGCAAAGGCTCCGGGGCGAAACTGCGCCGCATCCACGGAACGCCGGTAGGCCCAGAAGGAGCCAGGCGTGCCAGGCTGCCGGGCAAAGACGCCATAGGTCGGCACCCTGCCGTTTCCATAATCCACCGCGAGAGTGAACGCGCCCTTGAGGTTGTTATAGCCCGGAGGCGGGCCGCTTTGCGGGACGATGGCAGGCTTGCGCGGGTTGAGCAGGATGAACGGGTAGGTGAAGCTCTGGATCGCATTCGGGTCCGCCTGCTCGGGCGCATCTCTTTCACCTGTGTCGCTTCTGGCTTCCGCTCCCACGCGAAAGGGAAGCCCGCTCAGACGTATTCCATCGCCCCATTCGGAAGCGTCGATAAAATACTTGCCCTTCAAGCGCAGCCATGCGCGATGAGCGAAGTCGTAAGCCAGGACACTCTCTACAGTTCTCTTGTTCCGCACCACCTGCACTGGAACCGTATGCAGCCAAATCGTAAGCCTGCCCGATGCAATGAAAGGCTGAAGCATGGACTGCAGGGCTTCTGCGCCTTTTTGCGGCTCGAAGCACAGGTGGCTGACCCAGCAATTGCCGGGGTTGAGCGGCAAGGATGGCGAACTCCCGGCAACTATATCCGCGGGCATTTTTGCACGATAAATTGCGCGGATGCGATTGCTGAGTTCTCGATAGGTTGCCGTTGCGCCGGTAGAGTCAATCCATCTGTTGTCGTCGAATGCCGATACGCCTTCCGAGGTCATTTGCCCGCCAATCCACAGGGTGGGCTCTGTCATGCAAACCTTCAGGCCGGCGCGTGCAGCTTCGTGGGCCGCGCTCACTCCGCCCATCCCCGCGCCGATAATCACCAGGTCGCAAGTATGCCGATGCTCCGGGCCCGGCGGCAGACTGACTACAGCCTGCGCGGCATCCCCATCGGCCCGCACGCGCAATACATCCAATACACTCAGCGCGGCTGCGTTCTTCGCTTGAGACGGCTGCGCTACGGCTTCCGGCTGCGCACAAACATTCCATAGAGCAACAGTACATACACTCAGGAGCAGCGCGAAGACGGGTCTCTGTCTGGAATGCACGCTGAAGCGAAAGTCTTTCATGGAATGCCTGCCTCCAGCCTTATGCTATTTTCCGAATTAACCTGCCTGGCTGAGCACAACAATCGCGATCAGCAACGTAGCGATGCCCGAGAACATGTAGTTCCGCGCGCGTTGCGGCGCGCGCTTCCATTCTCCAAGAACCAGGCCGATAGCATTGGCCAGAAGCAATCCCGTGGCCAGGCTGAGAGGCCAGCCAATCGAGGTTCCCAGCACTCCCAGGCGGGGCACAGCGGCCCCATAGACAAAGATGCTTCCGCCCCAAAGCAGGCCCATCAACAGCGCCAGCCAATAGAGACGCGCACTTCCGCGCTGCGTGAACCTGGAGAAGCTGCGATTCCTGATCAGCAGGTAAAGGCAGAAGCCAAGATTGGCCAGAGAGCCCGCGGCCAGCATCACGAGCCAAATGATGTTGGTGCTGGCAAATTGGCTAAGACCCTCGCTACGGCCATAGCCGGCAATCGGCTGTGCGAGAGCAAAGCCGATATTAAACACTGCAGAAAGCAGGCCCGCTCCAATCACCAGCAACAGAGCGACAGCAAGCGGCCGTGCGCGCCCAACCAGATCGCCGCGTTCGGCCTTCGATTGTACGCCGGCTGCTTTCTCGCGCATCGATCCGGCGTTGCCGCAAAACACGATGCCGAGAACCTCAACGAACACGCCCAGAAGGATCATCCTGCCGGAGCGTTGAAAAAGTTTTTCCGGTGAAAGAATCAACAGCGGCAGAAGGGACCCCAGAGCGGACGAGATTGCCAGCACAAACGTGTTGGCAAGGGAAATGCCGATTGCGCTTACGCTCTGGCCGAACATGATGGCGCCAAAACCCCACGCAAAACCTGTCAAGGCCGCGATCCAGAATGCATGCGCCGGAATACTCAGCAGAATTGTCCAGCTTTGCGGAGCAGTTGCACCGATGATCACAACCGGGAGCAGGAGGCAGGAGCTGACGATGAATAGACTCCATACATTTTCCCATTCCCAGCGGCCCAGATAGCGCATGGGAAGCGTAAAACTGCCATTCATCAGGCCGGAAAGTATCGCCAGCAGGGCGCCGGCCATCATTGCACTTAACATTTATGCCTACTCCGTACTCTGCACGATCGATTGCCGGGCGCCGTTGGGAACACTATACATCAGGGCAACACGGCAGCGATTTATTATAGATAGTTCCATTCATCGCTTGAGGAACGGCAGGAATTCATGGCATCCATACCGGAAAGCATAGCCCGCATTCGGGGCAAGCTGGTTGTATCGTGTCAGGCCTGGTCTGGCGATCCTCTCGATGACGTTGAGGCTTTGCGGCGCATGGCGTGTGCCGCTGTGGCCGGTGGCGCAGCAGGCTTGCGCCTCAACGGCGCCGAACAGATCGCCGCCATTCGCCGCGATACCAGTCTTCCGATCATTGGCATTGAAAAGCAATATTGCAACGGCCGGTTGCGCATCACGCCGGATTTTGCATCGGCGGCACGGCTTGCGGCAGCCGGAGTCAGCATCATTGCGCTGGATTGCACCGATCGCGCGTGGGATCAGGGCGAACCCTGGCGGGTAGTCGTCGAGCGCATCCACAAAGAGTTGCAACTTCCCGTCATGGCGGATATTGCCACCATCCGCGAGGGGCTTGCAGCTGCTGCCGCCGGAGCGGACATGATCGGCATGACGCTCAACGGCTACACCGAAGAGACAAAAGGGAACAGCGGCTTCAGTTGGCCGCTGCTCGATGAACTCGTGCAGCAAACCGGCCGGCCCATCGTTGCCGAAGGCCACATCTCCACCCCCGCAGAAGCCATGCGAGCCATTGAGCGCGGCGCATGGAGTGTTGTGGTCGGTTCGGCAATCACGCGCCCCGGCGAAATTACAGCTCGCTTCGTTCGCGGCATTGCGGCAAGCAGCGCCACGACGCCGGCCATTGGCGTGGATATCGGCGGAACATCCGTCAAAGCCGGCATGGTGGATAGAGAAGGCGCGATTTCCTTTGCTGTGCGGGTTCCGACCAATGCCAGCGGCGGGCGCGATGCAATTGCCGCAGCGGCCGTGGAAGCCATTGAGAGCGTGCTGGCAAATGTACGCAGGGAAGGTATCAAGCCGGTGGGGCTGGGCATTGCCAGCGCGGGAGCTATCGATGCGCGCAGCGGTTCGGTGTTCGCGGCCACCGACAATTTGCCAGGGTGGGCAGGATTCAATTTGCGTGAGTTTGCCGAGGAGCGATTCCAACTGCCGACTTATGTCAATAACGATGCGCATGCCGCGGTCCTTGCCGAATTGCATTTCGGGTTGGGGCGCTATCTTTCCGACTTTGTTGCCCTCACGATCGGCACCGGGGTCGGAGGCGGCATCGTTTCCGGCGGCCATCTTGTGCGCGGCCAGCATGGATTCGCCGGCACCATCGGGCATCAGACCATTCGCTGCGATGGAAGAGCGTGCAACTGCGGGAGGCGCGGCTGCCTTGAGGCTTACGTCTCGACCGCCGCGCTCATTCGCGAGTACGAAGACCGGCAGTCGGAGGAGCGAAGCAGCTCAGCGTCCGATCTTGCCTCGCTCGCGCACAAGATCAGTCAGCTTGCATTGGAAGGCGATGCCGCGGCGCAGAAGGCTTACAGTGCTGTGGCCGCGTACCTCGCCGAAGGTGTTGCCAACATCTTCAATATCCTCGATCCGGAAGCGGTTATTCTATCTGGGGGACTGGTCGAGGGACATGTTGAATTCGCTGCCGAAGTGGAGTCCCGCGTCACATCGCTTCTGCACTTCGGATTGAAGCGTAAGCCGCGCGTGCAACTTTCATCCTCCGGCCAGTTTGCCGGTATGCGCGGGGCAGCCGCTTCAGTATTTGAAGCGGATAGCGAAGGCGCTGTAGCTGGTTGATCTATCGCCCTGGGCCGTGGTTGCGGCCTTGAAGGCGCACGATGCAGGGCGAGTAGCACGGACCTGCAGGCAAAGAAGCGCGTCACCAGGCAGATCAGGGGTTTGTCTTCGTCACGCCTCGAATTAGGTCCATCAGTTCGGCCAGGGTGTGTTGCGCAAACGAAGAGATGTTTGCCTCGATGCCGCCGACGGCAGTCTTCAGGTCGCCGAGCACTGCATCCAAGCCGCCCGGCGATGCTGAGGCGCCGGCGTGGCCGGCGGAGAGGCCGGCGATTGGCCGCAATGGACGGGGCCGCGGAATCCACCTGTGTTCACCCATGCGAATGGAGCCCACGTCGACGCTTTCGCTGAAAGTGGCGCCGGCTTCTGTGATGCAGGGCAGCTCCGGCCCCAGGTTGCCCTGGAAGGCGATCTCCAGATCGTAAATTCCGATCAGGTTGCCGCGCGGGAAGAGCAGCGCGCGCGTGCCGTCGGCGCTCCACAGCGCAAAGAGGTGTTCCGAACCGCTCGTGGTCTTGAGCGTGATCCAGCGCCAGATGCGCTGCCATGGCAGCGGCTCGGGGCTTTCCAGCAGGATGGCTTCCACCAGCAGCCCGGTTGAGTTGGTAAAGAAGCTGATCTCTGTATCCGGAATCTGAATGGGCTTCTGGTTGCTGGCCATCTCCTGGTGGCCGAAGGCGGTGATCATTCCGTCGTAGAGCTGGTTGACGGCCTGCGCGTAAGCGGCCCAGTTGGAAGCGGTCTGCTGGCGCTGCTGGACGAGCGCTCCGGCGCCGTTGCCGGCAACCGCAATGCCGGGCTGGAGGTCGTCGGCAAGCGGACTGAAGCTGGCAACGAAGCTCAGCAGATTGTTGTGGCTGACCAGATAGGCCGATGAGGTGCTGTGCCAGGTGGTCACCTCGGCGGGAACGGTTCCCAGCCAGGCCATCGGCGTTTGGGGAGCGACGTAGTGGCGGATGGGCGTTGCGCCGGCCGCGCCGGCAAGCTGGCTGGTGGCATTTGCCAGTTGCGCGGTAAACGTGGCGTAACGCGAGGTGGTGAACTGCACGCGCTTGAGGGTGGTCAGCGAATCCTCGCGCTTGAAATAGGCCTCCAGGGCAGCCAGAACGCCGATGGCGTCAGTTGCGGTGAAGATGGGCGCCAGCAGGTTGCTGCCGGCGTTGGCGGCAGACTTCGCGTCGTCGCGGCCGAGGAGCGGGCCGGCAACCACGTCGAGCGTGTAACGCGTGCTGGGCTTGAGCGGCTGGAACCAGAGGGCCTTTGCCTCCGCGGCCGCCTCCAATTCCTTGATCTCGTGCAGCAACGCTCCAGCCTGACCCGGGTTGATCTGCTTGATGTTCAGACCGCTGAACCGGCCACTCAGATTGAGAATCGCCTGCGAGAGCGAAGTGTTGTTGGCCGGTTGCAAATAGTCAGGCATCGTCTCGGGCGTTGCCACGGTTTCCTGCACGATCTGGGCGCGTGCTTCCAGTTCAGCGATGGGCAGTTTGCTGATAGCGATGGGCAAATAGATGACGGAGACCGGAGTCAGCTTCCCGATCGGCGTTGCGGGAGGCGGCTGCAGCGGCTTGGCCAGCGGTACGATGATTTCGTGAGCCACCAGCGCGCTCTGCTGCGGGATGGAGGGAACGTGAATGGCCAGCGGGAACAGCAGCGTATGCAGGTTGTTGCGGTCCACGCAGCGGAAGTGGAGCGATTGTCCCACAGCGCCACCGGAGAATGCTGTGTAGAGAGCGTTCACATAACTCTCCACAAACTCCACGTTGAGGTCGTAGCCGTAGTAGGCAGTCGCCGCGCCGTCCATCGGCCAGGACCATTGCGTGTAGGTTGTCAGGTCACTGAGCGCGCCGCCCTGGGGGAATGCGGAGTTGGGTTGCTGCGGCGCGCTGGGAGTGGCCGCGGGCGGTGGTGGAGGCGGTAGAAGGCAGTTTTGCGAGAGCTGCGGATAGGGCGCCGGTCCGGCCGGAACGGGCAGTTGTGATTGTGGGGGAGCGGTGACCGCTGTTGCGGGTCCGGAGGCGGTCTGGAAGTAGACAAATTCGATGATGGGACTGCCGTCGGGCACGGTCTGGAAGTTGGAAGCGCCGACGCGCTGTGCCTCGACCTCTGTGACCGTCATCAGCGAGTAAAGCGCGGGCGCCGTGGGCAGGATCGCCATGGGAACCGGGGCGGATGTGTAGTCGATGGCGTAGAGCGCCAGGCAGTTGCCGTCGATGGGCAGCACAAGCTGGGTGATGGGTGTTCCGTCCTGCGGGAAGCTGAGTGTATAGACCTGCGTTGTCGAATCCTGCGAGCTCGATTGCGGCGTCAGCGTCGTGCCGTCGCCCACGCACTCAGGAGCGTTATAAAGCTGAAACTCCCCGTCGTTCTCAAAGATGCCGCCGGTCAGGCCGGTTAGCACGACGGGCTGCGGAAACGTGATGGTGACCTGTGCGCCGGAGTTGACGCCGGGCGTGGTGAAGCGCAGTCCCGGCGGATAGCTCAGGCCGGTCTGCGTGCCGATGGTGGGCGCACTCATTCCCGCCGAGACTGAAAAGCTCAGGTTCTGGTTGGTGAACGAAGTGCTCAGTTCCGAGGAGTCTGACTTGCCGTTCCACGAGGCTGTCCACGGCTGGCCGGGCAAGAGGCGCCACGGAAAGACCTTCAGTTGCGTCATGACCTGGCGCGGATTCGCCTTGCTGGGGTCGCCAGTGAGCCAGACACCGTCCAGTTGCGTGACGCCGACGTCAGGCGTGGGATTGGCAGGCGGCGGAACGGCGCAGACGAGATCCCAGGTGTTCGATCCCTTGTTGTAGATGAAGAGGCTCACACCGGTGAGCGTATGGCGGATGTTGAACTGCACCGTGGGCGGTGTGGGATTGATGTTTGACATGTCGTCGGGCCCGATCAGCGGCGTGTTGGGCAGCGCGGGCGTTTCAATGTCGGAATCCTTGGGGAATTGGGAGTTGTTCCAGTCGATGGCGTTGTTGAATGCGCCCGTGCCGTCCACGGTGGGGTGCGAGAAGTTGAGGACGAAGTGCGCGTCCTGCGGTACGATGGGCGCCATCTGCGCCAGGTTGGTGTTGTCCGGAACCAGTTCGGGCAGCGGCTGCGCCAGGGCCGCGCGGTTCTGCCAGTCGGCCAGCGACGCGCCTTCAAGATCGAGAATGCCGGGCTTGGTCGCGTCGTAGACCAGGGGAACATTGGTGGCGGTAAAGTCCGGGTTGATGCCTTTGGCTTTGTGGGAGAGCAGCAGATAATGATCGCTGGCCGGCTTGTCGTTGCGGTCGCAGTGATCGGCGAGCGTGGCGTCCAGATGGCTGAGCGAAAGCGGCGCCGGCGGAACCGAGCCGTCATCGCCACCCCAACTCAGGCTGATGGTGGCGCCGATGTTGGGCAGCGGCCAGGGCAGGTCCAGCTCAACTGAAAGCTCGCCGTGGATCCAGAAGGGATTGGGCGCGCAGCCTTCCAGCAGCGCATCCGCCGTAAGGCCAATGCCGATGCCGAAGGCGCTCAGGTGCACGTTTCCATAGAGCTCGATGCCGCCGCCAATCTGCAAGGGAGACCATTGGATTGCGGCGAGCGTGGCAAGGTATGCATCCAGGCTGGCCGAGAGCGGCCCGAAGCTCCACGAATTTTTGTAACCGGTCCAGGTGCCTGTCACCAGTCCGTGATCGCTGATGACGAAGTACGCGTCGCTCTCGAAGAGGTCGAAGATGCGCGCCGTCACGCGCTTCTCGTGCGGCGGTTTGCCCAGGGCAAAGAACCAGGCATCGGTTCCGGGCGCGGGATTGGCCGTTACAAAAATCTCTGCCGTGGCCTCGATGTCCAGCACGATGGGAATCGAATACTGCGCGTCGATAGTGAGGTCAAAGGTGCCGGAGTTGCCGTCGTAGGTGGCCATGGCCTCGAAGTTGGCGTCTTCCGAGGATCCGGAGATGCGCTTGGAAAGAATGTTGGCCTTGCCTATCAGCGAGATCACCGGTCCCGGCATCATCACCACCAGCATGATGGCGGCTGAAGCGGTGAAGCCGTCGTCGGCCTCGGTGCCGATGGTTGCGCCCGCGCCGATGGCAAAGGCGCCGGACTTGGGCACCAGCCACTTGTTCACATCCGTGGCTGTGTAGTCGGGAGTCGCGGTCAGATCGGGATCGCCGGCATTGACGCCGGAGGTGGCGACCGGGTACTTGTACCACTGCCACCATGTGTAGTTCGGCTCCGGCTCGGGCTCCAGGCCGGTGGCCACCAGGCCTTGCAGGCCCCAGAGCGAAATGTCGAGGAAGAGCGGAATGCCGACGGGCAGCTCCACGTCGAGATCGAGGAAAAAGACCGACTGGCCGCCGAAGTTGCCCACGATGAAGTTGGCGTCTACTTCCAGGTCGCCCGCGGCCTCGATAACCACCTTCACCATGCCGGCGAAGACGTTCACCTGTTTGCCGCCCGCAGGCGCTGTCGGTCCCAGCGGTGCAATGGCGTTGAAGATGCTGGGATTCAGTCCGGCATTCTCAAGATCGGCTGGCGTGTTCGCGTTCACGTGAATGTGGTCAATCTCGCCCTCGATCGACAGCACGTCGGGAATCTCGAAGCTGATGCTCACGCCGTCCAGCGTCAGCGCGCCGGTGGTCAGGTTGATCTGCAGGCCGCGCACGCTGCCGCCCAGCGTGAGGCCCTCCACCAGTTGTATGTCGCCGCTGAAACCGATCCACTTGTCGCCGCTCGCGTCCGTGCCAAAGCCCAGTTGCTGCAGGCCCAGATGGAAGCCGTAGAAGTCCAGCGCCATGTGATTGGGCAGGTTGATCCAGCCGCCGGCCAGCTTGATGTGGCCTTTGCTGTCGATGCTCAACCCGTTCAGCTCGATGGTGGGCCAGTTCAGGTCGGGCGTGGTGATGATCAGGTTGCCGGAGAGAGTCAGTGTCCACACGCCGCTGGCCGACTTGTCCAGCGAAAGCGAATCAACATCAATCTCCACGTTGCCCAGGCCGCCGGGCAGGTCGTAGGACAACTGCACCAGCCCTTCGGAGGTAGTGTTCTGCGAAGGGTCTGCCGAAACCGTGATCGCAATGCTGCCGTCGGCCTTGGTGGAGACGTCAATGTCCACCGTGCTCGGGTTGCCGCTGGGATCGGTGAAAAAGGGAATCGTCAGCGCGCCGCCGATGTTGCTGGCAGCTAGAGAGCCATTCGCGAAGGTCAGGTCAAAGGCCGTCAGCGCAACTTCAAACCCGTCGCCCAGTGTGGCGCTCAGCGGATTGGCTGTGAGGCCATCGATCCACAGCCGCCCGCTGAGACCCTGCGCGCCCAACTGCAGGTCGTCCAGGTTGACGGCCTGTCCGGAAGAGAATTGGATTCCGGCTGTGAGGCCGTTCGAGTCGGCGCTGATGGTGAGCACGCCGGGGCCAAAGGCGGCGTCGGCGGCCTCCTGCACAACTTGGAGACCTAGTGACTCAAGCAGCGATACGGGCAGAAGTGTGGACATAGGGTTGACCTTCCTGTAACAGATGCGGGCCAATGACTGCGGCAGACATCCAGCCGCGGCGTTGCGGCCGGCCGTTGCCGGTGGAGCGCGATGGCAGTTGTTCTAGCTTGGGAACAGTCCCGCCAATCCGGTGAGCAACTGCGAAAGCTCGGCAAGTTCGGCGGCGGCCTGCTCCACGCTTCCTGCGGCGGTAAGCAACTGCTGCAACTGCTGGAAGAGCGAACTGGCCGAGGTGAGAACCACCGAAGAACTGCCGGGCGCCAGCGACTGCGCCAGCGCGAGGGCGCTTTGCAAACCGTTCATGGCGCCGGTCACGTCTCCGGCGGCCGCGGTCACCTGGCCCAGCGCTGTGGCCAGTTGGCCCACCACACCGGCCACGTCGCCAAGAGCGGTGTTCACGCTCTTGCCCACGGTGGTCATATCGCTGGATGCGGAGAAGATCAGCCCGACCAAAGTCTTGATGGGGGTATAGACCGTGCCATCGCCCGCGGCGGGCGCGCCGGAGCCCACCCAGGTGCTGACCGGTTGCGGGCTGCCGGTGTTCAGTGGCGGGTTGGGCGTGACAAGGAAGTTCAGAGCGGTGATGACCTGCTGAATGGGATCGGACATGTCTATTTCCTTCCTGAGATGGGGATGGAATCTGGTGGAACTGCCATGGTTCGGCAATCCCCGGAGTTGCGCGGCGGCAGAGCTTAAGGTGTGGTGGCAAGCACCAGCATCTGTCCGGCGAAGACCGACGATGGAGCCGAGCGGTTGCCGAAGATGTCCACGGAGACGACGGCGTAGGCGTTGGGATCTGTCGTGCTTGGCGGCGGCGCAGCGGCAATGGCATTGCCGTCCAGCGGCGCGTGGGAGCCGTTGACGCCGTCGATGAAGCCCGCGCGCCGGTTCGGAACCTGGCCCAGCACTCTAACCTGGCCGCTCCATGTGGCCACCACCACCACCGGCACGCCGCGGCCAAGGCCAATGCGCAATCCGGTGAGGCGGGTCTGTGTGGGCGAGTCGGTCACTATCTGCGCGATGCCGCCCACCGCAGGTGTAGTCCAGTAGTTGAAGCCGGGCTGCGCCAGCGCGGCGGCCGAAGCCGCGAAATCCGTCAGCCGGTAAATGCCGTTCACCTCGTCCGGCGGCGGGCCGGGTGGCAATGCAATCTCCGCCATATCGCTGCCCTGGTAGTCGCGGGCGCAAAGCCGCGGATCGGGCACAAATCCTACGATCCGAGAATCGACGTTGGGCGGCGTTCCCGTTCCCTGCACAAAAGCAAGCGGCGGGTTGACCTTGGGGTTGATGGCCACCGTGGGTAGTGCGCTGAGTGGCGCGGGATGCGTCCAGTCGGTGCCGAAGAAACGCAGATCGGCGAGGCTGGCAACCGTCGGGCCGCGATAGACAATGTAGCCGGCTACGTCGGGATTGGCGTCCAGCGCCCAGGCCACCAGAATCGAAGACTCCGTCGGCTGTACTTTGTAAAGCACCGGAGGCCGCGGCGGCGTGACAATGCGCGTGTACCAGGGACCGACCGAACCCGTGCTCAAGTCGCTGGGACTGCCCGCCGCGTTTACCGTAGACAGCCGGTAGAGCGTCCTGCCGTAACCGGTCCCGATCACTTCGTCGCTAAGCGTAGTCGAGGGCAATACCGGCTTGGGCGTCACGCGCACATACCCCGGCGAGTTGTCTGCCACGTCGCCCAGGGCGCGCAGTTCATCGTCCAGCAGCCCGTTGTAGAAGTGTTCGATGAAAGCCCGCTGCCCGTTCGCGTCGTTCAGCACCGTATCCACGGTGAAGCTGGTCGCGTGCAGCGTGTTGTAGCAATCAATCCACGTGGAGAGCGCGCTGATCCATGCCGCCAGATCGGCTCTCGGCGTGCCACTGTCCAGCACCACCGGGTTGTTGTTGGTGACATCGCCCGTGCCCGCTTTGATGAGCGCGATTCTTCGCTGAACGTCGGACAAAGCAATCGAACGTACCGGAGCGCGCTCCAGAAGATAGCCTGAGATGCCGCTGCCCGAGGGTGTGGTGAAGGGGAGCGTGACGCCGGCCATTCCCGTTGCGTCGGCCGGGTCGTAGTAGAGGTGTTCCACACTGTGCGTGGGAATCGGCGGCGCCGGCGGCGTGAGCCGTTGTGCAGCATGCCCGATGAGAATTGCCGACTGCGGCATGGACCGCGGGGGGACATTCACCCCATTCGGGTCGACAATCAAATCACTCGGCTGAAAAGGATCTTCCAGCGATGCGGTCAGCGAAACCTGGAAGCGCACCGTCTTCTGGTCGATAGGCACGGTTACCGGCACAGAGAAGGCAAACTTCGCGGCGTTGCCGTTCACCAGGTAGGCCGGTTGGCCGATGTAATCGTTGGTGGACGCAATGATGCGCGAGGCGTCGCCTGCCACAATCCGTGCCACCACCGGAGAGCTTGGAGAACTGGTCTTATGCAGAGGCCTCACCACGTATCTGTCCTGCGAACCATCGGGCAGCGTCACCATCAGCAACTGAGAAGGGTCGTTGTCGCCCAGGGCGTGCAGCGCAGGCTGTGTCCGGATGTCGACGGTGTAACCGTTCCCGTCCGGTTGCGCGGTGGTCTGAACCGATGTGACGGTCAGCGCGTGGATTGTTGGCGGCTTAATGGGCAAATCGTAGGTCGTCAGCACGCCGGTCGAGTTGCCGTTGGTGTCGAGGCCCTCCACCGTGGCGCGGGCCGTCTTGCCATCGGGATACATCAGGTACCGCGAGGCAGACCAGTTGGTCAGCATGCGCAGTGTTCCGCCATCCCAGGACGAGCCGTCGGCCGCAGCTGCTCCGCCGCCGCTCGGCGTGTTATCGAACTGCAAGATGCGCAGGGAGGTTGGCGAAGCGGCAATTTTCTCCACGCCGCGCGGCGTAGACCACGGACTCCACTGACTGCGAACGCCGAAAAGATCAAAGGCCGCAATGCGATGGCTCCAGCCCGTCTCGGGGTCGGGACGCAGTGAATCTACAAGCCGGTAGAGCGTAGGTGTGGTGATGGGAGAGCCTTTGGGCGTGGGAGCACTACGGGTAGTGATCCATCCCGGCAGGCTCTGCGCGCTGGCGTTGTTTGCGCCGTCTGACCGCTGCGCCACAAAGCCGATGGGCTGCGTCGGCGGGGGAAGATTCATGGGATCGGAAACCGGGTTGCCGGTCTGCGGATTCGGAGTGGCCGGAGTGGGCCAGGTGACATCGTAGAGGCTGTGGTTGACCAGCTTCAGTGCGGCCGTGTCGATGTCTGCCTGGCGATGCAGGTACGTGGTGAAGGGCTGATCGGGCGCAGGGATGGCGTGAATCGGCCCTGGCGCATGAATGATCGCAAACTGTGTGCCAATGGTTGCGGTGCCCACAGGATGCATCCGCAGGCCGCCAATCGCAACGCATTCGGCAAACTCGAAGGTGCCGCCCGTGCCGGTGACCACGATCTGGTCGATCGCATCCACTGAGCTCGACGAAGTGACGGTCACAATAGTCAGCGCAGTGGAGTTGAAATTTGCCGTGGCCACAACATTTCCACCGGAGAGTGCCTGAATTGTTCCCTGACCGGCTACTTCAATGTCCACACTGGGGCCGGTCTGCGAAAGGCCGAAGGTCACCTGCGGCGGCGGCGCGTAAAAGGGAAATCCGCCGGACAGAGTGGTCGCCAGCAGCATGGCCGGCGGCTGGCTGGCCTGGCTGACTCCCTGCACGGCCGCATTGGCCGCGGTCTGCGCGGCCGGCGGAGCTGTTGGGTCCGTCTGCCCAATGTAATTGCCCTGCGCATCGAACTTCGTCCAGCGCCACAGAGATGTCGCATTCGACCCCGTCTGAATGTTCACGCCGTTGTAAGTGAAGGAGCCGCGCGCCAGCGGAGCGGCAGGCGCCAGCCCCGGATACACAACCGGGTTCTGGCTTGGCGTTGCGCCCCAGAAACCCACGATCGCGTAGTCGTACTTGATCCCCGGCTGAGCCGTCTTGTCCACAAAGTACAGTCCCATCACGCGCGCAAAATACGGGTCCAGCGCCAGCAGCAGCAACTGCTGCATTACGCTGATGTTCAACTTGGGCGCATTGGCACCGGCCGGCGACGCGGGCATGGGCACGTTGCCCAGCAATATTGCGGGATAGCCAAACACCAGCCGCAACAACTCGGCGCGCAGCTTCAGCAGTTCCTGGTCTTCCTGCGCCGTGGTAAGTCCGGCGGCCAGCTTCAGCGTGCCCAGTCGCTTGCGCGCTTCCTTCACGTCGTCGATCTCCACCACGGCAGGCGGAGCGGTAGCCGGATTAGGAGCGCCGAAATAGCGCGCCGGCCAATTCAGCTTAGTGATCGGCGGTGTGAAAGGAACGCCCCAGCACTGCCAGCCTTGCACGTCCTGCTTGCCCCACTCCGGGCCGATGGTGCACGGCGGGTTCACGCCGCGGCCGGCCACCATTTCAGTGGTTACGGCGTAAGTATCCTTGCTATCGCCGGTCTGCTTTTCGCATGGCTGCAGTTCAGGCGGCGGAATTCTCTTGTCGTCTGATTTAGCAGCCAAACGCCTGCATAGCCAGAAGCCGCCCGGAGGAAAGCCCAGCGCAGCCACAAAGCTCCAGCGCAGGTGCACACCAGCCTCCATGGGCTGGCCGTCGAAGGTTGCCTCGTTGCCGTTGGCGACTCCGGCCTGCAATCCCAGTACGAAATTTGCCACGTTCTTCCTCCGTTCGAATCGATGCGAAGCCGGCAGACCCACTCATGGCGGGCCGGATCGCGCATTCACTGAAAGCAACGGCATGACAATTCGCGATGAAAAATGGGGATCTCAAGCCGGCGCACCCTGCGCATGGATGCCTGTCGCCAGGCACATTCCGCCCAATCACAGCGTTCACTCTTGCCGCTACAAAAAACAGGAGCATGAAACCGGTATAGAAAGCAGGAGTATGAAACCGGTATTGAATGTCAGCGGCTATTCGCCTCGTTTAAGGCTCGTGCCGCGATGAAACGTAATTCTTCTCCAACGATGAGAGCAGCCGGGGAACATGTGCGCCGGGGGCGAGCAAAGGCGCGGGGAAGTGCGTGCAGGCTGCTCTCAAAAGGAATAACGGAGAAACGAGGTAACTTCCTCCACCGATCGTTGCAATTTTTTAAAACCAGATTTTCTGCCTGGGTCCAGGGACAAACGTGAAACAGGGAAAACTGCAACAGCAGCAAACAGGGTTCGGATGCGGATCATTACTGCGTGCGCATGCATCTGAACCGCCGATTGAAAGCAACATAGGGTTCATCCTGTTCCCTTGTCAAGTAAAAATCTTTGCATTCTTTATGAATGCAACGAAGCGTAGGCTTCTGCGTGAACCGGCAAGTCCGGCTGAAGTATGTGTGCAATGTACTCTTGACGCTTTAAATATCGCGCAATCATCAGTTTGTTCAGAAATGCCAGGGGCGATCAGGATCAACCCCTGAATGTTCCGTTTCTGTGTGCGGCACCGGAGGTACCATGCTCGCGGCCGCTCTTGAAGTTGAATTGGCCGGTATTCGCCAACTTACCGCTGAAAACAGCAACAAGTACAAGCAGATGCATGCAGCGCTGATTGTGGAGCGCGAGATTCTCGAACTCGAGATTTCGATTCTTCTCAATGAGAAAAAAGCAAGCCGTAGCGGCATGGCTCTCAGCGAGGCGACCTTCCATGAAGATCCGGCAGTAAGAGACATCGGTATCAAATTGAACGAGCTCCGTAGAACCCGTCGCATCTTCGATTACGTTGTTGGTGTTTCCATCTCGGCTAGCGAAGATTAGCGGTAGGCCGAGCTCGCATCGGCAATGAAGGTGCCGGCGAAGTTGCGCCATCCAGTCCATTGTTCATATGCATTCAACTAGGTACGGAAACCTGGCTCGCGGGCCGATCCAACTACGGTGCAAGTGGGGTGGATTTCCATCTAGTGTCCTGAGTCTTAAATAATCATCATAATAATGATGGCTTTGAGCATCGAATACAGTAGAGGGTATCGATGCGCACAGGTCGTCCAGTAGCGGTTGTGACGGTTACTGCCGAGCAGCGGTTGG